>Ga0187807_1000594_pt1 | contig 11454 bp, 7 predicted proteins | sample NC_wetland_sal_i_4_FD_132432 | JGI IMG/M metagenome (GOLD analysis project Ga0187807, IMG submission 132432) | Wetland sediment microbial communities from Neuse River Estuary, North Carolina, USA - ASW_2 | ecosystem: Environmental > Aquatic > Freshwater > Wetlands > Sediment | place: USA: North...
CGCTCTTGCGCAGCGCGGCCTTGTCGCTCAGCGAGCCGGTGAAGGGCGGGCAGTTCAGCGGGTTGGAGCTGCCGGTGCCGCGTTGTTCGATGAAGACCATGTCCCGGGTGGTGTTGAGGTTCATGACGATCGGGTATTCGCCCTCGATGCTGTCCACCGCCGAGTCGCCGGGCCCGCCCGCGAACCAGACCACCGGGTCGGCTGCCCGCTTACCCGGCCCTGTCGCCGGGATAACCACGAACCGGACCGCGATCGTCCGTCCCTGCCCGGTCAGCCTGTTCTCCGGCACGACGAGCGTCCCGCACCTGGCGGGCACGCCGTCTGCCATGCACGATTTGACGGTCAGGGTGTTCACCGGCGGCGGCTTTGCCGCCGGCGCCGCGGGGCTGCCGCACGAGGCCACCGCCCCCAGGCAAACCGCGGAAACAACGGTAAGCAACTGCCCCGCGAGCCGCGCTCGCCTGCCGCGCATCGCGGCGAGCCTGCGAAAGGCGTTCATGCCCACTCACCCCAACCAGACCCTAATCGAGCGTTACCGGCGCGCGGCGACGGGACGTAGAGCCGAAGGTCGCCCGCGCCGCGGGCGACAGTCCCCACTTCAGGCACCCACCGCTGGCTCCCCCAGTCGCTCCTTTTGCGCACCACCGCCGACACCGATGAGGTGACGGGCCCCCTGGCCTCATCTTGTGAGGGCAGGGGGCCCCTCACCTCAAACGAAGCACCGCCGGAGCCCGGGTTAGCGGGTGAGAGTGAACGCCCCTGGGTCTCGTGGGGGGCGTGGTGGCGCGGGGGCGGCCGGGTGGCCGACGGCGATCGCGCCCATCGGGCGCCAGCCCGCGGGCAGGGCCAGTGCCGCCGCGGCCACCTCCTGGCAGAACAGTGCTGAAGAGATCCAGGCGGAGCCCAGGTTCTCCACGGCGAGCGCGACGAGCAGGTTCTGCACGGCGGCGCCCATCGAGACGGTGAACATGTCCTGCTCGGCGCGGGAGCGCCGGTCGTCGGGGTAGGCGTGCGCGGCCGAGGTCTCCAGGCAGGGGACCACGATCAGCGGTGCATCGCGCAGCGGCAGGCCGCGCCTGGTGCGGCGGGCGATCTGCTCCTCGGTGAACCCGTCGCGGCGCAGGTCCGCGACCCATGCCTCGAGCATGGCGTCGAGCAGCGCCGTGCGGGCGTCCTGTGATGCAACGATCACGAATCGCCAGGGTTGGCTGTGGTGCGGGGCCGGCGCGGTCAGCGCGGCGGAGATCGCGCGCTCGACCGCGGCTACATCGACCGGCTGGCCGGTGAACGAGCGGACCGTGCGGCGGGCGGCGAGCACGTCCGCGGCACCCAGCCGGAACATGTCCTCGGCCGCCGGCCGGACCAGCGCGCGGGCGCCGGGCCCGTCGGCGTCGGTGACCAGGTCGGCCAGGCCTCGCAGGAGCGCGACCGGGATCTGCAGCGCCTTGCCCTTCACCAGGTCGCCCGCAGCCGCGATCTCGTCGGCCACCGCGGCGACGGTGACCTCCAGGGTGTTGCCGAACGTATCGGGCTCTCCGCGATGGTCCCGCAGCGGCAGCACGCCCGCGGCGCCGATCGCGGTGTCGGTCTGCCCGGCCCGCCACGGCCTGCCCATCGTGTCGGTGACGACCACCCCCACGGTCACGCCCAGCCGGGCGCGCAGCGCCTTGCGCAGCCGCCGCGCCGACTCATCCGGGTCCTCGGGGAGCAGCACGACCGTGCCGGGCGCCGTGTTGGACGCGTCCACCCCCGCGGCGGCCAGCACGAGACCGTGCCTGGTCTGCGCGATCGTGGTAGCGCCGCGCCTCGCCACCACCCGCACCGTCTCCGCGGCGATCGCGTCCTCGCGGGCGGCCTCGACAACCCTGCCTTCGGCCTTGCTGATCACCTTGGACGTGATCACGAGGATGTCGCCGTCGCGCGCGTCCTGCCCGGCCGCGGACAGGGCCGCGGCGATCAGCGCGGCCAGGTCGTCGCCGGCGCCGATCTCGGGAAGGCCGGGCACCGCCGTCACGGAGATGACCGGCGCAGTGGCGCCATCGCCGGGCGTCACGCGAGCTCCATCGCGAGGTCGATCGCGGCCTGCGCGATCGCCGCGGTCGCGGCGACGTCCCGCATGTACAGCGGCACCGCGCGGACCTCGATTCCGGCCAGCGCCGGGTCGTCCGCCGCCGCCTTGTCCTGCTCGTCGACCAGCCATCCGTTGATCAGCGCCCGGCCGTAGTGCGCCGCCACGGCGGCGGCGGATGTCTGCACGCCGATCGCGGTCAGGCACGCGTCGGCCATGCCGCGGACCGGCGCGTCGCCGATGATCGGCGACACGCCCACCACGGTCTTGTCGCTGGCCGCTTCCCTGATGCCGGGCACCGACAAGATCGTGCCGATGCTCACCACTGGGTTGGACGGCGGGAACAGCACGAAGTCCGCGTCGGCGATGGCCTCGAGTACTCCAGGCGCCGGGCGGGACCCTGCCGCTCCCTGTGCCGTGATCGCCAGCGCCGGGACTGACGCGTGCAGCCGAACCCACCACTCCTGGAAGTGCACCACGGACCGTGCGCCGTCGTCGATCACGACGTGCGTCTCGATGGTGTCATCTGACATGGGAAGCAGCCGCACCCCCAGCTGCCAGCGCTCGCACAGCACGCGGGTCACCGCGGACAGCGGCTCGCCCGCGGCGAGCAGCTGAGTGCGCAGGATGTGGGTGGCGAAGTCCGCGTCACCCAGCGAGAACCACGACGGACCCGCCCCGTAGGCGGCGAGCTCGTCGCGGATGCGGTAAGTCTCGTCCGCGCGGCCCCACCCCTGCTCCTCGCTGATACCGCCGCCGAGGGTGTACATCACCGTGTCCAGGTCCGGGCAGACCCGCAGGCCGAACAGCGTGATGTCGTCCCCGGTGTTCCCGATGACGGTGATCTGGGCGCCAGGGGCTGCGGCCCGCAGGCCGCGCAGGAAGCGCGCGGCGCCGACGCCTCCGGCTAGCACGGTAATCCGCATGCGGACAGTGTCGCAGGTCCGCGGAGATGGCCGGCCGAGCGGGGTTCAGTGCGCGGGAGACCAACTTTTTTGCGGGCACTTACCTCGCATCTTGGACATCGAGGTGGCCAATACCACCTTCTCCGCTTGACGTGAAGCAAGACACGCGGGTGTAATTTCATTGGTGTGATTCTCCGCGCCACGGGTAGGCGACGGGAAATCAGGGGGCTCCGACGAGGGGAGGCTGCGCTTGACTGAGGTCATCGTCCCGCTGGCGCATGTCGTCGTCCGTCCAGAAGACGTTGACGACCTAGGCTGGCAGGACCAGGCGCTGTGCGCGCAGACGGATCCGGAAGCGTTCTTTCCCGAAAAGGGCGGTTCTACCCGGGAGGCGAAGCGGGTCTGCCGCAGCTGCGAGGTCCGGTCCGAGTGCCTGGACTACGCGCTGGAGAATGACGAGCGGTTCGGGATCTGGGGCGGTCTGTCCGAGCGGGAACGTCGCCGTATCAAGCGTCAGGCGGTCTAGTCCGCATCCGGACATCTGGCCGTAATCCTGCCGTGGGCGCCCGCTGCCTGTATTGTTCACGCTGTCCCCTGGGGGAGGGCTGAAGGCTGGCCTTCCGCCGCGCGGGCCCGTCACGACCCCCTACCTGTGCTGGACCTCTTGTCAACTACCGCGCCGCAGACCCGACATACCGTTACCGCGATCATCGTCGCGCACGACGGAGCTCGCATGCTGCCCGGGCTCGTCCAGGCGCTGCAGGCCCAGACCTACCCGGTGGAGCGGATTGTCGGGGTTGATACCGGGAGCCGGGATCGCAGCGGATCGGTGCTCGCCGAACTTATCGGGCACGACGCGGTGTTCGGCATGGACCGGCACACGGGCTACGGGGAGGCGATCGCCGTCGCGCTGCGGCACAGTGCCGCCAGCCCGACCGGCCGGACCGACCCGAACCTCAGACGGGTCGAGTGGATCTGGCTGCTGCACGACGACTGCGAGCCCACACCGGAAACGCTGGAGCGCTTGCTGCGGGCGGCAAGCCGGGATCGTTCGGTAGTGGTGCTTGGTCCTAAGGTCCTTGACGGGTCGGACCGGCGCGTGCTTCGCGAGGTCGGCGTGGCCATCGACCGGGCGGGCCGCCGCGTCACCGGGATCGAGCCGGGCGAGATCGACCAAGGCCAGCACGACGCCAACCGCGCGGTGATGGCGGTGGGTTCGGCAGGCATGCTGATCAGGCGAGACGCGTGGGACCGGCTTGGCGGATTCGACACGCGGCTCAAGCTCTTCCGCGATGACCTGGACTTCTGCTGGCGCGTGCACGCGGCCGGGCTGCGCGTGCAGGTGGTTACCGACGCGGTGCTCTATCACCGCGAGCTTTCCGCCCGGCGGCGCAGGACCGCTGAGGGCAGCCATCCGCGCAGGCTCGACCGGCGCAACGCGCTCTACGTGCTCGCGGTCAACCTGCCGCTGCTGACCATGCTGCGGGTCGTTGCCGGCTGCGTCGCGGGGTCGCTGGTACGCGCCGCTTACTTCCTGCTGACCAAGCAGCTAGACCTGGCCGCCGCCCAGATCTACGCCGTCGCCGGGCTGTTCGGGCATCCGGTGTGGCTCTGGAAGGGACGCCGGAGCCGCGCCGCAGGGCGCCGCGAGGGGTATTCCGCGGTCCGGATGTTCATCCCGCCGGGGCGCGCGCTGTCCCGGCTCGCGGAGAGCATCGCGGGCCTGCTGTCCAGCGGACCGCCGCAGGCATCGGGCGGCATGCACCAGGCGGCTTCCGGCGAACCGGAAGACGAGCAGTTCGTCGACGCGCAGTCCGTGGTCCGCCGCGTCATCGCCAATCCAGGCGTGCAGCTGGTTACCGCGCTTGTCGTCATCGCGCTGATCGCCGAGCGCAGGCTGCTCGGCACCAGCCCGCTCGGCGGCGGCGCGCTGGTGCCGGCCTGGGGCGGTGCCTCCGCGCTGTGGCAGGAGTACCTGGCCGGCTTCCACGCGGTCGGGGTCGGTTCCACCGCTTCGGCTCCCCCGTACCTCGCCGTCGTCGCCGCGCTGGCCACCGTGCTCGGCGGCCAGGCGTGGCTGGCGGTCGACGTCCTGCTGCTCGGCTGCGTGCCGCTCGCCGGGCTGACCGCGTATCTCGCCACCCGGCGGCTCGTCACGTCCACCGTCGCCCGGCTGTGGCTCGCGGGAACCTATGCGCTGCTGCCGGTTGCTACCGGCGCCGTCGCGTCGGGGCGCCTCGGCACCGCGGTCGCGTTCGCGGTGCTGCCGCTGATCGGGGTGAGCGCGGCCCGGATGCTCACCTCACCGCCGCGTGCGGCGCGCCGGGCGGCGTGGGCGACCGGCCTGCTCGTTGCCCTTGCGGCGGCTTTCGTGCCGCTGATCTGGGTGTTCGGCACCGCGTTCGCGGTCGTGGTGCTCGCAGCCTGGCTGGTTACCGCCAACAGGGAAGTGCGGCGCTGGCTCTGGCCGGTCCATCCGCTTGACGCCGCGATCGTCGCGGCCACGCCCTTCGTCGTCTTGTTCCCCTGGTCGCTGCACCTGCTCGCGAGCCCCTCGGGCTTCTTCGCCGAGGCAGGCGTGCTGCCACCAGGACTGATCACGACCGCGCCGAAGCCGTCCGCGCTGCTGCTGCTCAGCCCCGGCGGGCCCGGCCTGCCGCCGGTCTGGATCACCGCCGGGATCGGGCTGGCCGTGCTCTCCGTCTTGCTCCCGCACCGCCGCACCCCGCTGACCGCGGCCGGGTGGTGCGTCGCGGCGGCCGGCTTCCTCGGCGCGGTCGCGGTGAGCCGGGTGAGCAGCACGCCCACCGAAGGCGGTCAGGCCACCATCGGCTGGCCCGGCGCGGCGCTCGCCGTCGCGGCGCTCGGCCTGCTGGTCGCCGCGGCGCCCGCCGCGGACTGGCTCGCCCAGGCTGGAGCGGGCCGCGGCGTTGCCCGCAGGCTGGCGACCGGCGTCGCACTGGCCGCGGCGGCGACCGCGCCGGTGCTCGCCGCCGGGTACTGGCTCCTCGACGGCGTACAGGGCCCGATAGGGAGCGTCAGTTCGCCCGTGCTGCCCGCGTTCGTGTCCGCGTCGTCCTCCAGCGGCACCCAGTACCGGACGTTGATCCTTCGCCCGGCCGGCGGTTCGTTCGACTACTGGGTCATTAGGCAGGGTGACCCCTCCCTCGGGCAGCCCGAGCTGACTGCCTCCGCACCGGCGGAGCAGGCGCTCAGCCAGCAGGTAGCCGCTCTCGTGGCGCCGGACGGCGCGGACGCCGGCGACCCCGGTATGGTGCTCGGCGACTTCGGCATCAGGTGGGTGCTGCTGCCGGGCCCGGCGGACCCGACCCTGGCCCAGCGGCTAGACGCGTCGGTGGGCCTGGTGCCCCTGAGCAAGGCGCCCTCCTACGACCTGTGGCAGGTGACAGGGCCGGTGGCACAGGTGCGGGTGATCGCTCCCGATGGCACCGTGACGACGCTCACGTCGCAGCCGGTGGGCATGCGCGCGGTGGCCGCCCCGGTCTCCGGCGGCACCCTGGTACTCGCGGAACCGTACGGCGGCTGGACGGCGACGCTCAACGGCACCGCGCTCAAGTCTCTCGCCGCACCGGTCGACGGCTGGGCTCAGGGGTTCGTGCTCCCGCCGGGCGGCGGTCACCTGGTCATCACCAGGAGCAACACGGCGCGTGACCTGAGCCTGATACTTGAACTTGTCGCGCTGCTCGCCGTCTGCGTGCTCGCGCTGCCCGGCAAGCGTGCCGACCCGGCGGCGGAGGCCGCGGCAATGGCCGCTGTTCGCGCCTCGCAGCACAGCAAGCGTGCCGCGCAGCGGCCCGCTCGGGCCAAGCGTGCCGCACTCGGTGCCGGACTCGCCGCCCGGGCCGGGCTAGCGAGCCGGGCCGGGCTCGCCGGCCGGGCGGCGGGACTCGGCGGTGTCCGCCGGCGCGTGGCCGCCCAGCGAGCGGGCGAGGAGCCGTCCGGGGCATCCGATTCCGGGGTGGGCGTGCTCTCCGACGCCGACGAGGCTGACGAGATGGGCCAGACGGACCAGTGGGACCAGGACAATCAATGGGAGCAGGAAAGCCGGTGGGGCGACGCCGACCAGCTTGACAGCTCTGCCCAGTGGGATAACGCGGGCCAATGGGATGACGCTGACCCGTGGGACGGCGGCGACCATTGGAGCGACGCCCCCCAGTTCGATGGCACTGGCCCGCGGCCCGCGATGCCCAGGGGTGGTACCGGCCCGCAGCCCACGTCATCCCGCCGGACGGGTCCGCAGCCCGCCGCGCCCCGCAGGACGGGCCCCCAGCAGGCGGCTCACTGGGGGACCGGCCCGCAGCCCGCCGCCCCATGGGAGACCGGCCCGCACGCCGCGGCTGCCTGGGGCACGGGTCCCCAGCAGGTGGCTCCATGGGAGAGCGGCCCGCAGCCGGCGGCCGACTGGGGCTCAGGTCCGCAGCCGGTAGCGCCATGGGAGAGCGGTCCGCAGGCGGCGGTGGACTGGGAAACCGGCCCGCAGCAGTCGTGGCAGACCGGCCCGCAAGCACCGCCGCGTGACGCGGCCTCCGAGCGAAACGGGCAACAGGAGCGGAACGGGCAGGCGGAGCGGCATTCGCACCGGGCCGGCCGGCACGGCCGCAGGCGCGGGTCCGGCGACCGCCCGGGCAGGGGCGGTGAGTCGTGACCCGCCGCGTGGGTATGCTGGGCGTGGTGCTGCTCGTGCTCGGCGTTGTGTACGCGGCGGCCTGGCGCACCCAGCCGGCCGCCTCCCGGGCGGCGGCGCGGGCACAGGCGCAAGCGCAGGCGGGACCGCATGCCGCCGCCGTGACGTCGGTCACCCGGACGTGCCCCCCGCCAGGCCCGGACACGGGTGCCGCGCACATCGCGATGATCGCGATGCCGTCACAGGCCCAAGGCGCAAAGGCCGGCCAGACTCCCACCGGTGCCGTTGCGTTGAACGTGGTCCCCGCGGCTCCTGGCCAGGCTGCTCCCGTCGTCGGCAAGAAACACCCCGCCGCCACCGCGACGCCCACCCAGTCCGGCGCGACCTCGAAGCCGACCTCCAAGCCGACGTCGAAGGCGTCCGCGGGCAGCACCGGGACGGCGCAGCCGGTCACGGTGACCGTCCCGGGTACGCCGGCGACGGTCACGGCGCCCGGCGCGGCCCTGTCCGGCGGGACGGCGGTCGCGGCGACCGGCCAGATGGCGGAGGGCTTCGAGGCGGAGCAGGCGACCTCCTCGGGCATGGGAACCGTCAGCTGCACCTACCCCGGCTCGGACATGTGGTTCGTGGGAACCGGGGCGGCCGCCGGGGCACCGGACATCCGGCTGTACCTGATGAACACCGGCGATCTGGCCGCCAGCGTGAGCCTGACCATTCTCACCGACGCGGGCCTGCAGAATGGGCCGGCCAGCGCCATCACCGTCGCGCCGCACCAGTTCGTCGTGCAGGACATGACCCAGTTCGTCCGCGGCTCCGGAGCGCTCGCGCTGCGCGTGCAGACCACGTCGGGACAGGTAGCGGCCTCGGTCTGGGAGGACGGCGGGTCGGGTGGCGCCTGGCTGCCGCAGGCCGCCGCGCCATCGACCGAACTGGTGATTCCCGGGCTGACGGTCGCGAGCAGCGCCGCCCGGCTCTTCATCACCGTGCCGGGGGCGAACGACGCCCGGGTGAAGGTGGTGGCGTTCACTGCCCAGGGCTTGTTCCCGCAGTTCGGTGGCGTGCCCGTCGATGCTCCCGCCGGGGCCACGTCGTCGTTCCCGCTCACCTCGCTCGGCGCGTCGGCCGCCGCGCTTGAGCTGATCTCCAATGTCCCGATCGCGGCGGGGGTGCTGGTCCCTGGCGAGGGGATCGGATCGTTCACGACCGCGGTGGCGCCGGTGACGCAACAGGGCGTGGTCGCCGGGAACCCGGCCACCAAGGGGCTCACTGTGGGCCTGCTGCTCACCGCCCCGGGCGCCGCCGTGCGCGCGAACATCACGGTGATCCCGTCGGGCGGTTCCGTGGCATCAGCCACGGCCGGCGGCGCCCAGCAGGTCGCGACGGTGCAGGCGGGTCACACGGTCGCGGTGACCGTGCAGCGTCCGCCGGGCGGCAGGCAGCCGTTCGCGATCGTGATCACGCCGCTCGCCGGGTCAGGCCCGCTTTACGCGGCGCGCGTGGTGACCACGGGCACCGGCGGGCTGTCCGCGCCGCTACTGTCGCTGCTGCCGGTGCCGAGCGCGCTCACCGCCATCACGCTGCCGCCGGCCCAGCAGTCGTACTCGGCGATCCTGCCCGAGCCGTAATCGCGGGTTAGTCGAAACCGTCCTGGTATCCCGGGTCGATCGCCTCCGGGTCCAGCCCGAGCACCCGGGCGAACTCCTCGACGATGACGTCGAAGATGAGGTCGCTGAGCTCATCCTCGTCTTCCGCCCTCGCCAGCAGCGGGCGGCGGTACACCACGATGCGCGCGGCCGTGGCCGGGCGGGCCGGGTTCCGCGGGTCAGGCGAACCCGCCACGATCCGGGCCAGCGGCAGCGGGCCGCTGTCGTCGGCCAGCTCGTCAGCCTCCGGGACCTCCTGGACGGCGAACTCGACGCCCGCCAGCTCGGTCTCCCAGCGCGGCTCGAGACGTGCGACGGCATCCAGCACCATGTCGTCGAACTGCTGCGCCCGGGTGCGGTACAGCGGCACTCCCGGCGGCACAAGCCGGCCGCGCAGTCCGCGCCCCCTGCGGTCCCGCCGCCGGACGCTCCGCCTGGGAGCGGAGCCGCTCTCACCGCCGTACACAGTCACTGAGCGTATCGCTGCTGAGCGCCTAGCGGGTACCGGCAGCCCAGACAAAACGACACGATCCTGAACGGGGCCGGGTGATGGCATAACCGGCCGCGGGTAGGTACCGTCAGCCGATGTGAGCGACGACGAATCCGTACCAGTGGCCCCGGGGACGGCCCTGACGGTGCCCGGGGGCGACGCTCGCGCGCGCATGGCTTTCGTGGGTGCCGACGGGGACCGCGCTGCTATCGTGACTAATACCGATCAGGCGAGCGAGGTGGGCTGGTGAATTCCCGTTGCTGCTCACGCACCGCGTGCAAGCAGCCTCCCGTCTACACGCTCACGTACGTGTACCGCGACTCCACCGCCGTGCTCGGGCCGCTCGCGGCCTACGTCGAGCCGCACTGCTACGACCTGTGCGAGAAGCACGCCGCGCGGCTGGTCGTGCCGCGCGGCTGGGACGTGGTGCGGCTGCCGCGGGACCCGGCCCAGGAACGGGCCGACGACCTCGAGGCGCTCGCCAACGTTGTCCGCGAGGCCGATCGCCCCGGCCGCCCCGGCCGCCCCGGCCGCCCCGAGCGGCTTCACCAGGAGCCGAGCGCCGCGACGGCGGCCGCCGGGCCCGGCGGCGCGCCGCTGCCCGCGACCGCGGAACCGGTGGGTCAGGGCGTCGAGGTGGGCCGCCGCGGCCATCTGCGCGTGCTCCGCTCCGCCCCCACCGCCCAGCCCGAGACCTAGCCCCGGCCGCCTCCGCAGCCGCCCCGACGCCGCGACGGCGTGACCGATAGGTTGGTCCTGGGAAAAGTTCTCTCTCACAGGACGGGATCAGGAAGCGGAGCCGAAGTGAGCGATCTGGACAAGATCTTCAAGGCATACGACATCAGGGGTGTCGTGCCTGACGAGCTCGACGAGGACGTGGCCGAGGCGGTCGGCGCGGCGTTCGTGCGGCTCACGGGGGCCAGGACACTCGTCACGCTGCACGACATGCGCACCTCGTCGCCGCCGCTCGCGGAGGCACTCGGCCGCGGCGCCACGTCCCAGGGGGCGGACGTCATCCACGGCGGCCTCGGCTCCACCGATATGGTGTACTACGCCAGCGGGGCGCTCGACGTGCCCGGCGCCATGATCACCGCCAGCCACAACCCCGCCAGGTACAACGGCATCAAGCTGTGCAAGGCGGGCGCCAAGCCGGTCGGCATAGAGACCGGCCTGGCCCAGGTCAAGGAGATGGTCGCCGCCGGCGTCCCGGCCTACGACGGCGCGCCTGGCACGACCACCAGCAGGGACCTGCTGCCCGGTTACGCCGAATACCTCAAGAAGCTCGTCGACATCTCGGGGATCCGGCCGCTGAAGGTCGTCGTGGACGCGGGCAACGGCATGGCCGGCCACACGGTCCCTCTGGTATTCGAGGGGCTGCCGATCACGCTGGTCCCGCTCTTCTTCGAGCTCGACGGCACGTTCCCCAACCACGAGGCGAACCCCATCGACCCGGCCAACCTGCGCGACCTGCAGGACGCGGTGATCGACTCCCACGCGGACATCGGCCTGGCGTTCGACGGCGACGCCGACCGCTGCTTCGTGGTGGACGAGCGCGGCGAGATCGTCAGCCCGTCGGTGCTGACCGCGCTGATCGCCACCCGGGAGCTGGCCCGCGAGCCTAGCGCGATGGTCATCCACAACCTGATCACCTCCCAGGCGGTGCCCGAGCTGATCAAGGAACACGGCGGCACCCCGGTGCGCAC
>Ga0187807_1000595_pt1 | contig 11452 bp, 12 predicted proteins | sample NC_wetland_sal_i_4_FD_132432 | JGI IMG/M metagenome (GOLD analysis project Ga0187807, IMG submission 132432) | Wetland sediment microbial communities from Neuse River Estuary, North Carolina, USA - ASW_2 | ecosystem: Environmental > Aquatic > Freshwater > Wetlands > Sediment | place: USA: North...
CCCCACACGTGCCCGCCGGCCTCCCAGCCCTGCGCGACGATCACGTCCACGCCGGACCCGGCCACTCGCCGCGCCTCCTCGGCACTGCCGACGGTGTGCATGACGATCCCCCCGGCGTCGTGCACCCGCTCTATATAGCCGGCGGAATCCCCCCACATGAACGACACGATCCGCAAGCCGGCCTCGAGAGCCTGGTCAAGGCGACGGTGCTGATCATCGGCGAGAACGAGGTTGCCGCCGAACGGCCGCGCGGTCAGCGCCGCCGTCTCGCGGACGACGGCTCCGGCGTCATCGGACCAGGTCAGCGTCACCATGCCGAGCGCACCGGCATTCGAGACCGCTGCGGCCAGCCGCGGAATCGCGGCCATGGGTGCCTGGACGATCGGCCGTTCAATCCGAAGCAACTCACACACCGGCGTGCGCACCGCGTGCGGCCCCCTTATGACTCATACGATGTCGGCATCGACTCGGCGGACCGCCGATCCCATCCGTGAAACTTCGAGTAGTCGCCGGCGTCCCAGGCCTCGCGCAGCCCCGGCGTGCTCAGGTCCCAGTCCGGGCGGATCTCGGCCGTGGCCGCGCGCAGGTCGTGCCACAGGTCGTAGACGGATGGGCGGCCCCAGAACCAGTAGCCGTTATAGACGCTGTGGATGACCAGCCCCGGCTTGAGTACCAGGGTGTGGGGGATCATGGGGTTGTGCTCGGGGTCGGTGTACTCCGCGATGTCGAGGTCCTTCTGGACGATCCGCCCGGGATCTGAGAGGAAGGTCCAGTGAGCGCCGACCGAGGCGCGGAATTCTTGCAGCGTGTGGTGGTCGTCGGTGGCGATGGTGACGATCTGCGTGTAAGCCACCGCGATTTTCGACTCGAACGCTGCTAGTTCTAGGTGCTGTTGGTGCTCTTTGGGGCAGTAGTTGCCGCGTGCCAGCGTGAGGATCAGCGGATCGCGGCCCTGGAGCTCGCTGAGCTTGCGGACCGTGCCGATGTGGTCGGGGAGAGCGTAATCAGGGAAGGTGCCGCCGGGTTTGATGTCGGAACGCATCGGATGACTGCCTCTCACAGACTCGAGGGCGCAATCTGCACGGTTCTGCCGTCAATTTTGGCTTCAGCAACCTCACTGTACCCAGAAGCACCGGCCTGACACTCAGGGTAATCGAGCTCATCCGGGTTAGCGGATTGGCTGGACGCGGCATCGCTGCTAGGCGGTTGCGCGCGCGGCAAGCGGCGCGCTCGGCAGCCGGGTGGCGCGGGCGGCCACGCCGGCCGTCCGGACCAGCACCATCGCGATGGCCATGAAGATCAGGCCGTCGGTGATGGCCGCACCGGTGACCTGGTGAGTCGCGCCCCACTGGGCGAGCTGCGCCGGGAACCAGTGGACGGCACCGACGGAGAACGCCGCGCGGGCGGCCACGATGAGCGTCCACACGATCGCGTACGGCAGCCCGGCCGCGCTGACCGGCTTGCCGGTCTTCGGGCTGCGGTAGACCCGCATCAGCGTGGTGACGACCAGGCCGCACAGCAGGCCGGCCGCGATGCCGGCCAGTTCGACCAGCAGTCCGTTCCCGTGGGTGACCGGCCGGTCCAGGAACAGCGGGATGACCGCGGCGACCACCAGCGGCGCCCGCAGGATGCGGAACGGGCCGATCTTCCGGTGCGAGCCGACGTCGCTCTCCAAGGTCGCGAAGAGCACAGCGCCGTTGACGATCATTGCATCGGTGAGAGGGGACATTTCGGTGCGCTCCTGTTTTGCTCGGTGGCTGTCGTTTGAGATCACCCACCATCGCCGGAGCACCCCCACCGGGGCGTCGGAGCACGGGTTGGTCTCCGGTACCAGGCCCGGTTGAGTCCCCGGTACCAGCTCGCGCCCGCCGGGTTGTCAACCCGGAACTGGTACCGCGGGCCGACGCGCTGGTACCGCCCTGGTCCGTAGCGTCGGGACCGGTCGTTCATCCGACGTTAAGGAGCATGTACCGTGTCCTCGCTAGAAATCCTCGCCGTCATCGGGATTATCGGCTTCGTCATCTACCAGCAGCTAGCTGGCCAGCTGCTCCGGGGCAAGCGCCTGGTCGTGCTGCCGGCCGTCGTCACCGTCATCGGGTTCCTCGACCTTCGGGGCCACCATCTCGGGCCGGCCGACATCGCGTGGCTGACCGTCGGCGCAATCGGGTCGGTGCTGATCGGGCTGGCCTTCGGCCTGATCACACGGCTGGAGTCCCGCGACGGCGTGCTATGGGGGAAGATGCCGCTGCGCGGCCTGTGGCTGTGGGTCGCGCTGGTCGCCTGGCGAGTCCTGATCATGGTGCTCGCCGCCCGGACGGGCGCGCACGTCGCCGCGTCCACCACCCCGCTGCTGCTCACCCTCGGCCTGAACCGGCTGGGTACGGCCGCCGTCATCGTGCCCAGGGCCATGCTGCGCGGCATCCCGTTCGCCCCGGAGAAGGACGGCAGCACGTTCCTGGCCGAGGCGTTCGGAAGGCGTGACCGTGGCACGTCAGAGCGATACTGATCCCATGATGATCAGGGTCTACTGGCTGATCCGCGTCACCGGGTTCGCGGTGATCGGCCTCCTGGCCCTGATCAACCCGGCAGACTCTGCCGAGCAGCAGGCGATACAGATCGCCTGCTTCTCGGTTATCGGCCTGACCCTGCTGGCGTGGATCGCTGCCGACGTGGTTCCCCGGTACCGGGCCTGGGGCCTGCCCGTGGCGCTCGGGGTGATGGCGGTGGCCGGCGGCGTGGCCGCGGTAACCTCTGGCGGCGGCCAGAGCCTGGTCGCCTTCGCCTGCGTCGCGGCTAGCTGGGCCGGTAGCGACACCGACCTGCCGACTACCACCGTGGTCTCGGCGGCCGGCATTATCCCGATTTGGGTGGCTGGGGCGATCATCGGCAGCAGTTTCGGCACGATGGTCGGGTATCCGCTGCTGATCGTGGTGTGCGCGATGATCGGCGTCAACCGGCGTTCATACCGGGTGCGGGCCGAACAGTCCGCGGCCCTGCTGGCGCAGCATGGGCGGTTGCGGGCCGAGCAGCGCCGCGCCGACGTGCTGGATGAGCGGGCCCGGATCGCGCGCGAGATCCACGACGTGCTGGCGCACTCCCTCGGCGCGCTGGGCATCCAGATCCAGGCGGCCAAGGCCATGCTGACCGACCACGGCGACGTCGACCGGGCGGTGGAGGCGCTGACCGCCGCCCAGCGGATGGCCGCGGACGGCCTGACCGAAACCCGCCGGGCGGTGCACGCGCTGCGGGTAGACGCGCTGCCGCTCGGCGAGGAACTGGCCGCGGTGGTAGAGACCCACCGGCAGCGCTATCACGTCCCGGTCACCCTCGAGACTTCCGGCACGGCCAGGGCGCTGCCGCCTGACGCGGCGCTCGCGCTCCTGCGTGCCACGCAGGAGGCGATGGTCAACGCCGCCAAGCACGCGCCGGGCCAGCGGGTCGCGGTTCGCCTCGACTACGGCGAAAACGACGTGCGGCTCAGCGTCGTCAACGGCCTTAACTGCGCCGATGCTCCGGTACAGGACGGAGTCGGCGCTTCGGGCCGGCGGCAGGGCAGCACTGGCGGCTACGGGCTGACCGGCATGCGAGAGCGGCTACGGTTGCTGAATGGCACGCTGCTGGCCGGCCCGAGGGAGAATGAGTGGGTCGTGACCGCCGAAGTTCCGCTAGCCGCCGCTGAGGATGGGATCGCCCGATGACTGCCGACCCGCCGTTGCGGATCGTCATCGCCGACGACCAGGCGAGCGTCCGCGAGGGCTTGGTCTTGCTGCTTGGCGGTCTGCCCGGCCTCGACGTGGTTGGCGCCGCCGCGGACGGCGAACAGGCGCTGGAACTGGTGGCCGAGCACCAGCCCGATGCTGTCCTGCTCGATCTGCACATGCCTGTGCTTGACGGCATCGGCGCCACCCGCCGGCTGGTCGCCGAGCATCCTCACGTCGCGATCGTCGTGCTCACCACGTATGTGGACGACGCGTCTGTGCTCGAGGCGCTCCGCGCCGGCGCGCGCAGCTACCTCACCAAGGACGCCGACCGCACCGACATCGCGCGGGCGCTGCAAGCCGCGGTCGGCGGGCTGACCGTGTTCGACCCACGCGTGCATGCCACGCTGCTCGCCGCGGCATCCCCGGCCGGGGCTTCGCCCGCAGGCACGTCAGCGACTCCCGAGTCGGCGCCGGCCGCGCGCCCGCCCGAACCGCCGGACGGCCTGACCCAGCGCGAAGTCGAGATCCTCAGCCTGATCGCCCAGGGCCTGACCAACGGCGAGATCGCCCAACGCCTGTTCCTTAGCAACCACACGATCAAGACGCATATCAACCGCATCTTCGCCAAGACCGGCTCGCGCGACCGGGTAGCGGCGGTCGGTTACGCCCAGCGCCACAACATCGGCTGACTGCCTGCGCCTACGCTTGGGGTATGTGTTCTATGCGCGCCGCGGCATCCCCGCAGAGCTCACTACGGGTACCCGGCGCCGAGCCAGCGGCGATAATCCACACCGAAGACCTGACCAAGGTCTACCCAGGGACCGACTTCGCGGCCGTGGACAAACTCAACCTGGACGTCCGGGCCGGGGAGATATTCGGCCTGCTCGGCCCGAACGGCGCGGGCAAGACGACGACCGCCGGCATGCTGACCACCCGTGTGGTCCCCACGTCGGGCCGGGCCTTCCTCGCAGGCGTGGACGTCAAGGCGCACCCCGCGCTGGCCAAGCAGCTGAGCGGGATCGTCTCGCAGCAGAACACCCTGGACCGCCAGCTCACGGTGTGGGAGAACCTGTACTTCCACGGCAGGCTGTTCGGCATCAAGGCGAAAGAGTCCAGGAAGATCGCCGATGACCTGCTCGGGCAGTTCCAGCTTTCCAAGTGGGCGAAGGCGTCGGTGTACGCGCTGTCCGGCGGCATGGCCCAGCGGCTCATGGTTGCGCGGGCCATCTTCCACCGGCCGTCGGTGCTGTTCCTCGACGAGCCCACGGCTGGCCTTGACCCGCAGAGCAGGCTCGCGCTGTGGGACCTGCTCGGCGAACTGCACGGCGAAGGCCAGACCATCATGCTCACCACGCACTACATGGAGGAGGCCGACCGGCTCTGCGATCGGGTCGCCATCATGGACCAGGGCCGGATTCTCGCGCTGGATACGCCGGCAGCGCTGAAGCAGTCGATCGGCGCCGACACCATCGTCACGGTGCGGACCACCGGCGAGGTGAACCGGCTTGCCGAGGTGCTGGCCAGGGACGTGGCGGGCGTCACGCGGACGCGGGTGGCGGACGGCAGGCTGGAACTGCACGTGCAGGGCGGCGACGGGCTAGTCCCGCGCATCGTGCTCGCGGCCGAGCACGACGGCTTCGACCTCATGGACGTTTCGGTCGCCGAGCCCAGCCTGGAGACCGTGTTCATCAACCTGACCGGAAGGGAGCTGCGGGAAGAATGACCGCTTCCGTTACCTCGCAGGTCCCGAGCGCCCCGGCCCGGCGGATAGGCGGCGGCCCCACCCGCTCGGTGGCCGCGGCCAGCCGGACCGCGCTGGCCGCCCTGCTGCTGCGAGACCTGGTGGTGCTGCGCAAGCACGTGTGGGAGTTCGTGCTGCGCACGCTCGTCCAGCCGTTCCTGCTCTGCTTCGTGTTCCTCTACGTGTTCCCGAAGATCGGGCAGGGGATCGGCGGCCATGGAGCGGTAGAGCAATCGGCGTTCGCCACCATCCTGGTTCCCGGGGTCGTCGGGATCTCGGTGATGTTCCAGGGCGTGCAGTCGATCGCGCTGGCCATGGCCCAGGAGTTCGGCTTCACCAGGGAGATCGAGGACCGGGTCCAGGCGCCCTGCCCGATCTGGCTGGTGGCCATCGCCAAGGTGCTCTCCGGCGCGGCTCAGGGCGTGCTGTCCGCGATCATCGTGCTGCCGATCGCCTCGGTCGTGCACGCCCCCGGCGTGGAGGCGCACCTGAACCTGCACTGGTGGGTGATCGTGACGTTCGTGCCGCTGGCCTGCGTAGCGATGGCCGGGCTCGGGCTCGTCCTCGGCACTAGCTTCGAGCCGAGGAACATCGGCCTGATGTTCGGCTTCATCATCCTCCCGATCACGTTCCTGGGCGGCACCTACTACTCGTGGACCAAGCTCGCCCCGGTGACGCTGGACGGCTGGCACTGGCTGCAGACAATCGTGCTGATCAACCCGCTGATCTACGTGAATGAGGGGATGCGGGCCGCGTTCACCAACGCGCCGCACATGCACCTGTACGTCATCTACCCCGTGGTAGCCGGGTTCGGCGCGCTGTTCCTGGCCATCGGCCTGCGCAACTTCCGCCGCCGCGTGCTGTCCTGACCCGGAACTGCTGTGCTAGTGCGCAAAGGAGGCGCCCATGAGCAGCAAGGGCAGGGTCGGCGCCGGGACGCCGACGCGGCTGCGGTCATTTGATCCGGTTCGTCTCGCCGACCTCGAATACCGGGCCTGGGTCGCGTATTACCTGCGGCAATGGCCGCGGGTGCTGATCGCCTCGGTCGGACTGGTCCGGGCGGGCTTCGGCATGGGCTGGTACCGGACCCTGCACGGCGCCTGGCTGGTGCTCCGGGCCAACCAGCTGTGGGCGCCCCATCCCGACAACGACCCCACGCGGGCCCGGGCCTGCATGCGGCGGTTCTACGCCCTGGTAAGGCTCACGTACGGCGAGCCCGCGAATCCGGCCAAGGCGGCCGAGCTCGAGGTCGACTGGTGGCGCGTGCATCGCCAGGGCCAGCACCGGGACGGCCCGCACGCGATCGATGAGGCGGAGCCCGCCGAAGAGCTGGTGGAGTCACTGACCCGCCTGTACTGCTACCTCTACGGCGAGCCCGAGGCCGTGCTCAGGCCGGCCGCGGTGCACCGGGCCCGGGCCATGGACCTGTCCGATGAGTGGATCCGGCAGGGCTGTCAGCCGGACAGCAGGCTATTGACCCTGGAGCACGCAGCGCTGGTCCGTTCCTACGCCGCCCTGCTTGCCGCCGTCCATCGCTAACGGAGTGGAACCCCCTTGACCAGCAGCGCCTGAGCCTCACCGGACGGTCGGGCGGCTCGATGCGGCTGTCGCTGCGGCCTCGGGGTTGCACCAGCTGTCCGACGGCGCGCAAGACGGCTTGGGTGTGGGGACCGCCCCAAAGGCGCGCCGGACGACGAAGAAGGCCAGCACGACGACGGCCGCCACCACGGCGGAGATGTAGACGCTGGCGTCGATTGGCCCGATCCCGACGGAGATCAGGCCGATCAGGACCGCGGGCAAGCCTAGGCCGAGGTAGGCGACGGCGAAGAAGGTCGACACGACCGCAGCCCGGTTCCGGGGAGCCGCGATCCGGTTCAGCTCGCTGAGGCTGCCGCGGAAGATGAAGCCGACCGCTACGCCGCCGGCGATCGTGCCCACAAGGAACAGCCATAGCGCCTTGGCGAACAGCGCTCCTTCAAGAGTGCCCAGGCAGACCAGCAGCAGCGGCACGCCCGCGCTCACGCTGTGGCGTGCGGGCAGCCGCGCGGAGACGGCCTGGCTGATCGCGGCGGTGATGAAGATCAGGAAGGATCCTCCCCCGATTAGCGCCAGGTTGTGCACGCCGAGCACGCCGTGCAGGAACGTCGGCACGAGGCTGCTGAACAGGCCGAGCACGCTGAACGCGGCGAAGACGCCGAGGCATGCGCCGAGCATGACGCTGCGCATGCCCGCCGGAATGGCCAGCTCGGGCCGCAGGCTGATCACGCCGTCCGGATGCCGGACCGTCTCCGGGATCGCGGCAAGCGCGGCCAGCGCCAGCAAGCAGGCACCGAGATAAGCCCAGAACACGCTATGCGTCGGCATCGCCACGTACTCGGCGAAAACCCCGGCTATCAGCGGGCCAAGGCCCAGGCCTGTCATGTTGCTGCCGGACGCCACTACCGCGGCGGCCGCACGATCGCCCCTGGGTTGCAGCTCGGTGAGCGCGGCGGTGGCAGTTCCGGTTGCGAATCCCGCTGCCATTCCGCTCACTATCCGGGCCACGATGAGCACCCCGATCGTGGAGGCGGCCAGGAACAGCGCGCTGCTGATCATCGCGCAGAGCACGGCGAGGGCGAGCACCTTCCGGCGGCCTATGTGGTCGCTGAGGTCACCCAGGGCAACCAGCACGAGCAGCGTCCCGAGCACATAGGAGACAAAGACCACCGTCACCCCGAGCGGGCCGAAGCCCATCTGCTTCTCGTACAGCACGTACAGCGGGATCGGCAGCGTCCCGCCCAGCATCATGACCAACAGCACGCCAGCGGTCAGCACGTAGCCGCGGCGTCTGACTTGAGCTTGGGCTTGCATGCCGTCTGTGGACGAATCAGACATCACGCGGTTCCCTCCGGTGCCCGGCCGGCCTGCTGCCGCCCAGTGGCTCCCACGGATGCGCGGGGCCGCGCTTACGATGATTCCCCGGCTGCCTGCCGGCACACGCGGACAGTGGCGCCGCGGGTTTCGCATGATGCGCGGGCGAATCAGCGCCGTGATTGCCTGACGCGCCTTGCCCGGCGAGCGCCGATGTTGTACGGTGGCGACCGAACGAAGTGTCCGGCGAACTGAATCGGCTCGCTTGGTTTCGGGCGGCCGGTTGGGGGCACGCGGGCTAGGTCCGGGTCCAGCGAGGGGAGCTGCCCATGCCTCAGCCGGCTGCGCGCGGCATCGCTTTGCGAGCGGTGCAACTCGCGGTCGTGGCTGCCGGGATCTTTTTCCTCTTGCTGATGTTCTCGCGGCAGGCGCATGCGGCGACCCCGCCGCCGTCCACTGCCGCGGCGGCTAGGGGCGGGCCGCACGGGAAACTCCACCCCGCCGTGCCAGGTTAGCCAGGGCTATTCGCGCCCAAGCGGCTGCGGTGCGCGTGAATGCGTGTCAGGAGGGGATCGGCGGATGCGAGTGAATAGGGATTACAGTGATATGCCGGTCCCGAGCATGATCGCGAATACTTTTATTAGCGCGTAAATAAATCGCGCTATAGCGACTACAGGCTTTCGCGATCATGACATGGCGACTTGACGCTGGTACAGATGGTGCAGGAGGGGAGCAGCGCAAAACATTCACGCGGAACTTCAGGCGCAGCCGTCGCTTCAGCACCAGGCGACGCGTTTCCGCGAAAACCGCGATTGAGAATGCCCGCTCCCGGAGACCGAATGAAGGCGCGAGCGCGTCCTTCTATCACACTGGCAGCGGATCTGGCATCTCGATCAACACGCACCCCATGTGAGGCAGCGGCAATTACCGGCTTCTCATGCAGCTAATTCTTTCTCCGGCAGTCGCGCCACGTCAGAGACCGGTCCGATATGGCCAAGCTTGTCGGGATTAACCACGGAGTGGATTGCCTGGACCACACCTTCGGCGACCTCGAGCTCGATCACGCTGATCACGCGTCCTTCGGCGTCGTAAAACACGGCGCCCGGCTGGCCGTTGATCCAGGCCAGCCGGAGGGAGGCGCCGATGCGCCGGCCCCGGCGGAGCAGGCCGACCAGCAGCCGCATGACTGGCTGCCGTCCGGCCAGCGGCTTCCCGATCGCCTGCGTCTTGCCGCCGCCGTCCGCGTGCAGCACCACGTCGGGCGCGAGCATGCCGAGAAGCGCGTCCATGTCGCCGCCCGCGGCGGCCTCGAAGAACCTGCGGGCGAGTTCCTCGCCTGCAGCCCGCCGCGCGGGGGGCGGCGCGATGTCGCGCACCTGCCCTCCGGCGGCGATGTGCTGCCTGGCGCGGGCGAATATCTGCCGGCAGTTCACCTCGGTCTTGCCGGTGATCCTCGCCACATCCGGGTAGCCGTACCCGAACACCTCGCGCAGCATGAACACCGCCCGCTCCACCGGCGAGAGCGCCTCAAGCAGCACGAGGAACGCCATGGACAGCGAGTCGGCCAGCTCGGCGTGCTCGGCCGGCCCCGGCCCGTCGGCGGGCACGACGACCGGCTCGGGCAGCCAGTCCCCCACGTACGTCTCCCGCCGCACCCGCGCCGAACGCAGGTGGTTGATCCCCAGCCGCGTCACCGCCGTCGCCAGGTACGCCTTCGGATCGGCGATCGTGGTTCCCGCCTGGCGCGCCCGGGTCAGGCCGAGGAAAGCGTCCTGCACGATGTCCTCGGCGTCTCCCACGGATCCGGTCATCCCGTAGGCGATGGAGAACAGCAGCGGCCGGTACTCGAGCGCCTCGACCGTGCCCGCGTCCGCGCCCGCCTCATCCGCCGGCCAAGACACGGAATCCCTCCCGCCAGCTGGCGTACCGCGGCTCCCAGCCGAGTACTTTTCTTGCCTTGTCGTTCGAGGCCCCGCGCGCGCTGGTCATCTGGGCCACGACGAACTCTCCGGCGAGCAGGCGCCCGAGCCAGGCGGGCATGCGCAGCGGCGGCTTCGCGCCTACGACCTCGGCCAGGTACGGCAGCCACTCCGCGACCGGCGCCGGGTCGCTGTCCACGACGTTGTAGACGCCGGGCGCGCCGCGTTCGATCGCGGCGAGTGTCGCGGCCGCTGCGTCGGTGGTCTCGATGAACGACCAGATCCCGGTCCCGCCGCCGATCACCGGATACTGCCGCTTCCGCACGCCGTCCACCATGGGATCTGACGCGCCCGGCCCGTAGAAGGTGCCGTAGCGCAGCACGATTCCCTCCGGTGCGGTGAGCGGCACGGTCTTGTCCACATACCTCATCGCCGCCATCGACCGCGCCGCGGACGGGACGGGCCGTGAGTCGACCGGATCGCCTTCTGTCTTCACCGGGCCGCCGGAACGCTCGTACACAAAATTGTGGCCTTGCGCGACGACCCGGCGGGTGCCCGCCCGCTCCGCGGCCGCCAGCAGGTTGTCGGTGCCCCGGGTCCGGAGTTCGTTCGTAGCGGCGAACACCTGGTCGACCTTGCGCAGGCTCCGCATGTCCGCCAGCGCGGTCATCTCGTGCACGATCACCTCCGGCGCGGCGGCCAGCACCGCCGCGATCACCGCCTCGCGATCCAGCCCGTCGAGGACCACCGGCTCTGCGCCCGCCGCGCGCAACTGCGCGACCTTGCCGGGCGTCCTTGTGGTGGCGGTGACCTCGTGACCCGCCGCGACCAGCCCGGGAACCAGATGCCGTCCCAGTGCCCCGGTCGCTCCCGTGACGAAGACTCGCATGATCTTTTCCTTCCGCGTGGTGCTTTCCCTTGAAGACAGGGCACCACCCGCAGCTGTGACACTCTCCACCCACTTTCCGAACGGCGCGGGGCCATTCGGCTTGCACGGTGATGACGAAGGTCCCCACACTCTCGGGCCAGTCAGCCATAACCATCCCAGGGGTCCAGGCCGGACGCTTAAGCCGTAAAGAAAAACCCAAGAGCCAGGCCAGAAGACCCGGCCGATAGGTAGGGAGATGTCCCAAATGCGCCGCACGACATTCGACAAGCTTCTCGGTTGGGCCGGGGTCAGCCTCGGCGTCGTTCTCCTGGCCGTGGCCGGGCTGCTGCTGTGGGGGTCGGCCTACGTGCAC
>Ga0187807_1000596_pt1 | contig 11451 bp, 8 predicted proteins | sample NC_wetland_sal_i_4_FD_132432 | JGI IMG/M metagenome (GOLD analysis project Ga0187807, IMG submission 132432) | Wetland sediment microbial communities from Neuse River Estuary, North Carolina, USA - ASW_2 | ecosystem: Environmental > Aquatic > Freshwater > Wetlands > Sediment | place: USA: North...
CACGTTCGCCCACTGGTTGAGCAGCAAGGGCAGGTCGCGGTGCGAGCTGATCCACTTGGCCATGTACTCGCCGATGACGGTCTCTGAAGTGGGCCGGACGATGAGCGGCTCCTCAAGCGGCTTGCCGCCAGCGTGCGTCACGACCGCGAGCTCCGGCGCGAACCCCTCCACGTGTTCTGCCTCACGTTGCAGGTAGCTCTGCGGGATGAGCAGCGGGAAGTACGCGTTCTGGTGCACGGTCTCCTTGATCCGCCGGTCCAGATCGGACTGCAGCAGCTCCCAGAGCCGGTATCCGTAAGGGCGGATGACCATCGTGCCCCTGACCGGGCCGCGGTCCACGAGCTCCGCCTTGAAGACCAGTTCGTTGTACCAGGCGGAGAAGTCTTCGCTCTGCGGCGTCACTCCGTGTTCGTCTCGAGCCACATCAACGAGGGTAGACCAGGGGCGCGTGCCACCAGAAACGGTTAGCTGGCCAGCGCACACGCGACGAGCACCGCCGCGGTGCTCACCTCGACGATCGCGCCGAACACGTCGCCGGTCATCCCGCCGAGCCGTCGCCACGCCATCAGCTGGAGCAGCCCGCCGGCGAGCAACCCCGCGAGCGCACAGGCCAGTCCCCGCGACGCCAGCGGCCACCCGCCCGCCGCGAGGCCGGCCGCGGCCACGGCGCAGCCGAGCAGCGCGACGGACAGCAGCCGGTCCGGCCCGGTGGTGCGGCCCGCCACCAGTGCGCCGAACCCGCCGGGACGCGCGGCGGGGTAGCCAGTCGCCAGCACGACCGCGGTCCGCCCGGTCACCGCGGCGAGCACGAGCGCCGCGGCGGCCAGCGAGGTTCGCGGGATCGCGGCGAGCGCCGCCGCCTGGATCAGCAGCACCAGGACGAGCGCTGCCACGCCCATCGGGCCGACGTCGGAGCGGCGCATGATGTCCAGCGCCTGGCCCGCGGGCCGGCGGCTGCCGAGCCCGTCCGCGGTGTCGGCGAGCCCGTCCAGGTGCAGGCCGCCGGTCGCCGCGGCAAGCAGCGCGACGGCGAGCACTGCGCCGAGCAGTCGCCGCGGGCCGGACGCGCCGCCCGCGGCCACGGCGAGCATGACACCGGCTCCCATCGCGCCGAGCAGCAGGCCGACCGCGGGGAGCCAGAGCACCGCCGCGGCGGCCTCGCCCTCGCCGAGTTCGGCACCACCGCCGGCCGGGAGCACGGTGAACAGGCCGAGGGCCACCCGCCAGGCCGGGGTACCGCGCGCGCCCGCCGGGTCGCCAGGATCTTCGCTCACCGCAGCCGCCGCGCGATGCCCGCGGTGCACAGCCAGACCTGCTCGCATTCGGCCGCCACCCGCGCGTTGAGCACGCCGAGTTCGTCGCGGTACCGCACGCCCGAGGCGGTGGCGGGCACGACGCCCGCGCCGACCTCGTTGCTGACCGCGATCACGTGCCGCCGGGTCGACCGCCACGCGTCAAGCAGGCCGTCTACCCGTTCGGCTAGCTGCTTGCCCGCGCCCGGGGCGCCGGCCCAGAGCCCGCATTCCTCCATCACGCCGGCCAGCCAGGTGGACAGGCAGTCCACGAGCACCGGGACGGCCAGCCGTCCGGACCCGGCGAGCACGTCCTCGAGTTCGAGCGTTTCCAGCGTCGTCCAGTGCGCCGGGCGGCGCTGCCGGTGCAGGCGCACCCGGTCGGCCCAGTCGGGATCGGCCGGGTCGGGCAGCGGGCCTGTGGCCACGTAGTCCACGTGGTCCCGTGCGGCGAGCAGTCGTTCGGCGGTCACCGACTTGCCGGAGCGCGCCCCGCCGAGGATGAGCACGCGGAACGGCCTGCCGCGGCGCGGACGCCCAGGCAGCGGTACCGGGCCTGGCCGCGGCAGCGGGCTGGGCCCGCCACCCAGGCGTGTCATCACTTTTCGCCGGAGACCCCGGCGCTGTCGAAGGTGGCCATGTCGCGCAGCACCCGCGCCGCGGCGGCCACCACGGGCAGCGCGAGCACCGCGCCCGACCCTTCGCCGAGGCGCAGCCCGAGGTCGAGCAGCGGCCGCAGGCCGAGCGACTCCAGAGCACGGGCGGCCCCTGGCTCGGTGGACAGGTGACCGGCGATCAGGCAGCCGGTGACGTCGGGCGCGAACGCCGCGGCGGCGAGCGCCGCCGCGCAGGCGATGACGCCGTCGAGCAGAACCGGGACCCGCTCCGCCGCCCCGCCGAGCACGAATCCCGCCAGGGCCGCGTGCTCGAGCCCGCCCACCGCGGCGAGCACGCCGAGCGGGTCCGCGGGGTCACAGGCGTGCCGGGCGAGCGCGCGGCGCACCACGTCCACCTTCCGTGTCCACGTCGGGTCGTCGATGCCGGTGCCCCTGCCGGTGACCTGCGCGGGGTCCGCCCCGGTGAACGCGGCGATCAGCGCGGCCGACGCGGTCGTGTTCGCGATGCCCATGTCGCCGGTGATAAGGCACCGGCTTCCCGATGCGACCAGGTACTGCGCGAGTTCTATGCCGGTCTCGACGGCACGCCGTGCCTCGTCCCGGCTCATCGCCGGACCTTCCGTCATGTCCGCGGTACCGTGCCTGACCTTGCGCGGCAGCAACCCCGGGGCGGCGGGCAGGTCGGCGGCCACTCCGATGTCCACCACGCACACCTCGGCTCCTGCCTGCGCGGCGATCGCGTTCACCGCCGCGCCCGAGGCGAGGAAGTTGGCCACCATCTGCGCGGTGACCTCTTGCGGCCACGGTGACACGCCCTGCGCGTGCACCCCGTGGTCGGCGGCGAACACGGCGACCACGGCGGGCGCGGGCATCGGCGGCGGGCACTGCCCGGCGATCCCGGCAAGCTGCACGGAGACCTCTTCGAGCCGGCCGAGGGAGCCGCTCGGCTTGGTCAGCACCTGCTGCCGCTCCCGCGCCGCGGCGACCGCGGCGCCGTCGAGCGGCCCGATCGTCGCGATGGTGTCTTCGAGCAGGCCGGCCGGCTTGGCGTAGGTGGTCATGGCTGCGCCTTCCCCGGGGTAACCTCGCCCCGCAGGTGTCGGGTCCGGCGGCCGCAGTCTCCTGGCTCCCGGATCGAAGGTTCCCTCAGCCTTCCCACCGGGCACGCGGTCGTGGCTCACGCGAGAGTCGCTCCCCGGTTACAGTCGCGGGACGGCGCCGGATTCGCACCGGCTTCCTGCCCTGCCGTCGGAAGAACGCAACACAGCAGATCACAGCCCCGCTCACGCGTCAAGCCGGACAGAATGAGGCATGGCCTCCCTCGTGCTCGTGAACGGCAAGGTCGTCACGGTCGACGACCAGTTCTCCGTCTGCCAGGCGGTGGCCGTCGACGGGGACCGGATCATGGCCGTGGGCCCGGACAGTGCCGTGAAAGCGCAGGCCGGACCGGGAGCGGCGGTCATCGACCTCGGCGGTAAGACCGTCATCCCTGGGCTGATCGACAACCACAATCACTTCGTCCGCGCAACCGAGCACGTCGAGGTCCGCCTCGAGGGCGTGCGTACCCGGGCCGCGGCGCTCGACGTGCTGGCGCGCCGCGCGGCCAGGCTCACGCCAGGCCAGTGGCTGCTGACCCTGGGCGGCTGGCACGAGGACCAGTGGGAAGGCGACCGCGGCGGTCTGACGCTGGCCGAACTCGACGCCGCCGGCGGCGGCCATCCGGCGTTCATCCAGGCCCAGTATGACCACGTCTTCGTCAACACCGCCTGGCTGGACGCGATGGGCGTGCCGCCGGGCGCCGATGCGCGCGCGACGGGGCGGGTCGGCGGCGGGCTGGTCGCGCTGAACCGGGCGGCGGCAGGCTTTCCCACCGCCGGCCCGGAGGAGGGCGTCCGGGCCGCCATGGCCTACTACAACAGCCTCGGGCTGACCACGGTCTTCGACCCGGGCGGGGTGGGCGTGTCCGGCGCCGCCTACGCCGCGGTCGAAGCCATCGCCGCGCGCGGTGAGCTGACGTTGCGCGTATGCACCACGCTTGGCGACACCAGGAGCAGTTCGAGCGCCGCCGACGCGCGTGCCCTCGCGGAGCTGATAACAGCAAGAGGACCCTTCCGGGGCGACCAGTGGTATGACCAGATCGCGGTCGGCGAGATATACCACGCGCCGTTCCACTGGGACCACACCGCCAGCCCGCCGCGTCCGTCCGGCTCCGATATCGAGGCCGCGACCGGGATCCTGCTGGCGGCCGCGCGCGCCGGCTGGCCCGTGCAGACGCACTCGGTGACCACCCAGGGCCTGGGCCTGGTCTTCGACGCCTATGAACGGGTGAACCGTGACCATGCGATCAGGCCGTTGCGCTGGTCGGTGACGCACGCCGAGGGGATCACCGCGCAGCAGCTTGAACGCGCCAGGCGCCTTGGCGTCACGATCCAGCTGCGCAGCCAGAGCGTCATCGGCAACCAGGGGCGGGCCATCGCCGCGTTCGGCACGCCCGCCGCGCGCCGGATGCCGCCGCTGCGCCTGGTCCAGGACAGCGGCCTGACCTGGGGGCTCGGCACCGACGGGACGCGAGCGGCGCAGATCAATCCGTTCATCACCTTGTGGTGGGCCGCGACCGGCCGGTCCCTGGGCGGGGACCAGGTGCTCGACGAGCCGGTCACTCGGGAGCAGGCGCTCATCGCGCACACCCGCGGCAACGCCAGGCTGATGTTCCGCGAGAACTACCTCGGCTCGATCGCGCCTGGCCTGCTCGCCGACATGGTCGTGCTCGACAGGGACTACCTCACGGTCCCGGAAGACGAGATCAGGGACATCAGGCCGGTCGCCACGATCGTGGCGGGCAAGGTCGTATACGGCGCCCTCCCGGTAAGCCGCGCCGGGTGAGCGACCGCGGCACCGGCGGACCGCGATGGCGGATGATGGCTCCATGACGTCCGGTTTCGAGACCGATACTGCGCAGCGATTGCGGCTGCTTCTGCACGTCCCCGTGACCGGGCTCCGGGTGGTCGGCGCGGAGCACGGCTACCAGCACCTGACCGCGACGCTTGCCGGCGGCCGCGAGGTGTTCGCCAAGGCCGCCATCGGGGCCGGCGGCGGGCACGCCGTCGCGTTCGCCGCGGAGGCCAATGGCCTGCGCTGGCTGGCGGAGGCCGCCGCGGTTCCCGTCCCGGAAGTGCTCGCCGTAGACGACCACGTGCTCGTCCTTGAGCTGCTGCCGCCCGGACATCCCACCGAGGCGGCAGCGCGCGCATTCGGCGCCGGCCTGGCCCGGTTGCACGCCGCGGGCGCGCCGTCCTTCGGCGCGCCATGGCCCGGCTACATCGCGAGCCTGCCGCTCGACAACTCCACGGGACGGGACTGGGCTGCCTGGTACGCGCAGCTACGCCTCGTTCCGTACCTGCGCAAGGCGAGTGACTACGGCGCGCTGTCGAGAACGGACGTCAGCCTGGTCGAGGCCGTCATCGCCCGGATCGGTGAGCTCGCCGGACCACCTGAGCCGCCAAGCCGCATCCATGGCGACCTCTGGTCGGGGAACGTGCTGTGGTCGGGCGGGCGCGGCTGGCTGGTCGACCCCGCCGCGCACGGCGGGCACCGGGAGACCGACCTGGCGATGCTGGCGCTGTTCGGCGCGCCGCACTTGGACCTGATTATGCGCGCCTACATCGAGACCGCGCCGCTCGCCGACGGCTGGCGGGACCGGGTTCCGCTGCATCAGCTGCACCCGCTGCTGGTGCACGCGTGCCTGTTCGGCGCGTCCTACGCGGGCCGGGTGCGGGCCGCGGCCCGTTTGGCCGTGCGGGCCGCCGGGTAAGGCGGATTTGCCGGGCGCTCGCCCGCCCAGGCGGGGGCCTGACATCATTCTCGCTGGTCAGGGGAGCGAATCATGACCTACGACCCATTCGGGTCCGGCGACTTCGGCAACGGCCCGTTCGACGATTTCCTCGCGCGGTACTACGGCGGACCGCCGCGACGGCAGCCGCGGCGGATCGACATCGGCCAGCTGATGACCGAACAGGCACGGGAGATGCTCCGGGACGCGGCCGCCCAGGCCGCCCGGTGGGGTGACCCCGACCTGGACACGGACCACATCCTGTGGTCCGCGACCCGGCAGGAAGCGACGCGCCGGCTGATCGCCGCGGCAGGCGGCGATCCCGACTCCATCGCCCGCCAGATCGATTCCCGCGCGCACCGCGGGCAGCCCAGGGAGGAACCGCCAAGCCTCACGCCGTCGGCGAAACGGGCGCTGCTCGACGCGCGGCAGATCGCCATGGCGCTCGGCTCGTCGTACATCGGGCCTGAGCACCTGCTGTTCGCGCTCGCGGTCAACCCGGAATCATCCGCCGAACGGGTGCTACGCGAATCACGGGTCACCCCGGAGTCGCTGCGGGACGCGTTCGCGGGCGAAGGCCGCGGGGGCGGCGGGAAGCCGCCGTCGGATACGCCGACCATCGACCAGTTCGGCAGTGACCTGACCGCGATGGCCCGCCAGGACCGGGTCGATCCGGTGGTCGGCCGCGAGCAGGAGATCGAGCAGACGGTCGAGGTGCTGTCCCGGCGGACGAAGAACAACCCGGTGCTCATCGGCGAGCCGGGTGTCGGCAAGACCGCCATCGTCGAGGGCATCGCACAGCGCATCGTCGACGGCGACGTGCCCGACACGCTGCGCGACAAGCGCCTGGTCCAGCTCGACCTCGCGGGCATGGTCGCCGGGACCAAGTACCGCGGGGACTTCGAGGAGCGGCTGAAGAAGGTCATCGAAGAGATCCGCGCGCATAGTGACGAACTGATCATCTTCATCGACGAGCTGCACACGGTCGTCGGCGCCGGCGCGGCGGAGGGCGCGGTGAGCGCCGGGAACATGCTCAAGCCCGCGCTCGCCCGCGGCGAGCTGCACATCATCGGCGCCACGACGATCGACGAGTACCGCAAGGACATCGAAAAGGACGCCGCGCTGGAACGGCGCTTCCAGCCGATCCTGGTGCCCGAGCCTTCGGTGGACGAGACGATCGAGATCCTGCGCGGCCTTCGTGACCGTTACGAGGCCCACCATCAGGTTCGCTTCACCGACGAGGCGCTGGTCGCGGCGGCCCAGCTCGCCGACCGCTACATCACGGACCGGTTCCTGCCGGACAAGGCCATCGACCTGGTTGACCAGGCAGGCGCCCGGGTCCGGCTGCGGACGAAGACGCCGGCGCGGGACAAGCGCGAGCGGGAAAAGCGGCTGGAGCGGCTGCGCCGGGAGAAAGACGAGGCGGTGTCGGTGGAGGACTACGACAGGGCCGCCTCGCTCCGTGACGAGATCGCCTCGCTGACCGAGCAGCCGGACAGCGGCGCCGATGGCGCGGAAGGCGGCAAGACGGTGCCCGAGGTCACCCCCGCCGACATCGCTGAAGTGGTGTCGAGGGCGACCGGGATCCCGGTCGCGCAGCTCACCGAGGAGGAGAAGGAGCGGCTGCTCGGTCTCGAACAGCACCTGCACCAGCGGGTGGTCGGCCAGGACGAGGCGGTGTCGGTGGTGGCCGAGGCCGTCCGGCGCTCGCGCGCCGGGCTCGGCGATCCCAACCGGCCCATCGGCAGCTTCCTGTTCCTGGGGCCGACCGGGGTCGGCAAGACCGAGCTGGCCCGTGCACTCGCCGAGGCGCTGTTCGGCAGCGAGGACCGGATGATCCGCATCGACATGAGCGAGTTCCAGGAGCGGCACACCGTCAGCAGGCTGACCGGCGCGCCGCCTGGCTACGTGGGCTACGAGGAGGCGGGTCAGCTGACCGAGGCCGTGCGCCGCACGCCGTACGCGGTCCTGCTCCTCGACGAGATCGAGAAGGCGCACCCGGACGTCTTCAACGTCCTGCTGCAGGTGCTCGACGACGGCCGGCTCACCGATGGCCAGGGCCGCACGGTCGACTTCAAGAACACGGTCCTGATCATGACGAGCAACCTCGGCTCGGACGTGATCGGCAGGCGGGCGCTCGGGTTCGGCGGCGGTGTGGACAGCTCGGAGGAGCATGCGCTGCGGGAACGGGTGATGTCCCGGCTGCGGGAGACGTTCCGGCCGGAGTTCCTCAACCGCGTCGACGAGATCATCGTCTTCCGCCACCTCGACGAGACGCAGTTGCGCCAGATCACCGCCCTGCTACTCGAGGAGACGACCAGGCGCCTGCACGCGCAGTCCGTCACCGTGGACTTCACCGCCGAGGCGGTCGACTGGCTGGCCCGGCGCGGTTTCCAGCCCGAGTTCGGTGCCCGGCCGCTGCGCCGCACGATCCAGCGGGAGGTGGACAACCGGCTGTCCGCGATGCTGCTCGACGGCCGGCTCCAGCCGGGGCAGCACGTGACGGTGGCGGTGGACGGCGACGCGCTGGACTTCCGCGTCAGCGAGCGTGCGCCAGGTGAGCCGGCCCACGCCGGCCAGGCCGGTTAGTGCCAGGCGGGTCCCTCGGTCACCGGGTGCGCCCTGACGAAGTCCTCGTCGACCTCCACCCCGAGCCCGGGCCCCTCGAGCGGGGTCACGGTGCCGTCAGGGCGCAGATCGTAGGACGCCGAGCAGGCGCTGGTCCGCAGCGGGTTGTCTGTCGACCCGTCGCCTTCGAAGTAGCGCGCGTTGTCGATGCTGGCCAGGTAGTGCACGCTCGCCGCCATGTTCAGCCCGGTGTGGCAGCCGTGCGTGCAGACCTGCAGGTCGGCCGCGGAGGCGAGGGCCGCGACGCGCAGCGCCTCGGTGATGCCGCCGCACCTGGACAGGTCGGGCTGGACGACGGACACGCACCCGGCGTCCAGCAGGCGCTGGAAGTCGTAGCGCGTGTAGCAGTTCTCGCCGCCCGCTAGCGGCACGGTCGCGATCTTCGCCGCCGCGCGCCACCGGCGATCCTGATACGGCGGGAACGGTTCCTCGAGCCAGCCCGCCCCCGCCTCGGTCAGCACCGGCAGCATCACGCGCACGTCGTCGACCGAGTACCGGCAGTTGGCGTCGGCGAGCAGGGCGATGTCCTCGCCCACCGCCGCGCGCATCGCGACCGCGCGTTCCGCGTCGCGGCGCACGGTGTCGCCGAGCCGCAGCTTGACCGCGCTATAGCCGGCCGCGATCGAGGCCAGGGCTTCTTCGGCGAGCGCGGCGGGCTCGGCGTAGCCGAGCGCGAAGCCGCCCGCGTACGCGGGCACCGGGTCGGCCGAGCCCCCGAGCAGCCGGTAAAGGGGCAGGCCGAGCGCCTTCCCCTTGACGTCCCACAGCGCCATGTCGATGCCGCTCATCGCGCAGACGCAGCCGGCGCAGGTGCCGTGGTTGGCCAGCACGCGGCTTTCGAAACGGTCCCAGATCGCCGTGGTCTGCGCCGCGTCCATGCCGGTGAACAGGTCGCGCAGCGTGGTGTTGACCGTCGCCGCGACGGCGAGCGGCGCCCTGCCGTTGTACGACTCCCCGTACCCGGTCAGACCGCCCTTGGTGGTGATCTTGACGATCACCGTGTCCCGCTTGACCGCCTGGCCGAGCCCCTGGGAGACGGCCTGCTTGAGCGGCACCGAGCACGCGAGCGCCTCGACGCGCTCAATAGCCAGATCGGACATCGTGCTCACCCTACGTCGCCTTCATCGGCGCCAACCAGGGTCGGCGCGCACAAGATCCGCCCGCCGATTTTGGATAGTGTGGAGGATCCGGCCAGCTACCACTGGCCGGATCCTCCACACAAACTTGATCTTGATGCGTGTGAGGCCCCAGGGGCGCCGGGGTCGAGGCCGCCGACGGTCTAGTCGTCGTAGAAGGCGAACATCCGGATCTCGATGCTGGCGCGCGGCGGGGCGTCCGGCGGGCACGTCGTGTCCTGGAACGCGCTGTGCGGCACCTGCTCGGCGCGGGCCGGATCGGAGTCGAAGCCGCGGAACACGTAGGCCTGGTCCGCGGTCATGTCAGAGCAGTAGCACCAGCGGTGCTCCCCGCTGTGTAGATAGGCGAGGTTCTCCCAGGTCAGCAGCTCGCCGCTGGCGAGCCGCAGGGTGATCGAGCAGTCCTGCTTGTCTCGCGGCGCGACCGACCTGGCGTCGCACAGCGCCAGCGGCACGTCCTGCGGCGGTCCGGAGAACGTCCGCCATACGTTGAATATCGAGTACCGCTTCCGCAACCGGGCCTGCGCCTCGTCTGGGGGTAGCGTGCGGCGCAGCATGAACTCCGCTGCCGGGGCGTTGTAGTCCGCGTGCACGAAGTCGCCGGTGAACGTCGTGCCCGCCGGCCGCTCGCCGGCCCGCGCGCTGACCCGCACCACCGGAGAGTTCAGCACCGCGGTGGCACTGCATCCGGTCACGGCGCGCAGCAGTTCGCTGGCTTCGGGGACATACGTCCGCGCGACCTCGGCACGGTCGTAGAAGTTCCGCACCGAGGTTGGCGCGTCGACGAGCGTGAAGCCCTGAACGTCGAGCGAGAACGAGGCCGCCTCGCCGCGCATGTCCGTGATCCGTACGGGCTTGCCCGCCAGCGGCAGGCTGGTGAAGTCCGGCCGCGCGCCGGACGGCGGCCGCTCCGGCGGGTCGTAGTAGACGATGGTGGCTTGGACATCCACCATCGTCTACTCCTTAGCCGCCGGTAACGATGCCGTCAGTCGGCCGAGGCCGAGGCCGAAGCCGAAGCCGAGGCGTTCACGTCGGAGGCGCTCGTGTTCAGCGGGTGCCCGATGGTCTCCCCGCTGGACGGGTCGAAGAAGTGCAGCCGGCGGGTGTCGACGGCGAGTTCGAGGGGCTGCCCGGGGCGGACCGTGGACCGGGCGGCCACCCGGGCGGTCCACAGCGACTTGCCGCCGGCCAGCGCCGCGACCGTGTCGTCTTCCTCGTCGTGGTGGTCCGCCGCGGAGGTGAGGCTGGCGTGCTCGACCGGCGCCGCGTCGATGGTGAAGATGACGTGGATCTCGGTGCCGAGTTCCTCGGTGACCCCGACGGTGACCGGCATCCGCGCCCACGACGCGTCGCCGAGCGAGGCGTCCTCGAAGTCGGACGGGCGGACGCCGAGAATGACCTTGCGGCCCAGGTAGTCCGCCAGGCCCGCCTTGGCGTCAAGCACGGAGGCGGGCACCGGCAGCCGGTAGTCGGCGAAGGTGACGGCCGGGCCGTCGTCGCGGACCAGGTCGGCGAGCACGAAGTTCATCGCAGGCGAGCCGATGAAGCCGGCCACGAACAGGTTCACCGGCGACTCGAACAGCCGCTGCGGGGTGTCGACCTGCTGCAGTTTGCCGTCCCGCAGCACGCACACCCGGTCGCCGAGGGTCATCGCCTCGATCTGGTCGTGCGTCACGTACACGGTGGTGATGCCGAGCCGCTCGTGCAGCTGGTTCAGCGCCGCGCGCATCGACACCCGCAGCTTGGCGTCCAGGTTGGACAGCGGCTCGTCCATCAGGAACACCGAAGGTGAACGCACGATCGCCCGGCCCATCGCAACCCGCTGCCGCTGCCCGCCCGACAGCGCCGCCGGCTTGCGGCCGAGCAGTTCTTCCAGGCCCAGCATCCGGGCTACTTCCCCGGTCCGCCGCCGGATCTCCTGCTTCGGCATCTTGCGCTGCTCCAGCCCG
>Ga0187807_1000597_pt1 | contig 11439 bp, 10 predicted proteins | sample NC_wetland_sal_i_4_FD_132432 | JGI IMG/M metagenome (GOLD analysis project Ga0187807, IMG submission 132432) | Wetland sediment microbial communities from Neuse River Estuary, North Carolina, USA - ASW_2 | ecosystem: Environmental > Aquatic > Freshwater > Wetlands > Sediment | place: USA: North...
ACGCTGGCCTGACTCACCCGCTGCACAACTGCCCGCACGAGGTGCCAGCCTAGCCGGAGTTGCCAGCGGCCGGCCGACCTCGGCTTTAGCGTGGATCGTTTTCCAGGCCTGAGCCTGGAAAACGTTCCACGTTGCTGATGGTCGGCACCGGGCGGCGGCGTAACGGGCGTACCGGACGGGGTGGTACGTATCGGATCGATTGGGACAGGTGGAGAAGCGGGACAGGCGATAATGTGCGGGTGACTGTGGAGCAACTGTCCCCGAGCGAGCTGTCGGTGAACCCGGTGCTCGCCGAAGTTATCCGGTCCGGGATCGTGGAGTCCCGGCACCGCGGCACGGTCGTCGCGCTCGCCGCCAACGGCACGTTCGCGTTCACCGCGGGCAGCGCGAACACGCCGGTCCTGCCGCGCTCGTCGAACAAGCCGCTGCAGGCGACCGCCATGCTCAGGGCCGGGCTGCCGCTCGAGGGGGAACTGCTCGCGCTGGCCGCCGCCAGCCATTCCGGCGAGGACTTCCACGCTCAGGGCGTGCACGACATCCTCGACTTCGCCGGGCTCACCGCCGCCGACCTGCGCTGCCCGACGGCGCTGCCCATGGACGAGCCGACGGCGCGCAGGCTGATCAGGGAGAACGACAAGCCCGAGTCGCGGGTGCGGATGAACTGCTCGGGCAAGCACGCGGCGATGCTGGCCACGTGCATCGCCAACGACTGGCCGACCGAGACCTACCTGGACCCCGAGCACCCGCTGCAGCGGCACATCATGATGACGATCGAGGACCTGGCCAGGGAACCGGTCGCCGCGATCGGCGTGGACGGGTGCGGCGCTCCGCTGTTCGCGCTGACGCTGGGCGGCCTGGCCCGCGCGTTCCGCGCGCTGGTGCTCGCCGAGCCGGGCAGCCCGGAGCGCAAGGTCGCCGACGCGATGCGCAAGTTCCCCGAGTGGACGAGCGGCACCACGCGCGACGAGAACCGCCTGATGGCCAGCATTCCGGGGCTGCTGCTCAAGGGCGGCGCCGAGGGTGTCGACGCGTTCGCGCTGCCCGACGGCAGCGCCGCCACGCTGAAGATCGAGGATGGGGCGGCGCGGGCCCGCACGCCGGTCACCGTCGCGATCCTCGCGGCGCTCGGCGCGCAGCCGCCCGCCGAACTCGCCACCGCCATGGTCACCGGCGGCGGCCACCCGGTAGGCGTGATCAGGCCTGCGCGGCTCGCATTCCAGGACGTGGGATAGAAAAGGCCCCTATAGGGGCCGAAAGTATCCCGCTTGTTCACAGGAGGCGGGCGCGGGCCGGGGTTGACGGGAGGCGGGAGCGGGCGGGGGTTGACCGGAGGCGGGCGCGGCGTTCACGGGGTCGTAACGCTGCCGCGCTCGGTCGTAACGTGGCGGCAGCCGCCGGCAGGTAAAAACGGATCATGGCGCCTCAGACACCCGAGGAGCTCGCGGCCGCGGTCGAGCGAGACGGCATCGAGTTCCTGTTCGCGATGTTCGCCGACCTGCACGGCAAACCGTGCGCGAAGCTCGTCCCCGTCTCCGCGATGGAACAGATGCTGGCGGGCGGGGCCGGGTTCGCCGGCTACGCGGCGGGCCCGATGGGGCAGTCTCCCGCCGACCCGGACCTGATCGCGGTCCCGGACATCGGCTCGTACACGCCGATGCCGTGGCGGCAGGGCCTGGCGATCCTGATGTGCGACCCGCACGTCGACGGCAAGCCGTGGCCGTACGCGCCGCGGGTGATCCTCAAGCGCCAGCTGGCCGCCCTCTGGGCCCGCGGCATGACGCTGCACGCCGGTGCCGAACCGGAGTACTTCCTCGTCAAGAAGACCGCGGCCGGCGGCATCCAGGTCGCCGACGAACTCGACGACGCGGACCTGCCCTGCTATGACGCCAAGGGCCTGACCAGGAGCTATGAGTTTCTCACCACGCTGAGCAGGGTCATGAACGAGCTCGGCTGGTCCAACTACGCCAACGACCACGAGGACGGCAACGGGCAGTTCGAGCAGAACTTCAGCTACGCCGACGCTCTCACCACCGCCGACCGGATGATCATCTTCCGGTACATGGTCCACTCGCTGGCACAAGAACAGGGCATGCTCGCCACGTTCATGCCCAAGCCGTTCAAGGACCGTACTGGCACGGGCATGCACCTGCACCTGAGCCTGTGGGACTCCGGCGGCACGGAGCCGCTGTTCCACGACGACGGTGACGAGCGCAAGCTCGGCCTGAGCACTCTCGCCTACCAGTTCATCGGCGGCGTGCTCGACCACGCCCGAGGGCTGACCGCGGTCACCTGCCCGACAGTGAACTCCTACAAGCGGGTGTCGGCCAGCGCGCCGCTGTCGGGTGCCGCCTGGGCGCCCGGCTACGTTACCTACGGCGGCAACAACCGCACTCAGATGATCCGCGTACCCGACGCGGGCCGGATCGAGGTCCGCTCCGTGGACGGCCTGGCCAACCCCTACCTGGCGCTTACCGCGCTGCTCGCGGCCGGCGTCGACGGCATCGACCGCAGGCTCGACCCGGGCGAGCCGAACAGGGAGAACCTGTTCGGCCTAGCCCCGCACGAGGTCACCGGCCGCGGCATCAGGCAGCTGCCGGCCACGCTGGAGCACGCCGCGGACGAACTGGTCGCCGACGGGGTGCTGCGGGAGGCGTTCGGCAAGGTGCCAGGCGGCGAGTACGTGGACTACTACGCGTCAGTCAAGCGCGCCGAGTTCGCCGAGTACCACGCGGAGGTCTCCGCGTGGGAGATCCGCCGTTATCTCACCGCGTGATCACCGCTACCTACCAGAGCAGGGTTCGTACAATGAGTCTCATGAGCAGCGACCGGTCCGGCTCGGGCGCGGCCGCGCCAGCTCTGCGCAATTACGGCTACGAACCGGGCGTCTACGGGGACGATCACCCCGCGCCTCTCGAGGCCACCTTGTCGTCCGTGATCGCGTTGCGGGTCAAGGAGGCCCGGCAGCGCAAGGGACTGCCGATCCGTACGCTGTCCGAGCGGACGGGCATCTCCAAGGGGATGCTTTCCAAGATCGAGAACGCGCAGGTCTCGCCGAGCCTTGCCACGCTCGCCAGGCTGGCGGAGGCCCTGGACGCGCCGCTGACCTCGTTCTTCCGCGGCTTCGACGAGGAGCGGGACGCGGTCTTCGTCAAGGCCGGGCACGGCGCGGAGATCCGCCGCGAGGGCGTCGCGGCAGGGCACCACTACCAGCAGCTCGGCTTCATGCGCGGCCAGCACCGCAGGATGACCCCGCAGCTGGTGACGCTCACCGAGGGCGCCGAGGTGTTCCCGCTCTACCAGCACCCCGGCACCGAGTTCCTGTACATGCTGTCCGGCGTGATGGCCTACGGCCACGGCCGAGCGGTCTACGTGCTCGAGCCAGGCGACGCGCTGCAGTTCGACGGGGAGGCGTCACACGGCCCCGTCGAGCTGATCAAGCTCCCCGCCCGGTTCCTGTCGGTGACCGCCGTGGGGATCGTGCACGACCCCGCATTCTGAAGGCCCGCTAGCGACCGGGCCGCCGCGGTGACGTGATTCCCTCCACAGCGGTGTCCTTCCCAAGGCGGCGCCTGATAGCGCGAGCCAGGTCGCCCTCGATCAGCTGCCGCCAGCGCGGCACCTCCGGGGTGACCACCAGCACGTGATCCACGCCGCGCGCCCGGGCCGCCTTGGCGAACGTCTTGGCGTAGCGCCGGGTCGCGGCCACCTGGCCCCAGGCCTGGACGCCCGATCGCTCCAGGCGATCGAGGGCCCTGGTCACCAGGGCCCGCTGCTCATCCAGCTCCTTCCTTGTGGGCAAGAGCCCAGGGTTCGGCAGCCCCAGGGAAGATCCGTAGATCCGGGCGATGGTGACGACGGCCACGGAGCGGCCGCCGCTTAGTTCCACGGCGCGGCGGATCACCGCAGGCGGGACGGGAATGCCCACCGTGGCGATGAGGACCGCGGCGGGCTGCGTCGGCTGCTTGTCCCACTTGGCCCTGCCGAACCGCGGCCTGCCTGGCCGGGGGGCCGACTCTGCCGCCGGCCGCTCCGTTCGGGTGCTCATCCGCGCCTCAGCCGGCTTCGGAGGCGGGGTCCGGGATCTGCTGGATTCCGGCGGCCTCCGCGTCGATGGCGTCCATGTGGTCGAGGTCCAGGACGTGGGGCGGCCGCATGTCGTCGAGGTCGATGCCGCCGGGTGACCCCACCACTATGGGCAGCGTGCCCAGCGGCGCCACGCCGTCACGGCGGTCGGTCATCCTGCGCCACAGGTGCAGCGGCACGTAGGCGGCCACGACGACGAAGCCGAGGATGTAGAGGGTGTGACCCTGACCCGGGCCGACCACGATATTCGGCGACCCCCATCCGCCCGCGAAGTAGATGAAGGTGAGGCCCAGGCCCATGAGCAGGGCGATCCACCGGAACCAGCCGGGCATGCGGAACGGGCTGATCTGGTCCTTGCGGAACTGGCGCAGCACGAAATACCCCAGGAGCGCGGTGATGATGGCAAACAGGTAGCCCACGTTGGAGAAGATGTAGATGCGTACCGGCGACCCGAACAGGGCCACGATCATCGCGCAGATCAGGTTGAAGAACATGGCGCGATCCGGAACGAGGTGCTTGTTCGTGTGCGCGAACCACTTGGGAATCAGCCGGTCCTCCGACGCCTGGAACAGCGACCGGGCCACGCCCATGATGGCGTTCAGCACCGACAGCAGCAGGGCGCCGATGAGCGGGATGCCGATCAGGTACTTGACCCAGTGCGCGGAGCCGAAGATGTGATCGGCGAAGCTCGAATACAGGGTCAGCGGGTCGGAGCTGGTCAGGGCCGCCCCGAGCACGGCCACGAACACGATCGCGGTCGCTGCGTAGATGAACAGCCCGTAGAGGCCCTCAGCGGTGAGTGCGAGCTTGGCGTCGCGGTGCGGGTCGCGGCATTCGGCGACGTAGCAGGCGGCCGCCTCCACGCCGATGCCGTTCCAGGAGATGACGAACAGCCAGCTCAGGAAGAAGGCCACGCCGGAAGTCTTCGGATCGGCGAAGTGGAAGCCGGCCACATAGGACCAGTGAAAGGTGCTTGGCCTGAACACCGGCAGGACGATCAGCAGGGTGAGCGGCACCATGGAGATAATGCCGAAGAGGGTGGCGAAGCCGGCGCCGAGGCGGATCCCCAGGTAGCAGGGGACGAACAGGAGCACGAGCCCGGCCATGGTGATGGCCAGCACCCCGATGCCCGTCGCCGAGCCGAGGCTGCCGAGCGGGTTCACCAGCCTGCCCTGCGGCACATGGAACAACTCGGCGATGTAGTAACTCGCCAGGATCATGTTGATCGGCGCGACCGGAAACCAGCCCAGCCAGTAACTCCAGCCGGATAGCCCCCCGATGTGGCGGGCGGCGGATTCGCCCAGCGGCTTGAAGCTCTCATAGGCGTAGGACGGCGTGCCTCCCGTGCGGTGCGGGTACAGGGCGGCCAGCTCGCCCATGCACAAACAGACGGCCATCGCGATCACCTGGATGCCAATGATGGCGGGAATGGCCGCTGCCCCCATCGCCTGCACCGCGAAGGGCACGATGCCGGTGACCAGAATGACTCCGGCCAGGCCGATGACGAAGGCACCCCGCCAGTCGGTGCCTCGGTGCAGCGATGTGGGCACCTCGCCGGGCCGCCCTCCGATAACGCTCGCGTCGGCGCTCATGGCTTCATCTCCTTGGGAAAAGGGATTGACGTTCGGGATTGCAAAGCCGTCGTTCACGCCCGCATGTCAACGATGTTGCCGTACAGGAAACGGAGCATGGTGTCCACTGCGTTGAAAATAGTTTCCCGTGAGTTAACAATCCTGCTCATCGTGTTTCAGTCGGCACCGGACCTGCGTCGATGCGATTTACCCACAGGGGACATTGTTTCGGCCGGCCTTTTCTAGCCGGTCATAGTCGCCGCTACGCAATTGCGGCGTCAGGAAAAGGCGGGCTCTCCTCGCGGCCGCGCATGACCCTGTCAGTCAGCAGCTCGGCAATTGCCGAAAGGAGCCGTGCGCCCTGGTCCCGTGTCGCCTCGCCCGGCCGGCCGGTAACGCCATTGGTGGACAGCGCGGCTGCGGTATAGCGGAACACCAGGCCGTCGGTACGGTCCGGGTCGGCGGCGTTCCTGGCGGCGGCCAGATCCACCAGTGCCGGGTGGAGCGCCAGCATGAGCGATGTCTCCGCGCGGTTGGCGTGCCAGTCCGCGCCGTCCGCGGCCGCCTCGCGCGCCAGGGCGTCGGACATCGTCCACCAGCTGACCACGCCGACCCGGAGGTCGGGTCGCTCCAGTCGCACCGGATCGGTGGCCGCCATGAGCGGAGCGACGTTGCCGACGTGCGCGTTCACGAACAGCATCCGCCGCAGGCCGGACGCGGCCGCCCAGTCCACCATGTGCTGGACCAGGCCGGCGAACTGAGCGGGGGACAACGACAGCGTGCCCGGCAGCTGGCGGCCGTGCCCGAAGCTGCACCCGACGGGAATCTCCGGGAGCACGAGCGCACCGCATCGGCTGCTCGCCTGCTCGCAGATCCCGCGGGCGATGAGCGTGTCGGTCCCGGTGGGCAGGTGCGGACCGTGCTGTTCGGTCGCGCCCACCGGTATCAGCCCCACGTGCGCGGGGTCGTCCCGGAGCAGTCCGCCGAGAGCTGGGCTGGTCAGCCGCTCCCACAACCGCGCCTTGCCGGGCGCTCCGCCAGCCATCAGAAGAACTTCAGGTACTGGTCTCGCTCCCATCCGGAGACGGTGCAGTGGTAGCTGTCCCACTCGGCCAGCTTCTCCTCGACGAAGGAACGCAGCATCTCCGGTCCCAGAACCGACTCGGCCAGCGGGTCGGCGGCCAGCGCCTCAACCGCCTCGAGCAGGTTGCGCGGCAGCTTCCTGATGCCCCGGCGCGCCAGCTCACCCTCGTCAACCAGGTACATGTTGTCGATGTTCGGCTCGCCCGGGTCAAGGCCCTCCCGGATGCCCTCCAGGCCTGCGGCGAAGATCATCGCGGCTCCGAGGTAAGGGTTACAGGAACTGTCAGCCGCGCGGCATTCCACCCGGCCGCCGCCAAGCGGGATGCGGAGCATGTTCGTCCGGTTGTTGTTGCCGTAGCAGGCGAAGATGGGCGCCCACGTGAAGCCGGACGCGTTCCCGCGGCGGACCAGCCTTTTGTAGCTGTTCACCGTCGGAGCGATGACCGCGCAGACCGCTGCCGCGTGCCGCAGAACGCCGGCGATGAACTGATAGCCCAGGTCGGACAGGCCGCATCCGCGCGGGTCATCCGCGCAGGCAAACAAGTTGCCGCCCGCGGCGTCCGCCAGGGACATGTTGAAGTGCGCGCCGGACCCGGTGCGGTTGTCGAACGGCTTGGGCATGAAGGTGGCAAATGAGCCGTGGGCGCGCGCCAGCTCGCCGACCATCAGCCGGAAGAAGGTGAACCGGTCGGCCATGCGCAGCACGTCGGAGTAGGAGAAGTCCGTCTCGAACTGGCCGTTTCCGTCTTCATGATCGAATGAGTACACGTCCCAGCCGAGATCGTTCATCGCGGTGACGATGGAGTCCACGAGCGGGAAGCTGTGCAGCAGGCTCCGCAGGTCATAGCAGGGCTTGGCCAGGTCATCGGATGCCGCCAGCGGCACGGCTCCGTCCGGTGTCTCCCTGAGCAGGTAGAACTCCGTCTCCACGCCAAGCTGCGGGCTCAGGCCCAGGCTTGAGGCCTGCGCCACCACCCGGCCGAGGATGGTCCGGCTGCACGCGGGGAACGGCGCGCCCTGGAGATAGAGGCTGCTGGGCACCCAGGCGACATCCGGCCGCCACGGCAGCACGATGGCGCCGGACACATCGGGGTGAGCGGCGACTTCCTCGTCGCTCACCTCCTGAGGCACACCATCGAGCGCCGCTCCGGTGAAGAGCTCGGAACCAGTGGTGGCGTGCTGGAGGTGACCGACCGGAACCATCTTGGCCTTCGTCTTGCCGTGCAGGTCAACGAAGCTGACGGCGGCATAGCGAATGCCTGCGGCCAAGAGCGCCTCGACGTCGACCTGTACCGCCGCGGGCACGCCCGGTCCCCGGTCTGTGGCTGCCGTAACGGGCGCCCCGTCGGCGACCTCGGCCGGAATCATGTGGCCGGGGTCCGCACGGGGACGGATGCAGGATGGCGCATGAGGACTCCCTGGTCGCGATGCGGACTGGGCGGGCTGGTACTAGCAGACAGCCGCGGCGTTACGCTCGGATGTCGCGAGGCCGTTCGGCGGTTAGCCGCGTGTAACACGCGGCGCCGCTTCCGGAAATAGTGGCGCACTGTGTCTTACGAGCCTTGTGCCGCCAGGTGGGCCGCGAGCGTGAAGCGGGAGTCCGGGGCGGGCTGGCCGGCCGCCAGGCCGGCGATGATCTCACCGAGCAGCGGCGCGAACTTCGCGCCGTGGCCCGAGCAGGCCGAGGCGATCACGAACGGGCCCTGCCGGTCGAGGATGAAGTCCTCGTTCGCCGTCGTCGTGTACAGGCAGGTGAACTCGTTGACGGGCCGAGGCTCCAGGCCGGGCAGCCGCCTGGCCGCGAACGCGATCGCGCGATCGCGGCCCGCGGGGTCGACGACGCCATCGCGGCCGGCCGCCGTGGTCGCCACACCGCCATGGTGCTCCCCTAGCTTCACCGCGCCAGGAACCTCGCCGTCGCGCCCGCCTGGCAGCCCGTAGAAGTGGTCGGCGTCGTCGCGGTAGATGAAGATCGGCCAGGGGTTGTCGCCGTAGGGGCGGCCCGGCGGCGGCGGGACGCCGCCGCCGGGCGCCGCGTGCGGGGCCAGGTGGAACACCTGCTGCTGTGACACCTCGAGCGGGGGAAGCCCGACCAGGTCGCCAGCCAGCGACGCGAGCCATCCGCCGGCCGCGACGACCGCGACCGGGGCGGTGAACGTCCCGCCGTCGGTGTGCACGAGCGCGCTGTCCCCGCCTATGCCCGCTGCCAGGTGCGTGACCGGCGTGCCGAAACGAACGTCCGCGCCGCGCGCCGCGGCGAGGCGGAGCATGGCGGCCATGGCGCGGTCCGGGTCGAGCACGCCGGCGTCGGCGTGATACATGACCGGGCCGCCGCCAAGGATGCCGACCGGGGCGTCGAAGGAGATACCCGGCCAGCGTTCGGCCGCCTGAGCCGGCGGCAACAGCGCGGCGGGGACTCCGCACGAGGTAAGCACGGCGTGCAGCCTCTCCGGGTCACGCCTCGGGCCGAAGTCCAGGCCGCCGGTCAGCTGCAGCAACGTCTCGCCCGCCTCGTCCTCAAGCTGGCGCCACGCCAATCGCGCCCGCCCGGTCAGCCGGACGTACAGCGGGTCCGGGTAGGCGCGGCGGAAGATCCGGGCGCTGCCATGCGAGCTGCCAAGCTGGTGCCCCGCGCCGTGCGCCTCGAGCACCACCACGGACATACCGCGGGCCGAGGCCGCCCACGCGGTTGCCGAGCCGGCCAGCCCGGCGCCGACCACGATCAGGTCAGCATGTGAGGTCATGAGGGGGCTACCCAGCGGCCTCCACGCTCGACCGCCGAGACGACGACCACGCCTGAGCCATACATGCGCCGCCGGAGTTCGGCGGCAAGCCCGCCGGCGCCGCGGCCGGCCTCCGACACGCCGCGCTGATCGAGGACGACGACACGCGCCCCGCGCGCCCTGGCGACCCGCGCGACCGCGCGGGCGGGCGAGCCGGTGACCGCGATGTGCCCGAGTGCCATCACACCAGTATTCTCCAGCACGCTCATCGCCAGCGCGACAGCCCTCCGCACTTGCTCGGGCTCGGTGCTGGCTCCCGGGAGGCCGCCGGAAGATCCTGTTCCGTGGCTCGCCGGGCGGGCTGAGGCGGCGGACCTTGCGGAAGCACCACCCTCCGTTCCGGATGAATAGCTTGTTCCCACCCCGATGACGGTCACGGGTCCGCCCGCGGCCAGTTCCGCGGTGCGGGAGATCGCCGTCTGGGAAACGGTGCCGCCCGCGACGACGAGCAGCACTGGGCTCCCCACCACGGGGACGTGCTGCGGCGCCGCGGTCACCGTGCCGCCCCGCCGGGTACCCAGTTCGTGCCGGCTAGCGGCACTTTCGCCATGGCGGCGGCCTCGATGGTCAGTGCCGCGAGGTCCTCGGGTTCCAGGTTGTGCACGTCGGACTTGCCGCAGGCGCGGGCGAGCATCGTCACTTCCATGGTCAGCGCGCGCAGGTAGTTCGCCACCCGGGTCGCGGCCAGCTCCGGGTCGAGCCGCCGCGCCAGCAGGTCGTCCTGGGTGGTAACGCCGACCGGGCAGGCGCCGGTGTGGCAGGCGGCGCACTGCCCTGGGACCGTGCCGAGCCTGTCGTAGTCGGCGGTCACGTCCACCTCGGTGCCGCCGTCGGTGTAGGACGGCCGGTTGCAGCCGAGCGCGAGCAGCGCCGCGATGCCGATCGACACCGCGTCCGCGCCGAGGGCGAGTGCCTTGGCGACGTCGGCGCCTGTCCTGATCCCGCCGGAGACGATCAGCTGCACCTGGCGCTCGACGCCAAGCTCGCGCAGCGCCCCCGCGGCCAGCGGGACGGCCGCCAGCGTCGGGATGCCGGCATGTTCGATGAACACGTCCTGGGTGGCGCCGGTGCCGCCCTGCATGCCGTCGATCACGACCACGTCGGCGCCCGCCGCGACGGCGAGCTTCACGTCGTGGTCGACACGGGTGGCGCCCATCTTCACGTAGACCGGTTTCTCCCAGCCGGTCGCCTCACGCAATTCCTCGATCTTGATCCGCAGGTCGTCGGGGCCGGTCCAGTCCGGGTGCCTGCTCGCCGACCGCTGGTCGATGCCCTCGGGCAGGGTGCGCATTGCGGCGACTCGCGGTGCGACCTTCTGGCCGAGCAGCATGCCGCCGCCGCCCGGCTTGGCACCCTGCCCGATGACGATCTCGATCGCGTCGGCTTGCCTGAGGTGGTCCGGGTCGAACCCATAGCGCGAAGGCAGGCACTGGTAGACGAGGGTCTTGGAGGCCTGCCGTTCCTCGTCCGTCATGCCGCCGTCGCCGGTCGTGGTCGAGGTGCCGACGTCGGAGGCGGCCTTGCCGAGGGCCTGCTTGGCCTGAGCCGACAGCGCGCCGAAACTCATCCCGGCGATCGTGATCGGAATCGCCAGGTCGACCGGGTTCGCGCCGTGTCTCGCGCCGAGTAGCGTGCGCGTCTGGCAGCGTTCCCGGTATCCCTCGAGCGGGTACCTGGACGCGGACGCGGTGAGGAACACCAGGTCGTCGAAGGTGGGCAGGGCGCGGCGGGCGCCGAAGCCGCGGATCTGGTACCTGCCGAGGTCGGCCAGCGCGTGCACGTCGGCGATGACCTGCGGCGGGAAGGTGTGGTTGAGCACGTTCGGCGCCTCCTGTGAGCGGGCTAGTAGGCCGATGCGTGTGCGGTGAAGTGGTAAAGCTCCCGCGCCGAGGTCACCTTGGTGACGTCCTGCGGGCTGA
>Ga0187807_1000598_pt1 | contig 11426 bp, 13 predicted proteins | sample NC_wetland_sal_i_4_FD_132432 | JGI IMG/M metagenome (GOLD analysis project Ga0187807, IMG submission 132432) | Wetland sediment microbial communities from Neuse River Estuary, North Carolina, USA - ASW_2 | ecosystem: Environmental > Aquatic > Freshwater > Wetlands > Sediment | place: USA: North...
CTCGTGTCAGGCATCCCCGATTGCCGTTTCTGCCCGGTGCTCTCCGAGTGCGACGATCCCGCCATGACGGGGACCTGGCCCGGATGCCTGCCCCGTGGGTGCAGTTCCTGCGGCAGAACCTGCAGCAGCTCGCCTTCGTCGACCACGGCCTCTGGCTGCTGATCGCGGTGGCCGCGCGCGACGGGCTGTCCGATACGGTCACGCACTGCATGTGCTTTGAGGCCGGGATGAAACAGCGGCAGGCCCAGGCGACCGTGCTGTATGCGATGGACCTGGAGGAATGCCACGGCGATTTCGGCATCGACCGGGCGAAAGACAGCTTCCTTCGCGATGAGGCCTGGCAGCCCGCCCGCGAACTGCTCGAGCGGCTCACCACCGTCACCGACTGGGGTGAGCGGATCGTCGCCGTGAACCTGTGCCTGGAACCACTGCTCGGCGCGTTGCTGCGGCGCGGCCTGCTGCTACGCGGCTGCACGGTCTACGGCGACCACGTGCTGCCGGTCCTGCTGCGCTGCGCCCAGCTGGAGACCACGTTCGACGGCGCGGGTGTGATACGGCGATCTGAGGCAGGAGTGCGCGTTGGCTTCTCCGCGGTGAGCGGCGGGATGTTCGCCTGGAGAGCGGAGAGCGGTATTGGGGCTGGGAGATACCGGGCGGCCTGGTCGACGAGGATGAGGAACCGGCCGAGGCAGCGGCCCGCGAGCTGCAGGAGGAAACCGGCTACCGGGCTGGGCAGGTCAAGAGTACCCGGCCGAAGGAGCCCTTGACCGCGGCGAACGCACCCTTGCTGCGAGAGCAGCGGGACCTTCGGCCCTGACAGCCCGCTGCCGGCGGGTCAGATACTGCGGTTGATTCGCACGAGGAGGGAGCCGATGGTAGGTGGCGGCCCCGTGAAGCCAGCAAGCCGGGCGACCGGATCGGAGCTTGCCGGAGAAGCCGACGTCGCCATCGAGGTCACGCATCTGCGCAAGACCTATGGGACGACTGTTGCGGTCGATGACGTTTCGTTCTCGGTCCGTGAAGGTGAGATCTTCGGCATCTTGGGCCCGAACGGGGCGGGGAAGACCACCACCGTCGAGTGCGTGATCGGGCTTCGCACCGCTGACGCAGGCGCTGTCCGGGTCATGGGCCTCGACCCCCATGTGGATCGCGAGGAGCTTCACGCGATCGTGGGAGTACAGCTCCAGGCGAGCGCCCTTCCGGCCCGGCTGAAGGTCGGCGAGATCCTGGATCTTTTCCACTCCTTCTACCAGCAGGCGGCCGACCTCGGGGAACTCATGGACTCCCTGGGGCTGGCCGAGAAGCGGAACGACTACTACAGGGTTCTGTCTGGTGGCCTCAAGCAGCGGCTCTCGATCGCGTTGGCGCTCATCGGCAATCCCAAGGTCGCGGTCCTGGACGAGATGACGACCGGGCTGGACCCGCAAGCCCGCCGCGATACCTGGCACCTCATCGAGGGAGTCCGCGATCGTGACGTGACGATCATCCTGGTGACCCACTACATGGACGAGGCCGAGCGTCTGTGCGACCGCGTGGCACTCCTGGACCAGGGACGCATCGTCGCCATCGATACCCCGGAAGGACTGGCCGATCAAGCCGGCGTGGACAAGCGCGTGCGGTTCGTGCCGTCCAAGACGTTCGATGATCGGTTGCTCACTGATCTTCCCGGGGTCCGGACCATGGAACACGAAGGCGAACACGTCATCGTCACAGGGTCCGGAGAGCTGGCGAACGTCGTGATCCTCACGCTGGCAGCGGCTGGCGTGACCGCTACCGATCTGCACCTCGATTCCGCGAACCTCGAAGACGCGTTCGTGCAGCTGACCGGCCGCCACCTCCATGACGAAATCGGGAGGATCCACCGGTGAGCAGCCACGCCTCTCTTCTGCCGGAAAGGACGCCCCGTTCCGCCTTCGGCAAGCTCCTCGAATGCGAGGCAAAATACGCCTGGAGAGTGCCGATCGGATTGATCTTCGGGGCTGCTGTCCCGATGCTGGTCCTCGTGATCCTCGGCACCGTCCCCGGCGTGAACAAGCCCGTCAAGGCTTTCGGTGGCCTGACCTACTTCAGTATCTATTTCCCGATCCTCATCGCGCTCGCGCTCGCCGTGATCTCGCTTATCAGCCTGCCCCTGCACCTGGCCAACTACCGTGAGCAGGGCATCTTGCGGCGGATGTCCACGACCCCGGTGCCCCCGGCCTGGATGCTCGCCGCACAGGTCATCATCAACCTCGTCCTGGCCGCGGTGGCACTTGGCATTCTCGTGGTGGCGGGCACTGCGGGATTCGGCCTCGGCGCGCCCAAGGCACCAGGCGGGTTCACCTTGGCGCTCGTGCTGAGCATCGCCGCCATGTTCGCCATCGGGCTGTGGGTGTCGGCTATCGCCCGCTCCACAGGCTGGGCTAGCATCATCGGGCAGCTGCTGTTCTATCCGCTGCTTTTCTTCGCCGGCCTGTGGCTTCCCCGACAGCGCATGGCACCTGTACTCAGGGACATCAGCGATTGGACTCCCTTGGGCGCCTCCGTGCGCTCGCTGCAAAGCTCGATGCTCGGCGCATTCCCATCGGCACAGTCGCTCCTGGTCTTGGCCGCCTGGGCAGTGGTGTTCGGCGTCCTGGCCATGCGCTTTTTCAGATGGGAGTAGGCGCGCCGATAGGCGCGTCGCCTCTTCGAGCAGTAGCCATGACCGCACGGCCAGCCACCCGGCTGGATCGCCTGGCCGGGCGCTGGCCGGCACTCGTCGCGCGCCACTGTCCGCACCATCCTCAAGCCCATCGCATCCCGGCAGGGAAACTGGCCAGCCCGACGACGGGCTGGGCGCCTGCCTACGAGGCCTTGGGAAGGTCCCGGTGTGATGGCTTGTCCGCGCCCGGCTCCGCGGGCTCCGGCGGAAGTGCCGCGTGCGATGGCTCTTCCGCGCCTGGCTGGCCCGGCTTGGGCGGATGTGCCGCGCGGATCAAGCGTGCGCTGATGACGGCCAGGCCGATGATCAGCACACCGGTGATCGCCAGCGCCGCCGGGACCCCCAGCGACTCACGCAGATAGCGAACCGCCGCCGAGGTGACGTAACCGAACATCGCCAGCGCGCCCAGGGCGAGCAACGGCACATTCCGCAGCGGGACGCTGGCCGCCATCACCGCGGCCGCGGTGGCGATGCCGATCGCATACCCCACGTGCCCCCAGCCGTGGGAAACCGCGAAGATCGGCACGATCAGGGCCAGGATGACACCGCAGGGGATGGTCACCCACACGGGTTCGACGTACCGTCGCCACCCGAGCCCGGCCCATGCCAGCCCGAACGCCCACAGCGGGAGAACGCCGACAATCGCGGGAGCCGACCCGGTCCCGCCATGGCCATTGACGATATCAACGGCGTAATCAACAATGCCGAGGACGGTGACGATCAGCCCCGCGAACAGGGCGACGTTTTGCAGCGCACCCCGGCGGACCAGCCACAGCGCCGCTGAGTACAAGGTGACAGCCACCCCGACCAGGACCGTGACCGGGCCCGTGCTCCCGTACGCCTTGTACCACGCGAGCCAGACAGCCCCGGCGACGCAGGCCACGGAAAGGAACCACACCACCCCGGCCAGCCGCTGGATCGCGGGCTCGCGGACCCGCCGCGCCACGATGCCGATCAGGAGGAAGAACGCGGCGGCACCCGCGAGGACGCCCACCTGCCCCCAGTCGCCGAGGCTGTTCCAGCGCTGGCCGATCGCGGCAGCGCCTCCAGCCAGCAGCAGGATCACGCCGACGTAGGCGACCGCCTCGGTCAGCAGCGAGATGCGCCGCGTGCCCTGTTCGCCCTCCGCAGCCTGGCCGGTGGTGAGCAGCCCCTGCCGCCGCGCCCAGTAGTAAAACCCGCCGAAGATCAGGGCCACGATGACGACGGGCACAACCAGAGAAATCATGGCGAACCCCCTTTCGCCTGCGCATCTTGGACTGCGCCAAGAATCTGCTACTTACAGGCTTTCGGCCCGGCCGGCGGCTCGCTAGAGCCGAAGTGCGGCTCGCAAGGGCCGAAGGTCACCGGTCATGGCCCGCTTTGTGCGGCTCCGCGGCTCCGGTGGCAGGGCGTTGGCCCAGCTAGCAGGGCGGTGGCACAGGCGGGAGCCGGCATATCTCGGCCGGTGCGGCCGCGACCACCTCGGCCGCCGTCCTGATGGCGCGCAGGCGCCGCAGTCCTTCCTGCACGCCAGCCAGCGCCGTGCTGTGCCGTGCCAGCAGGCGCTCGCGGAGGCTGACGCGGGCGCGGCCAAGCTGCAGGACCAGGCCGATGAGGTCGAGATCGGCGCCGCTCAGGTGGCCATTCGCGGCGGCGCGGGCCAGCAAGGCTGACGCCGTCTCCTCGGCTGCCCGCAGGGCCGCATCAGCTGATGGCGGCTCAAGATGCTCTGTCCCCAGCGGGGCTTCGGCACCCGTGAGCCGTGCCGCCAGGCCCAGTAGACCCCGGATGTCTGCCACCTCATCCGGAGGACCGACAGGGCTGGCCTGGCTCATGTGCCGCTCCTGTTACGCGGACCTTGCTTCCCGTCACCATCCGGTCACGTAGTCCAATGCCAAAAATTAGAGCACTAGATATATTGCCTGTCAATGGCGTTGATCTCGGCGAACCGCTGTCGCACCGCCGGCGTCCACTGGGCCCGCAGGGCCTCGATCCGACGGGCTACCCTGCGGCCGATCCAATCCGGCAGCAGCGCCTCCGGGAGTTGCGGATCGGTCCGGGGCAGCTCCTGCCATTCGCTGATCATCCGCACGTGCGCGAACAGGGTCTCGTCCCCGCCGCTGGGGGACAGGTCCGCGATCGCGTCCCACACCTGCTGGTAGTGCTCGTGCAGGGCGCCGAGGTCCCAGCCCTGGGTGACGATGTCGGCCTGGGACATCCCGATGTCGTCGACCGTGCCGACGAAGGAGATCGTGTGCGGGCGCAGGCCGAGCCCGTCGATCAGCCTGCCGACCTCGGCCGCTCGTTCGACATGCGGGCCCAGCCAGAGTCCGGGGACGGGGTTGCCGAGCCCGGCCCAGGTCAGGCCCGAGTACAGCGGCCGCCGGGCGCTGCGGTGGGACTGCGGGATCGTCACCAGGATAGCCAGCCAGCGACCGTCCCAGTTGCTGAAGGGATCGCTCAGGGAGTAGACCCGCGGTGCGCCGGACTCGATGATGTTGATCATCCTGGACCCGAGCGACCAGCAGACTTCGCGTCCTCTTCGTTCCGGGACCATCCAGTCGGAGGCCGCCGCGCGCGCGATGGCCTGCCGGGCGGCCTGCTCCTCCACACCGAGTCCGCCGAGCACATACACCAGTGCCGACGTCCATGCCGGCTGCCCCGTCGGCCAGACCAGTTCGCCGAGGATGGTCATGAGCAGCGACCTGGCGCTCCCCGGCGTCAGGGATGCGCCTTCCGGCTTCAGGAGGGCAGAAGGGGCATCGCTCTGCGCTGGCATCGTCCTCCCTCCTACGTTCGACATGCAGAGACACTCAATCACTGCGAGTGTAGACGAAGGGGCCGTCAGGCCGCGGAGATCCCGCCGTTCACGCTGATCGCCTGGCCGGTCAGACGCGCCGAGCCGGGCCCGCCGAGGAACACCACCAGCGAGGCGAGGTCGTCCGGCTCGGCGACGCCCAGGTGGGCCAGCGACGCGGCCTTCTCGAAGAGCTTCTTGCTGAAGCCGTCCCGGAGCACGGCTTCGGCCGTGGGAGTGCCCGCGATCAGGGACGGCGTGATGACGTTCACCCTGATCCCGTCGCGCTTGGCCTCGATGGCGGTCACCCGGGAGAACATGACGATCGCGGCCATGGCGGCACCCAGCACGCTCTCACCGGGGGTGGCCACCTTGGCCGCGTCCGAGGCGATGTTGACGATGCTTCCCCCGCCCTGTTCCTGCATGATCGGCAGAACGGCGCGGGTCAGGTGCATCGGCGGCAGTGCCTGCCCGAGCAGGATGCCTGCGATGTCGGTCATCGCGGTCCGGTGCAGCAACTCTGGCCGGTAAGTGGCCGTCACGGAACTGACCAGGACGTCGACGCCACCGAGCGCGCGGTGGGCCTCGGCGATGGCTGCCTGTACCTGGCCGGCGTCGCCGGCGTCGGCCGTGACGAATACCACCTGCGCATCGGGACAGTGCGCGGCGACCGCCTGCCGGGCCGCTTCCCCGCGCTCCTTATCCCGCGCCAGCAGGGCCAGCCGTCGCACGCCGGCGTCGGCGAACCGGAAGGCGCTGGCCAGGCCGACCCCGGAGGTTCCTCCGGCGATGACGACGGCGGACTCCGGGTAGTCCCGGACCAGGGGAGCGGGCACGGGCACCTCCGGTGTACGTCAGACCGTTTACAAAGACTACTCTAAACGACTACATTCGAGCATTAGACTATATTCACCGTGCGATCGGTAGGGAGCGCCATGGTCGCCAGGGCGGTTCTGAAGACCTCGTACTGGCCAGCGGAAGCCGGCCAGGTCCGCGACATCACGGTGGGCGAGACGCTGTACTACGCGGCGGCCACGGTGCCCGGCCGGCTGGCCCTGGTCGACTGCGTGGCGGACGCCGCCGCTCGCCGTCAGTGGACCTACGCCGAGTTCGTGGCGGCCGCCGAGCAGGCGGCGCGGGCCCTGCTGGCGAGGTTCGAACCCGGCGAACGGATCGCGATCTGGGCGCCGAACAGTGCCGAGTGGGTGATCCTGCAGCAGGGCATCAGCCTGGCCGGCATGGTGCTCGTCGCGCTCAACCCCGCGTACCGGACGCGCGAGATGCAGTTCGTGCTCGAGCAGTCCGGGGCCGCCGGGCTCTTCTGCGCCGACGCCTACCGGGGCTTCGACATGCTGGGCATGGCCGAGGCCATCCGGCCTGGCCTGCCGGGACTGCGGGAGATCGTGTCCCTGGCGACCTGGGATGAGTTCTTGGCCAGCGCCGATCCCGGGCGGGTACTGCCGCAGGTGGCGCCCGGGGACATGATCCAGGTCCAGTACACCTCCGGCACCACGGGCTTCCCCCGGGGCGCGATGCTGCATCACATGGGCCTGGTCAACGAGGCCACGTTCGTCGCCGAGCGGGCCGGCATGGGCGACGGCGGAGTCTGCGTCAACGCGATGCCGATGTACCACATCGGCGGCGGGGCGGTGACGTCGTTCGGGATCTGGGCTAAGCGCGGGACGTTCGTCATACTTCCGGGCTTCGAGCCGGGCCTGCTGCTGGAAGCCTTCGAGGCCTACGGCGGGACGCACACCCTGGTGGTCCCGACGATGCTGATCGCGATGCTGGATCACCCTGATCTGGCTCGGCGCGATCTGTCCAGCCTCCAGACGATCATGAGCGGCGCGGCGTCCGTGCCGGCCTCGCTGGTCCGCAAGACCATCGGCCTGCTCGGCTGCCAGTTCAGCATCCTGTTCGGGCAGACCGAGACGCACGGCGTGATCAGCCAGACCCGGGTCACCGACACCCCAGAGGATCAGGCCGACACCGTCGGCCAGCCGCTGCCGCGGCTTGAGGTCAAGATCGCCGACATGGCGACCGGCGAGCCTGTTCCGGTGAACGAGCAAGGCGAGATCTGCTGCCGCGGCTATCAGAACATGCAGGGGTACTACAACATGCCCGCCGAGACGGCCGCCACCATCGATAGTGACGGCTGGCTGCACATGGGCGACATCGGGTCGATGGACGAGCGCGGCTTCCTCCGGGTGACCGGGCGGGTCAAGGACATGATCATCCGGGGCGGGATGAACCTGTACCCTGCCGAGATCGAGGCGGTCCTGCAGGATCACCCGGCCATCGAGACGGCCGCCGTGATCGGGGTGCCCGACGAGAAGTGGGGGGAGCAGGTGGCCGCGGTCCTGCGCCTGCGGGCGGATTTCGCCCGGCCGACGGCTGCGGAGCTGACCGAGTTCCTCCGGGACCAGATCGCCCCGCACAAGATCCCGGTGTTCTGGACTTTCGTCGACGGGCTCCCGATGACGCCCACCGGCAAGACCCAGAAGTACGTCCTGCGGCAGCAGGCCGCCGACGGCACGCTGACCTTCGACGAGGTCCGGCCGCCGAGGTCCCTCAGCCAGGCGTTAGGAGAAGACAAGACCACGCCGTCGCGACCCCAGGAGAGTGTGTCGGCGGCATCATTTGCTCTATACCACCTACGTCGGCGCAGGGGCTGACCTCACAGTCGGCCCGTTGCGCGCGTCTGCTTCATGCAGAACTAGCTGCAGAGGGAGGCAGACCATGATGGCAGATACTGCTGGGATCGCGGTTACCGAGCACACGGTGCTCGCGACGCGACTGGGCGAGCTGACGGTCGTCCGGGACGGAGGCTCGCTGACCGGGCTGTACTTTCCGCGTCACTGGCCCAGGCCTGATCGTGCGACGTTCGGCGCCCGCACCGACAGGGGATTCGAGGAGATCGCGCGGCAGCTTGATGAGTACCTGGCCGGCGAGCGGAGCACCTTCGACCTGCCGGTTGAGGCGCGCGGCACCGAGTTCCAGCGCCGCGTGTGGGACCTGATCACGCTTGTGCCCTACGGGCAGACGACCACCTACGGCGACATCGCGCGCCGCCTGGGTGAGGACGTAAGTCCGCAGGACGTCGGGGCCGCGGTGGGCCGGAACCCGCTGTGCATCGTGATTCCCTGCCACCGCGTGATCGGAAGCACCGGAAAGCTGACCGGCTACGCGGGCGGCCTGGACCGCAAACGAGCCCTGCTAAAGATCGAGCAGGGAGGATAACGCGAGTGCGGCGGGCGGAAATTTTCTGCCCGCCGTCTCACGGGACCGGCCCTAGCGCGCGTCTTCGGTGTGAGCGCTCCGGACGGGAGCGGCAGACAACCCGCTAGAGGAAAGGCACGATCCATGTCGATCGAGGAGAACAAGGCCATCGTCGGGCGCTGGTTCACCGAGTTCTGGGGCAAGGACTTCAACCCGGCCGTCATCGACGAGCTCGCCGCCCCCGGTATCCGCTTCGAGTACTCGCTGCACGCGCCGTGCCGGGGACGCGAGGAGGTCCGCGCCTTCGCCGCGAAGTTCCGTGGGGCCTTCCCGGACCTGAACTTCTGGGGTACCGCCGACCTGATCGCCGAGGGCGACTACGTCGTCGGCCAGTGGGAGGGCGGCGGCACGCACACCGGCGACGCGTTCGACGACATGCCGGTCGGCTCACTGCCGGCCGCCACCGGCAAGACGATGCGCTTCACCGGCACCACCATCCTCAAGGTCGAGGACGGCCTCATCACCGAGGAAATCGGCCTCGACGACGGCGTCACGGTCCTGCAGCAGCTCGGCCTGATCACGGCGGCCTGACCCGCCCGCCAGAATTTGATTGTCACGTCGATCTCACGAAAACCAGCGGCAGGGCGTCTACAGGACATGACGGGCAAGCAGCCGTTTGAGGCGGTCGTCACGCGGCACGGGGCCACCGTACTGCGCGTCTGCCGGGCCATACTCGGCCCGGCAGACGCCGACGACGCGTGGTCGGAGACGTTCCTGTCCGCGATGAAGGCCTACCCGGGCCTTCCGGCCGACGCCAACGTCGAGGCGTGGCTGGTCACCATCGCCCACCGCAAAGCCATCGACGTCACCCGTGCGGCAGCCCGCCGCGCCATACCTGTCGCCGAGACGCCCGACACCGAAGCCGCGGACGCCGCGGATGGTCCCGCCTCCGGCCTTGACAGCGACCTCGCCGATGCCGTCGCGGGACTGCCGGCCAAGCAGAAACAGGCCGTCGCCTACCACTACCTGGCCGGGCTGCCCTATGCCGATGTCGCTGACATCGTCGGCGGCAGCGCCGACGCGGTCCGCCGCGCCGCAGCCGACGGCATCGCCACCCTCCGGCGCACCTATCCGTTCGCCGCTGCAACGAAAGGAGAGCCCCGATGAATGCGGATGACCTGGCCCGCGATCTGGTCCGGGCCTTCCCCGGCACCCCCGGCGACCTGCGCCGACTGCACGACCGGCTAGCCGCGGCAGCGGAACGGGACGGCATCCTCGACGTCGCCTACCGGACCGTCGACAGCCCCGTCGGCCCGCTGCTGCTGGCCGCGACCGAGGCCGGCCTGGTCCGGGTCGCCTACGCCAGCGAAGGCCACGACACCGTCCTGCAGGCCCTGGCGGACCGGATCAGCCCCCGTATCCTCGACGCCCCCGCCCGCCTGGACGCGACCGCACGGGAACTCGACGAGTACTTCACAGGGCGGCGGCGCAGCTTCGACCTGCCGCTGGACTGGCGGCTTTCGGACGGGTTCCGGCGCGTCGTGCTGAGCCGTCTGCCCGAGATCGGGTACGGGCATACCGCCAGCTACGCCGCAGTCGCTAATCTGGCCGGCCACCCCAAGGCGGTCCGCGCCGCCGCCACCGCGTGCGCGACCAACCCGCTGCCGGTCGTCGTGCCCTGCCATCGCGTCATCTATTCCGACGGGCGGATCGGCCGCTACCTCGGCGGCCCCGACGCCAAGCGCACCCTGCTTGCCCTGGAGACCGCAGCATGAGCCACACCGCAACCGAGACAGCCAAGGCCCCAGGCACCGCCGGCACTCGTCGCGCCGCGACGTGGCGGGACCGGGCCGGGGCCGCCGACTGGGACAGTATCCGCGCTGATCTGGACGCCTACGGCTGCGGCCTGATCGGGCCGCTGCTCAGCCCGGACGAGGCAGCCGAGATCGCGGCGCTGTACAGCGACGACTCCCGCTTCAGGTCGACCATCAACATGGCCCGGCACCGCTTCGGCGAAGGTGAGTACCGCTACTTCACCGAGCCGTTCCCCGAGGCCGTCACCGGGTTGAAGCAGGCCCTCTACCCGAAGCTGCTGCCCATCGCCCGCGCGTGGTGGGCCAGGCTGGGCCGCCTGGCGCCGTGGCCGGACAGCCTGGATGAGTGGCTCGAGATGTGCCACGCCGCCGGGCAGAGGCGGCCCACGCCGATCTTGCTCAAATACGGCGAGGGCGACTGGAACGCCCTGCACCGTGACCTGTACGGCGAACTGGTGTTCCCGCTGCAGGTCGTGATCAACCTCAGTAACCCCGGCGTGGACCACACTGGCGGTGAGTTCTTGCTCTACGAGCAGCGGCCCCGCGCCCAGTCCCGCGCCACAGCGACCCTGATCCCGCACGGCCATGGACTCGTCTTCACCACCCGCGACCGCCCGGTGCAATCCGCGCGCGGCTGGTCGGCCGCGCCCGTGCGGCACGGCGTGTCCGTGATTCGCTCCGGCCAGCGGTTCACCCTCGGGCTCGTCTTCCACGACGCGGCCTGATGCCGTTAGGACGGCCTGACCGCGATGGCCGGCCCGAGCTCGACCACCGAGGCGGCGGTGCCGTCGCAGTCGGTGCAGGACCGGTCAGACCCGGGCGGCCCTGGAAACAACGGCAGCGACATGTCCGCGTCTCCCTCATCCGGTGCTCGCCCGGTTGGCTCCAAGGCCAGCCCTGACTCCATAGCGAGCAGGGCCGCCCCGTAGGC
>Ga0187807_1000600_pt1 | contig 11414 bp, 9 predicted proteins | sample NC_wetland_sal_i_4_FD_132432 | JGI IMG/M metagenome (GOLD analysis project Ga0187807, IMG submission 132432) | Wetland sediment microbial communities from Neuse River Estuary, North Carolina, USA - ASW_2 | ecosystem: Environmental > Aquatic > Freshwater > Wetlands > Sediment | place: USA: North...
TGCGCGAGCCGCACGCCAGCTACTCCGGCGAGACCAAGTTCCCGCTGATCATGCAGAACCTGCACCGGTACTTCTTCTACTGGGTGATCCTGGTCTCGATCCTGAACACCTATGACGTGATCCAGGCATTCCATGGCAAGACCGGCGGTATCGGACTCGGCCTCGGCACCCTGATCATGCTGGTCAACGTCGTGCTGCTGTGGGCTTATACGATTTCGTGCCATTCCTGCCGCCATATCACCGCAGGCCGGCTGAACAACTTCTCCTCCCACCCGGTCAGATACTGGATCTGGACGCAGGTTTCCAAGCTGAATGCGCGCCATATGCAGCTCGCGTGGACGACTCTCGGCACGCTGATGCTGACCGACCTGTACGTCTGGCTGCTTGCGGCCCACGTGTTCAGCGACCTCCGGCTCTACAACTAATGCGGGGGTTTCGAGGGGGCCGCCCCCTGGACCAGCAAAGGCAGGGCAAAAGCGATGAGTGACATCGAGCGGCTCCCCTACGAGGTCGTCGTGATCGGCGCCGGCGGCTCTGGCCTGCGCGCTGCCATCGAGGCCCGGCTGGCGGGCAAGCGGACCGCGGTGATCTCCAAGTCGCTGTTCGGCAAGGCGCACACGGTCATGGCCGAGGGCGGCTGCGCCGCGGCGATGGGCAACATGAACCCGAACGACAACTGGATGGTGCACTTCCGCGACACCATGCGTGGCGGAAAGTTCCTGAACAATCACCGGATGGCCGAGCTGCACGCCAAGGAGGCGCCGGACCGGGTCTATGAGCTCGAGGCCTGGGGCGCGCTGTTTGACCGCACCAAGGACGGCAAGATCAGCCAGCGGAACTTCGGCGGGCACGAGTACCCGCGGCTCGCCCACGTCGGCGACCGGACCGGCCTGGAGATGATCCGCACGCTGCAGCAGAAGGTCGTCGCCCTGCAGCAGGAGGACGCGGTCGCCCACGGCGACCCGGAGGCCATGATCAAGGTCTACGCCGAGACGACGATCACGCGGTTGATCAAGGACGGCGAGGGGCGGATTGCCGGCGCGTTCGGCTACATCCGCGAGACCGGCCAGTTCGTGCTGTTCCAGGCGCCCACGGTGATCCTCGCCACGGGCGGCATCGGCAAGACGTTCAAGGTCAGCTCGAACTCGTGGGAGTACACCGGCGACGGCCACGCGCTGGCCCTGCTGGCCGGGGCCAAGCTGATCAACATGGAGTTCGTGCAGTTCCACCCGACGCACATGGTGTGGCCGATATCCGTGCGCGGGCTGCTGGTCACCGAGTCGGTCCGCGGCGACGGCGGCGTGCTGCGCAACTCCGAGGGCCGGCGGTACATGTTCGACTACGTGCCCGACGTGTTCCGCTCTCAGTACGCCGAGACTGAGGAGGAGGCGGACCGCTGGTACTCCGACCCGGACCACAACCGGCGGCCGCCGGAGCTGCTCCCGCGCGATGAGGTGGCCCGGGCCAACAACGCCGAGGTCAAGGCGGGTCGCGGCTCGCCGCACGGCGGGGTGTTTCTGGACATCGCCTCCCGGCTGCCGGCCGAGGAGATCCTGAAGCGGCTCCCGTCGATGTACCACCAGTTCAAGGAGCTCGCGGACGTCGACATCACCAAGGAGCCGATGGAGGTCGGACCGGCGCAGCACTACGTGATGGGCGGCGTGGAGGTCGACCCGGACACCGGCGAGTCCGCCGTGCCCGGCCTGTTCGCCGCGGGCGAGGTGTCGGGCGGCATGCACGGGTCCAACCGGCTCGGCGGTAACTCGCTGTCTGACCTGCTGGTCTTCGGCCGCAGGGCGGGCATCGGCGCGGCCGAGTACGTGGACCGGCTGGGCCCGAAGCTGCCGGTGCCGGACGAGGGCGAGGTGGAGGCCGCGCAGGCTGAGGCGCTCGCGCCGCTGCAGCGGACCGGCGGGGAGAACCCGTACTCCGTGCACGCCGAGGTCCAGGAAACCATGAGCAACCTGGTCGGCATCATCCGGACCGAAGCCGAGATCAACCAGGCGATGGCCGAGCTCGAGCAGCTGCGCGAGCGGGCTGCCACGGCCTCGGCGGCCGGCGGCAGTGCCTACAACCCCGGCTGGCACCTGGCGCTCGACCTGCGCAACATCATGCTGATGGCGCAGTGCGTCGCGGCCGCGGCGCTCGCGCGGCAGGAGAGCCGCGGCGGGCACACCAGGGACGACTACCCCGGCATGCGGCCGGAATGGCGCAAGATCATCCTGGCTTGCGCGCTGGACGGCGACAAGATCGCGATCACCCGGCAGCCGAACCCGCCCATGCGCGCCGACCTCGTGGCCCTGTTCGACCCCGCCGAGCTCAAGAGGTACCTGACCGAGGAAGAGATGGCGACCGTCCCGGCCGTCCCCATCCGCTCTGCTTCCGCCGTGCACGAGGAGACGCACTGATGGCTTACAACGCAGCGCTGCGGGTCTGGCGCGGTGACCACGGCCAGGGCGAGCTTGCGCCCTACACCGTCGAGGTGAACGAGGGCGAGGTCGTACTCGACGTGCTGCACCGGCTGCAGGCAACGCAGGCCGGTGACCTCGCGATCCGCTGGAACTGCAAAGCCGGTAAGTGCGGCTCATGCTCCATGGAGATCAACGGGCGCCCCCGGCTCGCGTGCATGACGCGGATGTCGACGTTCGCCGAGGATGAGGTGCTCACGATCACGCCGCTGCGCACGTTCCCGGTGATCAGGGACCTGGTGACCGATGTCTCGTTCAACTACGAGAAGGCGCGCCAGATCCCGTCGTTCACCCCCGACCCGTCGGTCGGGCTCGGCGAGTTCCGAATGCAGCAGGTCGACGTGCAGCGCTCGCAGGAGTTCCGCAAGTGCATCGAGTGCTACCTGTGTCAGAACGTCTGCCACGTGATCCGCGACCACCCGGAGAACGAGCGGCCGTTCGCCGGCCCGCGCTTCCTCATGCGGATCGCCGAGCTCGCAATGCACCCGGCGGACATCGCAGACCGGCGCGACATCGCCCAGGACGACTTCGGCCTCGGCTACTGCAACATCACCAAGTGCTGCACCGAGGTCTGCCCGGAGCACATTAAGATCACCGATAACGCCCTCATCCCGATGAAGGAGCGTGTCGCCGACCGGAAGTACGACCCGCTGGTCTGGCTCGGCAGCAAGATCTCCCGCCGCCCGCGCGCCGAAGGCACGCCCCCGGTCCCCGGCAAGCGGGCCTGACCGGCTCTGAGAACCTGCCGCCCGGAGTGCTGCGTCAGCATCGCTAAGGTAGCTGGGCGATAGTCAACGCCCGCTGCTACGAAGCCGAGCACGGACTTACCGGGACGAGAGGCTGCCGATGTCGCACATGACCTACCTCGAAGCCATCGTGGTGGGGCTTATTCAGGGTGTCACCGAGCTGTTCCCGGTCTCCAGTCTCGGTCACAACGTCCTGATCCCGGCGCTGGTCGGGGGGAGCTGGGCTGCCGACCTCAACGTCTCCGCGCCAGAGTCGCCGTACCTCGCGTTCATCGTCGGGCTGCACGTCGCCACGGCGATCGGCATCATGATCTACTTCTGGCGCGATTGGGTCCGGATCATCGTCGGGTTTGTCACCTCGATCCGTGACCGTGACGTCAAGACCGCGGACCAGAAGCTGGCCTGGATGCTCATCCTGGCGACAATCCCGGTCGGGCTGACGGGCGTGATCTTCGAGCACGAGTTCCGGGTGCTGTTCGGCAAGCCCATCAGGGCAGCCATCTTCCTTCTCGTCAACGGCGTGATCCTCTACGCGGGCGAGCGTTACCGGACCAAGCGCTCCCGGCAAGCCGACGCTGACATAGCGCGGGAACGCGCCGCGGCCGAGCTCGAGCGCAAGCAAGCCGCGACGGCCGAGCGCGAGCGAGCCGCCACGGCCGAGCGCGAGCGCGTTGCCAGCTCGGCGACGGGCGTCCCGGCGGCTATCCCCACCCCGGTCCCGGGCGGCGTGGCGGCGGTACCTTCCGGCCCTCAGGCAGCCCGCCGGGTTGAGATCGAGCGCGGCATCGAGTCCGACCGCCGGCTGGCGAAGCGTGACTTCGCCGACGCGCTCATCATCGGGTCGGCCCAGATTCTCGCGCTGCTGGCCGGCATCAGCCGGGACGGCGTGACGATGGTCGCGGGCATGTTCCGCGGGCTGTCCCGCGAGGACGCGGCGCGGTTCGCGTTCCTGCTGGCCACGCCCGTGATCTTCGCCGCCGGCGTGCTAAAGCTCGGCGACCTGGGCACCTACGGCCACGGGATCTACGGGCCGATCGTGGCCGGCAGCATCGTGTCCGGCATCGGCGCCTACCTGTCGGTGCGGTTCCTGGTGAAGTACTTCCGCACCCGGACGCTGACTCCGTTCGCCATTTACTGCATCGTGTTCGGGCTCGGCAGCATCCTGTATCTGCAGCTCAAGTAGCATCCGGTCGCGCTGCGTGCGCGAGCACCTGCAGGACGTCAGTATTGTCGTTCTATGCCGCTATCGGAACTTCCTCCCCCGTTGTCCGCAGTGAGCCTCCGGCTAGCTGACGAGGTGGGCCAGGACGTGCTGGACTGGGTGTCGGCGGGTGACACGGCAGCCGCGGCCAAGCTCGACCAGCACGTCGCCGCGGTACAGGCCGATCTGGCCGCGGCGTGCCGGTCGGATTCGGGTTCCCCCCACGGGCTCGCGGTGGCAGCGCAGCTCGCCGGCCAGACCGCAGCGACCGGCGGCAAGTCAGCCTGGCGAGCCGTAGCACCCGCGCTCGCGAACCTTAGCTGCCCGGACGTGCCGTTCGCCGACAGCGCCGCCGGGGCCTGGCGGGCAGCACCGGCGCCACCGCTCCGGCTGCTGCTGCACTACGCGTGCGGCTTGGTCGAGGCCGCGGTCCGGGCGGACTGGTGGCCAGGCGAGTCAGCCGACGCCGACGAGTTCGACTGGGAGTCGGTCCGGCTGGCCGCCGTCTGTCACCTGATCAGGCACGCCGAGCTCGCGGCGGCGGCGCACCCGGATCTGAGCTAGCCGGCCAGCGCCTGGCTACTGCTCGCCTCGGGCGCGCCGCCCGCGCTGCCGGGCGCGTTCCTTCGCATCGAGCGTTGCCTTGCGCATGCGCGCGGCGACCGGCGTGACCTCGACGCACTCGTCGTCGGCGCAGAACTCCAGTGCCTGCTCGAGGCTGAGCAGCCGCGGCGGGATGAGCCGCTCCAGCTCCTCGGCGGTCGACTGCCGGACGTTCGTGAGCTTGCGCTCCTTGGTGATGTTGACGTCCATGTCGTCGGGGCGCGAGTTCTCGCCCACGATCATGCCCTCATACACCTCGGTGCCGGGCTCGATGAACAGGCTGCCGCGCTCCTGGAGGGAGAACATGGCATACGCGGTGGCCGTACCGGTCCGGTCGGCGACCAGCGACCCGGTCGGCCGGGCACGCATCTCACCGGACCACGGCTCGAAGCCCTCGAAGACGTGATGCGCGATCCCCGTGCCGCGGGTCTCGGTAAGGAACTGCGTCCGGAACCCGATGAGCCCCCGGGCTGGCACGGTGAAGTCGAGCCGGACCCAGCCGGTGCCGTGGTTGGACATGCTGTCCATCCGGCCCTTGCGCACCGCCAGCAGCGACGTCACGGTGCCGAGGTACTCCTCCGGGCAGTCCACGGTCAGCCGCTCGACCGGCTCGTGCAGCTTCCCGTCCACCTCCCGGGTTACCACCCGCGGCCGGCCGACGGTCAGCTCGTAACCCTCCCGCCGCATCGTCTCGACGAGGACGGCCAGCGCTAGCTCGCCCCGCCCCTGCACCTCCCAGGTGTCGGGGCGCTCGGTCGGCTGCACCGTCAGCGAGACGTTGCCCACCAGTTCGCGGTCGAGCCGGTCCTTGATCATCCTGGCCGTGACCTTGCCGCCCTTGACGCGTCCGACCAGCGGGGACGTATTCACCCCGATCGTCATCGAGATGGCGGGCTCGTCGACGGTGATCAGCGGCAGCGGCCGCGGGTCATCCGGGTCGGCCAGCGTCTCGCCGATCATGATGTCGCTGATCCCGGCCACGGCGATGATGTCGCCGGGCCCGGCGAACTGGGCCGGCACCCGGTCGAGCGCCTCGGTCCGGAACAGCTCGGTGATCTTCACCCGCTGCACCGAGCCGTCCCGGCGGCACCACGCGACCTGCTGGCCCTTGGTGATCTCGCCGCTGAACACCCGGCACAGCGCGATCCGGCCCAGGTACGAGGAGGCGTCGAGGTTGGTGACCCACGCGCGTAGCGGGGCGGCCGGGTCATAGGTCGGCGCGGGCACCGTCTCGCGCAGCACCTGGAACAGCGGCTCCAGGTCCGGCGAATCGGGCAGCGAGCCGTCCTCGGGCCGGTTCAGCGACGCGCGGCCCGCGCGAGCGGACGCGTACACGATCGGGAAGTCGATCTGGTCCTCGGTGGCGTCCAGATCCATGAACAGCTCATAGCACGCGTCCACGACCTCGGCTATCCGCGCGTCCGGCCGGTCCACCTTGTTGATCACGACGATCACCGGCAGGTTGGCAGCCAGGGTCTTGCGCAGCACGAACCTGGTCTGCGGCAGCGGACCCTCGCTCGCGTCGACGAGCAGCAGCACCCCGTCCACCATGGACAGCCCGCGCTCGACCTCGCCGCCGAAGTCGGCGTGGCCTGGCGTGTCGATGATGTTGATGGTCAGGCCGCCGTGCCGCACCGCGGTGTTCTTGGCCAGGATCGTGATGCCCTTCTCCCGCTCCAGGTCACCGGAGTCCAGCACCCGCTCGGCGACCTGCGCGCCGGCCCGGAACGCGCCCGACTGCCACAGCATGGCGTCCACCAGCGTGGTCTTGCCATGGTCCACGTGCGCCACGATCGCGACGTTGCGCAGGTCGGCGCGGGCGACCAGGCTGGCTGCAGGGTTGGGCATGACGGAAGGGCTCCGGTAGCGATCACAGAGGGGAACGCCGGGACTGCGGCGCACTCCTGATTCTAACGGGTCGGCCGAGCAGCCAGGCGGCCCGCGCCCCGCCGCGGGTGCCGGGTTAGCTAACTGGCCGGACCTATTATATAGAAAACATATTCGAATGCGGCTAAGCTTGTACCGTGGATGTGCATCCGCCCGGGGGGCGCCCTCCCCGAACCCACGTCCCGGCGGGCTGGCCGGATGGGGTGCACCCGCCCGGCTCACCCGGTTTCGAGCGGACGGCGGTGAGCTGGCTGCTCGACGTCGTTCCGCCTGACTACCGGCTGCACGGTGTGCTCGTCCGCCACCCGGTCGCGCTCGCCGCGTTGGCCCGGCATCACCTCGCCGCCTGCGTCGAGGGCGCGCGGGCCGGCTATCGGTGCGCGCGAGCGGAGCTGGGCAAGGATCTGCCGCCGAGCAGTCTCACGGCGGTGCTGGCGGTCTATCAGGCTGAGGGGCGGCGGCTGGTCAGCGCGGCCCGCGCGGTGGACCTGGTGAGCCGGGCGCTGCGCGGCGAGACCTTCGTGCCGCAGGCCGCCGGATCTCGGTCAGCCAGGCCCGCCGGCGCCGTCGAGGGCGGCGCTAGCGGCCCCGCAGCCGCTCGATGACGGGGCCGAACGCCCGCATGTACGGCTCGTGCACGGTGACGTAGGAGTAGCCCCAGCGATCCCGGCTCCGCAGCAGCTGCTCGGCGATCTCGCCGGGCGTGCCGATGAGCAGGTATGGCGTCTCCAGCGCCTCGTCCACGGTGAGTACCGAGCGCTCGTCGGTGACGCCGCTGGACTCGGCGCGGCTGCGGTGCTCGGCCAGCAACTCCTCGGCCGAGCCGCGCCGGTCGGTGGTGACGACGACCGCCTGCACCAGCAGGTGCCACTCGATGTCGCCAGCCCTGGCTCCGGCGCAGGCCCTGGCGAACGCGACGCGCTCGTCCGTCTCGGCGGCATTGGCCAGCCGGAATGTGCCGGGCGGTCGCCCCTTCACCTGGTAGGCACCTGCCACGCCGATGATCTGGGCGTGCTGCCCGGCGATTCGCAGTACCGTGTCCGACGTTCCGCCGACTAGCAGCGGCGGCCCGTGTCCGCCAAACCCGGCCCGCTGCACCGGCCGCGGGCCGCTCCGCCCGGCCCCCAGCTGTGCGAGCTCGGCGCTGAAGTAGCGCTCCAGCTCGCTGATCATCCGCTCCAGCTGCGCTGCCCGCCCGGCCGGCCCGTGCCAGTCAATGCCCGCCTCCTCAAACTCCCACTTCATGTGGCCGGAGCCGAGCCCGAGCTCGAGCCGGCCATCCGTCAGGATGTCGGTGGTGGCGACGTCCCGCGCCAGCAGCGCCGGGTTCCAGAACGGCACGTTGAGCACGAGCGTGCCGACCCGGAGCCGTCGGGTCGCCTCCGCCGCAGCAACCAGCAGCGGAAACGGTGCCGGGATGCCCAGGTGGTCGGCGGCGAGAACGGTGTCGTAGCCGTACTCCTCGGCCTCGCGGCACTCCTGGACGAACGCTGCCCGGCCGGACAGGCCGAACACATTGAACGAGAACCGGAACTCGCGCATGCCACCACCATCTCTGCGCGCTGCCTGCTGCGCGAGCGGCTCTGCTTACGGCAGATTGCCGGGCGCCAGCGGCAGCCCGGGAGAGACCCAGCCAGTTCCGGCCACGTACTCCTTGAGCAGCCGCGCGGGGACGCCGCCCACCACGGCGTAGTCGGGCACGGTTCCGCGAACCACGGCGCCGGCCGCGACGACCACGTTCCGGCCGATGGCAGCGCCGGGCAGGATGACCGCCCCGGTGCCGAGCCAGGTGCCGGAGCCGATGCGGACGCTGCTGTTGACCGGCCACTGCCGCCCGACCGGCACATCCACGTCGGCGTAGCTGTGGTTCTGATCGGTGACGTAGACGTACGGACCGGTAAATACGTCGTCGCCGATGTCGATCGAGTGGTGCGCGATGATGTGGCTGCCCCGCCCGATCACGCACCGGTTGCCGATCCGCAGCACGGAGTCAGGACCGAGGTCGTGGCCAGGAGCCATCCCGGCGCACAGCGTCACGAGTTCCCCGATCATGCACGCGTCACCGATCTCAATCCAGCGCTCGCCGTAGACGACGCCGGTCGGGAACGCCATGAGTGAGCCGGGGCCGAACGCCGCGAACCTGCGGCCGGCCGGCGACTCGGCTGTCACGGTTCCGGCCTGCTGCAGGCGCCGCCAGCCGGCCTGGACGAAGCCGGCGACCAGGGCCCGGCGGCGCCTGCCAAGCTCGTGCTTCCAGGTCATAGGCCGCAACGTACTCCGCTGCTGGTCCGCCCGGAAGGTCGGCCGTCCCCACGCAGACCTTGTCCGCCGTTAGCCGGGAACGTCCTCGCCTAGCGGCTAGAGGCGGCGAGCTGGCCGCACGCCCCGTCGATCGCCGTCCCCCTGGTGTCGCGGACCGTAACGGGAATGCCGCGCGAGGCGAGCCGGTCCAGGAACTCGTCGGCGACCACCGGGTCGGATGCCGTCCACCTCGAGCCGGGTGTCGGGTTGAGCGGGATCAGGTTCACGTGCGCGAGCCGCCCGGCAAGCAACCCGGCGAGCAGGTCAGCCCGCCACGCCTGGTCATTGACGTCGCGGATCATCGCGTACTCGATGGAGACTCGTCGCCCGGTCGCGGCCGCGTACCCCCAGGCAGCATCCAGCACCTCGGCCACCGGCCAGCGCCGATTCACCGGGACCAACTCGTCCCGCAGGTCGTCGTCCGGCGCGTGCAGCGAGACCGCGAGCCGTACCGACAGGCCCTCGCCAGCCAGTCTGTCGATCGCCGGGACCAGCCCGACGGTCGACACGGTGACCGAGCGCTGAGAGATGCCGAGCCCTGCCGGGGCCGGCTCGGTGATCCGCCGGACCGCGGCGACGACCCGCGCGTAGTTGGCGAGCGGCTCGCCCATGCCCATGAAGACCACGTTCGAGACCCGGCCGGGCCCTCCCGGCACGGCGCCCGCTGCCATCGCCCGCGCCCCGGCGAATACCTGGGTGACGATCTCGGCAGCCGACAGATTCCTGGTCAGCCCGGCCTGGCCGGTAGCGCAGAACGGGCACGCCATGCCGCACCCGGCCTGCGAGGAGATGCACATCGTCACTCGGTCGGGGTAGCGCATCAGCACCGACTCGACGAACGCGCCGTCCTGCGCACGCCACAGCGTCTTGCGTGTCGTGCCACCGTCACAGGTCACCTCGCGCACGGCGGTCAGCAGCGGCGGCAGCAGCGCGCGGGCCAGCTCGGCCCGCGCGCTTGCCGGGAGGTCGGTCATGTCCGCCGGGTCATCAGTCAGCCGGGCGAAATAGTGCCGGGACAGCTGATCGGCGCGGTAGGCCGGCTGGCCGAGTTCTGTCACGACCGCGCGCCGGCCATCCTGGTCCAGGTCTGCCAGGTGCCGCGGCGGCCGCGCCAGCAAATCAGCCATGCCGCGCACCTCCGGGTTTTATATCTCCGTCAGCGGCCCACCTACCTGCGGGGATTCGGTAGATTTCGGCTGTGCCGATGCTGCGAAGAGGGTCTGGCCAGGTTTCCACCCTATCCGGCTCGCCGGATGCGGAGCGGGGCGCGCCGGAGGTGCTGCTCGACAGTCGCAGTCCCTACGGCAGCCGCCGCATGGTTGTCGAGTATGACGGCCGGACTACCTCGGCGTACCTGCAGGACAAAGCCGGCACGATCGCGGCAACCTGGATCGCCAACCACGGGCCCGCGCCCAAGGCCGTCGACGTGGCGAGGCTGCGGGCCGGCGAGGCACCGGAGATGCCGGCCGGGCACACGAAGCATCCGGATGGCCGGCCGCGGCTGGAGGCCCGAGCGCTGTCCGCGGTCTGGCTGGAGGAAGGCGACGGCGCGGCGATCCTCGAGAACGGCGAGCTGCTGGCGGTCATCCCCGGCTGGTGTGACCTGGACGCCGGCATGCCCGGCTACAGCCGCGATGTCATCGGGCAGACTCCGTTCGGCTGGTCTCTCGATGACGCGATGGAAGGGCTCGGCCTGCGGGTGAAGCAATCCGCGCAGTTCTGGCGATGGCGCGCCAGTGCTGGGTCATGGGTGCTGTTCCAGGAGGCAGTGCTCGGCCACCTGCTCAACCGGCTGGGCCCGGGCGGCGGGTACTGGGACGTCAGCGGCGGCAGGGCCCCGGCTGTCGGCGTGTCCGAGCGGCCGCCCCTCCCGCGCCGGCCGTACACGGTGCTGACCACGGTCGGGATGAGCTGCCAGCGGATGCCCGTCGTGGAGCAGACTGGCGACGGCGCGGCCAACCGGGCCAGGGTCGAGCTCGCGCTGGCCACCACGATGCCGAGCCAGGAGGCGGCCCGCATTTTCCTGTGGCTGGCCCAATTCCCGTGGCGGGAGGTGACCTGGCTCGGATCTGGGCACAGCATCCCCTGGTACCACGATCAGTCGACGTTCCCGCTGGGCGGCGGGAACGAGGCGGTTCTGCTGCTGGACGACCTGTCCAGGCTGCCCGGGCCGGAGGTGCCGCTGCTCGAGGGCTTCCGCTACAGCAA
>Ga0187807_1000601_pt1 | contig 11390 bp, 9 predicted proteins | sample NC_wetland_sal_i_4_FD_132432 | JGI IMG/M metagenome (GOLD analysis project Ga0187807, IMG submission 132432) | Wetland sediment microbial communities from Neuse River Estuary, North Carolina, USA - ASW_2 | ecosystem: Environmental > Aquatic > Freshwater > Wetlands > Sediment | place: USA: North...
ATCAGCCGGCGCCGGTAGTCCTCGTGGATCGGCATCTCCTCGGCCAGCAGGAACCGCGTGCCTAGCCACGCGGCCTGCGCGCCCAGCGCGAGCACCGCGGCGACTCCGCGAGCGTCACCGATCCCGCCCGCCGCGATCACTGGTACCGGCGCTACAGCGTCCACGACAGCGGGCACCAACGGCAGTGTCGCGACCTTACCCCACACGTGCCCGCCAGCTTCCCAGCCCTGCGCGACGATCACGTCCGCGCCGGACGCGACTGCCTGTCGTGCCTCCTTTGCGCTGCCGACCGTGTGCAGAACGATTCCCCCGGCGTCGTGCACAGCCTTGATGTAGCTGCTGGGATCCCCCCACATAAACGAGACGATCTTCAGGCCAGCCTCGAGGGCCTGGTCAAGGTCACGATGATGATCTGAGGTGAGAACGAAGTTGCCGCCAAACGGCCGCGACGTCAGCGCCGCCGTCTCCCGGACGACGGCTCCGGCGTCAGCAGACCAGGTCAGCGTCACCATGCCGAGCGCGCCGGCATTCGACACCGCCGCCGCCAGTCTCGTGATATCCGACATGGGAGCCTGAACGATCGGCCGCTCAATCCCCAGCAACTCACACAGAGGAGTGCTCATAAGCCACGGTGTACCCGCGGAGCCGGCTGGCGACACGAACCAGGATCAACCCACGCGTTATCCGCAACCACCGGCGCCGCGCGGAGAAAGTCGCGCCGGGAGCCGTGGTAGCCCATGGCCCGGCGAGCCAGCGGACCCCCGGGGGCAGCAGCAACCGCCGTCCTATGACTCATAAGAGGTCGGCGTTGACTGAGGGGAACGCCGGTCCCATCCGTGAAACTTCGAGTAATCGCCGGCGTCCCAGGCCTCGCGCAGCCCCGGGGTGCTCAGATCCCAGTCCGGGCGGATCTCGGCCGTGGCCGCGCGCAGGTCATGCCACAGGTCGTAGAACGACGGGCGGCCCCAGAACCAGTAGCCGTTATAGACACTGTGAATGACCAGCCCCGGCTTGAGCACCAGCGTGTGCGGGACCATCGGGTCGTGCTCGGGATCGGTGTACTCCTGGATGTCCAGATCCTTCTGGACGGTCCGACCGGGATCGGACAGGAAGGCCCACTGGGCGCCCACCGACGCGCGGAACTCTTGCAGGGTGTGGTGATCGTCGGTGGCGATGGTGGCGATCTGCGTGTAGGCGACTGCGATCTTCGGGTAGTTGGCGGCTAGCTCGAGGTGCTGCTGGTGCTCCTTCGGGCAGTAGTTGCCACGGGCCAGGGTGAGGATCATCGGGTCGCGGCCCTGGAGTTCGCTCAGCTTGCGGATCGTGCCGGTGTGGTCGGGCAGCGCATAATCGGGGAAAGCGCCGCCGGGGATGATGTCGGAACGCACGGGATGATCGCCTCTCCTCTGCTGCTGCGGGTGCGACCTGAACAGTGGTCACGCCGGGTTGCCCCGAGGACCTGCCTGCACCAGGAGACACCTGTGAGCCTGCCCGTAGGCGTGCCCGTCGGCGGTCATGCCCACACTCCCACTCCTTCGATGGCATCGCTTCGAGGAGGCTGACCACCAGGACCGAGCCGCCACGCACGAGACGACCCGCGCAGCATCGGAGCGATCATAAGACTGGCAGCGGCTGCGGCGGCTCAAGTGGAATCGGCGGCGGCTGCGGCTCCCCGAACGCTGCCTCGGCCGCTGACATGGCGCCATAGTCGGTCGCAAGGTTGGCGTAGATCGAGTAGATCAGCGTGATGAAGATGCCAAGCTTGAGCCACAGCGTGGGCGTGAAGAAGAACAGACAGCAGATCAGCGGGAAGTTGATCAGCCAGTAGATCGCGCCCCACAAGTGGACCTTGTACTGGGTGTACGGGTTGGTGGACAGGTCTTTGAAGAGCAGGTTCATCCAGCCGTGCCGGATGTGCACCGCCGTGTGCGCGGCGTGCAGCCGGGCAACGTCGGCGCGCAATAGGCGGACCTCGGCGATCAGGGACTCAATCTCAGTCATAGCACCAGTATCAGCGCGCTCACGCCGATGCGCACGACGCCCGGCGGCAGCACCCACGAGGCGACACCGGAGTGCGATAATAGCCAGCACCAGACCAGCGATGATCAGAGGGAATCCGCAGTCGGATCCTCGTCATGCCTAGGTCGGCGTGTCTGTTGCGTCTGGTCGAGTGGCCGAGGACCACCTCGGGACACATGCCAGCCTGCCGGGCCACCTCGGCCTTCGACGGCCCGCGGTCCCTGCAAATCCGCTCGTGCTAGTCGCCGGTAACTCCGTCAATCAGCTCCCGGATCAGATCAGCGTGGCCGTTGTGCCGTGCATATTCTTCGACCATATGCAGGTAGATCCAGCGCAGGTCGAGCGTTTCCGACGAGCGCGAATCAACGAAGGTCTCATCGAGTGAGTGCCCGCGAGCAGCGGCGTCGGCTGCGGCGCACTCAGACCTGAACGCTGCGAAGTCCGCCTCGGCACCGGCCGGATCCGTCAGGTCGAAGTCGCCGTCCGGCTGCTCGTCGCTGTAGTACACCGCCGGCAGCCCCGTCTGGCCGCCGAACCGGCGCCTGAACCAGCCCCGCTCGACCTCGGTCATGTGCCGGATCAGCCCGAGCAGCGAGAGGGTCGAGGACTCGACCGGCCGGAGGACGAGCTGGTCGCCGGTCAGGCCAGCGCACTTCCTGCGCAGCGTCTGTCGGTGGTAATCAAGCCAGCCCTGCAACGCGGATCGCTCGTCCGCGACGTTAGGTGGCTCCGTGCGAGATACGTCGGGCGCTACCCAGGTCACCTGAGCATGCTGACGGGCGAGCAAGCGGCCTCGCAACCCTTTTCCCGGCCCTGGGCAGCGGGGACCCGCGAAGGGGCCATCGCGGCCTCTTTTCATCGGGTTATCGGAGTGTTGCGGTGACGGATAGGGTCAGCTTGTGGCTGAATCGTCTTATTTGCGCTACCCGCACGTTGCACGCGATTTGATCACGTTCACGGCTGAGGACGATGTCTGGCTCGCCTCGCTGAGTGAGGCGGCAGACGGCCGTGGCACCCTGGCGCGGCGGCTAACTGACGACCAGGCCCCGGTATTGCATCCGCGGCTGAACCCGTCAGCTACGCATGTCGCCTGGACCTCGACTCGCGACGGCACCCGGTCGCTCGGCTGGCGCGGGGGCCCGCGGGAGGCGTATGCGGTGCCGGTGGACGGCGGCCCGGTGAGGCGGCTCACCTACTGGGGTGACCGGCTCGCGGCAGTCCGCGGCTGGGTCAGCGAAGACGAGGTGCTCGTGCTCAGCGGGACCGGCCAGCACCGCAACATGAAGACCTGGGCGTTTGCTGTGCCGTTGAGCGGACCGGCTCGCCGGCTCGGCTACGGGCCAGCGGGCGACGTCGCGGTGCGCGACGGTGCAGTGCTGGTAGGCAGCGCTCTGAACAATGAGCCGGCCGAGCCGGCCGACTGGAAGCGATACGGTGGCGGTGCCGGCGGGAAGATCTGGTACTCGCCGGACGGCTCGCGGTACGCGCGGATCTTCGCCGACGTTGGTAACAACCTGGTGAATCCCATGTTCGTCGGACCGCGGGTGGTGTTCCTATCGGACCACGAGGGGACCGGCGCGCTCTACTCCGCGCTGCCGGACGGTACGGACTTGCGCCGCCACACTGACCTCGGCGAGTACTACGCCCGGCACGCGACGACCGACGGTCAGCGCGTGGTCTACCAGCGGGCCGGAGAACTCTGGATGCTCGAGTCGCTCGACGCTGAGCCGGTGCGCCTGGACATACGGCTCAGCGGAGTCCGGTCCGGTCGGGCCCCTTATCCGGTGTCGGCGAGGTCCCAGCTGGGCTCGTTCACGCTGGATCCCACCGGCCTGGTCGTTGCCGCCGAGGTGCGCGGTACCGTGCACTGGCTGCCCGCCCGGGACGAGGCGGCCCGGGCACTGCTCGCCGAGCCGGGTGTGCGCGGCCGACTCCCGATGATCATCCCCGGCAAGGACGCGCTTGCCTGCGCGTCGGACAGCGGCGGCGAAGACGGTCTGGACGTGATCCCCGCTGATGGCTCGGCGGCGAGCCGGATCGGGCACGGCGAGTTCGGCCGGATCCTCGAACTGGCGGTGGCGCCCGACGGGCGCACTGCAGCCGTCGCCTGCGCCGACGGCCGACTGCTTACGGTGGCGCTAGACGGCGAGCCGGTCATAACCGAGATCGCGCGCAGCACCAACGATGAGCCCGCGGGCCTGGCATTTTCTCCCGACTCTGCGCTGCTCGCCTGGTCGCAGATTTGGCGGCCCGACTGCGGTGCCTCGCACATACGGCTGGCCCGGCTGACCGACGGCACCGTAACCGACGTTACCCCGCCCCGGTTCGACGACATCTCGCCGGCGTTCACCCTGGACGGCAATTACCTGGCGTTCCTGTCGAATCGTGCCTTCGATCCGGTCTACGACGCGCACCAGCGCGATTTCGGATTCCTGCCCGGGGTCCGACCGTATCTTGTGACGCTGCTGGCCACGACGCCGTCGCCATTCGCTCCGGAGCTGCAAGGCCGTCAGCTAGAACCCGAAGGTCGTAGCGAGGTCCCCGCGGCCGAGAGTCCGGACACGCAACCTCCGCCGGCCGGTCTCGACATCGCCGGGCTGGCCGAGCGGATCGTGCCGTTCCCCGTGGCGGCCGGACGCTACGACAAGCTCCGCGCGGTCCGAGACGGCGTGGTGTGGCTGGAACTGCCGCACGTCGGCGAGCTGGGCGAGGCCGTGATCGGTGCGGACGAGGGGCACCCGACCCGGCTAGTCCGTTACGACCTGGCTCAGCGCAAGCGCTCGGTTGAGGTCGAGGCCCTCGACGACTACGTGGTCTCCGCCGACGGAGCCCGGCTGGCTTACCGGATCGGGGAGTTGCTGGAGATCAAGCCGGCTGGCGACCCCGATGGGGAGGCTGTCAGCGTCGATCTGGACCGAATCCGGGTGACGGTCGAACCGTCGGCCGAGTGGCGGCAGATGTACCACGAGACGTGGCGGCTGATGCGGGACAACTTCTGGCGCGCCGACATGGGCGGGGTCGACTGGGCCGCGATGGCCGACCGCTACCGGCCGCTGCTCGACCGCATCGGCTCCGCCGATGACCTGCACGATGTGCTACGGGAGCTGCAGGGCGAGACGCGCACGTCGCACACCGGGGTACTGCCGCCGGCCGCGGGCGGTGACCCGGCGCTCGCGCAGGGCCTGCTCGGCGCCGACGTCGAGCGCACCGAGGACGACACCTGGCGGATCGCGCGGATCCTGCCCGGCGAGTCGTCGGTGATCGGCGCGCGCTCGCCGCTGGCCGCCCCGGGCGTCGCCGCGGCGCCGGGCGATCTCATCGTCGCTGTGGACGGGCGGCCGGTGGACCCGGACCTCGGCCCGAACGCGCTGCTGGTGGGTAAGGCCGACAAGCCGGTCGAGCTCACTCTCCGGCGCGACGGAGCGGACCGGCGGGCTGTCGTGGTTCCGCTGGCGAGCGAGCACGCGGTCCGTTATTACGATCTGGTCGCCCGGCATCGGGCCGCGGTCCGCGAGGCGTCCGGCGGGCGGCTCGGCTACCTGCACATCCCGGACATGATGGCGGCGGGCTGGGCGGAGTTGCACCGAGACCTGTACAGCGAGGTCGGGCGAGACGGCCTGGTCGTGGATTTGCGAGACGCGCAAGGCGGCGGCACCTCACAGCTCGTGGTCGAAAAGCTCGCCCGGCGCATCATCGGCTGGTACTTGTCCCGACACGACGACGAGCCGTCGAGCTACCCGTTCGAGGCGCCACGCGGGCCGATCGTAGCGATCACGAACGAGTACGCGATGTCCGGCGGCGACATCGTGGTCCAGGCGCTGAAGTCATTCGGCATCGCGACCGTGGTCGGCACCCGTACCTGGGGCGGCGTGATCGGCTGTTACTTCAACGAGCTGGTCGACGGCACCCTGGTGACACAGCCGGCGTCCGCCTTGTGGTTTGCCGACGTTGGCTGGGGCGTGGACAACTACGGCGTGGATCCGGACGTCGAGGTGACCATCCCGCCGCACGACTGGGCCGCGGGCCACGATCCTCAGCTCGATACCGCCGTCCGGCTGGCGTTGCAGGCACTGGAGCAGCGCCCGCCCGCCGCTCCGCCCACCGTCTGAACGCACGCGGGCCAGCGGATCAGCCTGGTGAGTCGGTAAGCCGAGCCCTCGGCCTGCTAACTTCCCGCCGCGCAAGATCGTCGCTTAGCCTCGCAAACTGTCACAGGCTGCGCTGACGGTCGGTCTCATACCGCGGCTGCCGAGCATCACCGGCCGGGAACTCGTCCGGGCGCTCAGCAGGCTGTGCTGGGAGGTCGTCGCGCAGAAAGGCTCGCATGCCCACCTCAAGCATCCCGGCGGCGGGGTTTCTGGCATCGTGGCAGGCGGGTGTCGATTCGGCGGTGCCCGCGTCCGCCGATCCCGCGTCCAGGGCCGCGGTCCCAGCCCGTAGCAGCGATCCGGCGACCACGCCAGCCCGCAGTCCGGTGGCCGTTGCAGCCGCCGGGGGGCGGGCGGCAGCCCGCAACGCGGGTGAGGGAACGATGCCCTCCCTGGCAAAGGCAGCCTCACACGACGCCAGGTGCACCGTGGCCCGGGCGGGATGACCAGCCGCGACCAGGGTGCGCAGGAACAGCTCCTGCGCACCCTCATCGAGCGGGTCCAGACCCGCGGCACGCCCGGCCGCCTCGGCAGCCGCTTCGGACCTTCCCTCGGCAAGCAACCGCAGCGCCGCCTGGCGAAGTTCCCCCATCGACCGGGCCGCGCACCGGCCGCGGGCCAGCATCAGCCACATATCGAACGACGGGCAGTTGCGCGGCTCGGCACCGGCCAGCGGCTCACCCCCGATCTCGGCGGCAGGCAGGGTTCCATCCCACAGTGCCCGCACGTCCAGCCATAGCGAGTCCGGAGTCAGGCTCACCTGATCGCCGCGTAGCAGCCGCGGATCCCCGCAGCAACGGCGCAGGTCGGCAAGGCACCACCGCAGCGCTCCGAGCGGGTCGTCGGCCTCGCCGAACAGCTCGCCAGCAAGCTCGCCGCGGGGCAGGGGCCGCTCAGCCAGCGCGACCCTGGCCAGCAGCGCCCACGATTTCTTCCGGCGCGGCGCCTGACACGGCCGCCCGGACCCATCGCTGGTGCGCGGTTGGCCGAGCAGCCGCACCCGTATGCTCACCGGTGGCGGCAACTGGACCTTTTCGCCCCACCGTGTGAAGCCCCGTGGGAGTCGGCCGAGAATCGCCGGTACCGGCAACCAACGAGATCATGCGCGAGAGACCGTACATTTGATCAATGACCGGCCCTACCCCCTATGTGCTTTTCCCCGGGACCGCGCGCGAGGCCCTGAGGTTCTACGGTGACGTCTTTGGCTGCGCAGTCCAGTTGCACACGTTCGCCGAGTTCAACCGGTCCGATGGTCCGGCGGATGCCATCGCCCACGGCTACCTGGTTGGCGGACCCGTGGCGCTGTTTACCGCCGACGTTTCCGGGGAGGAGCGGCCATTCCGATCTGAGGGCTTGATGCTGGCTCTGCTCGGTACTGCCGCTCCGTCGACACTGCGCACCTGGTTCTCCCGTCTGTCCGAGGGTGGCCGGGTGGTGGACGACTTGCAGACGCGGCCGTGGGGTGCATCCGACGGCCAAGTCATCGACCGTTTCGGGCTCCACTGGCTCATCGGGTTCGAGGGCGACGAGAGCGACTGAAGCCTGGTCGGCGCGCCGAGTCCCATGTCGGCTGTCATGGCCCCGCTCCTTTCCACAGCGCAATGTCTCGTCATGCGGCAACGCGTGCGTGTCAGGAGGCACGAGCGAGGATGAGGCTGTGCCCGTAGGCACCTTCCGGGATGTAGCGGAGCCAGACAGGGATGAACCGCGCTGCGGCTAGCCACTCGAGGTAGGTCGCGGTGTCGCCGTGGTCCCAGAACATGTGCGCGCCGAGGTAGGGCTCGGTGCCGGTCCAGCGCTGAGCGCCGGTGATGGCGAGTAGATAGCCGCCCGGGCGCAGCCAGCTGCGGATGCGGGGGAACAGGGCCCGCTGATCGGCCAGCGGCACGTGGATGAGGGCGTAGAAGGACACCACGGCGTCCAGGCTGGCGGGCCGCAGGTGCAGCGCAGCCATGTCGGCTTGCACGAAGCGGGCCGCTGGGACAAGGCGTCGCGCGCGGGCTAGCTGGACGGCGGAGAAGTCAACGCCGATGACCCGCAGCCAGTGATCGGTCAGTGCGCGGGTCGCCGGCAGACCGATGCCGCAGCCCAGATCGGCGACCGTGGCGCCAGCGGGCAGCAGATCGGCCAGCTCGGTGGCCCAGCCGGCATAGCGGCCGACCTCCTCTGCAGAGGACACGGCCGCCTGACCGTCATCACTCCGGTAGGCACCCGAAATGGCGTCGTAGCCACGGCGGACGAGATCGCGCTGGGCAGCCCGCGCCGCCACGTCATCGACCGGCATACCTGCCATGTTCCCGGTCTGCTTGCATGCAGCCACCCCCGCAAGTCGAACTCGCATCGTGGCGCGAACCCGGCAGGCGATCTCCTAGGCGCTTCTGATCCGGTCCAGGATCTGTGGATTGACGAGCTGGTCGGGAACCGTCTCGGGACCGGTCATGAACGCAACCAGAAGGGGGAAGACCTCGGCGTCCATGCTGGCCATTTTGCCGGCGAGGAACTGCCGCCGGGCCATGCGGTTGTCGGCGTCCTCGGCGTAGGTCACCGAGACGACGTCGGCGATCAGCCTGAGCCTGCGCATACGCTCGGCTCGTTCTTGGCCGTACGATGCGAAGTCCGCTGGCTGGCAGGCGCCGTCGAGAATCAGGTCCCGGACAATCCGCGCGTCGCGCATGGCGATGGATAGGCCCTGGCCGACGACCGGGTCGTTGTGCCCGGCGGCGTCGCCGACCAGGACGACCCCAGCCGCGAAGGGCGTGTCAGTCCAGGTGTCATCGCCCGGGTAGGTGACACACGGCCCGGCCGGAGTCCCGGCCGCTACCAGCTCAGACAGCGGGTAGCAGCCCGGCTTCCAGGCCGCCAGGAACTGCGCGGCGGCGTCGGGTCCGGCGAAGCGGCGCTGACCGGACCGACCCAGGCCCACGTACAGCCTGGCCCGGCCGCCCCCTTGGTGGAACGCCAGCAGCACTAGGTCGCCCTCGCTGACCATCACGTCGTGATCGTCGGGAACCCCCGCCAGCCCGTCCACGAGCAGCCCGGCGAGGTAGTTGACCGGGTCGTCGCGGTGCAGGGAGATGCCAGCCTGCCGGCGAACCGTCGACGAGCGCCCGTCCGCCCCCACCACCAGCCGGGCGCGGACCTCAGCGGCGGCGCGTCCGGCCGTGTAGGTGACCGAGACATCGTGCCCGGCGCTCAGCTTGACCTCGTGAACGCCCCGGACCACCGTGACGCCGGCCGCCGCCGCCGCGTCCGCAAGAGCCTGGCAACCGTCGGGGTGACGCAGGTTCAGGGTGCCCGGGATCCCCTCGATCATCATCGACATCGGCAGCATCGTCGGCTCGTCGATGCCTTCGACGTACTGCAGCCACGCCGGAGCTACGTGCGCCCCGGCGCCGAGGAGAACCTGCTCGGTACCCAGGTCCCGGGCTTCTTTCACCCTCCAGGGCATCATGCACTCACCCCGGACGCGGTCCTCGTACTCAACGCTGGACTCCAGGACCGTCACGCTCCGGCCCGCTGACGCCAACGCGTAGGCGAGGGAGGAACCCGCGATACCACCGCCGACGATCACCACATCAGAAACGTCCATAATCAACCCCCTTTGACATGGTCGCCGGTGTCAACGGCTCGTGCCCGAACCACTCATTCAGTCATTGGACTCGCCCGCGAGCTGTTTTAGCAACGGCCGTTGCAGGGCCGTTGCAGGCCGGTGCGTCCCAAGCCGGACATGCTGGTAACTGCGAGCGATGGTTGACCGGGCAACATAGTCGGCCCGGGAGAATAGGCCGGTGGCGGGACGGAACGACGGCGCTGACAGGCGCGCGAGACGGCGGGCCGCGCTGCTCGCTTCCGCGTCGGCAGCGCTCGGCCGTGAGCTCACCGGACCCGACCCCGTGCGCGACGGCGATTGGTCGGTGGTGCTGCGCTGCACCGATAAGGCCGGACCCGCTGACGGGCACAGCACCGTCATCGTCAAGGTCTACCCGCCGGGTCCCGACAGCGGGAGACGGTTCGCTGCCGAAGCGGCGGGGCTGGCACTGGTCGGCGATACCGGGCTGGCGCCTGAGCTGCTGGCCGCCGACCAGCGCTCGCTGACGGTGGTGATGTCCGACCTGGGCCGCGCGCCGAGCCTGGCTGACGCGCTGCTCGCGATCGGCCAGAACCGGGCCGGTCGTGCTCTGCTGGACTGGGCCGAGGCCTGCGGGCGGCTCGCGGTCGCCGTGGCGGGCCGCGAGCCAGAGTTCGCCCGCCTTCAGCGCCAGTATGCAGGCGGGGAGTCCGACGACAGCTTCGAGGCTGACCTGCAACAGCGGGTGCTAGGCGTCGCGGAGCGTGCCGCTCTGCTGGGCGTAACAGCGCCAGATGGCCTGGTCACCGAACTGGCCGAGGTAGCGGCGGAGGTTGCCAGGCGCGCCTACCCGGTCTTCTCGCCGGGCGACATCTGCCCGGACAACAACCTGCTAACGCCTGGCGGTGTCCGGTTCATCGACTTCGAGGCCTCTGGCTATCACTCGGTCTTCCTGGACGCCGCCTATCTGCGCATGCCGTTCAGCACCTGCTGGTGCGTGTTCCGGCTGCCACCTGACCTACGCGATGCTGCCGAGGAACGATACCGGCTTCAAGTTGCGCGGATCTGGCCAGAGCTCGCCGTCGGCCACACCTGGGAGCTGGGGGTGCGGCGCGCGGTCGCTGCCTGGAGTCTCAACTCGATGTGGTGGCTGCTCGGCCGGGCGCTGATTGCCGACGACTCGCTAGAGCCCGATGCGGTGGCAGCCCCGCGCACCCGTCAGCTGATGCGCCACCGCTGGCGGGTCCTGGCCGCTGAGCTGGACGCAGGCAAGGAGTTTCCGGCCATCCGCGCGATGGCTCACGCGCTGCTGGCCGCGACCGCTGACTGGCACGCCGACGAACTGCCGGTCTACCCAGCCCTGCGGTAGCCGCCCGAAGGCCGGCCAGGGAGAGCACCCGCTGCGCGCCAGCTAGAGGCGGAGCGCCAGCCCGTCGTGCGCTCTCTCGTAACCCGGCTGGCCTGACTCGGACAGCATGTCCGCGGACATGTGGGTCAGGACGATCCGGCGACAGGTCAGCTCCGCGCGGTGCGCTTCGATGTCAGCGAGCCGCAGGTGATACGGGATGGCCTTGGTGCGGTGGTAGGCCTCGGCGATGAGCAGGTCAGCGCAATCGGCCGCCTGCGCGATCGCGCTGGTCCACGCGGTGTCCCCG
>Ga0187807_1000602_pt1 | contig 11377 bp, 11 predicted proteins | sample NC_wetland_sal_i_4_FD_132432 | JGI IMG/M metagenome (GOLD analysis project Ga0187807, IMG submission 132432) | Wetland sediment microbial communities from Neuse River Estuary, North Carolina, USA - ASW_2 | ecosystem: Environmental > Aquatic > Freshwater > Wetlands > Sediment | place: USA: North...
CTTGCCTGCGTTGCCGGAACTCAGGTCGATCTCATACGAGGCGCCATCGAGTCCAAACGCAACGGTCTCGGTGGCCTCGCTCCCATCGAGATCGTCGACGAGAAGCACCTGCACCTTCTGTGCCATGGAAACAGCCCTTCTGACGGAGCAACCTATTTCAGATGCTAAATGTATACCCGATCTCTTGGCGTTGACAATTCTGCAACTTGCGGCGCACTTGTTTTCGTTGTGCTGCCGCCATCGGGTGGCATCTCGGATGCAGTTACTCTCCGTAATCAGCGCTGAAGTCGCGCGTTAGCACTGGCTGCTTACGGCAGATCATGAACTACGCCGTTACGGTGATCTGGCGGCCAAGCCGTTCGCCCAGTTCGCGCAGTTCTGCAGGTGGGGATAAACCCGCCGTTCCGCATATTTCAAGACCTCCGGTCATGTGATCGGCGGCGGGCGTCCCGCTCGGCGCGGCGCTTCGGGGACATCTCCCGGCGCAGCAGCATCGCCACGCCGATGAGGAAGGCGACGCAAACTACCAGCGGCGGAGTCAGCGCGGCGAGATCGTTCCACATAGCCGGTTCCTCTCCACAGCCCGAGTCGGACGATGCTCCCGCTGGGCTTGTATCGTCTCGTGCGCAACGCCGGTGCTCATTTTCCCCGTCCCGGTAAGAGGCGCAACAGCATGCGGGTGTTGCCCAGAGTGTTGGGTTTTACCCACCCTAGGTCGAGAAACTCCGCGACGCCCTCGTCATAGGAGCGCAATAGCTCCTGGTACACCTCTGCCGCTACCGGCGTGCCGTTGATCTCCTGGAATCCGTGACGGGCGAAGAAGTTCACCGCGAAAGTCAAGACGAACACGCGGTCCACGCCCACCGCGCGGGCCCGCTGCAGCAGCGCATCGACGATCCCGTGACCGATACCCAGGCCCTGGCAGTCTTCCCGCACCGCGACCGTCCTGATCTCGGCGAGGTCTTCCCACATCACATGCAGCGCGCCGCAGCCCGCCAGGGTCGCGTCACGAGAGAGATCTGCCACGCAGAACTCCTGGACGTCCTCGTAGAGGGTGACTGGGGCCTTGCTCAGCAAGCGTCCAGACTCGACATTCGAGTCGATCAACTTCCTGATCATCGGCACATCGCGTGTGCGCGCGGACCTGATCGTGTAACCCATGGCGCCGTCCACGATAGCCGCTGCCGGCGAGCCCGGGCCCGAAGCGCCTGCCCGGCCGCCGCGGACGCCCTGGGTAAAACTTCCTCATAGTCGGTGGCAGCCGACCTTTGATTCCAATATTCTGCATCGCTGTGCGCAAACTGAGCGGAGGGGCCGGCCTGGTCAGCGCAGCCGCCGCGCTTGCCCTGCTTTTTTCCGGCATCCTGCCGGGCGGCATCAGCGCGGCGCAGACGACCGCACCGAAGCCGAACCTGACCACCCTGGTCGCGGAGGCCAAGCAGCTTGAGTTCCAGATCAACGCGCTGAGCGAGCAGTACGACGGCCTGCGCATCCAGCTCGGTCGCGCCCAGGCCAACGCGCGGATCGCGGAGAGCGCCGCCAGCCGCGGCTCCGCCGCGCTGGCGATCAGCCAGCAGGCCGTGGCCCATCTGGCTGCCGCGAACTACATGGGCTCCGGTCTGGACCCGACGTTCCAGGCGCTCACCACCGGGGACCCGGCGCAGTTCCTCAGCCAGGCCTCCGCGGTCGCCGAGCTGGACCAGTCCAGCGGCGTGAAGGTAAGCACGCTGAGCAACGAGGTGACCCAGGCGCTGCGCGACAAGCAGACCGCCGACCAGCAGATCGCCCAGGTGGACGCGCTCGAAGCCCAGATGAACGCCAAGAAGAAGGTCATCGACGCGAAGATCGACCAGGTCAACAGCGCGGCCATGAAACAGGCGATGGCGGTCTTCACGCAGACCGGGCAGTACCCGAACATCAACATCCCGACCGCGAACACGGTCGGGTCCCAGGCCCTGCAGGCGGCGATCACCCGGGAAGGCGATCCCTACGTGTGGGGCGCGGCGGGTCCCGGGGAATTCGACTGCTCCGGGCTGGTCGTGTGGGCGTACGCACAGGAGGGCATCGCGCTGCCGCACTACACCGGCAGTTTGTGGAACTCAGGCATGCACGTGGCCCGCAGCGACTTGGAGCCTGGCGATCTCGTCTTCTTCTTCTCCGACATCAGCCACGTCGGGATTTACCTCGGCGACGGAATGATGATCGACGCGCCTGACTTCGGCGAGACGGTCAAGGTCGAACCGGTCTACTGGAGCGCTTACGTCGGCGCCGTCCGGATCGGCTGAGCCCCAAAAGTCCCAAGAGTCCCCAAGGACCCCAAGAAGCCCCTCACGGGTCACTGGGGGTCACTTCAGGCCGGGCGAGGTCGCCTGGCCCGCGTTCCTTTCGTAGACCAGCCGCAAGCCGATCAAGGTGAGCCAGGGCTCGTATGCGTCAATGACGCTGACCTCGTCGATAACGAGCGGTGCCAGGCCTCCGGTGGCGATAGTGGTGACCGCGCGCGGGTCATCGGGCGACAGTTCACGCGCCATCCGCCGCGTAATTCCCTCGACCTGTGCGGCGAAGCCGTAGATGATGCCCGATTGCAGGGACTCCACCGTATTCTTACCGATGACGCGCGGCGGCCTAGTCAGCTCCACCTTAAGCAACTGCGCGGCCCGGCGGGACAGCGCATCAACGGATATCTCGATTCCTGGCGCAAGTGCGCCGCCGACGAACTCGCCGCGCGCGCTCACCGCGTCGAAGTTCGTGGACGTTCCGAAATCCACGACAATCGCCGGGCCGCCGTAAAGGTGCACGGCCGCGAGCGAGTTCATGATCCGGTCGCTGCCCACTTCCTTGGGGTTGTCGGTCCGCACCGGCACCCCCGTCTTTACGCCCGGCTCGACGATGACCGTTTCCAGGTCACCGTAATAGCGCCGGCACATCTCTCTCATCTCGTGCAGCACCGAGGGCACCGTCGAGCACAGGGATATACCAGCAATATCCCTTTCCGTAAACGCGCTGCTACCGATGAGCAGGCCGTGCAGCACGACGGCGAGCTCGTCGGCGGTCCGGTCAGGGACGGTGGCGATCCGCCAGTGCTCGATCACCCGGTCCCCGTCGAATATCCCGAGAACGGTGTTCGTGTTCCCGATGTCAATGGTGAGCAGCATCGGCACCCGGCCCTTCGGTGGCAGCATCGCGGAGAATGCCCTCGGCGGCGGCCTCCGCCGCGAGCAGGACAGGCACGTTGTCGATCAGCCGTGTGCCGCCCGCCCTCGCCGCCGCCACCAGCAGCGCGGGCCCAGGCTCGGCCGGGCCGAACGTGCCCGGGTCGACCACCGCGACATAGTCGACCACCAGGGCGGGTTCGGCGCGCAGCGCGTCACGGGCGGCGGCGAGCACGGCGGCCGCATCCCCGAAACCCTCCGCGGCCCTGGCCTGACCGGCCCGCAGCGCCCGCGGCAGCGCGAGCGCCACCGCCCGGTCGGCCGGGGACAGGTAGCGGTTCCTGCTCGAGGTCGCGAGCCCGTCGGCGTCGCGCGCGGTCGGTACGGGCTCGATCACCACGTCCAGGTTCAGGTCGGTCACCATCCTGCGGACGAGCGTGAGCTGCTGCGCGTCTTTCTGGCCGAACACCGCGATGGCCGGCCGGGTCAGGTGCAGCAGCTTGAGCACCACGGTCAGCACGCCGCCGAAGAAGCCGGGCCGGAACTCGCCCTCGAAGAGCTGGCTGGCCGGCCCCGGATCGACGGTCACCTCCGGCTTACCCCCGGGATACATCTCGGCCGCGGAGGGGGCGAAGACCAGCCGCGCCCCTTCCCGGGCGCACATGGCCAGGTCCTCCTCCAGGGTCCGCGGGTAGCGGTCAAGATCTTCGTTCGGCCCGAACTGGAGCGGGTTGACGAAGATCGAGACGACGACGCTCCCCCGCGGCCCGGCGAGCGTGCGGGCCGCGCGCAGCAGCCGCTCGTGGCCGGTGTGCAAGGCCCCCATGGTCGGTACCAGGACGACGGGCCCGGTCCTCGGGTCCAGCGCGGCCCGCGCGGCGGCGAGTTCGGCCCGCGTCCGGGCGAGCAGCGGCGACGAGGCAGGCGGCGGCCCGTCGCTCATGGGCGGCGGCCTGTCGCTCATGGGCGGCCGCCGAGCACGTCGAGCAGGCGTTCCGCGTCGGCCGGCTTGAGCAGCCCGGCCGCGAGCGCGCGATCCGCGGTCAGCCGGGCCATGGCGATGTAGGCGGCCACCGCGGCCGCCGACGCGCCCGCCGCGGCGGCGGCTGAGGTACCCGCCGCGGCCTCGAGCGCGGCGACGTGCGCGGCCACGGTTGCCGCGTCACCGCGGGCGACGGGACCGGTCAGGCCCGCGTCGCCGAATCGCAGCGCGTTGTCCAGGGACGCGGAGAGCAGCGGCCCGAGCAGGCGCCCTGGCTCCGCCACTCCGGCCGTCCTGAGCAGGTCCGCGGCCTGCGCGACGAGCGTGACCAGGTGGTTGGCGGCGCTGGCGAGCGCCGCGTGGTACAGGTCGCGGTGCTCCTCGGGGATGAAGACGGGCTCTCCGCCCATCTCGATCACCAGTCCCTCGGCCGCGGGCCTGAGCACGTCGGGCGCGGTCACCCCGAAGCAGGTTCCCCTGAGCCGGTCGACGTCGTCGCTGCGGCCGGTGAACGTCATCACCGGGTGCAGCGCCATCGGCAGCGCACCCTGGCGCACGGCCTCCTCGAGCACCGTGACGCCGTAACGCCCGCTCGCGTGGGCCAGCATGCGGCCCTCCAGTGGCGCTCCCGTCGCCGCCAGCCCGGCGATCAGGCCGGGCAGCGCGTCGTCGGGGACGGTCAGCAGGGCCAGGTCGGCGTGGCGGATAACCTGGCCGGGGTCGGTGATGACCGCGCCAGGGAAGTTCGTGTGCGCCCGGCGCAGCGAGGCGTCCGACACGGCGGACGCGGCCACGACCTGGTGTCCGGCGCGGGCAAGCGCCACGCCGAGCGCGGTGCCCGCTCTCCCGGCGCCGACGATGCCCACCGCGAGCCTGGCCGGGTGCCCGGCGGCCGGATCGGATCCCGACGCCCCGGGATGGGAGTTCATATCAGGGTTCATCAGGATTATGGCGACCAGACCCCGGCCTTCAGGCCGACGAGGAAACGCCGCTCCACCTCCCTTAGAATGTCAGTGCGACGTGATACCTTCAAGCTGCCCGCAAGAGCCAGGCGGCCACCTGCACCACCTGGTGCAGAATCGCGGCAGGGCATGCCGTGGCTGCGCGGGGAGGCTTCCGGGATCCCGGGCCGGTGAACCGCGAACCGACAGCGCGACCATAGGTCGCGGCTGGAATCCCTGTCCTTCAGGGCGGCGGAGGATGTCAACTCGTTCCAGTCCTCGGCGGGTACCGGACGTCGGGTGGTGCGATGACCAGGATAGCCATGTCACCGGGCGCCGGACACCCAGCGGGTGCCCGGCGCCCGGTGACGGCCAGCCGGTTCCGTTGCTCAGGAGCCGGCGTTGAAGCTGTCGGGGAAGGCCGCGGCGCCACTCTGGCAGCCGACGTCGGCGAAGCCCAGGATCGCGAGCGCGCTGCTGCAGAAGTTGACGGGGATCTGGACAGGCCGATCCGCCGGAAAATCAAAAGGCATTATCCCGAACGGTCCGTGGTGCGTGCTCCGGCGCCGCGCAGCCGCCTCCCACGGCCACGCCTGGCGGCGGCCAGCCGCGAGGACGAGCCGGACACCGTACCGAGCCATCAGCCGGGGCGTGAACGGGTACGCGGCCACGCTGGAGAGGGTCAGCGCGGTGGTCGTCAGGCCCGCCGTGCCCGTGCTCGCCCCGGCCGACCTGGCGTACAGCGGGACGGCGGAGAGCAGCAGGTAGAAACTGGTGGCCGTGCCGACGACGGATACGAACCTGACCAGCAGTGGGCGGGTGATCAGCCGAGCGGGCGCCTGGCCGGTGCCGTCGGGCGCCCGGTTGGCGGTGATCCCCTCCGTCGTGGTCAAGCCAGCACCTCCCGGTCAAGTGACGACGTTACCGGCGATACGGGCGATACGGGGGATATAGGACGCAGCCCCCGCGGCGCGCGGGTGGCCAGCACCGAACCGATGAGGATCAGCGCGAACGAGATCACCACAGCCGGGGTGATGCGCTCGCCGAGCACGGCCGCGCCCAGGGCCACCGCCACCGCGGGATTGACGTACGTGATCACGGTGGCCCGCACCGGGCCGACCTCGGCGATCAGCCTGAAGTACAGCACGAACGCCAGGGCGGTGCAAACCACCGCCAGCCCCGCCAGCGCCCCGAGCACCTGGGCCGATGGCATGACCCGCGGCCAGGTCAGCGCGGCGGCCGGCGCGTAGACGACCGAGGCCAGGGCCAGGCTCACCGCGGTCACCGCGAGGTCATCCGCGCCGGCCAGCTTGCGGTCGGCGATGACCGGTCCGATCGAGTAGCACAGCGCGGTGCCGAGCACCTGCAGGACCGGCCAGGCGTCGCCGCCGGCCGAGATGCCGCCACCGAGCAGGGCGACCCCGGCCAGGCCCATGGCCAGCCCCGCCCAGCGGGTGGCGGACAGCCGCTCGCGGTCGCCCGCCAGCCGGGCCACGCCGACCCCGATGACCGGGACGGCCGCGATGAGCAGACCGCTCAGCGAGCTGGACAGGTGACGTTCGGCGTTGGAGAGCAGCAGCCACGGCAGGATGACCTCGACGGCCGCGAAGGCCGCCAGCCACGGCAGGTAGGGCCGCAAAGCCCGGAGCTGGCCGTGGCGTATCGCGATCGGCAGCAGCAGCAGCGTCCCCGCGAATACCCGGGCGAAGACCAGTACGGCCACGCTGACCCCGCCGTCCGCGACCTTGATCAGCAGGTAAGGAACGCCCCAGATCACGCCCATGACGGTGAACAAGACCCAGCCGCGGCGGCTCATGATGTTCCTCCCATGACCGGCTCCTTCTGGCCCCAGGCGCATCCCGGTGATGTCGCCTGATTCGGACTTTAGGGGCGAGCCGGATCAGTCATAAGCTCCAATTCGCTCGCGATTTAGTGGTCCGGTTGGGCGCTGCGGGTTTAGCTGGCTGGGCTGGGCTGGCCTGGCTGGGCTGGACTGGCTGGGCTGGCGACCGGCGCTACGGGGCCGACCCGTCGCGCTGGTCGCGGTCGGGCCCCTCGGGCACCCGGCAGCAGTACTCGAGGAACAGCGCGGCGCACATGAGCAGGATGGCGGCGACGAACGTCACGACCGCGGTGACGGCGTCCTGGCGCGGCACGCTGGCGTTCAGGGTGCCGCTCAGGTAGATGTCGAAACCCGCCGCGAGGCCGGCGATTATCGCCGCCGCCAGCGAACTGGCCTTGGCCAGCGCCACCATCCGGGACACGAACAGCGGCGCGGCGGGCTTCAGGCCGCGCCGTCCGGCGATGCGGGCCCGCAGGTCGCGACCCGTCCACGCTTCCGCCAGTGCGGCCACGAGCAGCGCGGGCACTCCCGTCCAGGGCAGCGGCGGCAGGTGCTGGTAAACCGACCGGAGCGCCAGCCAGGTCACGGCCGCGCAGACGACGGTGACCACGACGAGCGTCGAGACGCGGGTCGGTTTCATGAGATCTGCGCCGGGGCGCCGGGCTTGGGGGGGTCGTTGGGACAAGGGTGCCGGAGAACCATGTCCGGCTGGCGCCGGACGCCGTGGCGGTCGAGCCCGGCGAGCAAGCCCGCCACCGACCCTCGCCCGGGCACGCTGGCTCCGCCGTCGACATCGTGCCACGGGGCGAGGACGAAGGCCCGCTCGTGCGCGCGCGGGTGGGGCAGGGTGAGCACCGGGTCGCCGCTGATCTCCGCCGCGTAGCTGATGACGTCGACGTCGAGGGTACGCGGCCCGAACCGCTCGGCTCCTGGGGTCCGGACCCGGCCGAAATCCGCCTCGACGCGCTGGGTCGCCGCGAGCAGGTCGAGCGGGGGCAGGCCGGTCGACACGATGAGCACCGCGTTCAGGTAATCGGGCTGCGCTGGGCCGCCGACCGGAGCGGTCTCGTAGACGGGCGAGATGGCCAGCATGTCAGTATCCGGAAGGCCGCCGATGGCTTGCACGCATCCTTGAAGGGTACCTAGCCGGTCGCCCAGGTTGCTGCCCACGGACAGCACCGCGCGGTGGCGCATGGTCAGGACCGGCCGGTGACGGCGCGCACCACCGGCAGCGGAGGGTCGGCGGCGCCCGCGGCCGCGGCATTATGCCAGGCGGCGGCGACCCGGACGGCGTCCGCGTTCAGCGGCACCTGGTGCACGCGCGCGCACCAGGCGCCGGCCGCGGCGGCGAGCGCCGTGATCGCCACCGTGGCCCCGTCGCAGTCGCCGAACGGCCTTGGCGTGCCGTCCGGGCCGGCCAGCAGGTTGCCGAGGAAACGTTTCCTCGACGCTCCGACCAGGACCGGGAAGGTCCCCCCGGCGAGCGTGCCCACCTGTTCGAGGTGGGTGAGCAGCGGCCAGTTGTGCTCGGGCCGCTTGCCGAACCCGAGACCGGGATCGACCACGATGCATCTGGGGTCCACCCCCGCGTGCACGACGGCGTCCACCCGCCGGGCCAGTTCGTCACGGACCTCACCCACCACGTCGGCGTAGACCGCACGCGAGTACATGTCATGACTGTGGCCGCGCCAGTGCATCACCACGTAGGAAACCCCCGCCGCGGCGACCAGCCGCGGCATGTCCGGATCGGCGAGGCCGCCGCTCACGTCGTTGACCAGATGCGCGCCCGCGTTCAGCGCGAACTCCGCCACCGGCGCCCGCATCGTGTCGATGGAGATCGGCAGCCCGGCCTGGACGAGTGCGGTGACCACGGGCCCGATCCGCCGCAGCTCCTCTTCGGCGGAGATGCGCTGGGCCCCGGGCCTGGTCGACTCGCCGCCGACGTCCACGATGTCCGCGCCCTGCGCCGCCAGTTCCAGCCCGTGCGCGATGGCCGCGTCCGCCCCGTACCACTGACCGCCGTCGGAGAACGAGTCGGGCGTGACGTTCACCACGCCCATGACCAGGCAGCGGTCCGCGCTGGGCAAGCCGGGTAGCTGGAACGTCACCGTTGGGGCACCGGCTCCCGGCGCGGCTGGCGCCTGAGCTTGGCCAGGCCGAGCTTCCGCGCGATCCTGCGCAGCTCGAGCCGCGGCCAGACCAGGAACGCCTCTGCCTCGAGCGCGGCCAGCGCGATCCTCGGCGCGTCCTTCGTGCTCGGGAAGACGAAGAACCGCGGCTGCCAGACCGGGCAGAACTTGGCGTTGAACTTGTAGAGCGACTCGATCTGGAACCACTTGGACATGAAGATGAGCACCGACCGCCAGGCCCGGAGCACCGGGCCCGCGCCGATCCGCTCGCCGCGCTCGAGCGCGGCCCGGAAGACGGCGAAGTTCAGCGATATGCGCTTCACGCCGAGGTTGGAGGCGGCCTTGATGGTCTCGGTGATCAGGAAGTCGTTCAGCCCGGGCTGGGCGCTCTTGTCCCGCCGCATCAGGTCGAGCGACAGGCCATCGGAGCCCCAGGGGACCAGCTGCAGCACCGCCCGGACGACCCCGTCCTCGGTCGCGGTGGCGAGCACGCAGTCATCGTCGCCGGGTGCGCCGATCCGGCCGAGGGCCATCGAGAAGCCGCGCTCGGTCTGGCTGCCGCGCCAGGAGTCCGTGGTCTTGACGATGGCGTCGAGTTCCCGGGGCGGGATGTCGCCTACCCGGCGGACTTCGGCGACGTAGCCGTGCTTGGCCACCCGGTTGACCATCTGCCTGACGTTCCGCATCGACCGGCCGGCCAGGCTGAAGTCGGCCACGTTCACGATCGCCTCGTCGCCGAGTTCGAGTGCGGTCAGGCCGCCCTCACGGCACCACACCTCCGCGCCGAGCTCGCTGCATCCCATCACGGCCGGCGCCCAGGCGTGCCGCGCCGCCTCGTCCAGGAAGGGACCGATCACGCCGGGCCAGGCCTCCGGATCGCCGATCGGGTCGCCGCTGGCCAGCATCACCCCCGACACGACCCGGTAGCAGATGCAGGCCTTGCCGGTCGGCGACCAGATCACGCTCTTGTCGTCGCGCAGCGCGAAGTAGCCGAGCGAGTCCCTGTCCCCCTGCTTGACCAGCAGTTCCCTGACCCTGGCCGCGTCCGCGCCACCCAGCCTCGCCCTGGGCTCGGCCGGGCGCAGGAACAGGTAGGCGGTGACGAGGAGGGTGAAGATACCCAGCGCGCCGGTGAGGATGCCGAACAGGTCGCCGCGGGCCTCTGGCGTCCACTGAACCGGCCCCGACACCCCGACCAGGCCGGTGATGACTTCCTCCACCCGCTGGCCCAGTGAGTAGTCCTCCTGCAGCCCCCGGGCCAGCAGGATGTAAGACAGGCCGATGACGACGTCCGCCACGATCAGGCCGCCGAAGACCCACAGGGCCCGCCACCGGGTGCGCTGGTCTCCCTCGGCGTAGAACTCGTCCCGGAAGTAGAGCAGCCCGATGAGAACCACGATCGCGAAGATGGAGGTCAGGATCCGCTGCGAGTGGAAGAAGTGGATGGCGATGTCGAACGCGAGCAGGGCCGCCACCGCCTGCCAGGCACGCCGTTTCCTGCGGCGCAGGCCATGCGCGAGCATCAGCAGCATCAGCCCGATGACGACGTCAGCGGTGCGGGTGACGTTGGTCAGCGTCCCTGGTACCAGGTAGGTGATCTTGTGCAGCCGGTGCGCCAGGTCGGGCTTGAAGATGCCGAGGATGTCCGACAGGCCGATGAGCGCGGTGAGAAACGCTAGGCTGCCGGGCACCCAGGCGCGGTGCCGCTTGCGGTCAGCAAAGCTTAGCGGCCCGGCCGGAGCCTGTGTACCGTCAGCCTTGGCCACGGGTACGTTCACGCGGTTCGCATGTCCAGCTTCGTCGCTGTCGCTCATCTCGGCAGCTTTCTTATCAGGCCCTGGGGCACGATAGGTCAGCGTGCTCATCGCGCCGCCTCGCGTCCTGCTTTCACGCTACCTCCCAAGCGTAAGCAAAGCCCCCATCTAAGGAGACGGAGTCAGCAGCCGCTGCCGGAAATACCGGAACTTGCCCATCGGTTCTTCCCCCGGCAGGCGTCGATGGCCGCTGGCCTACCCAATAGACGCTGCGGGAGCCGTTTCAGTTCAGCGGCGGCCGTAAATAATGCTCATCGCCTCGGCGCGGGTGATGTTGTTGTCGCGGAAGGAGCCGCGCACCGCCGAGGTCACCGTCCGCGCTCCCGGCTTGCGCACGCCGCGCATCGTCATGCACAGGTGTTCCGCCTCGATGACCACCACCACGCCGCGCGGCTCTAGGGTCTCCACCAGGGCGTCGGCTATCTGGCTCGTCATCCGTTCCTGCACCTGCGGGCGCCGCGCGTACACGTCGACCAGCCGGGCCAGCTTGGATAGCCCGGTGATCTGTCCCTTGGA
>Ga0187807_1000603_pt1 | contig 11373 bp, 11 predicted proteins | sample NC_wetland_sal_i_4_FD_132432 | JGI IMG/M metagenome (GOLD analysis project Ga0187807, IMG submission 132432) | Wetland sediment microbial communities from Neuse River Estuary, North Carolina, USA - ASW_2 | ecosystem: Environmental > Aquatic > Freshwater > Wetlands > Sediment | place: USA: North...
AACGGCGCGGGTCAGGTGCGCAACAGCGGCCCGATGCCGCGGGCGACCACGGGTCCGATGCCGGCCGCGGGCAACGGCCGGGCGCAGGCGCGTACCAGCGGTCCGATGCCGGCCGTGGGGAACGGCCCGGCGCAGGTGCGTACCAGTGGCCCGATGCCGCGGGCACAGACCGGTCCGATGCCGGCGGCGGGTGCCACGCCCGGCGGCGGTGCTCCCTGGCCGGCAGGCGGCCACTCCGGGCCGCGCCCGGCGGCTGGGCCTGCGCCTCAGCCCGCGCCTGGCACCATGCCGCGCCCTGGCGCACGCAGGCCTTCCACGGGCCCGATGCCGTCGGCTGCCCCGGTGCAGAGGCCGCCGGCGACGAGCGGCCCGATGCCGCGGGCGACGACCGGGCCGATGCCGCGCGCTGCGACCGGGCCGATGCCGCGCGCTGCGACCGGCCCGATGCCGACTGCGGGGACCGGGCCGGTGTCGCGGCCAGGTCCCGCCGCGCGGCCGGGTGGCCGCGCGGGCCAGCCGGGCGGCAGCCAGCCGGGCGGCAGCCAGCATGACGGTGCCCAGCATCGCGGGCGAAGCGCTCGCGGGCAGGCGCAGCCGCCCGCGCCACAGCCGGCCGCGCCGCGGTGGGCCGAGTCCGGCTGGGCTGAGTCTGGCTGGGGGGTGCCCGCAGGCTGGGCAGAGTCACCAGGCTGGGCAGAGTCAGCTGACTGGGCCGAGCCGGGATGGATCGACCCTGCCGGGACTGAGCCGGCCTGGGCCGAACAAGGCTGGGCCGGGTCAGCGGACTGGACTGGGTCACCAGGTGCGGCCGCGTCAACCCCTCCCGCCGGGTCACCGGTCTGGGGCGGCGGGGCGGGCGCCGGAAGCTGGGACTTCGGCCAGCCGCCGTGGGAGGGCGGTGCCCCCGAGCCAGATCCCGATTTCAGGTACCGCGAGCCCGGTCCGGGCATGCCCGGCTATCGCGGTTCCCGGTTCCGTGGTGGTGACGATTTCCGATGAACCCGAGTTCCTCCGCCGAACTCGATGTTCCGACGATCATGCGGATCGGTGCTGCCCGCATGACAGCCGGACTCGACCGGATGACGCGGCTCGACCTCGAGGCGCACACCGAGATCTTCGGCCCGCTGCCGCGAATGTCGGCCGACGAGCTGCTGGCGATGGCCGCTCAGGTGGACCTGCGCGGCCAGGGCGGCGCCGCCTTCCCCTTCGCGCGCAAGCTGCAGACGGTCATCGACACGGCTACGAAGACCGACCAGCCGGTGATCGTCGTCGTGAACGCCACCGAAGGGGAGCCGGGCTCGTTTAAGGACAAGATGCTCATGATCAGGTCGCCCTACCTGATCCTGAGCGGCGCGGTCCTCGTCGCGGAGGCGCTCGACGCCGAGGAGATCATCGTCGGCGTGACGAGCAACGAACTCGCCAACCGGTCGATCGAGGCGGCGATCGCCGCCGAGCCGGGACTGCGGAAGATGGTCCGGGTCGTCCAGCAGCCGGAGCGCTTCATCTCCGGGGAGTCTGGCGCGCTTGTCCGCGGCATCAACGGCAAGAAGCCCGTGCCGCCTGGCCGGAAGACCCTGGCCGCGGAGCGCGGGGTCGACGACCTGCCTACCCTGCTCTCGAACGCCTCGACGTTCGCGCAGGTGTCGGTGCTCGCACTGCTCGGACCGGCCAGGTTCGCCTCGGTCGGCGTGCCCGAAGAGCCGGGAACCGTGCTGCTCAGCGTGAGCGGATCCGCCAAGCATCCCGCCGTCGTGGAGTGTCCAACCGGCGTTCCGCTCGGTGCGGTGCTCGACATCTGCCAGGCGCCCGCGGGCGACGGGGTGCTCGTCGGCGGCTACCACGGCATGTGGCTCGAGGCCGAGGCCGCCTACCAGGTCCCGGTCGGCAGGGAAGGACTGGCGGCGGCGGGCGGTACCTTCGGCTCTGGCATCGTGCTGCCGCTCGGCGACGGGACCTGCCCGCTCGGCGAGGTCTCCAGGATCGCGAACTACCTGGCCGGCGAGTCGGCCGGCCAGTGCGGACCGTGCAAGCTCGGGCTGCCTTCTATCGCCCGGGCGCTGGCGGCGATCGTTGACGGATCCGGCGGGATCGAGGCGCTCGACGTGGCCCGTCGCGCGGCGGCGGCGGTGAACGGGCGCGGCGCCTGCTCTCATCCGGACGGCACCACGCGGTTCGTGCTTTCCGCGCTTGAGGTCTTCACCGAGGACCTCGCCGCGCATGTCTTCCATTCCTCCTGCGGCCGCCCGGTTCGCGGTGTCCTGCCGCTCCCCGACGGACCGGAGACGGCGGACGCCAAGCAGCTCATCGTGGACTGGGTTCGCTGCGAGGGGCACGGCCTGTGCGCCCACCTGGTGCCCGAGCTCATCCACCTGGACAAGACGGGTTACCCGGTCATCATGCCGATCCCGGTGCCGCCGTGGCTGGAAAAAGACGCGCAGCAGGCCGTGGACATGTGCCCGGCACTGGCACTGCGGCTCGCTGCCGACCCGAAGAAGCGAGGCGCCGGAAGCGGTCCGCCGACCGGGCCGATCCCGGTCGCCGCACCGGTGGTCCGCAGCAGCCTGCTCGGCGGCCGCCCGGCCAGCCAGCGGTCCATCACCGCCGGCTAGCACCGCCAGCAGCGGGCTTAGATCTGCCGGGAACCAGGTGCGGTGTCCGGAGTAACCCCGGATCGTTCCGGATAATCGGGGGTCGGGAACGGGGCGGCCACGGTCCATCCGGCGGCCCGCCACCCCGCGGGCGTTGTTCCCTGACATGCGTCGATGAGCAGACGGTTCCGCACGGCGGCGGAGGTAGCGGCCGGGTCGGCCGCCGAGAACTCTGGCCAGGCCGTGACGACGAGCACGGCGTCCGCCTGGTGCGCGGCGCCGACGGCGCTGTCCCCGTAGCGCAGGTGCGGGAATGCGACAAGCGCGTTGCCCGCCGCCTGCGGGTCATAGACCACGACCTCGGCGCCAAGGCGGGCGAGCCGGTCGGCGACATCAAGGCCGGGTGAGTCGCGGACGTCATCGGTGCCGGGCTTGAAGGCGGCGCCCCAGAGCGCAATCCGCTTGCCCGGCAGCTGTCCGAGCAGGTCCTGGACCAGGTTCACGACCTGCTGGCGGCGGTCGGAGTTGATCTCGTCGACCTGGGCGAGCAGGCCCGCGGCACCCCTGGCGCCTGCGGTGGCGGCGAATGCCGCGAGCCCGCGGACGTCCTTGGGCAGGCATCCGCCGCCGTAGCCCAGGCCCGCGGTGAGGAACGCGCGGCCGATCCGCTGGTCCATGCCGATCGCGTCGGCGAGGACGGAGACGTCCGCGCCGGTGCAGGCGCAGATGTCGGCCATCGCGTTGATGAACGACACCTTGGTGGCGAGGAAAGCGTTCGCCGCGCCCTTAACAAGCTCCGCGGTGACGGCGTCGGTGACCACGAGCGGCACGCCCGCCTCGGTTAGCGGCCGGTACACCTCGCGCACGGTGACCTCAGCGGCCATGTTCGGGACGCCGGCGACGATCCGGTCCGGCCGCAGCGTGTCAGCGACAGCGTGTCCCTCCCGAAGGAACTCCGGATTCCACGCGACCTCGATGGCATCGCCCGCCGGGGCGCTTGCCGCCAGCTCACGTTCCAGGCCGCTTGTGGTGCCCGGCGGGACGGTGGACTTGCCGATCACGAGGGCGGGCCTGGTCAGGTACGGAGCGAGCGCGGCGACCGCGCCGCGTACCTGCGACAGATCGTAGCCACTGCCGTCCGGCAGGCCGGGCGTGCCCACGGCGAGGAAATGCACCGTGCCGAACGCCGCCGCCGCTTCGAAACTGGTGGTGAACCTCAGCCTGCCGGTCCGGGTATGGCGGGCGAGCATTTCGTCAAGCCCCGGCTCCATGAACCAGGCGCGACCGCTGTTGAGCAGGTCGACCTTGCCCTCGTCGGTGTCGATGCCGAGCACTTCATGGCCGATCTCGGCCATGCAGGCGGCGTGCGTAGCGCCCAAGTGCCCGCACCCGATCACGGTCAGCCTCATCGGCGGGGTCCCTTCCATTCCAGACTCCTCGCGGGAGTCCCGAGCGGGTGTGCGCGCGGGAAGCGCCACTTCGGACTGTACGCTGCTGGAATGGCCGGACGGTTGCCTCACGCTTAACGACACTCGGCGTGACGTGGTCAGGGTGCCGCCGGTGACCGGACGTCCCGGTTAACTGGGCGTGACGAGATACCTGCCTGGCCAGTGGAGCGCGGGGGCGCGCGGGTTAAGGGTTGTCCGCCAGGCCCGGTGAAGGTTCCGGGGCGCTGGGACGCATCGCCGCAGGGTGCGCCGGATTGCTCCTGTCGTGCAAGATCGCGGCCAGTTCCCTGTCGAACTCGGTAAAGGCCTTGCGCAGCGCGAGCTCGAGCCATGGATCCGGGCGGGCACGGAGGTGGCCAGTCAGGCTGAAGATCGCTTTAGCCGAGAGGTGCCTGATGCTGTAGCCAGCAAGCAGCAGCCAGAGCACGAAGAGTCCCGCGCCGAACATCACTGAAACGCCGGCGTAGTGGGTGCTAAACGCAAGTCCCAACGCGGTGCCCACCTCCTCTCCTTGACAGTCGGCCTGCACGCCGGCGTGCGGCGCCGGCATCGTTCGGGGGGCGGTGGTCAGCGTTGACCGTCACTGCGCGCCCGACGGCGACAAGAGGTGACGACGCACCCGTCCGCGAGAGACCGGCGGTACATCATTCCCTCCTAAAGTGGACGCATGATCGCTAACCGTGGAGTACGCCCTTAGCAATTTCTTTACTGTTTTGTGGGATACTTGACGATGCAGTTGTTGATCATGATGCTTGTGTGATTACCCGTGTCATAGTAACGCATGACGTTCGGTACATGACCGCTATTGCTGGAATGTGTGCTGCTGGGTTAATGTCGGGCGTCCAATCCGAAAACCGCCGGAGCAGAAGACATGACCACTCTGGAGAACCGGCCGAACACCGCGGTGCTGGTCATCGATGTGCAAAACGGCGTCGTGGCGCGTGCCTACGAGCGCGACGCGGTCGTCTCGAACGTCGCCAGCGTTGTCGAGAAGGCGCGGCGCGAACGGGTGCCCATTGTCTGGGTTCAGCACTCCGACGAAGGATTGGAGCACGGGAGCGAGGACTGGCGGATCGTCCCCGAGTTGACGCCGGGTGACGCGGAGCCTGTCGTGGAGAAGAACTACGGCGACTCCTTCGAGGCCACCACGCTCGAGACCGTGCTCTCCGGCCTGGAAGTCGGGCGGCTGATCGTGGTCGGCGCGCAGACCGATGCCTGCATCCGGTCCACCCTGCACGGCGCCTTCGCGCGGGGATACGACGCGATCCTGGTCAGCGATGCGCATACGACCGAGGACCAGACCGAGTGGGGGGCTCCGCCGCCGGACCAGGTCATCGCGCACACGAACCTGTACTGGCGCTATCAGACGGCGCCCGGGCGGACAGCCGGGACGGTCGAGACCAAGGACGTCAACTTCGGCGGCTAGCCTCGCCGTTGCGCGCCCTGGGATTGAGGCTCGGGCCGTGATCGGCGCCTGCGGCCCGCTGTGCGGCGTGCGGTCGTCTTCCGGCGCCCCAAGCGCCCCGGCTGTCCCCTGAAGCCCGGTTTCACCGCTTACGGCCTTCCGCCTGCTCATGATCGCGAAAGCATTTTTATGACGTAAACAATTCATTGCTATAGGCTGCATATAATTTCGTGATCATGCTAGGACGTGCGGAAAGTTCCGTAGGACCATTAGGGCTAGCCGATCACCGCGCCCGGTGCCGGGCGCGGTGTGAAAACCGTTGCTAGCCGAGGTAGGCGACGGTCCGCGGGGTGCGGCTGGCGCCGCAGCCGTGGTAACCGGGCAGGCCAATGCCGTCCTTGGACACGGTGTCCCGCAGGCACGTGACCCAGGCCCAGTAATAGCTATGGCTGCCGATGGTGAACGAGTAGCTGATCGTGCGCTCGAACTCGATCGCCGATATCCGCCGCGCCGCCGAGACGCTGGCATGCCCCGCACGCAGGTACAGCCACTTCGGCGGCGGGGGTACGTTCGCCGACCCGAGGCTGAGGCCGAAGTACGGCAAGAGCAGCTTGCTCATCTCGAGCCCCAGCGCCGATGTGGGCACGATCACGTACTGATGCAAGGTTTCGTGGCAGACGGGCCGGCCGCAGTTCGCGCCGCCCGTCCAGAACCCGTTGCCGACGACGTAGAGGTTCTTGGTCGGCGAGGTGGCGATCGGGGCGGCGGTGGGGATCTTGAAATGGCCGGTGGCGAACAACCTGACCGCGTACCGGGTGGCCAGGGTTGGCGTCACCGTGAATGAGTACGCCGTCTTTCCTGTTTTCAGCGTGATCGAGTCCAGCCGCGCCGCCGGCGTCTTGTACGGGAATGGCTGGGCGTACAAGACGGCGACCTCGCCCGCGGTGGCACCGGAGATCGAGCCGTGAATCGTCGCGCCGCTCAGCGCGCCGGCGTGGAATGCCACGAAGACGTCACCGGTCACGGGCTTGATCTTGGAGGTCGCGGCGATGGTAATCGTCGGCGTGGCCGCCTGGGCGGGAGCGACGGCCGCTAGCTGAGCGGCGATCGCCGCGGCCCCGGCAAGGGCCACGACGGTGGCCCGGCGACATGCTCTGAGCATGCAAGCCTTGCTTTCCGCCCGCGCCAGCAGGCTGGTCGACGGTGTGATACTGGGCGCGATCGCCGGTTCGCCCAAAGTCTGGCGTAAAGCGTTCGGTGCGGCAAGCTCCTCTGGACTCACTCGATGGCCGTTTCTCGTATCAAGAATGCTCACTGTCGCCGCCGTTGTTTGCCGCTGGCCACTGACTAGGCGGGCTGCCACAATCAAGATTGCTAGCGCGCCCCCCCTTGTTGCAACTGTTCAGGCCATTAATGGGGCCGGTCGTTGGCTGCAATTGGCGCGGGCTGGCTTGCGAGCGATCTGGAGGGGGGCAGCATGAACCAGCACGTGGTGCCGCGCTTTGTCAGGATTCTTGCCGCAGCCGGGCTGTTGGCCGCGTCGGGGTCGGGGCTCACAGCCTCAGCGGCGTCCGCCGGGATGCGGGCCGGGCTTACCGGTTCGGTGTCATCGCTGACGGTGAACGGTCTGTCGAACGCGGTTGCGGCCGCTTCAGCGAGCGATGCCTGGGCGGTCGGCGAGAACCAGGCCGGGGTGCTGATCGCGGAGTGGAACGGGCAGGCCTGGAAGATCGTGCCTGGCCCGAAGCGCCTGCCCAAGGCGATCCTCAATGGCGTGGCCGTGCTGTCTCCGCGCGATGCGTGGGCGGTCGGGGTCACCAACCTGTACCAGACCCTGATCTTGCACTGGAACGGGAAGTCGTGGAGCCGGGTGCCTAGCCCGAACGTGCGGGGGGAAGATGAGCTGTATGGGGTTGCCGCCACTTCGGCAGGTAATGCCTGGGCCGTCGGTGCCGCGCGGACCGGCGAGTTCACCGACACCAGCATCATCGAGCACTGGAACGGGCGGGCTTGGGAAATCGTGCCCGACCCCAAGCACCTGGGCACCGCGATCCTCTATGGCGTGACCGCGCCGTCTGAGAGCGATGCGTGGACGGTCGGCGACGTCGCGAACAGCAGCGCTCTTGACACGCTGACTGAACACTGGAACGGGCACGCCTGGACGCTCGTGCCGAGCCCAAGCGCCTCACCCGCCCTTCTATTCGGCGTGGCATATGCCGCCCCTCGCAGCCCGTGGGCGGTTGGCGATAACGCGTCCAAGAATCTGATCGAGCGCTGGACGGGCAGCAACTGGAAAGAAGTGCCCAGCCCCGACCCAGGCGCTGTCGCTGACGGCCTCGACGGCGTAGCGGCTCTCTCATCCAGCGACGCCTGGGCAGTCGGATACAGCATCGCCGTGCAACTCGGCAGCACCAAGATCGTGATCCTGCACTGGAACGGCACCGCGTGGGCGACTACCGCAGCGCCGAGTCCGGGCCCGAACGCCAGCACCCTGACCGGTGTCGCCGCGGTCTCGTCCCGCGGCGCGTGGGCCGTCGGCTATACCTACGTCACCAACGTGACGGCCAGCTACAAGACACTCATCCTGCGCTGGAACGGATCAAAGTGGACCTGAGCTGGACCTAGGCCGCTCCGGCGCGCGCTCGCGGGCACGCAGGCCGGCTGGCCGTCACGACGCCAGCGCGGAGTACACACCCTGCGCGAGCTCTACCGCACCAGCTGGGATGGAGCCGGGAAATGCTGGCTGCCGACGTAAACCAGGAGAAGGCTCACTCGGTGGTGAACCAGCAGTCAGCCAGCGTCTTGAGGGTGGGTCTGGTCGGCTCGGGCAGCCGCCGCATCCACCACGTGAGATTGCTGTACCGGTGCAAGATGCCCCAAGCCAGCAACCGGCGGCGTAGGTCCGCGCCGAGCTGGTCGCGGCGGTAGCCGTAGGTGATCAGCGTCTGGGTCAGGAACCGGGCGTTGCCTTGGGCGACGAACACCGCGACGCTGACGAAGTCGTACTCGCGCTCCCCGCGCATGGCCGGCTCGAAATCGATCACCCCGGTCAGGCGCCATGCCCCTTCCGGGCCTTCGGCGGCCAGCAGGTGCTCGCGCATGACCTCGGTATGCAGCAGCACCGGCGCCCGGGTCGGCAACGGGACCTCATTGAGGAACCCGGGAATCTGATCCGCCCACAGCTCCGGCAAGCCCAGGGCGCGCTGTTCGCTAACGCATCGCGCGCGCTGTCCGGCCACGAAGGCTGGCCAGTCTGCGGGCCACCAGTCCTCGATCGCGGGTGGCGGCAGCTGGTGCAGTGCCGCGATGGTCTCGCCCAGCTGCCCGGCCAGCCGGTCCTGGTCTCCGGAAGAGAGCTGGTCCCAGACGGTATCCAGCGGAACGCCGGGCAGGCGGCTCATCAGCACGTACCCCCACCCGTCATGTTCTCCGGCCGCATGCACCTGCGGCGTGGGGGTCGGCAGCTTCCCCTGGACAGCGGTTAGCACCTCGGCTTCGATCCGGTATTCGGGCCATGTTGCCACTGGCGGGAACAGCTTCAAAACCAGGTCACCGGCCGCATAGACGGGCCGTGAACCGGCCGCGTACCTGGTCAGCTCCGACACGTCGACGCCCAGCTGCTGGCACAGCCGCTCGACACCAGGCCGCAGCACGGCCTCGTCCTGACAGATGGCGATGAACGCGTCTTCGGTCGTCACTGGCGGCAGTCCAGCCACGGGTCCCGACCGTACCGACCCGGGGCTGTCGACGGCAACCGGGTTTTGCCTGCACGCTGTACCGGCCCCTGAACGATGCCTGCCTGGAGATCGGCCGCGGCCGCCGGTCCACCCGCACGGCCACGGATACCGGAGGTGGCGCCGTAAATCGGCACAACACCCTTCCGAGCGAATTGCCGTGGAACGCGCCATGCGTAGCCGCAGTGGGTGCAGGTTCTCTCGTATTGCCGGGCTGGCCATGGAAGATGCATGACGTGATCCTCTGCGCGGCTCTTCACGTGGTCACGGCGCTGCATCGGCGCCGCACCGGGCAGTCTGTTCCGATGGTATGAGTCTCGGGCCCTCCAGGAAATCACGGCGCACGCTGGCGCTACCACAGCACCGCGTCGACCTAATCCGTGAGGCACCGCAAGCAGCAAACGCAGATCAGGCAACAGGCGGGCTTCAAGGAATTCACAAGAAGCGGGGCAGGTGCCCCCGACCGAAGCCTCCGACGCCACCCTTCCTCTGCCGGGCATCTGTGTGACCGCCTTGCGCATGCGGCAAAGAGATCAGGACGTGTCCCGGGTGGCCGCCGACCGCTGGCCCGAAACCGGGCTTGTGTTTACGACCCTGGCGGGGACGGCGTTCGAGCCGCGGAACTTCAACCGGCGCTTTGAGACTCGCTGTGCCCGGGCCGGAGTCCCTCGTCTCAGCGTCCAGCGATGTTGTCAAGCGCACATAGCGCCGGCCAAATGTCAGCGTGCCTGGACCCTGGGATGGTCGCGCCAGGCTGGCATGGTGGCCATGTAGTCGAGCACCTGCCGTTCGATGTCTTGCTTTGAAGCTGCCGGATCGCGGCGCGCCTGCCACGCGGCCATCCGGGCGAAGCGCTCCTCGAACGACTGGAGCGCGCCGCTTTCGTCGGTGCAGTAGCCGCAGTACCGGCCGCTCTCGATGGGCATGCCGCAACTGTCACAGCTGGACGTCGTGGTCATGACTTTCTCCTCCCTAAGGTCGTAGGCCATCTGACTGGGCACACTCGATCAAGGCGCGCATCGCGGCGTTCAGCGCATCGGCCTGACCAGGTGGCAGCCGGGCCATCGCGCGGGCGAGCAGGTCGACGCCGAGCACCTCGCGATCCCGGCGCAAGGCCTCGTGACCGCCGGGTGTCAGCCAGATCAGTGTCCGCCGCCGGTCCCCCGGATCGTTCTCGCGCTCAAGCAGGCCGTCGCGCTCCAGATGGGTCACGATCTCGCTGATCACCGACTGCGCCCTGCGCATGTGCGCCGCGGCCTCGCCGATGGTCAGCGGGCCAGCCAGCGCCAGGTGTTCCAGCACCGCCCTCGAGGCGCCGGGCAGCTCGCTGCGCGGCCGGTCACGACGATGGAACGTCAGGTAGACGGCACGGAAGAGCTCGGCGAACCGTTCCGCCCGCGCCTGTTCCCCAGTCACGGCAACAGCTTTCCGGGCAGGTAACGCATCGTCAATCCCGATGCATCGAAGCCGGGCGCACCATCATGGTTGCCGCCCAGACAATCCACGTCGGCGTGATCCACACCCGCAAACCCGTTACCGTGACCGCTAAGGACGACCAGTTCACCCTCGTCATCGCCGGCGAGACCGTCGTCGCCGTCCCCCGCACCACCACCAGGGAAGTCCACCGATGCAAGCTCTACACGGCGGGCGAGGGTTCCAGCTGACCAGTCACACGGCAGACAGCAGAAGCAGAACCAGAGAGGTAACGCATGCGGGTCATCGCGCTACGGCCGGTCGAAGACGCCGACCTAGACGCAGCGACAACATCGCCTCGCTCAGAGTCCTGCAGAAAGCGGGCTTCAACATCATCGGAACCGAGAACTCCTACGCCCCATCGCGAAAGCGCGAGATCGAGGAAACCATCCTCCGGCTGGAGGCCGTAGCGGCCGACCGTCGAAATCGCTGACGCTCGACCAGGCGGAGGCGCTCCTGACCGCTGGGACTACCACCACTGAGACCATCTACCGTAAGCAGATTCGCCCGGCGATCAGCGAAGGTGCTCAGGTCATGGACAGACTTTTCCCAGGGACGTCGGCTGGCGTGTCATGGCCTTCTATCTGGTCGGGGTGGCCGGATTTGAACCGGCGGCCTCTTCGTCCCGAAGCCAAGTCGGCAAGCGGGCCGCCAGCACTCCGGCACATCTGACCTGCGAGCAACCGTCTATCACTGTCCGCTGGTGTCCGTCGCCAGCGGCAGGC
>Ga0187807_1000604_pt1 | contig 11370 bp, 8 predicted proteins | sample NC_wetland_sal_i_4_FD_132432 | JGI IMG/M metagenome (GOLD analysis project Ga0187807, IMG submission 132432) | Wetland sediment microbial communities from Neuse River Estuary, North Carolina, USA - ASW_2 | ecosystem: Environmental > Aquatic > Freshwater > Wetlands > Sediment | place: USA: North...
GACGTCGGCGGCTAGCAGGCTCAGCAGCCCTTCCATGTCACCCTCGCCGACCGCGTCGAAGAACCGCGCGGCGAGTTCGTCCCGCTGCCCGGCTGCCGGCTCGAACCTCGGGCGGCCGGAGTCGATGTGCTGCCGGGCCCGGTGCGCGAGCTGGCGACAGCTCGCTTCGCTGCGGCCGACGATTCCGGCTGTTTCTTCGTAGCCGTAGCTGAAGACGTCGTGCAGCAGGAATACCGCTCGCTCGAGCGGCGTCAGCCGTTCGAGCAGCAGCAGGAACGCCATCGATAGCGAGTCGGCCTGCTCGGCGATCGCAGCCGGATCGCCAGGGGGAACGCTCAGCGGCTCGGGACCGGTGAGCAGCGGCTCCGGCAGCCACTCGCCGACGTAAGACTCACGGCGCGCCCTGGCTGACCGAAGCTGGTCGATGCACAGCCGGGTGACGACCGTGGCCAGGTACGCCTTGGGCGAGTCGGGCTCGCCGTGCTCCGCGGCGGCGGCGTGGTAGCGCAAGAATGCTTCTTGCACGATGTCCTCCGCTTCCGTCACGCTGCCGAGCATTCGGTAGGCGATCGAGAACAGCAGCGGCCGCAGCCGCCCGTAGACCGCTGCGGTCTGTTTGGTGTCATGCGCGCTAGCCATCGCCATCCACTCCAGTCAGTCCGGCCCGGCGCCGTCAATGCCGAGTGCCGGCGGATAGGCATGGTCCAGGCCGTGGGCGAAGCCGTCCCGCCAGCTCGGCCAGATCGGCTTCCAGCCCAGCTCGCGCTTGGCCTTGGCGTTCGAGCAGCCACGCACCTGGGTCATCATCGACACCCCCGCTTCGCCCGCGGCCAGCCGGCCGAGCCAGACAGGGACATGCCATGGCGGCTTCGCGCCGGCGCACCTGGCCGCGACAGGCAGCCACTCGGCTACTGGGGCTGGGTCATCATCGACGACGTTGTAGACACCCGGCGCGCCCTGGCTTACCGCGGCGACCGCGGCCGCCGCCGCGTCGGTCACGTGCAGGAACGACCAGACTCCGGCGCCGTTGCCGATGAGCGGGGCCTGCCTGCGCCGCAGCATCCGCACGAACAGCTCTGAGGAGCCCGGGCCGTACAGACTGCCGTAGCGCAGTGCGAGGCCCGCCAGCGGCGCCGAGGTCACCGCGTGCTCGAGATAGCGGATTGCCGCTAGCGTTGCCCGCATGGCGGCGGGCGGGTCCGGGTCGAGCGGGTCTTCCTCGGTCTTCACCGCTCCGCCCGCCCGGATGTTCGGCCAGCCGGCGTAGCTCTGCGCGATGAGCCGCGGCACGCCCTCGGCCCTGGCCGCCGCGAGCAGATGGTCAAGCCCGGCTGTGCGCAGCTTGCTCGTTGCGGCGAAGGTCTGGTCGAACTTCCGGAGATTCAGCCGCGCCGGGATGGCGGTCATCTCGTGCACGATGACGTCAGGCTCGGACCGTGCGACCACCTCGCCGACGGCCGCGGCATCCAGGCCGTCGAGCAGGTAGGGATCGGCGCCCGCCTGGTGCAGGCTGGCGGTCTTCGCCGGGCTGCGGGTCGTCGCGCTGACCTGGTGCCCGGCACCGATCAGCTGCGGCACCAGCTGCCTGCCGACGGCTCCGGTCGCCCCCGTGACCAGCACGCGCATGGTTGCCTCCAGCGATGACGCTGCTCTTCATCCGATCAGACTCAAAGACGAGGCGTGACGCCGCCCCGTGACATCGTCACCAGCCCTCGACGACTCGCACGAATCTGCACGGCGTCAGCCCTCGGGCTCGGGGACGAACTCGGCCCGCACGCCGAGCAGCCGAACCGGCCGCCGGTCGGTGAACCTGTCCAGCGCGGCCAGCGCAGCCTGTTCGATGGCGCCCCGATCAGCCGTCGCCGCGCCGAGCGGCACCCCGTGCGTGCCGGTGAAGAACGGGCGGTAGCGGACCTTCACCACCACTCGCATGGCCGGCCTGCCCTCTGCCACCACGTCGTCGGTCACGAGCGCGGCGAGCCGGGCTACCTCCGCGCGGACCCGGTCCCAGTCATCGATATCTTGCTGGAAGGTCTCCTCCCGGCCGCGCGACCGCGGCAGGTACGGCTCGCCGGTGACGTGCGCGCTGTCCAGTCCTCGGGCCGTCGCCACGAGCCACGGCCCGATGGTCGGGCCGAACCGGCCGGCGACGGTAGCGACGTCGGCAGCCGCCAGGCCGGACACGGTCGCGATGCCCAGCTCGGCCAGCTTGGCCGCGGTCTTGGCGCCGACGCCCCACAGGGCGCTGACTGGCTGGCTGCCGAGCACGCCGAACCAAGTCGCGTGAGTGAGCCGGAACACCCCGGCGGGCTTGCCGAAGCCGGTGGCGAGCTTGGCCTGCAGCCGGTTCTCGCCGATGCCGACCGTGCTGTCTAGCTGTGTGGCCGACTTGATGACCTGCTGGATGCGGCGGGCAAAAGCTTCCGGGTCGTCGGTGTCGACCGCCAGGAACGCCTCGTCCCACCCCATCACCTCGGTCACCGCGCCGAGGCTGCGAACCGCGGTCATCACCTCGCCCGAGGCAGCCTCATAAGCGGGCCGGTCGACGGGCAGGAACACCGCGTCCGGGCAGCGCCGTGCGGCCGTTCGCAGCGGCAGCCCCGAGTGCACGCCATACGCCCGAGCTTCGTAGGAGGCAGTGGCCACCACGCCGCGCTTGGCCGGGTCGCCGTCGCCGCCCACCACGATCGGCTTGCCGACCAGGTCCGGCCGCCGCAGCAGCTCGACCGCCGCGATGAACTGGTCGAGATCAACGTGCAGCACCCACGTGGTCACGGCTCCAGTCTGACCGCAGCCGGTTAAGCTCGCGCCATGTCGGGTGGTGCTGGCGGCACGAGGGCCACTGATCAGCTTTCTAAGCTAGGGATCAGCTACACCGTCCACCGTTACCAGCACGATCCGCGGCACCCGTCCTACGGGCAGGAAGCCAGCGAGGCGCTCGGCGTGCCGCCCGAGCGCGTGTTCAAGACGCTGGTCGCCGACGTGGACGGCCAGCTCACCGTCGCCGTCGTGCCGGTCGCCGGGAGCCTGGACCTCAAGGCACTGGCGGGCGCTGTCGGCGGCAAGAAGGCAGTCATGGCTGACCCGGCACAAGCGGAAAGAGCATCGGGATACGTAACGGGCGGCATCACGGCGATCGGGCTGCGGCGTGCGCTGCCAGTCGTGGTCGATGAGTCCGCGCTGCGCCATCCCACTGTGTTCTGCAGCGCCGGGCAGCGCGGACTGGAGATCGAACTGGCGCCGGCCGACTTGGTCACGGCCGCGGGCGCGCAGACCGCTCCGATCGCCAGGGCCTGAGGAGCGGGTCCGGTTCCCGGCCCCGCGCGGCTCAGCTGAGCCAGTCCGGCTCGCCACGCCGCAGCTCGCCGCCGCCGCGCCGCAGCCTGCCGTTGCCCGCGTGCCGCCGCGGTCGTTCCGACGCTCCGGTCAGCGCGAGCAGTGCTTCTTCCTCGTCATGCTCGATCACGTGCATGACAGCGTTGATGAGCGCGAGGTGGGTGAACGCCTGCGGGAAGTTGCCCAGATGGCGGCCCGAGCTGGCTTCTATCTCCTCCGCGTACAGCAGCAGCGGGCTGGCGTGCGACAGCACTTTCTCGCACAGGTCACGCGCCCGGTGATGCTCGCCGATCTCCGACAGCGCTGAGACGAGCCAGAAGGAGCAGATCGTGAAGGTTCCCTCGGGACCGGACAAGCCGTCGTCGGTCTCGTCGGCCCGGTACCGCAGCACCAGGCCGTCCCTGGTCAGCTCGTCCGCGATCGCGAGGACCGTGGCGCGGATCCGGTGGTCGTCCGGCGGCAGGAACCGCAGTAGCGGCATCAGCAGCAGGGATGCGTCGAGCGCGGTCGTCTCGTAGTGCTGGCAGAACACGCCCCGGTCGTCGAGCGCGTTCGAGCAGATGTCGGCGTGAATCTCATCGGCCGCCTGCTGCCACCGGCGGGCGGCGTCAGGATCGTCCCTGATCCTGGCGAGCCGGGCCCCGCGGTCCGCGGCGACCCAGCACATCATCTTCGACGACGTGAAGTGCTTCGGGCTGCCGCGCACCTCCCAGATGCCGCAGTCAGGCTCGCGCCAGTGTTCCAGCGCGTGCTCGACCTGATTCCTGGCCATCTGCCAGACCCGCTCGTCGAGCCGGTCCCTGGACTTGGTGTGCAGGTAAAGGGAGTCGAGCACGACGCCCCAGACGTCGTTCTGCTGCTGGGAGTAGGCGGCGTTGCCGATCCGGACCGGCTGTGCGCCCTGGTAGCCGCGCAGGTGCTTGAGCGTCTGCTCGGGCAGCTCGCCGCGGCCATCGATGCCGTAGACGATCTGCATGTCGCCGCGATCCCGCTCCACAACGTCGGTCAAGAACGCGAAGTAGTCGTTGGCCTCCCAGTCGAAGCCCAGCGTGAACAGCCCCCACAGCGCGAACGTGGCGTCGCGGATCCAGCTGTACCGGTAATCCCAGTTCCGCTCGCCGCAGGGCGTCTCCGGCAGCGAGGTGGTCGCTGCGGCGGCGATCGCACCGGTCGGCGCGAACGTGAGGCCCTTGAGTGTCAGCGCGCTGCGGGATAGATGGCTGCGCCAGCGGTGATCAGGGAACTCACCGCGGGCCAGCCAGTGGTTCCAGTGGTGCGCGGTCCAGATCTCGCGCTTGTACGCCTCGGCGTAATCCCTGGGTGGCGTGACCCGGCCCCAGGACAGCGCCACGTACCGGGTGTCGTCCTCGTGCAGGAGCGTCCGCGCCCTGGCGCTCGGGCCCTCCAGGCCGATCCGGACGTCGGAGCTGAGGGTTAGCGTCAGGTCACCGCCCGTCGGCGTGATCGCAGCCTGGTAATAGCCGCGGTCGGTGTGCCGCCAGCTGCCCCGCCTCTCGCCGTATTCGAAGACGGGCTCGCAGTCCAGGACGAGCTGCGCGCTCCCCTGCACGCAGCGAACGGTCCGCAGCAGGGTGTGCTCGGCGTCGTAGTCGGTTGGCGGGCGGGTGTGTGAGCTGCGTCCCGGATGCTCGTGCCGCCACGGGCCCATGAGGAGGCAGTCGCGGACGACGATCCAGCCGCCGTCGCAGTCCCAGCTGGTTTCGACGACCATCGTGCCTGGCAGGTAGCGGCGGTCGGCCGGCTCGAAGACGTTTTCCGGCCCCAGCCGAAACCGGCCAGCGTCGCGGTCCAGGATCGCGCCGAAGACACTCGGACTATCTATCCGGGGCAGGCACATCCACTCGATCGCGCCGCTGGGCGCGACCAGGGCCGTCACCTCGCAGTCCGACAGGAACGCGTAGTCAGCGATCGGCGGGTAGGGCGAGACGGCTGGCGCGTGCGCGTGCCCCTCTTCCCAGTCGTGTCGCTGCAAGTGCCACCCCGGACCGCCCGGCGTCAGCGACATGGGCATGGGCGCCCTGATGCCTGCAGCGTCTGTCTCCGCCGCCTGCGACGCGGGGGGATCCAGGTCGCCCGCGGTCATGTGGCTACCCTGCCCTGACCCAAGCAGGGTCAATCGTGCCGAGCAGCCAGCGGGACCGCGGCCAAGCCGGCCGGGGCCATAGCGCCAGCAAGCATGACTTACCAGACGCAGCTCACCGGACGTCGCGCGGCCGGAACTGGACGCTGATCCGGGGGCCTGTCGGCCGCGCAGACTTCGGAATGGCGTGCTGCCAGGTCCGCTGGCAGCTACCACCCATCACCAGCAGATCGCCGTGACCGAGGTCGTGTCGAAGCGCTGGGCTCCCGCCACCCACCGGGCGCAGCAGCAAGGGCCTGGGCGTGCCCAGTGAAACGATCGCAACCATGGTGTCCTGGGTGCTGCCGCGGCCGATCGTGTCGCCGTGCCAGGCCACGCTGTCGCGCTCGTCACGGTACAGGCACAGGCCAGCAGTCACGAACGGCTCGGCGAGCTCGGCTGCGTAGTGGACAGTCAGCACATCCCTGGCCTCGGTGAGCAGCGGGTCAGGCAGGTCCTCGCCCTCGGCATAGAAGCACAGCAACCGCGGGACGTCGACGATCCGCTCGTACATCCGCCGTCGCTCCGCGCGCCAGGGCACGTCGGCGAGCAACCGGCCGAACAGCTCGTCCGCGCCGCCCAGCCAGCCGGGCAAGACGTCGATCCAGGCGCCGTCCGACAGCTCGGTGCGCTGCAGCTGGTCCAGTGGCCCGGGCCCTGGACTGGCCATCAGGTCGAGCAGAGAACCCTGCAAGGCACCGTTCATACGTTCGATGCTAAGCCAATGAGTCAAATACGTTTTCGGATCGGCCTGACTGGCTCAGCCGTCGTGTCGCTGGCCGCTGAGCCCGGGCGGACTGCCGCCGCCAGCGAGGTCCAGCACCACCCGGTGCTCGATCGGCTCGAAGCCGAGCCGCTGGTACAGCGCGTTGCTTGTCGGGTTGGCCAGGTCGGTAACCAGCACGACCTCGCTGGCGCCGGCGGCCAGCGCCGCCTGGCTGGCCGCAGCAGTGATCGCGCCGCCGTATCCGTAGCGTCGGTGCTCCAGCGGCGTGTAGACACCGGCGACGCGCACGACGCCAGCCACCTCGCGCGTTATGCCCGCCATGGCGACCGGCTCGGCGCGGACCTCCCACAGCATGAGCCCTGCATGACTGAGCCGGTCGGCGACAATCCGGGCAGAGTCTTCTGCGAACCCGCCGGCCTCGGCGTGGAACGCGTGGTGCCAGTCGACGAGCAGCCGAACGTCTGCCGGGCCGGCCACGCGCGCCGCTCCGGGCGGGGCCGGTTCGGCCGGGGTCAGCTGCCCCAGTCGGTACAGGCAGCTGCGCATGCGGGCGATCCCGGTGCCGCCGGTCAGCTCAGCCCACGCGCCGAGCACGCTAGCCTCGTCTGTGCGCGCCACGTTGACCGCGTCGGGCAGCCCGCCCGCTGCTGATAGGGCATCCAGCAGAGCACGTGCCGACCCGGTCGGGAAGCTCGCCGCCAGCAGCGGAAACGGCGGCGTCCGCAAAACCGCACCGTCCACGGTGCCATCGGGCTGCTGGTGCCACGCGAAGGCCGGCGGGCTGTCTCCGAACGCTGCGTCGCCGTTGAGTGCCAGCGACGCGAGCACGGTCAGCGGCACGGTCTGCCGCACCGGGTCGGCGCGCAAGTGTTCGCCCGCGACCCGCTCGAACTCCGCCAGGCTGTACGTCAGCTGCCAGGTCATGCCTCATCCTCGCCGCCCGGCGCGTATGCCGCACCGGGTTATCCAGTCGGCCGCAACCCAGCCGGAACAACCGCGGGATGTACTTCACGCCCTTCTTTGAAGGTGAAGTGCACCCTTACGTTGTATGCGGTCTGTTCCGGGCGGGCCGCGGCCGCGCGGGCGGCCGGATGCGAAGGTGCCAGCGTTCCCTGAGAATGGATTGTTGGGGTTGATGGCCGCCGGGCGGGCGGCGGCGAGCTGGCCGGCAACCGGGCCGCGAAGGGAGGCCGATGCGCGTCATCGTGGTGCGGCATCACCGGATCGACGAGGCCGGCTACATCGGGGACGCGTTCCGCGCCCGCGGAGCCGAGCTGAGCACGCACCTGTTCCCGAAGGAAGGGACGCTGCCTGACCTGACCGGCGTGGGTCATGTGATCGTGCTCGGCGCCGCCTGGTCGGTGTACGAAGAGCGGATCGCGGGCTGGGTCGGCGCGGAATTGGACTGGCTGCGGCAGGCCGACTCGGCGGGCGTCCCGGTGCTGGGCATCTGCTTCGGCGCTCAGGCGCTGACGGCCGCGCTCGGCGGCGAGGTTGAGGCGGCGCCGCGCAGTGAGATCGGCTGGTTCACCGTGGACACTTCCGATCCCGACCTGATCGAGCCTGGCCCCTGGCTGCAATTTCACAGCGACCGGTGCCGGCCGCCGCCCGGTGCTCGGGTGCTGGCGCGGACCGAGGTGTGCGTGCAGGCGTACAGCCTGGGCCGGCACCTGGCCGTGCAGTTCCACCCGGAGGTGGACGGTGCGCAGGTGGAGCGCTGGCTCGGCGACGGGGGCCGGGCAGAGGCCGAGCGGGCCGGCCAGGACCCGGACTTGCTGGTGGCGCAGTCCAGGGCCGAGGAGCCAGCCGCCGCGCGCCGCGCTGACCGGCTGGCCGCCGCGGCGCTGCGGCTGGCGAGCGGGATCGCTCCCTAGCGGTCTAAATGCACCCTGGGTGGTGACAACCGAGCGCCATTCGGTAGAGGGTGTACCTGAGTACGTTCCAGCTGCGGCGCGTCCGCAGGAGCCAAGGGTAGGTGCGATGCCAGACGACATCCTGACGGTCTACGCCGGGACCCAGCCCGACAAGCTCGCCGTGATCGACGACAAGGGCGACGGCGACATCGTCCAGTGGACTTACGCCGAGTTTGAGGCGGAGGCCAACCGGCTCGGGAACGTGCTCCTGTCGCTGGGCGCCAAGCCAGGCAGCAAGGTCATCTGGTGCGGGCCGAACTCGCTGCCGGTCGTCGCGGTGATGAGCGCCACTCGCAAGATCGGCGTGGTCGCCGTCGCGCTGAATTACCGGCTGACGCCGGAGGAGGCGCACTACGTCATCGAGGACAGCGACGCCGAGATCGCCTATGTCGACGCCGAGTACGCCCACCTGTTCACCGGGCTGGTGGGCCGGCTGCCCAAACTGCAGCACGTGATCGTCTTTGGCGGCACGCCCCGGCACGGCATGCTGAGCAGCGAGGAAGTCACCGCGGCCGCGTCGGATCAGCCGCCGGATGTGGGCGAGGCCGTCGGCACCGGCGGTGCGATGATCTACACGTCGGGTACCACGGGCAAGCCCAAGGGCGCGGTCAGGCACGCCACCGATCAGGCGACCGGCCTGGCGCTGGTGTCGCTGCTCGGATACCGGCCCGACGACATCTACCTGACCGCCGGGCCGCTGTACCACAGTGGGCCGATGGCCTTCCTCGGGGTTGGGCTGCTGTTCGGCCAGACACTCATCGTGCAGCGCAAGTTCGACGCCGAGGACTGGCTCCGGCTGCTCGACACGTACAAGGCGACGTCCACGTTCTCCGCGCCGGCGCTGATCCGGATGGTGTGCGCGCTGCCGAGCGAGATCAAGTCGAAGTACGACCGGTCGTCCATGCGGGTGATGCTGGCCAACGCGGCACCGTGGAGCTTCGCGCTCAAGCAGCAGTACGTGGCCGACTTCCCGCCGGAGTCGCTGTGGGAGATCTACGGCTCGACCGAGTTGGGCGTGGACTGCGTGCTGGAGCCCAAGGACCAGATGCGCAAGCCGGGCTCGTGCGGCAAGCCGGCGCCCGGCATCGAGATCGTGCTGTTCGACGCGGACGGCAACGTCGTGACCGGCACCGGGCCCGACCACTCGGGCGAGCTGTATGTGCGGTCGACCGGTGTGTTCGACGAGTACTACAAGCAGCCAGAGAGCTACAACGCGAACAGCCGTGGCGACTTCCACACCGTCGGCGACATCGCCTACCGGGACGACGAGGGCTACCTGTACATCTGCGACCGCAAGAGCGACATGATCATCTCCGGCGGCATGAACATCTACCCGGCCGAGATCGAGGCGGCGCTCGAGCAGCACCCGGCGATCTACGACGTAGCGGTGTTCGGTATCCCGTCCGAGGAGTGGGGTGAGTTGGTACACGCGACCGTCGTGGTGGCGCCGGGCGCGACGCTGGACCCGGACGACATCAAGGCGTTCGGCAAGGAGCACCTGGCCAGCTATAAGGTGCCGCGATCGGTGGATTTCATCGACGAACTGCCGCGGACTGGGTCAGGCAAGATCCTGAAGCGGCAGCTGCGGGCGCCGTACTGGGCCGGCCGGACCTCGCAGGTGAGTTAGCACTCGCTGTCGCCCAGTGCCGGCGGCGCACGCCGGAACTGACGGCAGCAACGGCTAATCCAATTCACCCAGCCAGGGCGGCTGCGGGCGACACTGAGGCGTTTGGCCCCGGTGCGGCGGACACGGGCGGCGTTTCGGAGGTGATCACGCCGTTGACTATCTGGAAGGTCTCGTTCTGGGTCACGATCGCCGAGGGGCCACTGCGCATGACCCTCTGGACGCTTGCCACGACGCTGTCGCCGGTCACGCTCTTGATGGTCGCGGTCACGGAGAGGACGTTGGCGTAGGTGACCTGCATGGCCGCCATAGTCGGGTAGAGGTTATCGCCGCCTAGCGCCCACGCGGCGCTCCAGTCTAGGTCGTTGATCGCCGTGATGTAGTTGAGGACGACCTGGCCCGGATTGATCGCAGTCGGGGACTGACTGGGGGTTGACGTTTTCTGCCCACCGCCTGGCCCACCTACCGCACCGACGGTTGGCTGCGATGTCGGCGAGCCGGTCGGCGAGGCGGTCGGCGCGCTGGCCGACGGGTTCTGGCCGGGTGCACTGGCCGACGGCTTCGTACCGTGATGCGACGGCCCGGCGGCGGGCGTGTGACGCGACATCAGGTCGAATGCGGCCCCGGCCCCTGCGACGGCCACGAGGACGACTACTGTCGCGACGACGGCCAGCAGCCGCCTGCGCCTGCGGTGATCGGGGCCGAGATCGTTAGGCGGAAGATCTCCCGGCCCCTGGTCGAAGTGTCCCGCCGTGAGCAGCGCGCCGAGTCCCGTCGAAGGCTCGTGGCCCCCGGACGAGCCGTTTGGCGACGCATGCTCGTAGCCTCCGGGCGCGCCGTTTGGCGACGAATGCACGTAGCCTGGGGGCGCGGTGGGCGCCGATCCATGCTCGTAGCCAGGCGGTGGCGTCGGACGCTGGTAGTAGGCCAGCGCGCTCGTCACATCGGTAGCCGTACCGTTGATCAGGCTGGCGGCGCCCGCTGACAGACCGGCTGCAGCCGGCGCCGCCGCAAGCGGTCCGCTGACACCGTTCGCCGGAGGTTGTTCGGCGCTGGCCCATCGGTCGGATGCCGCCTGCGCGGCCACGAGGGGTACCTCCGCACCAGCCAGCAGATCGGCCGGAGCTGCCGCAGCCGCCAGCTCCCCCGGCACCAGGCTGGCGAGGCCGGCTGCCCCGCCGACTGCCATCGCCCCGGCGTCGACTGCGGGCACGGCGAACGGGCCGCGCTCCGTGGGGCTCGTGTCGGCGTCTCGGCCGGTGCCGTCCGGCCAGCCCAGCCAGGTCTCATTGGGTTCGGGGTAACCCAGCTCGGTGAGCAGGTCGTCGGTGCTCGGCCGGGCAGCCGGATCCTTCACCAGACAGCGCTCGATGAGCGACTGCAGCTCCGCCGGGACGTTGCCGATGGCCGGCGGCTCGTGGACCACCCGGTACAACATCACCGAAGGCGAGCCTTCACCAAACGGGGGATCCCCGGTCGCCGCGAAGGCGAGCACGCTGCCGAGGCTGAAGATGTCACTGGCCGGCCCGACCTTAGTGCCCTCGGCTTGCTCAGGCGACATGAAGCCGGGCGACCCGATCACGCCGCCAACCCGGGTGAGGCTCTGCGCGTCGACGGACCACGAGATGCC
>Ga0187807_1000605_pt1 | contig 11369 bp, 7 predicted proteins | sample NC_wetland_sal_i_4_FD_132432 | JGI IMG/M metagenome (GOLD analysis project Ga0187807, IMG submission 132432) | Wetland sediment microbial communities from Neuse River Estuary, North Carolina, USA - ASW_2 | ecosystem: Environmental > Aquatic > Freshwater > Wetlands > Sediment | place: USA: North...
ACGTCGATCCCCGTCAGAAGACGGTGAGCTGGGCGGGCGCGGAGGGCGCGGCCGGCCAGGTCGGCTATGACCGGCTCATCCTGACCGCGGGCAGCGTGAACAAGCTGCTGCCCATCCCGGGTATCGCCGATTACGCGCACGGGTTCCGCACCATCGCCGAGGCCGTGTACCTGCGCGATCACATCATCCGCCAGCTCGAGCTGGCCTCGGTAGCCGCCGACCCGGCCGAGCGGGCAGCGCGGTGCACGTTCGTGGTGGTCGGCGCGGGTTACACCGGCACCGAGGTCGCGGCGCACGGGCAGCTGATGACGACCCGGCTGGCCCGGACGCTGCTCGGGCTGGCCGGGCAGGAGATCCGGTGGATGCTGCTGGACCTGGCGCCGCGGGTGCTGGCCGAACTGGACCCGCGGCTGTCGCGGACCGCCGAGCGGGTGCTGCGCCGGCGCGGGGTGGAGGTGCTGACCGGCGAGTCGGTCGCCGAGGCCGGCGACGGCTACGTCCAGCTGACCACCGGGGACAAGTTCGTCACCCGGTCGCTGATCTGGTGCGTGGGAGTGCGGGCCGACCCGCTGGTGGACGGCTTGGACCTGGCCACCAACCGGGGGCGGCTGGTGGTCGATGAGTTCATGGCCGTGCCCGGCGCGCCAAGCATCTACGCGTGCGGGGACTGCGCCGCGGTGCCCGACCTGACCCGTCCCGGCCAGATCTGCGGCATGACCGCCCAGCACGCCGAGCGGCAGGGCAAGCTGGTGGCCCGCAACGTCGCCGCCTCCCTCGGCAAGGGCACCGCCCGGCCGTACAAGCACCGCGACCTGGGCTTCCTGGTGGACCTCGGCGGGCTGGCCGGCGCCGCCAACCCGCTGCACATCCCGCTGTCCGGGCCGGCCGCCAGCGCCGTCACCCGCGGCTACCACCTGACCGCCATGTCCGGGAACCGGATGCGGGTCCTCACCGACTGGACCCTGAACGGCATCACCTCCCCGGAAGAGACATCTCTGAGCGTGATCAGCGCCGAAGCCTCGCAGGTCACTGCGGTGGGCGGCTTCGAGGCCGCCACTGTCGGCTGGTTCGACCGGGCGGCCAGGCAGTTCCGCCGCATCCCGGTCGACGAGCAGTGCGAGGTGCTCTCGCTGGTCGGCGACGTCGCCGAGGGCCAGGACGGCCCCGTCCTGCACGCGCACGTGGTGCTCGGGCTGCCGGACGGGACGACGCGCGGCGGCCACCTCATCGAGGGGCGGGTGTTCCCGACGCTGGAGGTCGTGGTGACCGAGACCCCGGCCCGGCTGCGCAAGGTGATGCGCCCCGACATCGGGCTCGCGCTCATCGATCTGGACCGATCCGAGGCGTGACCTGGCCTCATCACGCCAGTCGTTGGTTCCGCTTCGCGCTGAATGTCGAGGCGGGCGTACGCGTATGTCAGTCATCAACTCGCCCCGGGTGTGGGCCAAGCCCGGCTGTCAGAAGTGGTCGACGTCGACGACGGCCTGAGCGAAGGCCCGGGGTGCTTCCTGCGGAACGTTGTGCTTCACCGGCCAGAAAGACGAGCCAGCCGCAGCCCGTGCCGCGGCTCCCAGACCGCCGGCCTGTGCTTTCGCCGAGCCGATCACACCGAGCTGGGCGGCGCCGACCGCCAGGGCCGCAGCGCCCGCCGCGCCCAGGAGGCGGCGCCGATCGTGGTTGATGTCTCCGGGCGGTGACCAGCGTCGAGGAGATGCCGCGTGATCCGAACGGGTGACGGACCAGGGTACCGGCCAGGGTGTTCACTGGCGCTGTCGCACGGCCCCGGGCGCGACTGTGGATGGCGCGCACAGCCCCGTCGCGCGGCCCCGGCGTCTGGAATATGTGGTCACCGGCCCTGCCCTACGCCGACCCGCCACTAACACCTCAAGTGCCATCTCGGCCGAAGCGTAACCCGCTGGGCAGGGCCGGACAAACCCCCGCGCTAGCGCAGTGGCCGGAATCAACGACCGCTCCGGATCGCCACCGCTGTAGGTCCAGTCGGCGAACTTGTCATAGAACCAGGCGGCCAGCCCGGCAGGGGAATCGGCCAGCGTTTTACGGCGGGCCGTCGTCGCCGGTCACGGTGACCGCCCGGACTATCCTGCTGACCGGGATGCCGGCCCGCTCGTTGAGCTGGCGGACCGCGGCGCAGGTCGGCCCCTCGTAGAGTGAGAAGACCACCTCCTCGCCGGGGATGAGGGTGCAGCTGAGGTCGCGGATGCAAGTCCCCTCGCGGCTCATCTCTTCCATCACCCGCCGGCCACGGACGAGGGCTTCATGCAGCAGTTCGCTCGTCACTCCGGGCCAGTAACGCTCGACCAGGTACGTAGGCACTCTGGTCCCTCCTTTTCCCAGGCGACGCTAATCCCGGCCCCCCGAGGCGGGAATCCCCTGAATCAGTGAGATTCAAGTTCGCCGTAAGTGCGCAGCGGAGGGGTTTTCACTGGTATCCGGATGTGTTAGACCGGGTTTAGGGGGTGGGACGGTGGATCCAGGGCCTATCGGACGAGATGCCGAGATCGCGGAGATCCTGGCCTTCCTTTCTGCCATGTCGGGGGCACCTGCCGCGATGGCCATCACGGGCGATCCCGGGATCGGCAAGACCTCGGTGTGGCGGCACATGCTCCAGTCCGCCGGCCGCTCGTCGCGGGTCCTGTCCTGCTGCCCGGCCCCGGCGGAACAGCCGCTCGCCTTCTCGGCCCTCGACGACCTGTTTGGCGACGTCGCCGAGCAGGTGCTTCCGGCGCTTCCCGGACCGCGGCGGCGGGCCGTGGAGGCCGCATTGCTGCGCGACGTCTCCCCGGAGTCCCGACCGGCCGGCCTCGCCGACGCCGACCGACTGCGGCCCGAGTCGCGAGTCCTGGCGCGCGGGATCCTGGACGTGCTCCGGACCCTTTCCGTCGGTACGCCGCTCATCGTCGCCATGGACGACGCGCAGTGGCTGGACCGCCCCTCGGCCGGCGTGCTCGAATTCTGCTTCCGCCGCCTGCAGCAGGAGCCTGTCTCGATCCTGCTGACGTTCCGCACCGCCGACGGCGTCCCGCTCGGGCTGGACCGCGCCCTGCCCTCCGGTCGCTTCGGCCGGGTACAGCTGGGGGCTCTGAGCCTGGGCGCGATCGGCGAGATCCTGAGGTCACGGCTGGGGACCGTGCTACCGAGGAATCTGCTCACCCGGCTGTATGAGGCGTGCGTAGGAAACCCCTTCTACGCCCTCGAATACGCCCGGATTCTCGCCGAGCGCCCGCACGTCTCCCTCACCAACGAGCCCATCCCCATTCCACACAGCCTCAGCGACCTCGTGCGGCACCGGGTGCGCCTGCTGAAGCCCGACGTACGGCGGGTCGGCCGGCTGGTCGCTGCCTCCGCCGACCCGCGCGAACAGCTGATCCGCGCCGCTTATGACGACGGGGAGTCCTGGGCGGTGATCGACCGAGCCGTTGACGCCGGCCTTATCGAGCGTGACGGCGACATGCTGCGGTTCACCCATCCGCTGCTGCGATCCGCCCTGTACAGCGAGATACCGGTCAACGAGCGCAGGCACGTGCACCGGCGGCTGGCGGCGGCGGCGGACGACATCGAGGAACGAGCATGGCATCTCGCCCTCGGCGCGGACCGGCCCGATGAGGAGATCGCCAGCCTGCTCGACGGCGCCGCCAGGCACGCGGCGTTGCGGGGCGCCCCGGGAGAAGGGGCAACTTTAGCGGAGCAAGCCGCGCGGCTTACGCCGACCTGCCGGTCCGGGTCGGCGCGCGAGCGGATGATGCACGCTGCCGACTACCACTTCCGGGCCGGAGACATGGCCCACAGCCGGGAACTGATCGAGTCCGCCCTCCCCGCCTGCAGCGCCGGCCCGTTCCGCGCGTCGCTGCTCCTGCGGCTGGCCACCATCTACTACCACCAGAGCGGCTGGCCGCGCGCCGAGCAGACGTTCCGCCAGGCCGCAGCCGAGGCGCGGGATGACCCGGCGCTATACGCCTACGCGCAGCAGGAACTGGCGTTCGCCCGGCTGGTGGCCGGTGACCTGCCCGGCGCTTCCCGCCTGGCCGAGGCATCGCTCCAATCGGCCGGCCAGGCCGCCGACCCGCGCCTGCGGGCACACTCGCTAGCTAGGATCGCCATCTTCGGCTTCCTCCAGGGCCAGGGCGCACGGCTGGACCTGCTGGACGAGGCGGAAGCGCTCGACGCCACGACGGGCGAGGACCCGGTCACCCGCCTGCCTCGGTTCGACCCGTCCCTGGTCAGAGGGCTCATCCTGAAATGGTGCGACCGGCTGGACGAGGCGCGGTTCAGGCTGGCCGACAGATACCGGAACGGGATCGACCGCGGAGACGAGGCGTCCCTGCCTTTCCTGCTTTACCACTTCAGCGAGCTCGAGTGCTGGGCGGGGAACTGGGACGTCGCCGAGGAATACGCACTGGAGGCGTGCCGGGTCGCCGACGAGGGCCGCCAGGAGTCCATGAGGCCTGCCACGCTGTACGCCCTGGCCCTGGTCCGCGCCCATCAGGGCCATGTGCAGCAGGCGCGGGACCTTGCCAGCGAGGCGCTGACGCTGTGCGACCGCACCGGGAACGTTCCGGTCAGGTCCCTGCTGCTCGCCGTGCTCGGGTTCATCGCAGTCTCGCTCGACGATGCCGAGGCGGTCCACTCTCACCTGGGGCGCCTGGCCGAGATAACGGCCAGCGTGGGTCTCGGAGAACCGGGCGTGGTGAAGTTCCTCCCCGATGAGATCGAGGCGCTGGCCGCCCTCGGCGAGATCGACCGGGCCCGGTCGCTGACGCGGCAGCTCGAGGAAACAGGGAAATCCCTCAGGCGTCCCTGGGCACTGGCGACGGCCGCGCGCTCTCGCGCCTGCATCGCTGGGCGGGAAGGTGACCTGGAACAAGCTCAGCTGGCCTGCGAGCAGGCGCTGGTGTGGCACAAGCGGCTTCCGATGCCCTTCGAGATGGGACGGACGCTGCTGATCAAGGGCAGCATCGAGCGGCGATACAGCCAGCCGACGGCCCGGGCGACACTCGGCCAGGCGCTGGACGCCTTCGAGCGCCTCGGCGCCCGGCTGTGGGCCGCGAAAGCTGACCGCGAGCTCGCCAAGATCGCCATGCGAACGCCAGAAGACGGCCTCACCGAGACCGAACGCCGGGTAGCCGCCCTGGTCACCCAGGGCCACACCAACCGCGAGGTCGCCGCGGCGATGTTCGTCACGGAGAACACCGTGCAGACCCACCTGCGGCATATCTTCCAGAAGCTCGGCGTCAGGTCCCGCACCGAACTGACCGTCCTGCTTCTCGCCGCCCCGGCCGGCGCGCGATCCTCCTGAGACCGCTGCTTCGCCTAGCCGCTGCTGCTTCCCGGTGCCGCCGACCGGCATCCGAATCCCAAATATCACTGATTCTGGGGATTCGCCGGCTCCCTTGCCGCACTAGCGTGAAATGCGTTCTACAAGCCCATGAGCAGCCAAAAGCGAGGCGGCACGGTCAGGTTCCCGGGGAGCTGAAGTGCGCCCAGGCGGAGGGGCGCGACATGCTCCGGGCTCACGGAGCACGGCGTCCCTGACACCGCGGTGTGTCGTGGCCAGGACGCGCGCATGATGACCGCATCGGCCGTCTCGTCATCGGGACGACAGCGCGTCTCGCCAGCGTGTAACGAGGAGGCGGTCGCTGTGCCCACACCAGTCCTGAACCAGGGCCCTGGCGTCTACATCCAGGAATTGCCGAACCCGGTACTGCCCATCGTGGGAGTACCGACCTCGGTGGCCGCATTCTACGGACGGGCCCCTGAGGGCGTCTACGACTACCCCTACCAGGTGAACTCCTGGGCCGACTACGAGAACGAGTTCGGCGACCTGGACAGCGGCTACCCGCTGAGTTACGCGGTCTACCTGTTCTTTCTCAACGGCGGCAGCACGGCGCTGGTGGTGCGCTACCACGACGCGGCCGACCCGGTGTATCAGGCGACGCTGTCCGCCGGAGGAAGCAACCCGGTCGTTCTCAACGCCAGCTCGCCCGGCATGTGGGGCCAGTGGCTCCGCTATGTGGTCGATCAAGAAAACGTGCTGGACAAGACGACCCAGTTCAACCTGACCATCATCCGGCTCGGCACGGACGGCAAGACGACCGTAGCGCAGGAGGTCTATGCGGGAGCCAGCCTGCAGCCGGGCACTCAGTACCTGCCGACGCTGCTCGCGGGATCGCGACTGGTTACCCCGGTAAACCCAGGCAACTGGCACGACATGCCGACCGTCACGCCGGTGGAGAACGGCAATCCGGTGCCACAGCCCTTCAAGAACCCGTCCGCAAACGGGCAGCCGGCCGCCAGCGCACAGCCGGCCGCCAGCGGGCAGCCGGCCGCCAGCGCACAGCCGGCCGCCGGCGGACACCCGGCCGCCAGCGGGCAGCCGACCGCCAGCGCACAGCCGGCCGACGCGTCCACCGTCTCTCCGGCGACCGACCCGGTGCCGCTTGGCGACTCGGGCCAGAAAACCGGCATCTACGCACTGCTCGCGGCAGACATCTTTAACATCTTGTGCCTTCCGGTCGAGCCCGGGAGCACGTACTCGCAGGAAGACCTCGGCACGGCGGCCGACTTCTGTGCGGCGCAGCGCGCCATGCTGATCGTCGACCCGCCCAGCGGATGGAAAGACGTTCCGCTCCAGTTCGGGGACGTCACCGGTAACAACGCGGCCCTCAGCCCGGCCAGCGCGAACGCGGCGGTCTATTACCCCAACCTCCAGCTCACCGACGCCACGGGCGCCGCCTTCATCGCCGGGCCCTGCGGCGCGGTGGCCGGGGTATGGGCGGCGACCGACAACAGCCGCGGCGTGTGGAAGGCGCCGGCTGGCACGGCGGCGACGATCAGCGGCATCGCCGGCTTCACGGCGCAGGTGGACAACGGCGAGAGCGGACTGCTCAACCCGCTGGCCGTCAACACCCTGCGGGTGATGCCGGCGGTGGGTCCCGTCGTGTGGGGCGCGCGCACCACGGTCGGCATCGATCAGGCCCCGAACCAGTGGAAGTACCTGCCGGTCCGCCGTCTCGCCTTGTATATCGAGGAGTCGCTGCGACGCGGGACGCTGTGGGCCGTGTTCGAGCCCAACGACGAGCCGCTGTGGTCCTCGCTGCGGCTGAACGTGACCACGTTCATGCAGGGCCTGTTCCGGCAGGGTGCCTTCGCGGGCTCGACGCCCGCGGTTTCGTACCTGGTGCAATGCGACGCCAACAACAACCCGCCCGATCAGGTCGCTCTCGGCATCGTCAACATCCTGGTCGGCTTCGCGCCGCTCTACCCGGCTGAGTTCGTGATCATCAGCATCCAGCAGCAGGCCCTGCAGGCCTAGACCAAGGAGCGACGATGGCCGAGTTCACAGTCAACGCTAGCCGCCTCGACCCCTACAAGAACTTCAAGTTCCGGGTGAAGTGGGACGGCGCCTACGTCGCCGGGGTCTCGAAGGTCAGTGCGCTGAAACGGACCACCGAAGTGGTAAAGCACCGGGACGGCGGCGACCCGAGCACGAGTCACAAGTCGCCCGGCCGGACCGAGTACGAGGCGATCACCCTCGAGCGCGGCGTGACCCACGACCTGGCCTTCGAGCAGTGGGCCAACAAGGTGTGGGACTACCAGAACGCGCAGGCTCAGAACGCCGACCAGGAGGTATCGCTCGCCGACTTCCGCAAGGACGTGATCATCGACTTCTTCAACGAGGCGGGACAGAAGGTCATCTCCTACCACGTGTACCGCTGCTGGGTATCGGAGTACCAGGCGCTCCCCGACCTCGACGCGAACGCCAACGCGGTCGCGATCCAGCACATCAAGCTGGAGAACGAAGGGTGGGACCGCGACGTTTCGGTGGTCGAGCCGACGGAGCCTTCCTTCTCGGGCTGACCGGGCATGCAGAACGGAGGCCCGCCGTTGGCCCCGACCGCCGCCACCTTGCTGCGAGCGTGGGAATCCGGAGCCGCCGCGGCTCCGCTGGACCGCGCGCCATCGCTGCTGCACTCGCTCGGCGCGGTGGCGGCGAGCGTGCCGACGAGTGAGCTGACCGTCGGCCAGTGCGACGCGAGGCTGTTCGAGCTCCGCCGGGCGCTGTTCGGGGAGATGCTCGATGTGGTGGCAACGTGTTCGGCATGCCAGACCGACGTGGAGCTGACCCTGGCGCTGAGCGACCTGCAGCCGCCGGTCCGGGAGGGCCCGGCGGCACCGCTGATCGTGCGGGCCGACGGGTACACGCTGCTGTGCCGGATTCCGCGCAACGAGGATCTGCTGGCGCTGGCCTGGTGCGGCGAAGAGGCGATGCTCGGCGACCTGCTCGAGCGGTGCGTGCTCGAGGCCACCTCGCCCCAAGAGCGGCCCGTTGAGCCGCACGAGCTGCCGGAAGCCGTGGTAGAGGCCGCGGTGGCGGCGCTGGCCGAAGCCGACCCCGGCGCCCAGACGGCGCTGCGCGTGCGCTGCCCCTGCGGCAGCGAATGGGTCGACGAGCTGGACATCCGCTCCGTGGTGTGGGGTGACCTGACTGACTGGGTCGGCCGGATGCTCACCGAGGTGCATCAGCTCGCGCGGGCCTACGGCTGGTCCGAGGCGGAGATCCTGACCATGAGCGGATGGCGGCGGCGCTGGTATCTGGAGGCCGCGGGATGGTAGCGCCCTACCTCTCCAGGCTCCGGCCGGCGGAATCCGGGCCCCGGCTGCGGCCGCGGCCGCGTTCGCGTTTCGAGCCCGCGCCGACTCTCCCGATCGACGGGCTGGCAGGCGCGAGCCTCGGCCTGAGCCCGCCACCACCGGATGCCGGGCTCGCTGAGATGGAGGCCGAACTCGAACCGGACTCGCCCTACCGGCATCCCGCTGGCCCGCCGATCGCATCGGTTACGGTCGGCGACCAGGAGATCCCGCCCATCCGGGCCGAGGCATCCGCGCCCGGCCAGGGCACCGGGCCACGGTCGACCCCGACCGCCCGGCCCACCCCGCCAGGGGACAAGGACCCGGTACACCGGCATCCCGTCGGACCGGCGGGCACGGCAGTTCCGCCCCCGCCTGCCGCCTTGACGCCTGGCCCGCCGCCGCGCCGGCCTGAACCGCCCGCCCCGGTGGGCGCCCGGCACGGCGGGATCGGCACCCAGCCCGGGCCGGCGGGCGGCCGAGAGGACTTCCGCCCGGCCCGCCCCGGCGCCGACCGCCGGCGCACCGCCGCACCGCCGATCGCCACCACCGGCGAGGCGCCCGCGCCGCGGCCCGGCGTGCAGGACCGGACGCTGGTTCCCGGCGGACGCGCCAGTTCCGCCTGGCGGCCCGGCGCGCCGCTCGCACCGCCAGCGCCACCCTCGCCGGCCGAGCGGCCGCCGCGCTACGCGGATGAGCCACGCCACGCGGACCGGCCGCGCCAGCCCGCCGACACCCCGACCGACCGCGTCCAGGAGATGGCACGACGGCTCCGCGATGCGGACACTGCACCGTCGCGGGACGGCTTGGCGGCGCCACCGGCGGGCCCGCATCGGGCGCTGCCGGGCCGTGTCCTGGACCAGCCCGCCCCGGCGCCCCAGGACGTGACCGTGACGATCGGGCGGATTGAGGTCAAGATGCCCGCCGCGGAACCCGCTCCGGCCCGGCGAGAGCCAGGCGGAGCGCGGAACCAAGTGCCCAGCCTTGAGGATTACCTGGCGTCCCGGACGAGGGTGAAGGGCCGCCCGGGATGAGCAGCAACGCCGCGATCGCGGCCGTGACCGCGACCCTGACCAACATGATCCAGGCGGCCGTGGCCGCCGATCCGGTCGTGAGCAGCGGCACGGTGACCGCCCGCCCGCCGGACCGGGCCCGCCAGGGCGCGCCGGTCAACCAGGTCAACCTGTTCCTGTACCGGACCTCGATCGACGCGGCCTGGCGGAACCAGGATCCGCCGTCGGTGCGGCCCGGCGAGTCCGCGCAGCCGCCCCTGCCGCTGGTGCTGTCGTACCTGATCACGGCGTACGGCGAGGACGACGACGAGATCCTGGCGCACCGGCTGCTCGGCATCGCCATGGGGGTGCTGAACGACCGGCCGGTGTTGTCCCGCTCGCTGATCGCCAACGCGCTGCCCCCGCCGGGGTCGGACCTGCAGAACCAGATCGAGCGCGTACGGATCACTCCCGATCCGCGGCCGCAGGACGAGATCTCCCGGATGTGGACGACGTTCAACACCGGGTATCGGCTATCGGTCAGCTACGACGCGGCGGTGGTCCTGATCGACAGCACGCGGCCGGTCGCCGCGGCCCCGCCGGTGCTGATGCGAGGCCGCGGCGACACTGGCCCGGTGGCCGCCTCCTCGATGTATCCCCAGCTCCAGCTCGCGGTGCCGCCGAACCGGCAGCCGGCGGCCCAGCCCGGTGACGTGCTGACGCTAACCGGGAGCCAACTGGCCGCGGTCACCGAAGTCCAGGTGAGCCACCCGCTGGCCGCGCAGCCGGTGACGCTGCAGCCGCTGAGCGTCACCGCGTCCGAGCTGACCGTGCAGCTCCCCAAGCCTGCCCAGCTGCCGGCCGGCATCGCGACCGTGACGGCGACGTTCGACGCGCTGCAGGACCAGGCCAGCGGGTCCGGAGCGGTGACGCTCAGCAGCAACGCCGTCCCGGTGGCGCTCGCGCCACAGCTCGTCAGCGACGCCCCGCTTTCGGTCAAGCTGGTGCAGGGCGGCCCGACGCCGCTGACCGTGACCTGCTCCCCCGCGGTTCAGCCGCAGCAGACGATCGCACTGATCGTAGGCTCGCAGCTGGTGCCCTCGGAACCGGTGCCGGCGGCGACCAGCCAGCTGAGCTTCAGCCTGCAGGGTTTCACCACCGGCAGTTACCTGCTCCGGATACGGATCGACCAGACCGACAGCATCCCGGTCTCCGGCCTGCTCACGCCGTCGAACCCGAACCAGCCAACGCCAATGCAGTTCGACCCCAACCAGTACCTGGGCCTGACGACGTGAACGCGCAGCCCGCTGACGCAGTCAGCGACGTGACCGCCTGGGAGGCGATGAACGGCGCCTACCTGGCGGCCGGGCTGGCCTGGATGCGCGAGCGGCTCAGCGCCGACGGCCACGATCCGGCGGGCACGCCGTGGTGGCAGGCCGGAGCGCAAGCGGACCCGCCCGCGGCGCTGGAGCTGCTGGGCGAGCGGCTCGGCCTGTCCCGGTTCGAACGACTGGTCCTGCTGCTCGCGGCGGCAACCGAGCTGGACCCCGGCACCGCCGTGCGGTGTGCCGAGGCGAACGGCAATCCGGCGGCGGCCTATCCCACACTGGCCCTCGCGCTCAGCGTGCTCCCCGGGGCCAGCTGGGATGTGGTGTCGCCGCAACGGCCGCTCAGGTACTGGCGGCTGATCGAGCTCGACGAGCCGCGCGGCGGGGCGCTCACCGCGACCCG
>Ga0187807_1000606_pt1 | contig 11363 bp, 10 predicted proteins | sample NC_wetland_sal_i_4_FD_132432 | JGI IMG/M metagenome (GOLD analysis project Ga0187807, IMG submission 132432) | Wetland sediment microbial communities from Neuse River Estuary, North Carolina, USA - ASW_2 | ecosystem: Environmental > Aquatic > Freshwater > Wetlands > Sediment | place: USA: North...
GACGGCCAGCGGGACATCTTCGGCCCGTCGGGTGATTTCCGTTGCCCGCACCGGCCGCCGCCCATGGGCACCGCCGAGCCGGCCGGGAAGAGGGCAGGGGAGGTGGGTGAGGGGTACGTGGTCAGCGGCACCTGGGACTACTGCTCCGGCATCGCGCACGCCACCCACTTCATGGGCAACGCCACGGTGGCCGGGACAGACGAAGGGGACAGGGGAGGTGGGCGGGGGATCGTCACGGTCATGCGGCGGGACCAGGTCACGGTGCTGGACGACTGGGGCGGCGGCGTCCCAAATTCCACGCTGGGAATGAACGCCAGCGGCTCGAACAGTGTCCGGGCCGACGCGGTGTTCGTGCCGGCCCACCGCACCGCACCGGCGGACTGGACCCGGCATGCCGCCCCGGCGCCCGGCGCCGCCCTGCACGGCAACCCGCTGTACTGCGGCCGGATCTACGCGGTGTACCACGCCGGGCTGGTCATCCCGGTGATAGGCGCGGCCCGCGCCGCGCTTGAGGAGTACGAGCAGATCATCAGGACCAGGCCCACCTACTTCCCGCCGCAGGTGCCCAGGTACACCCACCCGGACTACCAGCGGCCGTTCGGTCACGCGCTCGCGCTCACCGACGCGGCCGAGGCGATCGTGCTGCGGGCGGGGGAGGAGTACATGGAGCGGGCCCGGCGCTGGGCGCAGGGCGGGGCGCCGTTCAGCCGCGAGGACGACGTGCGGCTGTACGCGATGATCCAGCAGGCCGGCCAGCTGGCCGGCCACGCCGTCGAGATCATCTTCGCGGCCGCCGGGTCCTCGGCGGCCAAGCGCGGCACGAGGCTGCAGCGCTACTACCGGGACGCGGCCATGTACCGCGGGCACATCGCCGCCCAGTACCTGACCACCGCGGGCGAACTGGCCCGCGTCCACTTCGGCCTGCCGGACAGCCTGTTCTAGAAAGGGGAACCCTCATGGCGCGCCGCACGTCGCCGCCCTTCCGCGCCGACCACGTGGGGAGCCTGCTCCGCCCGCCCGCGCTGCTCGCCGCCCGCGCGGACTTCGCGGCCGGCGCGATCACCGCGGACCAGCTCCGCCAGGCCGAGGACGACGCGATCCGGGACGCCGTCCGGATGCAGGAGCAGACCGGGCTGCAGTCGGCCACCGACGGCGAGTTCCGCCGCGCCGAGTGGCACACCGACTTCATCACGCGCCTCGGCGGGATCCGCGCGGCTGACGTCGCGAACAGCGTCCCGGTTTTCAGCAGGCCCGACTCCTCCGCCCCCGCCCGCCCCGCGATGACGTACCAGGCTTACGGCACCGAGGTGACCGGCAAGGTGCACCTGGCCGAGACGATCTTCGCCGGCCACTTCGGCTTCCTCGCCTCGGCCGTGACCACCGCGGTGCCCAAGCTCACCATCCCCTCGCCCAGCATGGCCCACTTCCGGGCCGACATCTCCGCCAGCGGCTACGCCAATCGGGACGAGTTCCGCGCCGATCTCGCGTCGGCTTACGCCGCCGAGATCGCCGCGCTGGCCGGCCTCGGCTGCACCTACCTTCAGCTTGACGACACCCTGTTCGCGTTCCTGAACGACCCCGCCTGGCGCGAGATGGCCGCCGGGTTCGGCGTCGATCCAGAGCACCAGCACGAGGTCAACCTCGGCGTCGTCAACCAGGCGCTGGCCGGCCGCCCGGACGGGCTGACCGTGACCGTGCATATGTGCCGCGGCAACTACCGCTCGGCGTGGTTCAGCTCGGGCGGGTACGACTTCGTCGCCGAGGCCGTGTTCTCCGGCCTGCAGGCCGACGGCTTCTTCCTCGAGTACGACGACGACCGCTCCGGCACCTTCGAGCCGCTGCGCTTCGTCCCCGACGGCAAGATCGTCGTCCTCGGCCTGGTCACCACCAAGACCCCGGTCCTGGAGTCCAAGGACGACCTCAAGCGCCGCGTCGAGCAGGCCGCCCGGTACGTGGACGCCGACCGCCTCTGCCTGTCCCCCCAGTGCGGCTTCGCCTCCACCGTCGAGGGCAACGCCCTCACTCTCGACCAGCAGCGCGCCAAGCTAGAACTCGTCGTGGAAACCGCCGCCGACCTCTGGGGCTCCTAAGCCAAACGCGCCCCGCTGCTCGCCGCAGCCCTGAACGCCGACCGCCGAGCCTCCAGCTAACGACAACGATGGAACATCGGTGTTGCTGCAGCGACAGCAATGCTCCATCGATGTCGCTGACCGCGTGACCGGGCGCCGCGATCAGGGCTCGTGGATGAGCAGGCCGCGGATGTTGCGGCCGTCGAGCAGGTCGCGGTAGCCCTGGTTGACGTCCTCCAGCCGGTAGCGGGTGGTGACCAGCTCGTCGAGCTTGAGCCGCCCGGCCCGGTACAAGTCGAGCAGCCGCGGGATCTCGTCGAACGGATTCCCGCCGCCGAACAGCGCGCCCTGGATCCGCTTCTCGAACAGCGTCAGCTCGAAGCTGGGCAGCTGGATGGTCTTCTTGCCCGGGCCGGCCAGGCCGGTGATCACCACCGTGCCGCGCTTGCGGATCGCGGCGAACGCCGCCGCGATGACCTCCTCGGTGACCACGCCCACGGTGATCAGCGCCTCGTCCGCGCCGACGCCCTTGGTGACCTCGGTGACGATCTCCTGCGCGGTCTCGGCGTCGGCCGCCGTGTGCGTCGCGCCGAAGCGGATGGCGGCCTCCCGCTTGTTGGCCAGCGGGTCCACCGCGATGACGTGCCGGGCGCCGGCGAACGCCGCGCCCTGGACGGCGTTGACGCCGACGCCGCCGATCCCGTACACCACGGTCGTATCGCCCGGCCGGACGCCGCCCGCGTTCACCGCGGTGCCCCATCCGGTCGGCACCCCGCAGCCGACCAGCGCCACCGTCTCGAGCGGCAGGTCGTCGTCGATCTTGATGCACGAGTGCTCGGAGACCACCGACCGCTGGGAGAACGTGCCGAGCAGGCACATCTGGCCGAAGTCCTCGCCGTCGCCGTGGAACCGGAACGTGCCGTCAGGCAGGCAGTTGTCGAAGAACAACGCGCCGAGGTCGCACAGGTTGGTCATCCCGCGGGCGCAGAACCGGCAGTGCCCGCAGGCGGGCAAGAACGAGCAGACCACGTGGTCGCCCGGCTTGAGCCTGCTCACGCCGGCGCCGGTCTCCTCGACGATCCCCGCCCCCTCGTGCCCGCCGACGATCGGATAGCGGACCGGTATGTCTCCGGTGCGCAGGTGGTCGTCGGAGTGGCACAGCCCGGCCGCCACGAACCGGACAAGCACCTCGCCGTCCTTGGGCGGGTCGAGGTCCAGCTCGGTGATCTCCCAGTCCTTGCCCATGTCCCTCAGCACCGCTGCCCTGGTTTTCATGCGACCCTCCTGAGGCATGCGCCCGCGACCCTCCTGCGGTATCCGCCGCCATCATCCGCCCCCGCGCCCCCGCGGTCCACTGTGTGCGGCCCCAAAGAGTCCCACCCGCATCTTGGCTCCCCCGGCCAGCGGACGGCACCGGGCGGCGGCCGCGCTAGCTGTCGGCCGTGAAAAGGTCGGGCGCGGCGCTGAGCTTCAGCTCCGAGCTGTGATAGGCGGCGCGGTCGGCCAGTTCGGGGCTGTACCTGGTGATGATCTGCCGGACCCGCAGGGCGGCCAGCGGGCCGAGCAGGTCGTAGCACCCGATGAACAGTTCCCGTGCCTCGGCCCGCGGCCATGCCGACGGGAGCAGCTCCGCGGGCAGGTCGGGATCCAGGCCAGGGAACGCGCGCCACTCGTCCATGACCCGGGTCCGGGCAATGAGCGCGTCGGTCGGCGGCACCCGTCCGGCTGCCGCTGCGTCCCGCAGCTGGCCGGCGAACCCGATGAAGCATTCGTACCGCGCGCGCAGCCCGTCCAGGTCCCAGGCCCGGGCCGGGATCTCGCAGTCGGCGGGCACCGAGGTTGCCCGGAATGCCGTGCCGGTGGGGACGTCGAGATCCTTGAGGTAGCCGATCACCTCGGCGGCGTGATCGCGCGGGGAGACCCACAACCCGTCGTAGAGCGGCGCGAAGCCGCGCCAGCGCAACTGCTTGCGCAGCGCGTCCCGCGCGGCGCGGTTGTCTTCCGGGATGGAGAACGCGACTAGCGACCACATCCCGTCCCACGGCTGGTTGGCCGCGCCGAAGGAGAAGATGCGCCGCGCGCCGTCGTCCAGGATCTCCGCCGCCCGCGAGCTCAGCCGGGAGAACGTGCGGCGCCCGGTCTTGGACGTGACCAGCAGCCCGTTGCGGGTCAGCCTGCTCAGCGCGGCCCTGGCCGCCGAGTCGCTGACGCCGAACTCAGCCAGCAGGGCGACGATCGCCGCCGAGGGCAGCGGTTCGGTCCGCTGCCACCAGTAGTCACCGAGCAAGGTCAGCAGCAGCCGCGGCGGCCGCTGCGCGGCGGCGCCGGGGGAGGTCCACGGCTCGGGCGCGCGAGGATCGGCCCGTTCGAGGGAAATGGTGCTGCTCACTTGATGAGAATAACTTCGGCGGATCGATGCCGAGGAAGCGGAAGCAGTTGTGCCACGTGATATCGGCCAGCACCGCATCGGGCAGGCCCATCGACAGCAGCGTCCGCCCGGCGGGCTCTTCCCGGTCCATGGCCGGGAAGTCCGAGCCGACGAACAGCTTGTCCGGCCCGATCATGTCGATCAGGTACCGGATGGCCCGGCGGTCGAACACCAGCGTGTCGTAGTAGAACCGCCGGGCCAGTTCAGCCGGGGAAACCCCGGTGGCCCCCGAAGGCTCCTCGTTCCAGGTCCGCCCCCAGAACCACTGCGCCCGCGGCAGCATCAGCGGGAACCCGCCCGCCCCGTGGCTGAACGCCAGCCGCAGCGAGGGGTGCCTCTCCGCGACCCCGCCGGTGATCAGCGCGGCCGCGGCCAGCGCGCCCTCGACGCCGACGCCGAACGTGGCCGCGGCGGCGCGCGGCAGCCGCTCCGAGGCCGCGGGCATCGCGTGGATGAAGATCGGCAGGCCCAGCCGCTCGGCCTCGGCGAAGAACTCCAGATAACGATCGTCGCCCAGGGACACCCCGCCGACGTGGGAGGCGATCTCCACCCCGGCCAGCCCGAGGCCGGCGACAGCCGAGAGTTCGGCAGCGGCCAGACCGGGGTCCTGCATCGGCACGGTACCCAGGCCGAAGAACCGGCCCGGATCCACCGCGCACAGCGAAACGATGAACTCGTTGATCCACCGGCACAGGTCCCGCCCGGCAAGGGCAGGCAGCGAGTAGTTCAGCACCGGGGGCATGGGGGAGACCACCTCGGCGTCCACGCCGCTGGCGTCCATCGCCTCGAGCCGCCGCTCGGCCGAGAAGAACACCGCCCGGGCGGTAAACCGCAGCGGCCCGGAGACCAGCACCCGCGCGTCACCCTCGGCGGCCGGGGACATCGACGGCCAGGGGTCGCAGCCATCAGGCGCCGGGGGGAACGACCCGGGCAGCACGTGCGCGTGCAGGTCAGCCAGCATCAGCAGATCACGCCCCCGGCACGATGGCGACGTGCACCGCGTCCTCGCCGGGTACCTCGCCGGCCAGCGTCTCGATGGCCCGCGCGACGTCGTCCAGGCCGAACGTATGCGTGTGCATCCGCGCCAGCGGGAACCGGCCCGCCTCGATGAGCCGGATCGCCTCGGCGTAGGCGCGGGAGTCCACGCTGAAGGCGCCGACCACGGTGATCGCCTTGTTGATGATCAGGTCGGTGGACAGCTCGACCGGGCGGCCGCCCTTCAGCCCGGCGAGCACCACCCGGCCCCCCCAGCGGACGGCGTTCAGCGCGTCGCGGACGGGCTGCGCGGCCATCGGCGTCAGTTCCAGCACCACGTCGGCCAGGGCCCCGCCGGTGATCTCCGCCACCCGCGAGACCGTATCCGACTCCTCGACGTTGATCGTGTAGTCGGCGCCGAACTCCCTGGCGAGCGCCAGCTTCCCGGCATCCCGCGAAAGCCCGGTCACGATGATCGTCCCGGCCCCGGCCACCCGGGAGGCCAGCACCGCGGCCAGGCCGCGCTGTCCGGCGCCGAGGATCAGCACCGTGTCGCCGAGCTGAACCGCGCCCAGGTACGCAGCCCAGCGAACGCCCGCGCCCAGCGGGTTGAACATCACCGCGATCTCGGCCGGGATGTCACCCCGCATCTTGTGCAGGATCGCGTTCGGGTGCAGGTGGATGTACTCGGAGAAGCCGCCCCACAGGCCGAGCCCGCGCTCCGGCGGGTTGGAGCCGCCATGACTGCCGATCCGGTTCCGGCAGGACATGTAGCGCCCGGCCAGGCACAGGTCACAGGACCGGCACGGGATGAGGATCTCCACCGCCACCCGGTCGCCCGGGCGGACGCCCCACCGGGCAGCAGCCTTCTCGCTCACCTCCTCGATGATCCCGAGTGGCTCGTGACCGGGCACCATCGGCAGCCACTGGCTTCCCATGCTGCCCTTGTACTGCTCGACGTCGCTGCCGCAGATCCCGCACGCTTCGATCCGCAGCAGGCCGCCGTCGTCCGGCCCGATGACCGGCCGCGGGAACTCCCGCAGTTCGATCTGCCGCGGCCCGGTCTGCACCGCCGCGCGGACCGTATCACCCATCACTGGCCTCCGAACCCATCACTGGCCTCCGAAGCGACATCCAAAGGGATCAGCGGCACCGGCCCGGCGTTATCGGCAGGCGGCGTGTACGCCCAGTACTTGGCCCGCGCCCCGCCATCCACGACGAAATCGCACCCGGTGATCAGCCGCGCGTAGTCCGAACACATCCAGGCCACGCAGTGCCCGATGTCGGTCGGGGTGGCCGGCTCGCCCATCGGGATGTTCCGCCGCACGTCGAACGTCCCGGCCGGCCGCCACCAAGGCGGGCGATCGGCCGGCACCGAACGCGCAGGCGGCCGCAGCTCGGTGCGCCCTTCGGCGCGCCACTGCGCCAGTAGTTCCGGGTTGTCCGGCCGCGGCGCGGTGGGGGAGAAGCTGTTCACCCGGATCCCGTACGGCGCCAGGTCCATCGCGGCGGCCCGGACGAAGTTGGCCAGCCCGCCCTTGTGGAAGGCGTAGGCGATGAACCCGGCCGCGCCCTGCCACGCGTTCGAGGACAGGATCGAGACGATCGACCCCTTGATGCCGCGCTCGATCATCGCGATCGCGGCGTGCTTGGTGAACAGGAAGTTGCCGGCCGCGGCCACGGTCACCGCCCGGTTAAACGAGGCCAGATCCTCCTCCAAGATGCCCCGGGCGTGCAGGTCCGCCGCGTTGTTGACGACGATGTCGATCCGGCCCCAGGCGTCGAGCACCGCGCCGATGTTGGCGACCACGTCGGATTCGGAGCTCACGTCACCGGACAGCGCCACAGCGACCCCGCCGTTCCGCTCGATCCGCCGCGCGGCCGCCTTGGCCGCCTCGAGCCGCAGGTCGTTGCACGCGACGCGCGCGCCGTACCGGGAAAGCGCCAGCGCGATCCCGCTGCCGATGTTCGGCCCAGCCCCGGTGACCAGCGCCACCTTCCCAGAAAGCGATACGTCCACAGCGGCTCCTCTTCTCGCCTCCCTCGCGGACGCGCTTGGCGCTGGCTTCGGGAGGCATCCCTCGAGCCCCTGGGGCCCGCCACAGCGTCAGGGCCGACCGACCTAGCGCCGGTCATAAGAGTTCCCTCCCGGCTCAGGGCACACGATATATGACACTTTCGACGACGAGAAGCGCATGATATGAAAACTAAAGACAGCGCCCTTTACCCGGGCCCCCTAGCCGGGCCAACCCAAGCCGGAGGAAGCATGAAGACCAGGGCGGCGGTGCTCCGCAAGGGCGGCGAGCCGTGGGAGATCACCGAACTGGACCTGGACGAGCCAGGAGCCGGCGAGGTCCTCATCCGGTACGAGGCGGCCGGCCTGTGCCATTCCGACGAGCACATCCGAGCCACCGGCACCGCGCGCCTCCCGCTCGTCGGCGGCCACGAGGGCGCCGGAGTTATCGAAAAAACCGGCCCAGGGGTCACACGAGTACAAACAGGCGACCGGGTGGCCTGCTCCTACATCCCCGTCTGCGGCACCTGCCGGTACTGCTCGACCGGCCACCAGAACCTGTGCGACGCCGGCAAGAACGCGGCCATCGGCTGCCTGGTCGACGGCACCTTCCGCTTCCACGACGGCCAGGAAGACCTGGGCGGCATGTGCGTGCTCGGCACGTTCTCCCAGTACGCCGTGCTCTCCGAATGGTCCTGCGTGAAGATCGAAGACGACATCCCGTTCGAGCTGGCCGCGCTGGTCAGCTGCGGCGTGACCACCGGCTTCTGTTCCTCGACCCGAGCGGCCGACGTGCGTCCCGGCGAGACCGTGGTGATCTTCGGCACCGGCGGGGTCGGCATCAACGCCGTGCAGGGCGCCAGGTACGCCGGCGGCAAGCACGTCATCGCCGTCGACCCGGTCGAGTTCAAGCGCGAGCAGGCGATGGAGTTCGGCGCCACCCACGCGTTCGCCGACCCGGAGCAGGCGCACCAGGCCGTCGTCGAGCTGACCCGCGGCCAGCTCGCGGACAAGGTCATCTGCACCGTCGGCGAGATGAACAACGACGTGGTCAAGGCCGCCGTGAACATGACCGGCAAGGCCGGCACGATCGTGATCACCGGCGTCGGCTACTACGACATGGTGCTGCCGGGCGGCATCCTCATCGGCTACCACCGGCGGATGCAGGGCGCGCTGTTCGGCGGGGCCAACCCGCTGTACGACATCCCGATGATCCTGGGCCTCTGGCAGGCCGGCGACGTCAAGCTGACCGAGCTGGTCACCAGGCGCTACACGCTGGACCAGGTCAACGAGGGTTACCAGGACATGATGGACGGCAAGAACCTCCGCGGCGTCATCATCCACGAGCACTAAAAGGGAACTCCAAGCACATGCCAGCTCTGCCATCCCGGGGGACGACCCCCGGACCCCCGAACCTGATCCTGGACCCCACCGGCACCACGACGACCACGAGGGCCGCCAAACCGAAAGCCCCCCGAGCCCGGCGGCCGGCCAGCCTCAGGGGCGCCACCGTCGGCCTGCTGGTGAACACCAAGCAGAACGCCGCCCCGTTCCTCGACGAACTCGGCCGCCTGCTGAAAGAGCGATACGGCGCCACCGGCCTCATGGCCCGGACCAAGGTCAACTTCGCCCAGCCGGCGCCGGATGAGCTGATCAAGGAGATGGCCGCGAGCTGCGACGTCATCGTCACCGGCATCGGCGACTGCGGCTCGTGCAGCGCGTCCGCCGTCGCCGACGGCATCGCGTTCGAGGCCAGCAACCTGCCCGCCGCGGCCATCTGCAGCGACGCGTTCGGCGTCACCGCCGACGCGATGGCCGAACTCCGCGGCGCCCCCGGCTACCGCTACGCCACCACGCCGCACCCGGTGGCCGTGCTCACCCCGGACCAGGTCCGCGAGCGCGCCGCCCAGGTCCTCGACGACGTGGTCGCCCTGCTGACCGCATGACGCACACGCAAGCCCCAGATCCCGAAGCCGCCCAGGCTGCCATCGAGTACTGCTACGCCCAGGGCTGGTCCGACGGCCTGCCGCTCGTCCCGGCGTCGCAGCCGCTCGTGGCGGAGTTCCTCGCCACCACCAGCCGCGCCCCGGACGAGGTCATCGGCGAACTGGAGCAGGTGGGCCGGGACTGCACGGTCTACCTGGCCGCCGTCAACGCGGCCATGGCCGGCTGCCTGCCCGAGTACTTCCCGGTGGTGCTGGCCGCGTTCGACGCCCTGATGCGCGAGCGCGCCGCCCGCGGCGGCGGCTGGCAGTCCACCAGCGGCCCCGCGCCCATGATCGTGGTCAACGGCCCGGTCCGGCACGAACTCGGCTTCAACACCTCGGGCGGCGCGTTCGGCCCCGGCTTCCGGCCGAACGCCACCATCCCCCGCGCCATCGGCCTGATCGTCCGCAACGCCTTCGGCATCCGCCCGCACGTCCTCGAGCAGGCCACCCAGGGCCTGCCCGGCCGGTGGTCGATCTGCCTGGCCGAGAACGAGGAGGAATCCCCGTGGCCGCCGTTCGCCGCCGACGGCGGACAGCCCGCCGGGGTGAGCGCGGTGTCAGCGACGCTGCTGCGCACGTGCGAGTTCGTGGACAACCGGCACACCCCGGATCCCGAGCAGCTCCTGTGGGACATTGCCGACACGATCTCGCGCACCGGCTCGCTGATCTTCCGCGACACCTCGGCGGGCGTGGTGTTCTGCCCCGAGCACGCGCAGATGCTCGCCGGCGTCGGCTACGGCAAGCCCGACGTCCAGGCCTGGCTCATGGAGCACTGCGGCCGCAGCGGCGCCGACCTGCGCCGGGCCGGCAAGAACGGCCTGCGCGGCATCGCCCGCTTCGCCGACCCGGACGAGAGTGCCGACGACACCTTCACCCGCATCCTGCCGTCGCCCCGGCACGTCCCCCTTGTCGTGGCCGGCGCGCGGAACGCGGCGATCTCGATGGTGGTCCGGGTCTTCGGCGAATGGTCGGGCACCGCCACCCCGGTGGAGCAACTCCCCGCCGCACGCGAACGGCCCGCCGTCGGGCTCACACCATGATTGATGCCGAACGGACCAGGGTGCTTGCCTCGTCTCTCGCAGCCGACGGTTACCAGATGGAGGTCGCCGAGGCCGGTGACCGCGTCCGCGTCACCATCACCGCCAGCCCGCAGGCGTGCGCCGACTGCCTGGTGCCCCAGGACCTGATGCGCGGTATTCTCGGCCAGGCGTTCGGCGTACCACCGGACGCGATAGACCTGACCTATCCTTCAACGTCCCAAGAGGAGAGGTAGCCATGGCCCGCAGGACCACCCCCCCGTTCCGCGCCGACCACGTCGGGAGCCTGCTGCGCCCGCAGCGGCTGCTGCAGGCGCGCGATGATTTCGCCGTCGGCCGGATCACGGCGGCCGACCTGCGGTCGGTGGAGGACCAGGAGATCCCTGGGGCCATCCGGATGCAGGAGGAGGTGGGCCTGCAGTCGGCCACCGACGGCGAGTTCCGCCGCGCCTCCTGGCACATGGACTTCATCTACGCCCTCGGCGGGATATCCAAGGCGCCCGGGAACATGGCGGTGAAGTTCCGGAACGCGGCCGGGGAGATCGAGTTCACCCCGGCGTCGATCCGGGTCGACGGGAAGATCCGCATCGACGACACGATCTTCGCCGACGCCTTCACCTTCCTGCGCAGCCACGTCACCACGGCCGTGCCCAAGCTGACGATCCCGTCGCCGAACATGGTCCACTACCGCGGCGGCCCCGCCTCGGTCGACCCGGCCGTGTACCCCGACATGGAGGAGTTCTGGGCGGACCTGGCGGCGGCGTACGCCGATGAGGTGGCGCGGCTAGGCGAGCTTGGCTGTACGTACCTGCAGTTCGATGACACCTCGCTGGCCTATCTCAACGACCCCGC
>Ga0187807_1000611_pt1 | contig 11309 bp, 10 predicted proteins | sample NC_wetland_sal_i_4_FD_132432 | JGI IMG/M metagenome (GOLD analysis project Ga0187807, IMG submission 132432) | Wetland sediment microbial communities from Neuse River Estuary, North Carolina, USA - ASW_2 | ecosystem: Environmental > Aquatic > Freshwater > Wetlands > Sediment | place: USA: North...
CCACCGCGAGGAAGGTCAGCGTCATCACCCAGCGGTCGGCCGCGCCCAGCGCGGCGAGCGCGCTGACCGTATCGGTAACCGGGTTGAAGGTCGGCGGCTGCCGGGTCGTGGCAGCCGTCCACCCGCCGACCAGCAGCACCGGGGCCGTGACCGACGAGACCAAACCCCACCGCGGTACGTCGCGCACGATCATCACGGTAGGCAAGGCCCGACTGAGCCCAACAGTGGCCGAACGTCCCGGCTCATGGGACCTGCTGCCCGGACCAGGGCTAGGTCAGGGAACGCGTCACCAGGACCGGGCAGGAGGCGTGGTGCACGCAGTAATGGCTGACCGAGCCGAGCAGCGCCGAGGTGAACCCGCCATGTCCCCGGCTGCCCACCACCAGCAGGTCCGCACCGCGGGCGGACCAGACCAGGACGTCGGCCGGGTGCCCCTCCCGGACTGAAGGGCGGATAACCACATCGGATTCGGCGCCGCCTACCTTATTCAGCGCGTCGGCGAGGATCTTCTTCGCGTCGCCCTCGAAGTCCGTCGTCCCGTCCGCGGTCGGCGCCAGGCCGTAGCCGGAGGGCAGCCGCCACGCGGTCACCGCGTCCACTGAACTCTTGGTTAGCCTCGCCTGACGTATCGCCCAGCGCAGCGCGGCCATCGAGGACTCAGATCCGTCCACGCCAACCACGATGCGTCCGCCGTTCTGACCCTGGCTGCTCATCGTCGTCACTCCCTCTGAACTGGCTAGCTACTTATGAGCGTCGTGCCGGGCCACCATCGCAAGCAGAGGCGAACTACCCGCCAGGGCGGGACCATACGCCCTCGATCCGCCGCCACCAGGCGGATCACGATGGAAGACAGTTAGTTGTGCTTAAGCAAAGGAGAGGTCGATGGGGGTCATCGACCACCGTGCTTCCCCGGGAACTGCGCTCGGGTATAACCCGATCCGGACGCTGCTGGCCCCGACCGGCCTGCTGACGTCGCTGCCCGCCCGCAACGTCGCGGTGCTCACCGGACGGACGTTCTTCCCCAGCCTGATTGCCGGGCCGTTCCACCAGGGACTGATCATCGTCTTCGCCGCGGCCGGCGCCATGGCGCTGATCGGCGCCGTGATCTCGATGCTGCGCGGCCGCCAGTTCTACTATGACGAGCAGCCCGGCAGCCATCACCCGGACCTGCCCTGAGGGACGAAAGACCCGCGAACCGGTAACCAACGCCCATGACCGTAGCCGGCCCCGCTGACCGATGGTGGAGGGAAGGACAAAGGCATTTATCCCGAACGGACCTGGCTCATGGCAACCGAGACCGCGATTGAAGTCCCCCGGCTGATCAGTATCGATGGGCTCGGTGAACTCTTCGAGGCGCTTGTGGCCGATGGCTACCGGGTGATCGGCCCGGCGGTCCAGGACGGCGCTATCGTGCTCAGGGAGCTGTCGTCGGTGGCGGAGCTGCCGTCCGGCTGGGGTGTCCGGCTGGAGCCGGGCGGGTATCAGCTGCGCCGCCGCGATGACACCGCGGCCTTCGGGCACGCGGCCGGGCCGCAGAGCTGGAAGCGGTTCCTGCACCCGCCGCGGGAGCGGCTGTGGTCAGCCACGCGCACCGCGGAAGGCTTCGAGGTTTCCGGGGACGATGAGGAGCCGCCGCGCTATGCCTTCCTCGGCGTCCGGCCGTGCGACCTGCGGGCGATCGCTATCCAGGACCGGGTGCTTGGCCAGCCCGGCTCGCGGTACGGGCAGCGGCGCGCCCGGGCGTTCATCGTCGCGGTGAACTGCACCGAGCCGGGCGAGACGTGCTTCTGCACGTCCATGGGCACCGGCCCGGGAGTCGATGGCGCCGTCGGCTATGACCTGGCGTTGACCGAGCTTGTTGACGAACGCGGGCACCGGTTTCTCGTCGACGTCGGCTCCCCCCGCGGCGCGGACGTCCTGGCGCAGGTGCGCAGCGAGCCCGCCGACGACGACGTGCGGCGGGCGCGGTCGGCGGTCGAGGCGGCCGCGGACCGGATGGGCCGCCACCTGGAGACCGAAGGACTGCGGGACCTGATGGCCGCCAGTCATCGCGCCGCACGCTGGGACGACGTCGCCGCACGCTGCCTGACCTGCGGTAATTGCACGATGGCCTGCCCGACGTGCTTCTGCACCTCGATCGAGGAGGTTACCGACCTGACCGGCGAGCACGCCGAGCGCTGGGAGCGCTGGGACTCCTGCTTCGACGTGGACTTCTCCTACCTGTACGGCGGCAGCGTCCGGCCGTCGCCGAAGAGCAGGTACCGGCAGTGGCTCACCCACAAGCTCGGCACGTGGCACGACCAGTTCGGATCGTCCGGCTGCGTCGGGTGCGGCCGGTGCATCGTCTGGTGCCCGGTCGGCATCGACCTGACCGAAGAATGCAGGGCCCTGCAAGCGGAGCGGGACGCAGCGGAGGAGGAGTCGTGACCGCGGTCCAGGAGCACACGATCACGCCGATGGCCCCGGTGCCGCCGATGCGGCCGGCCCGTTATGTGGTGGCGGCGCGCAGGCAAGAGACCCACGACACGGTCACGCTGCTGCTGCGGCCGGCGGACCGCCCGATCCAGGTCCCCCGGCCCGGCCAGTTCACCATGCTGTACGCGTACGGCGTGGGCGAGGTCCCGGTCTCGGTCAGCGGCATCGGCGAGGCGCCCGGCCAGGTGCTCGTGCAGACGATCCGCGCGGTCGGGGCGGTGACGCGAGCCCTGTGCGCCGCGACGCCAGGTGACATGATCGGGGTACGCGGCCCGTTCGGCACCGACTGGCGGGTGAGCGGCGCCGGCGGCCGGGACCTGCTGATCATGGCGGGCGGCATCGGGCTCGCGCCGCTGCGGCCGGTGCTGCTGGCCGCGCTGGCCGATCGGGCCAGGTACGGCCGGGTGGTACTGCTCGTCGGTGCGCGGTCGCCCGGGGACCTGGTGTTCGCCCGCGAATTCGACGTCTGGCGCAGGCGCGGCGTCCACGTGCGGATCACGGTGGACCACGGCGACGTCAACTGGTATGGCCGGGTCGGCCTGGTGACCGGGCTCATCCATGACGCGATCGCCCACCCTGCGGGGACGACAGCGTTCATCTGCGGGCCGGAAATCATGTTGCGGCTGTCCGCTCAGGCGCTGGTGGACGCCGGTGTCCCGGCCACGGACATCCGGGTCTCCCTGGAGCGGAACATGCGGTGCGGCGTGGCCCTGTGCGGCCATTGCCAGCTCGGGCCGCTCCTGCTGTGCCGTGACGGCCCCGTCGTCAGCTACGCCGAGGCCGCCCCCCTGCTGGCCATAAAGGAGCTGTGATGGCAGTGCCAACGAGGACCGGGGGGCCAACGAGGACCGGGGGCAAGCCCAAGCTGGCCGTGTGGAAGCTGGCGTCCTGCGACGGCTGCCAGCTCACCTTGCTCGACTGCGAGGACGAACTGCTCGCGGTGGCCGGGGCCGTCGAGATCGCGCACTTCACCGAGGCGTCCAGCGCGGTCGTGGAAGGGCCGTACGACGTGTCCCTGGTGGAGGGTTCGGTGACCACCGAGCGGGACGCCCGCCGGATCATCCAGATCCGGGCGGCGTCCCGGATGCTGGTCTGCATCGGCGCCTGCGCCACCAGCGGCGGGATCCAGGCCCTGCGTAACTTCGCCGACGTGGCGGAGTTCACCTCGGTGGTGTACGCGCGGCCCGAGTACATCTCCACCCTGGCCACCTCGACGCCGGTGTCCGACCACGTCACGGTCGACTTCGAGCTGCGCGGCTGCCCGATCGACAAGCGCCAGCTCCTCGAGCTGCTGACCGCCCTGCTGGCGGGCCGCAAACCCCAGATTCCCGCGCACAGCGTCTGCTACGACTGCAAGCTACGCGGCACGTCGTGCGTCATGGTGGCGCACGGGACACCCTGCCTGGGGCCGATCACGCAGGCCGGCTGCGGCGCCATCTGCCCCGCCTTCGGCCGGGGCTGCTACGGCTGTTTCGGCCCGGTGGCCGCGCCGAACCTCACCGCCCTGACCGCTCAGCTGCGGCGGACCGGCATGACCGAGGACGACGTGGACCGGGTGCTGGCCACGTTCAACGCCGCGTCTCCGGCCCTCGCCTCGCACCGGCGACATCCAGCGGGGTTACCTGGCCTCGTTCGGCGCCTGGGGAAGCTGGCGCAGGAACGGGTCGGCGAGGCGGTAGCTGGTCACGTGGATGCGTGCGTCCACGGCGACGACGCCGTCCGGGCGCGCGATCACCGGGTTGAGGTCAAGCTCGGCGACCTGCGGCAGGTCGTCGGCGAGCCGTGAGACGCGGAGCAGGGTGTCGCGCACCGCGCCGATGTCGGCCGCCGGGCGGCCCGAGCGCCCGAGCAGGGCCGGCGCGGCGCGGATGGAGTGGATCAGGTCATCGGCGTCGGCGCCGGTGAGCGGGGCCAGCCGGGCCGCGTGATCACCGAGCACGTCGGTGGCGACCCCGCCGAGCCCGAATACCACCACCGGGCCGAACACCGGTTCCTGGACGACGCCGACGATGGTCTCGACGCCGCCGGTGATCATGGGCTCGACGAGCACGCCGGACATCCGGCCGGCGAACCTGGCCTGCAGGCGGCTCATGGCGGCGCGCACCTCGTCGGCCCCGTGCAGGTCGAGCTCGACGGCGCCGGCGTCGGTCTTGTGCAGCAGGCCGGGCACATCCGCCTTGATCACCACGTGACCGCCCAGGCGGGCCGCCGCCCCGACGGCCGCGTCGGCATTGCCGACCCGGCGGAACTCCACCATCGGGATGCCGTAGCAGCGGAGCAGGTCGTCGGCTTCTCCGGCGGACAGCCAGCCACCGCCCGGCATCCGCGCCAGGAAGGAGTCGATGATCGACTGCGCGTCCGCCACGCGCAGGTTTCCCAGTTCCGGCACCGTGGCGGCGGGCCGGGATCGCCATGAGCCGTAGCGTGCGGCCCGGGCCAGCGCCCGGGCGGCCGCCTCCGGGTAGGCGTAGGCGGGCACGGACCCGCCGCCCGGGCCCGGTCCGGGCAGCAGCCGGATGGCCTCGGGCTGGCCCAGCACGACCGCCGCGACCGGGACTGGCAACCGCCCGGCGGTGAGCACCGGGATCAGGTCAGCGGGGCCGCGCCGGACCACCAGGGCGATCACGGCGTCGACATTGTCCTGGGCGGCGGCGAGGTGCAGCGCCTCGCGGAAGGCCTCCGCGCTGACGGCGTCGGTGGTGTCCACCGGACCCACCAGGGCTGAGCCGGCCGGCAGCACCTCCCGCAGGCGGTTGCGGGTCCCCGGGGTCGTCGTGGCCACGGCCAGGCCGGCCTCGGCGCACGCGTCGGCGGCCAGCACGCCGGCGCCGCCGCCGTTGGACACGATAGCCACGACCCGGCCCGCCGGGATCGGCTGGGACGCCATCAGCACGGCCGCGTCGAGCAGTTCGCCGAAGCCGGTGGTGGCGACGATGCCCGCCTGCTCGAACAGCGCCTGCCGGGTGATCAGCGGCGCGGCGGCCGCCGCGGTGTGCGAGGCGGCGGCACGCTGGCCCGGGGCCGACCGCCCGGCATGGACGGTCAGGACGGGAATCTTGGCCGTCACCCGGCGCGCGGTCCTGGCGAACCTGCGCGGGTGGCCGAAGGACTCCAGGTAGATCACTGCTAGCTTGGTGGTGTCGTCCGCCTCCCACCACAGCAGCATGTCGCTGCCCGATACGTCCAGCTCGTCGCCGACTGAAACGCACGACGAGATCCCGATGCCCAGCCGGGAGAACTGCTCCACCAGCGCCGCGCCGACCGCTCCGGACTGGACCACCAGGCCCGTGCGGCCGGGTGACGGGCGGGGTACGCCGAACGTGGCCCCCAGCCCGATGCCTGGCACCGCGACGCCGAAGGAGTTCGGGCCGACCAGGCGCATGCTCCCGCGCCGGGTCGCCGCCAGCAGGTCCGATTCCTGCGATGGCGTCAAGTCCGAGGTGATCACGACCAGGGACCCGACGCCACGCCGCCCGCACTCCTCGGCGGCCGCCACGACGCGCGCCGCCGGCACGGCCACCACGGCCAGATCGGGGGCCTCTGGTAGCTCTGCGACAGACGGGACGCACGGGATGCCCTCGATGTCGCCGCCGTGCGGGCTGACCGCGTATAGGGGCCCGGTGAAACCGGCATCGCGGATATTGAGCAGGATCGTCCGGCCGATCGATCCGGAGCGGTGGCCCGCGCCGACCACCGCGACCGACCGTGGAGCCAGCAGGGGCTCCAGGCTGGCCACGTCCGCGTGCTTGTCCCGGTCGGCCACGGCGTCCAGCCAGGTGCTGGCCTCCCCCAGGGCCGCGTTGCGCGGGACCGGCATGGACAGCTCGACCACGCCGTCGTCGTACTTGCGGCGCACCGCCAGCCCTGCGTCGCTAAGTACCCGCAACACCGTGTAGTTGTCCGGCAGCACGTCGGCGACCAGGACCTTCACGCCGCGGGCGCGGGCCAGCGACACCAGGTGCTCCAGCAGCAACGTGGCGATGCCATGCCGGTGCATGTCGTCGGCCACCGCCAGCGCGACTTCCGCGGCCGCCGGATCGGCGGTGAGCTCATAGCTGGCGACCCCCACCACCTCGTCGCCCAGCAGGCCGAGCAACGCCACCAGCCCCGGACCGCCCTCCAGGCACACCCGCCGGGCCTCTCGCTCAGCCGATACCTGGCTGGCGCTGAAGAAACGGAAGTACAGGTTGTCCGGCGACATTGCCTCGTGCAACTGCCTGACCGGCTCGTAATCCTCCGGGCCCGCCGCCCGGATGGTCAGGGTGGTGCCGTCGGCCAGCAGCGCATAAGACTGCCCGGCCCCCGTGAGTGCGGCCAACTGGTCACCTTCCACACGATCGGCGGCTTACACGGACGATGCGGTCAATGGTCAGCGTCTAGGGAGCCGCCGGCTGGCCGTCCGTCCGCGGGCGCGTGCACGGTTCGCGACCGCGCCTCCACCGCCTCTTTCAGCCAGCTCGCCTGCTCGGCATCGAGCCACGGCAGGCTGTAGAGCAGCTCCGCAGTCTGGGTTTCAAGAAGCCGTATCGCAGCCAAGGTTCGTTCGGCGTGTCCGTACGCCACGACCCACCTCCTGCAGCACCACTAGGCCGGCCAACGCTCCATCCAGACCAGCTTCTCCGGGTGCAGCGGATGCTGCGTAGTGGCTTTGGTCCCGAGCTCTAACCCTAGGGCGACACGTCGACCGTGACCCCGCACGACCAGCGGCCCGCCGCATCCGGCGAGCACCGCAGGTTATGCAGCGACGCCGCCTTCGGCGCCGCGCCGATGATCTCCGCCTCGGACACCGGGATCAGCGCCAGGAACAGGACGACTCCGTCATCCTGCGCTGGCCGCACCGCCACCGAGACGGGAACCATGCGGTCGGCATCCAGCCGGTAAATGACCTCGTCGATCACGGCGATCAGCAGATCCTCGTCGGAACGTGCCCTCAGATGGCGCTTGGTCCGGCCGCACGGCCGACGACCCGCGACAACAGCGAAGCTGTCTACCAGGCCACGCACCGCCTCCGCTATGCACTCTTCCCGCGTCGGCGCCCACGCTTCGACCCGCAGATCGGCGGTATGGGGGACGGTCCGGTGCCCGCGGGCGGCCTCCGACGCCAGCCGTCCCCTGAGCCGGGCCAGCTCCTCATCGACCTCAGCGCGCGTACTGATCTGATCCAGCTGTGCCTGGAGCTGCTCGTCGCTGAGCGCGGCGGCACCTGGCATCATCAGGTCATCCAGCGCGCTGGCCCGGGCCTCCAGATCTGCCGCCTCGTCCTCGGCCCAGCGCGCGGCCACGTCGGCGTTCGTCACGTCGCCGGAGATCCCAGTGAAGGTCTCCGCGATACTGGCCTGGGCCCGCGCCGCCGTGTAGGCGGCCTTGATCGTTTCCTTCCTGACGCCGAACTCCTCGACCTTCGCGCGCAGCTGCCGTTCCGTCGCGGACAGCTTCCGCTCCGCAGCGAGCAGCGCGTTCTGCTGCTCGCGCAGGCCGGAAACCTGAGCCCGGAGCGCAGCGCGCCGGGACAGCGCCTGCCGCGCAAGGTCCGGCCGCCCGGCCGCCACTGCCTGTTCCGCCTGCTCGCCCAGCCGGTCCGCGGCGCGCCGCAGCTCACTTACCCGCCGCTCCGCATGCTTGCGGCTGGCCGCGACCTGCACCGTGTCGCGCTGCACCTCGGCCAGCAGCTCGTGGAGCTGGGCGTAGGAGTAATCCGCCAGCTCGCGCGGATCTACGGCGCGGTCGAGCACCGCGTTCATCTTGGCCTCGTAGAGTTCGGCGATCCGGCGTGCGGTACTCATCAGGATCCCTCCATTCGGCCTCTTTACAGATGCAGATGTGCCCGCTCGTGGGTCATGCCCGCGACGTCGGAGGCCGCGGCGTGCAGCAGCTTGTGGGCCAGGTCCGAAAGGGCGCGGGCCACGGCAATCTCCGCACCGATCTTCACGACTTCCTGGTCGGCGGGGTTGAGCTGGGCCCGGCCACGACCTGTCCGCAGCACGTCACCGTCCATCAGCAGGCGCGCCTCGGCGTTCGTCTCGCCATAGGTCTCGCTCACCGACAGCTGCACCGACCAGCGATCACTCATGTTCATGACAAGCACCTCCACATGAATGGGAGCAATGCCCTCGTGGCCAGATTCGCGGTGGCGCGGCAAGGGCCGTAGAGCCCTCCTTCCCAACCGTGAGTGACCTTTGTCATCCAGGATCGGCGCGTCACCCGCGCTGTTGCCTGGAGGAGGCAATCTTCCCTGCTACACGGGACGTTGTGCCCTGCCCATGGGACAGTCGCCGGGGGACATTGGTAACAGGAAATGACGCCCGGTTCGGTCGCCCACGCCGTCTGCACGGCGTGTCCTGCCCGGTCGGCCTTGTCCACCCTCCTGCCGGTCCTTGACCCAGAGGTCGCAGCCGCCAGCCGATATGGGCGCCTGCCTGCCGTACCGCCGGATGGGGCAGGAAGGAGCCCGTATGGGCGCGTTGACGAGCGGGCATCACCCGTGGCCGCCGGGCCTGGTTAGGCTGCGCGGGTATCAGCGGCCGTGGCTGCGGGGGGACCTGGTGGCCGGCGTCACCGTGGCGGCGTACCTGGTCCCCCAGGTCATGGCCTACGCGGGCGTGGCCGGCCTGCCGCCGGTGACCGGCCTGTGGGCAGCCCTGCCGGCGTTGGCCTGCTACGCGGTGCTCGGCTCGTCACGGCTGGTGTCGCTGGGGCCGGAGTCAACGACCGCGCTGATGACCGCAGTGGCCATCGGGCCGCTGGCGGCAGGCCACCCCGCGCGCTATGCGGCGCTGGCCGCGACGCTCGCGCTGCTGGTCGGCGTGCTGGCCGTGGTGGCCTGGCTCGTCCGGCTAGGTTTTATCGCTGACCTGCTGTCGCGGCCGGTGCTTGTGGGCTACCTGGCCGGCGTGGCGCTCATCATGATGGCCGGGCAACTCGGCCGGCTCACCGGCGTGCGGGTCACCGGGGAAAGCTTCATCGGCCAGGTGATCTCGTTCGCCGGCCGGCTGGCGCAAGTGAATCCGGGTGACGTCGTGATCGCCGCGGCGGTGCTCGTGTTCCTGTTCACCGCGCAGTCCCGGTGGCCCCGGCTTCCCGGGCCGCTGGCCGCCGTCCTGCTGAGCACCGCCGTCTGCGCGATCTTCGGCCTGGGGCGGCACGGCGTGGCGCTGGTGGGGCATATTCCCGCAGGCCTGCCGACACCGGGACTGCCCAAGGTGGACCTAAGTGACGTGCGGGAGCTGATACTGCCCGCGCTTGGCGTGCTCCTGGTTGCCTTCAGCGACGACGTGCTGACCGCGCGGGCTTTCGAACGCGGCGGCGAGGTCATCGATGCCAACACCGAACTCCTGGCCCTCGGCGTGTCGAACGCCGGAGCCGGCCTGCTGCGCGGCTTCCCGATCAGCAGCAGCGGCAGCAGGACCGCCATCGGGCTGGCCGCCGGGGCGCACACCCAGGCGTATTCGCTGACCGCACTGGCCTCGGTCCTCGGCGTCCTGCTGTTCGCGCGCCCGGTGCTGGCCTCATTCCCGGAGGCCGCGCTGGGCGCCATCGTCGTCTACGCCGCGGTGCGGCTGATCGATGTCCAGGCGTTCCGGCGGCTGGCGGCCTTCCGCCGCAGCGAGTTCGTGCTGGCGCTTGCGGCGTGCGCGGGCGTCCTGATCTTCGACATCTTGTACGGGGTGGTGACGGCGGTGGGCCTGTCGGTCGCGGAACTGCTGTGGCGGGTGGGCCGCCCGCACGACGCCATCCAGGGCCTGGTGCCCGGGCTGGCCGGAATGCACGACGTGGACGACTACCCGCAGGCCGAAACGATCCCGGGACTGGTGGTCTACCGCTACGACGCGCCGCTGTTCTTCGCCAACGCCCAGGACTTCCGCCGCCGCGCCCTCGCCGCCGCCGGTCACGGCTCCGGACAGGCCCGCTGGTTCGTCCTGAACACCGAAGCCAACGTCGAAGTCGACTTCACCGCGCTGGAAGCCGTCGAGGCCGTCCGGGCCGAACTCAGCCGCCGCGGCACCATCTTCGCCCTCGCCCGGGTCAAACAGGACCTCCTCGATGATCTCGAGCCTTTCGGCCTCGCCGGGAAGATCGGCGCAGAGCGTATCTTCCCGACCCTGCCGACCGCGGTGGCCGCCTACCGGCAATGGGCCAGCCAGCACCCGCCACCCGGGCCGGACAGCATGACCTGACCACCGCCTCGGCCGGAGGCCGCCCGCCGCCGCCGTGCCGCGCTAGGGACGTACCATCGGGCCAGGGCCTCCAGCCAGTGAAGGGAAGTGGGCCGGGATGAGCATCAGCCGCCGTATAGCCACGCTGTTCCGGGTGAAGGCGAACAAGGCGCTGGACCGCGCCGAGGATCCCCGCGAGATGCTCGACTACTCCTACGAGCAGCAGCTTGAGATGGTGCAGAAGGTGCGCCGCGGGCTTGCGGACGTGGCGACCAGCCGCAAGCGCGTCGAACTGCAGCTCACCCAGCTGCAGCTGTCGGCCGGCAAACTGCAGGGCCAGGCGCAGCAGGCGCTCGCCGCGGGGCGCGAGGATCTCGCTCGTGAGGCGCTGATCCGCCGGGCGGCGGTGACCTCCCAGATCAGCGACCTGCAGGGCCAGCAGGCGTCCCTGCAGGCGGAGGAGGACAAACTCACCCTCGCCGCGCAGCGGCTGCAGGCGAAGGTGGCTGCGTTCCGGACCCGCAAGGAGACCATCAAGGCCGCCTACACCGCCGCCGAGGCAGAGACCCACGTCGGGGAGGCGGTCAGCGGGATCTCCGAGGAGATGGGCGACATCGGCATGGCCATGCAGCGCGCTCAGGACAAGACCGAGCAGATGCAGGCCCGGGCTGGCGCGCTGGA
>Ga0187807_1000612_pt1 | contig 11307 bp, 10 predicted proteins | sample NC_wetland_sal_i_4_FD_132432 | JGI IMG/M metagenome (GOLD analysis project Ga0187807, IMG submission 132432) | Wetland sediment microbial communities from Neuse River Estuary, North Carolina, USA - ASW_2 | ecosystem: Environmental > Aquatic > Freshwater > Wetlands > Sediment | place: USA: North...
CGTCTCGCACGCGGAAACGTCCCGGCAGAGCCTTGAAACGTCCCGAAACGTAACCGTTGAATGGGCATGTGAACGAACGGCTGCGCACGGCGATGATGCGGACGGGTGTCACCACCGGGGAACTCGCGTGGCGACCCGCGACCGCGAGGAAGGTCTAGGCGGCACCCTGGCCCACAAGATCCGCTCGGCGCTGACCTACTACCGGCCCCTCGCCGGCGTCGACGGCTGCCAGATGCGCCTGCACTCCACCACCTTGTACACGTCGCTGTTCCGCTACGACGACGAGATCATGGCCAACCCGCACGCCTACGGCGAACCCGCCTCGGCCAACCCGGCGCTGCACCTGCGCCGCCTGGACGGCGGCCAGATCGCCGGGCACTACCTGGCGTGCTTCGAGCGCGTGTGGGACACTGCGAAACCCTGGTACGGCGAGGAGGTCTGACAGCGTGGGCCGCACCGAGTACCTGAACGACCCCGCCGCCCCGGCGCCGAACAGCCTGGTCCCCGCGTGCGGCATCCTGGTCGTCGACGGCGACGGCCGGGTGCTGCTGCAGCGGCGCCGCGACACCGGCCAGTGGGCGATACCGATGGGGAAGCAGGAGCTCGGCGAGACCCCGCGCCAGTGCGCGATCCGCGAGACCGAAGAGGAGACCGGCATCCAGGCGGAACTGACCGACATCCTCGGAGTGTATTCCGACCCGGGCCACATCGTCGCCTACACCGACGGGGAGATCCGCCAGGAGTGGGAGCTGATCATGCTCGGCAGGCCCGTCAGCGGGACGCCCACGGTGAACGACGAGGCCAGCGATGTGGGATGGTTCGCCCCTGAAGACCTCGGGACGCTGGACATCCACCCGACGCAATGGCGGCAGCTCCGTGACTGGCTGGATCGCACCTGGCCGCACGTGGACTGACGACGATGCCCCGCCAGGTCCTCGACCGGCGAGGCATCCTCTTATCCAGGGCTCAGCTGCTGGCGCGGTATCCCGCGGCCTTCGCCGCGGCGATGTCGGCTTTCACGCTGCCGTGCCTGTCGCGCCGCCGGACGCTGCCCGGAACAAGTCCTCGGCCTACCGGTGACCCGCCGACCGCAGCGATGGCCGCGCGAGCCATGGGAGCCAATCCCGGGAGCCAACCGGCATGGAAGCGCGTGGACTCACCTATACAGGCATGGAATGCGGATACCGCCAGGTCCGGCGCACATGGACACGGGTGGACCGCCCTGGACGGGTGCGCCGTACCATGAAGCCATGACCTCCCCGCGTACAACCCCGCCCAGCGCCGAGCAGGTTACCCGCGCGCTCGACGGCGTGCAGGACCCTGAGATCCACCGGCCGATCACCGAGCTCGGCATGGTCAAGAACATCGAGGTCGCGGCCGACGGGGTGGTGCTCGTCGAGGTGTGGCTGACCGTGGCGGGCTGCCCGCTGCGGGAGAAAATCACCCGGGACGTCACCGCGGCGGTCGGCAAGGTGCCCGGCGTGTCCGCGGTCCGCGTCGAGCTCGACGTGATGAGCGACGAGCAGCGGCGGGCGCTGCAGACGCAGCTGCGCGGCGGACGGGCGGAGCCGGAGATCCCGTTCGCCCAGCCGTCCTCGCTGACCCGCGTGTACGCGGTGGCCAGCGGCAAGGGCGGCGTGGGCAAGTCGTCGGTGACGGTGAACCTCGCCGCCGCGCTGGCCGCTTCCGGCCAGAAGGTGGGCGTGGTGGACGCCGACATCTACGGGCACTCGGTGCCGCGGATGCTGGGCGTCACCGGCCGGCCCACCCCGGTCGAGAACATGATCATGCCGCCGTCGGCACACGACGTGAAGGTCATCTCCATCGGCATGTTCACCAAGGGCAACACGCCGGTCGTCTGGCGCGGGCCGATGCTGCACCGGGCCCTGCAGCAGTTTCTCGCCGACGTGTTCTGGGGCGACCTCGACGTACTGCTGCTCGACCTGCCGCCTGGCACCGGTGACGTCGCCATCTCCGTGGCCCAGATGCTCCCGTCGGCCGAGCTGCTCATCGTGACCACCCCGCAGCTGGCCGCGGCAGAAGTGGCCGAACGAGCCGGCGCGATCGCCTCGCAGACGCATCAGCGCGTCGCCGGGGTGATCGAGAACATGTCGTATCTGGTCTGTGCGCACTGCGGGGAGCAGACCGAGGTGTTCGGTTCGGGCGGCGGGGCCACCGTGGCGGCCGCGCTCAGCCGCCTCGGCGGCACCCAGGTGCCCCTGCTCGGGCAGGTGCCGCTGGACATCCGGCTGCGCGAAGGCGGTGACGCGGGCATGCCGCTGGTGCTCAGCGATCCCGACTCCCCGGCCGCCCTCGCGCTGCGGAAGATCGCGGACGAAATCGGCGCCCGTGGCCGCGGCCTGGCCGGGCGTCATCTCGGCCTCATCCCGCTGACGCCGCGGTAGGCGCTTTTCTGGTTATGTCGCGTCGGGGTCGAACGGGGGGCGCTCGCCCGGGGCGAGAAGGGTGCCGTTGGCCCGGGTCTGACGCGGTGCCTGCGCGGCGGCCTTGGCTGAATCCCCGTTGATGTCGTCCAGGAAGTGCTTCTGCACGAACCGCTTCGGGTTCAGGTCCTCGATCTCGAAATCGGCGAACTCCGGACCCAGCCCTTCCCGCAGGTCGTTCTTTGCGCCCTCGGCGATCTTGCGCAGGTCACGGAGGGCCCGCCCGGCCTGGCCGGCGATCTTGGGCAGCTCATTCGGGCCGAAAATGATGAGCGCGATCACCGCGAGGATCAGCAGCTTACTGATGGACAGGTCAAACAACGTTCAGCTCTCCGTCGGGCAGGTGAACACACGCTCGCGAGTCCACTCTAAACCGTGTCGCCGCCTTCCGTGGATACGGCCGGGCCTGACCCCATGAAGCCCGTGATACCCCGTGCCCTGGCCTGTCGGTGACTCGTGCCTCTCCCTGGGTCATCTTGAGCTGGGTCATCTGGGTCAGCCGAACGGATTGACCCAGGACGCCAGCCGGACCAGGCCCCGCGTCATGCGCTTCCAGAACCCCGGCGGCTTGTCGTGCGGCAGCGCGCCGACCACCGCGGCCACGGTCTGGGGCGGCGCGTCCGTCACCACCGTGTACACCATGCCGCGGCCGGACCAGGTCAGGGAGCGCTGATCCGGCTCCGAGACGAAGATCACGTGGCCGCCCACCGTGGTCTTCCGCCAGCCGGCCAGGCTGGCCGCCAGCTGGCCGTGCTGCTCGAACACCGAGATGACCGACAGGCCATCCGAGTAACCCAGGTCGAGCACGGTGCCGGTACTCGCCTCCGTCTCGGCGCCGGTGTACAGCGACAGACCTCCGGGCAGCTGGGCCGGGACCAGCCAGCCGCGGGCACGCAGCGGGAGCAGCTGGGCCTGCGAGAAGGGTTCGGTCCACAGCCCCTGCGCATCGGCCGACGCGTTGGCGCTCGCCGAGGGGTTGACGCCCGCTGGCGCCGACACCTGCTTGGCGAACCGGACGTTGATGAACACGTCCCGGCTGATCACGTGGGCGGCGGTATCGAAGACCTCCCGCTCGAGCGGCAGCTTGGTCGCATCGTCCAGCCAGAACCTCGCGGCGAGGCTGCCGTCGGCCCGGCGAGCCTCCACCACCTGGGCCGTCCGGTCGTCCGCCAAGCCCGCTCCCGCGTACGCCACGACGTAGTGTGTTTCGAGGAGTTGCACGAGCGGGACCGTGACCCCCAGGACGCCTTCGGGTGCCTGGCGGTCGTCATCGGAGGACAGGTAGGGCTGGCTACTGGACGCGGCCCCGGCGTCGAGGGTCTGAGTCACCGTCTGCCCGCCGCTGACATGCCAGATGTCCGAGACCAGGACGCTCCCGCCGCTGCCCTGGCTCCCCTGGCTCCACCGGGTGACCACTTCTTCGCCCTGGTAGGAGGTCACGATCGCCGCCTGAGCCGCCTGGGCCAGCAGCCGGACGGCCAGAACCGCCCCCGCCCGCCGTCCCGCCACCGGCGCCCTGCCTCCAGTAGCGGGGCCCTCAGTCCCGGGGCCCCCAGCCTCGGGGCCCCCGGTCGCCGCGCGGGCCGCCGCGACGGCGTCATTCTGCGTCTGGGTGCCCGCCTGGCCACTGCACGCGGCGACCAGCAAACCGGGCACGGCCATCACCAGCGCGGCCGCCAGCAGCAGCGGCGACCGGCCGTCACGCCCGTGATGGCGGGCCCCGTGATCATGAGCCCCGTGATTGTGATCCCCGTGATTGTGAGGCCCATGATTGTGAGCAGGGCGCTCTTCCGGGCAGGTCAGGGTGAACACGCGGACCTCACGGTGCCGACGCCTCCGAGTCGGGCCCGGACGAGGCGAGCTGGGCCGTCGGGCCGGGGAACGGGACCTCACCGGTCGTGATCGCGTGTTCCACGCTGTACATCTCCACCGGCGGCGTGATCCTCGGCCCGGGCGCCGCTTCCCCGCCGCCGCCCGCCGTGAAGGCGGCCGTGCCCAAGCCGACGACCAAGGACACGGTGCCGAGCACCAGGTAGCGGTGGCGCCGGGCCAGTCCTGGCCGGCGGGCTTCCGGCTGCGGTCGCCGCGGCGCCGGACCCACCGCGGGCCTGCGGCCCGGTACGACCCGCAGCAGCCGGTGCCGCGGTGGCATCGGCCCGCCCGGCCCGGTCATGGCGATCAGGCGCCTGGTCATCGCCGCCTCGGCCGGCGCCCCGGTCATGAGCGCGCGCAGCTTCTGCTTCAGCACCCTGAGCTCTGCGGCTTCGGTCCGGCACTGCTCGCAGCCGGCTAGGTGGGCGTGGGCCCGGTCGAGTTCGGCGCCGTCGAGCTCGCCGTCGACCAGGGCTGACAGCCGGTCACCGAGATGGCTCATGGCTCACCCGCCCGCTTCAGCCGCCGCGGAACCAGGCCCGGGCGCCGGAGCCCGGAGTCCCGGGTGGCCTCGTTACGTGCTGAGGTGCCTACCGCTGTGCTTGGTGCTGTGTTTGCTGCTGTGTTTGGTGCTGTGTTTGCTGCTGGGGTGCTGACGGTGGCGACCGGTCCGGGCCTGCGGTGTTCGAGCGCGGAGCGCAGCTGGGCTCGGCCACGGTGGATCCTGCTGCGCACCGTGCCCAGCTTGACCCCAAGGGTGGCGGCGATCTCCTCGTAGGAGAAACCCTCGATATCGCAGAGGACCACGGCGGCCCGGTACTCCGGCGGAAGCGCCTTGAGCGCGGCCTGCACGTCGTCGTCCAGGTGACTGTCGTCGAAGGCCTGAGCCGGCGTGGGCTCGGAGCCCGCCAGCCGGTGCGCCATCTCGTCGGCCAGCCCCTCGAACCGGATCCGCTGCCTGCGCCGCGCCGAGTCGAGGAAAAGGTTCGTGGTGATGCGGTGCAGCCAGCCCTCGAATGTGCCCGGCGTGTAGCTGGACAGGGACCGGAACACCCGGACGAAAACTTCCTGGGTCAGGTCCTCGGCGTCGTGCGGGTTGCCGGTCAGCCGGTAGGCGAGACGGTATACCCGAGCAGAATGCAAACGGACGATTTCCTCCCAGGTCGGGAGGTTCCATTCGGGCTGAGCAGGATGCGCCGCCGCAGGATGCGTGGCCGGCGATTCCTGTCGGCCGGCCTCCTCCAACAATCTGCCCTCCGGGTCACAGAGTGCCGCGCCTGTCACCATCGTGCCCTGGATTCTTCCGTTGCGCCAGTTGTGTCCGGCCAGCCGGCCCGCCGGCTGGGACGGGCCCGCCAGGCCCGTTACTCATCGCAAGAGCTAACGGCCTAGGCCCCCGGAGAGTTCCCGGACCTGCATATCTGGCGCTAGGCTGCTGCGGGTGGGGCCACTTGCGTACGCCGCCGGATACCTGCCCGAGGACGAGCCGCTGCTCGCCGCGCGGGCTAACGCGGCCGACCTCGGCGGCACCGAACCGGTCCTCCCGGCTGTCGGCGCCGCCCTGCGTTTCCTGGCCTGCGCGGTCGGGGCCAGGACGGCCGTCGAGATCGGCACCGGCTGCGGAAGCTCGGGTATCTGGCTGCTCCGCGGCATGCGCCCGGGCTCCACGCTCACCAGCGTGGACACCGAACCCGAATATCACCGGATGGCCAGGAAGGCGTTCACCAAGGCGGGCTTCGCGCAGAACCAGTGCCGGCTTATCCTCGGGCGCGCGCTCGACGTACTTCCCCGGCTCTCCGATGGCACTTACGACATGGTGTTCTGCGACGCGGACCCGCGAGACTACCCGGACTACCTATCCGCCGCGCTGCGCCTGTTGCGGGCAGGCGGGATCGTGGCGTTCAATAACGCGCTGGCAGGAACTTCTCCAGACGCCGGAGACGATGACATGGCGTTCGACCTCGCCAGCCAGGTACGGGCCGACGAGCGGCTCGTACCCATGCTGGTGCCGCTCGGAGATGGCCTGCTAGCCGCGGTCAAGAGGAGCGACTAGGCAGCGGCCTGGGTTAGGGTCACCCAACCACGGACTTCAGGGCATCACCAAGCCTGGCCGCCTCGTCGGCGGTGAGCTCAACAACTAGCCGCCCGCCGCCTTCAAGCGGGACACGCATGACAATGCCGCGTCCCTCCTTGGTGACCTCAAGCGGACCGTCGCCCGTCCGCGGCTTCATCGCCGCCATTCTCCCATCCCCTTCCTCCGGACCCCGCCGCACGGCCCGTCTAGGCAGTGCTCCACCGGGTACTGCGCACGCCATTACCCCGGCGCCTGCGATGGAACCGGCCAGCCACAATCGTTTCTATCCGTCGCCCTATTATCCCGTGTTCGGAAGCAGAATGGTAATGATCGGCCATCCTGGCCGCCGTGAATGCGTGCGCAACAGCCTTTTTTCGCGGGCCGTTCGGCGATTTCGCCGGCGCGTCGTGTTGACCGGCCTCGGGCTACGGGCGCGGCACGCTCAGGCTGCGTGAGCTGCGTGGTGGAACAGGACCTCGTGCGGGCCATGCAGATCCCGGTAGCACTCGAAGCTAGCCTGGACGCAGGCGTCGGGGTTCGCGGCCGCGCGGCGATCTGGTGAGAGAGCTATCTCACTAACTGACCGTCAGTCATATTGGGGAGGACACCGGGATGAGCGAGCCCGCCGAGCCGCCGGCCCGGCCGGCGCGGCGTCTGCTCATCGACTTGACGCCGCTGCGGCGGTCCCGCGATTTCCGCCGCCTGGTCTCCGGCGAGCTGGTGTCCGTGCTCGGCACCCAGCTGACCACGGTGGCGGTTCCCTATCAGGTGTACCAGCTGACCCGATCCTCGCTGGCCGTCGGGCTGGTGTCGATGACCCAGCTGTTTCCGCTGATCGCCGGGTCGCTGCTGGCCGGGTCGGTGGTAGACGCGATCGACCGGCGCCGCCTGCTGATGGTGGCGCAAGTGCTGATGGCCTGCTGCAGCGCGGGGCTGGCGGTCAACGCTGACCTGGGACCCGCGCTATGGCCGTTGTTCGTGCTGCCGGCCCTGGCAGCCGGGTTCAGCGGGCTGGACAGCGCCGGGCGCAACGCCATCGTGCCGAACATGGTCCGCCGGTCCGAGGTGTCCACCGCGAACGCCATATTCCAGGCCCTGTTCCAGCTGGGCGCGGTGGCGGGCCCGGCGGTGGCCGGCTTGCTGCTGGCGGGCGCGGGCGTCCGCTTCGTGTACTGGATGGACGTGGCCAGCTTCGGGGTGGCCCTGCTGGCGGTGTTCCTGATCTCGCCGCAGCCGCCCGGGGAGGCAGGCCACCGGCCCGGCCTGCGCTCGATCCTCGAGGGTCTGGAGTTCGTCCGCGGCAGGCAGTCCATCCAGGGTGCCTACCTGATCGACATCAACGCCATGGTGTTCGGCATGCCGCGTGCCCTGTTCCCGGCGCTGGCCACCACGTTTTTCGGCGGAGGCGCGTCGACCCTCGGCTTCCTCTACGCCGCGCCGGGCGCGGGCGCCCTGGTCGGCGCGCTCACCACCGGCTGGGTCAGCCGGATCCAGCGCCAGGGCCTCGCGGTCATCGTCGCGGTCATCGCCTGGGGTGCCGCCATCACCTGCTTCGGGCTGGTGCCGTGGCTGCCCGCGGCCCTGGCGCTGCTCGCCGCCGCAGGCTGCGCCGATGTCATCTCGGCGGTGTTCCGCAGCACGATCATCCAGCTGGCCGTGCCGGACGCGCTGCGGGGACGCCTGGCCGGCCTGCAGATCGCCGTGGTCACCGGCGGTCCCCGCCTGGGCGACCTGGAGTCAGGGGCGGTAGCGGCCGCCTTCGGCGACACCGTCTCGGTCGTTTCCGGCGGCCTGGCCTGCATCGCGGGCGCCCTTCTGCTGGCCCGACTGCTACCTGGCTTCCGCCACCAGCAGGCGTCTACCAGCCATCACGGCTCGGTGGCAGCACCGGTCCCGTCAGCCGAGGGCGAGCCGCCGGCCGGGCAGATGACATCGGCGAAGCTGTTTAGCCGCAGGCGTGCAACGACTCAGACGGCCGCAGGCATCCAAAAGCCCGGGTCCTAAGGACCCGGGCTTTTGACACTATGTCTGCATATGACTACAGAGAGTGGAGGTGGCGGGAATCGAACCCGCGTCCTTCAGTACCTCACCAGGGCTTCTCCGGGCGCAGCTTGCTCTGCTTTTCTCAGCCCCGGCGATCACGCAAGCAAGACGCCGACAGGCTCAGCCGCTGTTAGATGTCCCGCCTAGCCCCGCGACCGGGTCAGGCGGTGGATCCTTCTAGCTGATGCCAGGCACCGGGTCGAAGGCATCCCCGGGCTGACAGTCCTCTTTAACTCGCCTTAGGCGGCGAGAGCGAGGGCAGTGCGCGGTGTGTTGGCACTTATTGGTTTGCGGCCACAGGATTAACGAGGTCACAACCGCAACCCTCGGCCCGCTTCCCCTGGTTCGACCACCGAAGTCGAAACCGATCACCCCCTATTGAGTTGTCCGGCCGGCACAGCTAAACCATCCCGCCACACCTGACCGTACATGTACAACACCCTCAAGCCAACTCGAATTCCCGTCCGGACGGCAAGTCGTCGATTTGCTTGCCGCAGGACGGAGGTCAGTGGGCGGCCGAGAAGAAGGCGCCGGCTAGGGCGGCGGCGGAAAGCTTGGGCGTCTTGCCGGACTCGATCGCGGCGATCGCGATGTCGCCGCGGTAGCCGACGAACCAGCTCATCCAGCCTGACCCGGTGTGGACCAGGCCGACCTGTCCGTACACCTGCGCGCCGGACAGGTTGGCGGCGTGGGCGGCGCCGGATCGGACCGCGCCGCGCATGAGCCCGTGCAGGGCGGACATTATGCCGTGGTCCAGCGAGGCACCTGAGGTGCCGACCGGATTGGGCGACGCCTGGATCACCTGCGGGATGTGCCAGCGGCCGACGTCCACCGCCGCGGCCACCATGGCCATGGACAGCAAGCTCATCCGCACGGTCCCCTGGCCGATGGTCTGGGCGGCGAGGTCCGCGTCGCCCGCCGCGGACGGCACCGAGCCGGAGAAGGCCGGCACCGGCAGCTGAGACCAGTTAGAGCCGATGCCGAATTCCCTGACCATCTGGGCCCACTGGCTGGCCGTGAGCCGCTCGGACAGTTCGGCGAACGCCGTGCTGCAGCCTTCGGCGAAAGCCGTGCTGAACGGCTTCTGCTCACCGGTCCCGTAGCTGGTGAAGGTCTGCCCGCCGACGGTGAAGGAATTCGTGCACGAGATCGGGGCCGCCAGCCCGTTGCTGACCAGCGCGGCGGCGGACACGATAGTGAAGGCATTGCCCGGCACCAGCTTCGCGTTCAGCGGGCCTCCCGCGGGCAGGACGCCGGACGCCTGGTGCTGCGCGACCGCCAGGACCTCCCCGGTCGACGACTGGACGGCGACGATCTCACCAGAGCTGGACACGCCGTCGAGGGCGGTCAGCGCGGCGTTCTGCACCGTCGGGTCGATCGTGGTATGTACCGGCGTGCCCGCCGCGCCCGGCCACTGGGCCAGGACACTAGTCTGCGTGCCTGCCGAGTTCACCACCACGACCTCGGTCGTGGGCGTGCCGACCAGTTGACGCTGATAAGCCTCCTCAAGCCCGGACAGCCCCACCGTGGCGCCCGGAGCGTAGAGTGCGCCGTCGGCGCGCAGCCGCTCGTTGATCTCGCTGCCCACCTCACCGACCAGCCCGGCGGCTTCGGCATTGAACAGCCGGCGCGATTCGGGCTGGACCACCAGTCCCGGTACCTCAGGAAGGTCGCTGCGCAGGCTCGCGTAGGTGGTGGAGTCAACGGTGGCGAGACGGAGGAACTGATCCGGCGGGGCGGCCGCGATCTCGCCGAGCACCTGCGTGGCCTGCAGTCCGGTGAGACGAGCGAACGCCAGGGCCGTCGCCTCCTGGCTGGACAGGCGTTCCGGCCACACGCCTAGCACGTAGGCCGTGGCCGGAAGCTGAAGCGGATCGCCCTTGGCGTCGAGCACGGACGCGCGAGTCGGGAACTGGGTCACCACCGCCAGCCGATCGCCCGGGCCCAGGCTCGGGTTGACGACGCCCGGCGTCCAGTCGACCTTCCAGGCGCCGTTGACCCGGTGCAGGCCGAACTGGCCGCGATACGTCCACACCCGGCTCTGCTGGGCAAGATCGACCGTCGCCATGAAGGAGGCTTGCGCGGTGCCGCCGTGCTGGACGACCGACTTCATGGTCAGGAATAGCTGCGTCGCGTCAAGCTGCGCGAAGGCGCCCCGCAGGTCCGCGGCGACGGTGTCCGACGCGCCCGTGGTCAGGGCGCTCGCGGCGGCGTACTGCTGCTGCTGCCAGTCGAACAAGAACGCCTGCGCGGCGGGCTCCGCGGAAGGCTCCGAGCCGAAGCCCGTGGCCAGGCCGATCACCAGCACGCCGACGGCGACGATACCGAGCGCGGCGATGCGCGACCGTTTCGCTCGCCGGATCGCGGGCGAGGACTTGCGGCCAGGCCTGGCGGCCGGGCTAGGAGCCACATGGCGGGCCGGGCGGCTCCCGCCGGAAGCCAGCCGGGCCGAACGGGCTGGCCGCGCCGTGCGCGGCCTGGGTGCCGGGCCGTTCTGGTCCGACGGGCCGCTGACCGGCTCGGGTGGGCGGCCGCTCGGCCCAGGCACGCCGCCGAGCGGGCCGGGCCCTCCGCCGGGGGTACCAGGCACGCCGCCGCTCGGCCCGGGCATGCCGCCGAGCGGGCCGGGCCCTCCGCCGGGGGTACCAGGCACGCCGCCGAGCGGGCCGGGCCCTCCGCCGGGCGGGCTGGGCGTTCCGCCGCTCTGCGCGGACATTACGCCGTCCGGCCCGGGGACCCCGCTGTCGCGTGGCCTAGGCGCGAAGAGGCCTCGCGGCCTGGCGTGGCCGCCGCGCTCGCCCGCAGCAGAGGACACGATCCGCCTGCCCGTCACCTTCGCCGTTTCAGGGCTCGGTCCATTTCCCTGGCCGCATC
>Ga0187807_1000614_pt1 | contig 11295 bp, 7 predicted proteins | sample NC_wetland_sal_i_4_FD_132432 | JGI IMG/M metagenome (GOLD analysis project Ga0187807, IMG submission 132432) | Wetland sediment microbial communities from Neuse River Estuary, North Carolina, USA - ASW_2 | ecosystem: Environmental > Aquatic > Freshwater > Wetlands > Sediment | place: USA: North...
GCTTCACCAGCGATCACGACGCGTCGTTCGCCGACCTGAGCAGGGACCGGGTGGAACTCGTCACCGAGGCGCTCATCGATCGCACGGCAGAGCTGACCTCGCTGCCGGGCGTCGAGCAGGTGTACTGCTTTGAGAATCGGGGCCGGGAGATCGGCGTCACCCAGCCGCACCCGCACGGGCAGATCTATGCATATCCGTTCGTGACACCCCGGACCGGCCGATCGCTCGATGCCGCGCGGGCCTATGCGCGCCGGACCGGCAGGAATCTCTTCGACGACCTCGTCGCGGCCGAGCGCACGGACGGGTCGCGGCTGGTCCGCAGCGGCCGGCACTGGCTGGCCTTCGTGCCGTACGCGGCGCGGTGGCCGTATGAGGTGCACTGCTATCCGGCTCGGCGCGTTCCTGACCTGGCGAGCCTGCTGCCCGCGGAGCGCGCGGAGCTAGCAGACTTCCAGCTCGATCTGCTGGGCCGGTTCGCTCGCCTGTTCGCCGCACCTGCGCCCTACGTGTCGGGCTGGCATCAGGCGCCGGCCCGGACCGGGCGGGCGGACCTCGCGCTGCACCTAGAGCTGTTCACGCTGCGGCGCAGCGACGACAAGCTCAAGTACCTGGCGGGCTCGGAGTCGGGGATGGACGCATTCGCGAACGACATCGTGCCCGAGCAGGCGGCGGCGCGGCTGCGGGAACTGAGCTGATGGCAGCGGTCCCGGCGGAGAGCACGGCGCGGCTCACTGACCGCGCGGTCGGCGCGTATCGCGCGCGGTACGGAACCGAACCCGACGGCGTCTGGTTTGCTCCCGGTCGGGCCAACCTCATCGGCGAGCACACCGACTACACCGGGGGTTTCGTACTGCCGTTCGCGCTCGGCTGTGGTGTCGCGGTCGCGGCGGGCCGCGCGCCCGGTGATGTCATCTCCGTGTGGTCGCGGCAGGGCGGTGGTGATCCGGTGACAGCCGCAGCGACCGACCTGACGCCAGGGCTGGTTACCGGCTGGGCCGCCTACCCGCTCGGCGTCGTCTGGTCACTAGCAGCGGCGGGTTACCCGCACGCCGGGACCAGGCTCGCGATCGACGCCGATGTCCCGATCGGCGCCGGGCTCTCCTCGTCGGCCGCGCTGGAGTGCGCGGTTGGCCTGGCCCTTGCTGAGCTGCACGACCTCAGCGTGACGAGGCCGGAGCTAGCCGCGATCGCGAGCCGGGCCGAGAATGAGTTCGCGGGCGCTCCGACCGGCATCATGGACCAGTCCGCCGCGCTGCTGTGCCGGGCCGGACACGCGCTGCTGCTGGACTGCCGCACCGGCGCGGCGGAGACAGTGCCGCTCGATCCCAGCAGCGCCGGGCTGGCGCTGCTGCTCATCGACACCGGTGCGCGGCACGCGCTCACCGATGGCCGCTACGCTGCCCGGCGCCAGGCTTGCGAGGAAGCGGCCCGGGTCCTCGGCATCGCCTCGCTGCGTGACCTGACGGACCACCCGGAAGCCGTGGGCGCACTCGGCGATGAGGAATTGCAGCGGCGTGCGCGGCACGTGATCACCGAGAACCGGCGCGTCCTGGCTACGGTCGCCCTGCTCCGCAGTGGGGAACTCGCCGAGGTCGGACCGCTCCTCGTGCAGTCGCATGCCTCTCTCCGGGACGACTTCGGCGTCTCGTGGCCGGAAGCCGACATCGCAGTGGACGCCGCGCTATCGGCCGGAGCAGCCGGAGCGCGCATGATGGGCGGCGGGTTCGGCGGCTCGGTCCTGGTGCTGCTGCTCGCTGACCGGGCCGGCGTGGTCGGGGACGTGATCTCGGCCGCGTATTCACGGCGTGGCTGGCGGGCTCCCGGCATCAGCGTGGCCGTGCCCTCAGACGCCGGCCGGCGGCTGCGCTAGCCACGAGGACCAGGCCTGCCGGTTTGGTCATGCCAGTTGCGGCTGCGGTCGCGCTACGCGAGAGTCCAGTCATGGAATTCGTCATGTCGAGCCGCTGGTCGTTGCTGGAGCGGTTCGAGATCACCGATGGCGCCGGAAGTCCGCAGTTCGAGGCGCGGGGTCACCTCGGCTCGCGAATAACGCTGCACGACCCGCATGGGCAGGAGGTCGCGGACATCCGCAAGCACGTCCTGACCGACGCGCACGAGGTCTTCGTCGGTGACCAGCGGGTGGCCCAGGTGCGGCACGCCGGGATCTTCGGCGACCGGTACGACATCGAATCCGCATTCGGCACCCTGAACGCCCGCGGACACTTCGACGGCGGTGACTACACGGTCAGCCGCGACGGCATGCTCGTGGCCAGGATGGTGCGCAGGTTCTCGCTGCGGGAGAAGTTCGCGGTCGACGTCGCCGACACCGAGAACCAGGTGTTTCTACTGGCGCTCGTGCTAGCCATCGAGGCCATCCACGACGAGCGGCGAGAGCGCGAGAATCGCGGCCCGGGCCTTTCCATGACCGGCGGCATTGGCGGGATCATCGCCCGGGAAATCCTGTGACGTCCTCGGCCGGCGGCCAGGCGCGCTTCGGAAGGCTGCCGGTACGTGCGTCTCGCTGACGTTCCGACACCGGCCCTGCTCGTCGACGCGGACATACTCGACGCGAACATCGCCACGATGGCCGAGGCGCTGCCCGGCAGCCGGCTCCGGCCGCACGTCAAGGCCCACAAGTGCACCTCGCTGGCACGCAGGCAGGCGGCGGCCGGGCACCTGGCGTTCACGTGCGCAACGATCCGGGAGTGCGAGGGGATGGCGGCGGCCGGTCTCGGCCACGACCTGCTGCTGGCCAATGAGGTTCTCGATGCGCGGCGCCTCGGCAACCTCGCGGCCACCGGCGCGAGGATAACGGTGGCCGTCGACTCGGCGGACACGATCGATGCCGCGGCCGCTGGCGGCGTCCGCGATGTCGTGATCGACGTCAATGTCGGGCTGCCGCGTTGCGGCTGCTCTCCGCATGACGCCGGCAAGCTCGCCGACCTGGCTGGGCAGCGCGGCCTCGAGGTGCGCGGTGTGATGGGCTACGAGGGCCACGTGGTCGGACTCGTGGACGCGACGGCACGAGCCGAGCGCTGCCGCGCGGCGATGGAACTCCTGCTGGCGGCGCACGCCGACGTCGGCGGCGACCTGATCTCCGCCGGCGGCACGGGCACATACGCGGTCAACACCTGGGCGAACGAGATCCAGGCTGGCTCCTACGTGCTGATGGACTCCGCCTATGGCCAGCTCGGCCTGCCGTTTGAGCAGGCGGCGTTCGTGCTCGCGACGGTGATCTCTAGCTCGCCGGGCTGGGCAGTCGGTGACGCGGGCCTCAAGGCGTTCGGTATGGACAAAGGGAATCCGCACCTGACCGAGGCCAAGGTGCTGTTCTGCTCAGACGAGCACGTGACCTTCGCGCCCGCCCGGCCGGTGGGTGACCGGGCCTGGCTCACGCCCGCGCACATCGATCCGACGATGGCCTGCCACGAGCAGATCTACCTGTTCTCCGGTGACACAGTCGTCGATATCTGGCCCATAGACCTGCGCGGCTGGTAGCCCGGGCGCGGTGCCCTCGGACAGGCCGAGGCGCCGCGCGATCTGGGCGTTGGCGCTCTCAGCGAGCCAGCTCAGGCCCGCCGTCGGGGGCCGACTCAGTCGGCCCCGTTAGCCGCGCAGCCGCAGGCCGCGCGGCGTGGGCCGGAACCCGGCCGACTCCAGCGCCCGCGCCAGCGGCGAGTCATAAACGCCGCCGCCGTCGGCTCGTTCAACAGTCAGCCGGCCGAGCGCGCCGGCCCGCACCGCCGCAGCCAGCGCGGCGGAGGCAGGCTCGAGCAGGTCTGGCTGGCTGGTCCAGGACAGCAGCGTCTTGCCGCCACGCTCGACGTACAGGACCAGTTCCCCATCAGCGAGGACGACGAGGGCGCCGGCCTTGCGGCCCGGCCGGTGACCGCTCGCGGTCTCGCCCGGGCGATCCGGCCAGGGCAGCGCCGCACCGAAGGCGTTCGCCGGATCGGCCGCGGCGAGCACGACGATGCGCGGGCCCTGCAGGCTGCGCTTGCCGGTGTCCCAGGGGTCAGCCGCGGCTGCCGACCGGTTGGCGTCTGCCAGCGCTCGCATCCGGTCGACCGCGCCCGGCAGCGCGAACTGCGCCGCGCCGAGACCCTCGACGAAGTAGCCGCGCCTGCACTGCCCGGCGTCCTCGAGCGCCCGCAGCACCGGGTAGAGCGCGCCGAAGCCGCCGGTCACCCGCTCGGCGGCGGCCGCGCCCCGGATCAGGATGCCGTGTCGTTCAAGCAGCGCCCGGGCCTGCGCGTGCAGCCGCCTGGTCGGATCATGCTCCCGCGGCGGCAGCGCGGACCAGCGGCCGCTGACCGTCGGCGGCCCGGTGCGCGTTGGCATGGCCCCGCGCCCGAATCCGGGCCGGCGAGAGATCGTCGCGCCGGGCCGTGCGGGGGCGTGCTGCCCCGAGTCGCCGCTGGCCGGGACTGGCCGGCCGGTGCCGAGCACGGTGCGCAGCGGTGCGAGCGTGTCGTTGGTCAGCCGCCCGGACCACACCAGATCCCAGATGGCGCTGGCGACGTCGCGGTCGGTGGCCGCTAGCGACGTGGCGCCCTCGCCGGACAGGCTGGCCCCGACACGGTCGGCGATCCCGCGGAAGAACAAGGCGCCGCCGCCCTCGAGCGCGCGCAAGATTGCGTCGTGCACCGGCGTCATGGTGAGATCGGCCGGCTCTGGCAGCAGCAGCGGCGCGACCGCGGCCGGCGCGAGCATGATCCATCCGTCTCCGGCCGGCAGCGCGCCCGCTCCGGACCACACGACTTCGCCAGCCGCCGTGAGCTCGTCGAGCAGGGCGGGAGAGTAGCCGGGAACACGGCCGGGCAGTACCAGTGTCTCTAGCGCCGATGCAGGCATCGGCGCGCCCGCAAGCTGGTCGATCACCTCATAGACCGAGTCCGTCCTGGGCGGTCTCGTCCGGCCGCGCGGCTCGCCTGCCGGAGCCTTGTCTGCCCGCTGCCAGGCAGGCAGGAACGCCGCGAAGGCCGCCGGCGGCGCGGGCTCGACCTCTTTACGCAGTTTGGCGAGACAACGGCGGCGCAGCATGCGCAGCACACCAGCCTCGCACCAGCCCGTCTCCTCAGAAGCGTCGTAGTCGCCCTCCGCGAGCACGCCATCAGCGGCCAGCCGGCGCAGTGTCGCGGTCACGACCGCAATCCCGAGGCCGTAGCGGTGGGCGACAGCCGTGGCGGCGAACGGACCGTGCGTGCGCGCGTAGCGCAGCACGAGGTCACGGAGCGGGTCGGGCATCGGCTCGGTGAACGCGTCGGGCACGCCGACCGGCAGCGCGACGCCCAGCGCGTCCCGCAGCCGCCCGGCGTCTTCGACCGCCGCCCAGCGCTGCTCCCCGGCGATGCGCAGATCCAGTACCCGCCGCTCCGCGCCGAGCCCGGCCAGCCAGTCGGCTGCGCGAGCCGGGTCGGCCGACCGCTGCGCGGTCTCGTCGGTAGTCAGCGGGCCGAGCGCACGCAGCATGTCCGCGACCGCCTCAGCGTCCTGGCACGCCCGGCCAGGGGCGAGCCGCTGCAGCTCGCGCTCTGCCTCGTCGACAACCATCGGATCAAGCAGCTCGCGCAGCTCCGCCTGGCCGAGCAGCTCGGCCAGCAGCGCCGAGTCCAGGGCCAGTGCCTGCGCGCGGCGCTCGGCCAGCGGCGCGTCGCCCTCGTACATGAAGGCGCCCACATAACGGAACAGCAGCGACTTGCTAAACGGCGACGCGGAAGGTGTATCGACCTCTACCAGCCGGACTCTGCGCGCCGCGATGTCGCGCATCAGGGTGCTGAGCCCGGGCACGTCGAAGACGTCCTGCAGGCATTCCCGCATGGTCTCCAGCACGATGGGGAACGTCCCGTACTGGCTGGCCACCGACATCAGCTGGGCGGAGCGCTGACGCTGCTGCCACAGCGGCGTCCGGCGACCTGGCTGCCGGCGCGGCAGCAGCAGCGCCCGGGCCGCGCACTCGCGGAACCTGGACGCGAACAGCGCGGACGATCCCAGCTCGGCGGTTACCAACGGGTCGACCTCGTCCGGATCGAGCACGGCGACTCCGGCCGGGGGTGGATCGTCGGCGTCGGGTACCCGGATCACGATGCCGTCGTCGGTGTGCAGCGCCTGCACGTCCATGCCGCCGTACCGCTCGCGCAGCCGCGCCGCGATCGCGAGCGCCCAGGGTGCGTGCAGCTGCGAGCCGTACGGGCTGTGCAGGACGAGCCGCCAGTCGCCCAGTTCGTCCCGGAACCGCTCCAGCACCAGCGTGCGGTCGTCAGGCAGGTACCCGGTCGCTTTCCGCTGCTCGTTCAGGTAACCGAGCAGGTTGGTGGCGGCCAGCTCGTCCAGGCCTTCGGCTCGCAGCCGCGCGGTGGCCTCGCGCTCCGTGACTTCGCCGAGCTCGCGGCAGAAGGCGCCGATCGCAGCGCCGAGCTCGGCCGGGCGGCCGGGGGCGTCGCCCTTCCAGAACGGGAGCCTGCCGGGCTGCCCTGGCGCGGGTGACACCACTACCTGGTCGGCGGTGATGTCTTCGATCCGCCAGGACGTCGCGCCCAGCACGAACAGGTCGCCCACTCTGGACTCGTAGACCATCTCCTCGTCCAGCTCGCCGACCCGGCGAGAGTGCCGTCCGTCCGTCTTGGCCGGTGCCCCGGCCAGGAAGACGCCGAACAGGCCGCGGTCGGGGATCGTACCGCCGTTGCTGACCGCCAGCCGCTGACTGCCGGGCCGCCCGGTCAGCGTCCCGGCGGCCCGGTTCCAGACCAGTCGTGCCCGCAGGCCGGCGAAGTCCTCGCTGGGGTAGCGGCCCGACAGCATGTCGAGCACGGCGTCGAGCACCGGCCGGGTCAGCCCGCTGAACGAGGCCGCGCGCCGGACGACCTGCTCAAGCTCGCCGACGTCCCAGTCGTCCATCGCCGTCATCGCGACGATCTGCTGGGCGAGCACGTCCAGCGGGTTGCGCGGCATGCGCAGTTCCTCGATCTGCCCGGCCCGCATCCTTCGCGTCACGACCGTGGACTGCAGCAGGTCGCCCTGGTACTTCGGGAAGAAGACGGCGCGGGACTCGTCGCCGACGTGATGCCCGGCCCGGCCCGTCCGCTGCAAGCCGCTGGCGACCGACGGCGGGGACTCGACCTGGATGACCAGATCCACCGCGCCCATGTCGATGCCCAGTTCCAGGCTCGACGTCGCGACCACGGCGGGCAGCGTGCCAGCCTTGAGCGCTTCCTCAATCTGGGCTCGCTCCCGCCTGGACACCGAGCCATGATGCGCGCGCGCGACGACGGGCGGGGCTCCGGACGTGGCGCCTGCCTGACCCATGAGCTGAGCCGGCGGCCGGGTGTCGTCGCCATCGAGGACGAGGGAACGCAGGTCGTCATCGGCCGCGGCGTCCTCCGCGGCCGCGGCGGCTCGCTCGGCGGCCAGGTCGTTGAGCCGGGCACACAGCCGCTCGGCCAGCCGCCGGGAATTGGCGAACACGATCGTGGACCGATGGCTCTCGATCAGGTCGAGAACGCGCTCCTCGACGTGCGGCCAGATCGAGTGCTGCCGGGCCGGGTCGCCGTGTGCCACCCGGGGGGGCGACCCCCCGGAACCCCCCGCGGCTGCCGCCTGGTCGCCGCCGGGCGTCGCCGACGTGACGACCCGGCCGTCGGCCATCGGCACTCCGACGCGGACCCGCCTCTGCTCAGCTGTGGTCTGCAGGTCGGCCATGTCCTCGACCGGGACCACGATCCGCAGGTCCAGCCGCTTCTCGCTCGGCGGTGCGACGATCGTCACCGGCAGCGCGCCGCCGAGAAACGTGGCGACCTCCTGCGGCGGGCGGACCGTCGCCGACAGCCCGATCCGCTGGGCGGGCCGAGCCTGCCGGTCCGGGCCTGGACTCGCCCGCAGCGCGTCGAGCCGTTCCAGCGACAGCGCGAGGTGGGCGCCGCGCTTGCTGCCGGCCAGGGCGTGCACCTCGTCGACGATGACGGTCTGCACGCCGCGCAGGCCGTCCCTGGCCCGGGAGGTCAGCATCAGGAACAGCGACTCGGGCGTGGTTATCAGGATGTCAGGCGGGTGGCTGACCAGTTTGCGTCGCTCGTCCGCGGCGGTGTCTCCGGTGCGCACCGCGACCCGGATGTCTGGCTCGGGGAGCCCGAGGCGCCGCGCGGCGTGAGTCACGCCGGTCAGCGGCGAGCGCAGGTTGCGCTCCACGTCCACGGCTAGCGCCTTCAGCGGTGACACGTACAGCACGCGGCACCGGCGCCCCCGATCGGCTGGGATGGGCTCGCTGGCGAGCTTGTCGATCGCCCACAGGAATGCGGCCAGCGTCTTGCCGGAGCCGGTCGGGGCGATGACCAGGGTGTGCTCATTCCGGCCGATTGCTTCCCAGGCCAGCACCTGGGCCGGTGTCGGCTGGGCGAATGCCGAGCCGAACCACGCACTGGTGGGCTCGCTGAACTCAGCGAGCCCGGGAGCGCGGACAGGAGCCATGGCTCCATCCTGCCTGCTGTCTCCGACAGTCTGGGCCGCGCTGGCCAGGCTTGAGGCGGCGGTGGCAGTTCGAGAGCCTGCCGGTGCTCATCGACGGCGGTCATTGACAGCCAGCGCCGCCGCCGCGAAGCTTGGCGGCACATGGCGCTGCCGAGGGGGTTGGGCACATGGCTTGGCAACTGACCGGAACATATATGGAGTCCTGCTCGTGCGACGCGATCTGCCCGTGTACGTGGTCCGCGCTGACCGCCAGGGCCACGCTTGACCGCTGCCGGGCGCTGCTCGCGTATCGCGTGGACGCTGGCGATATCGACGGCACCGACGTCAGCGGGCTCAGCTTCGCGCTGTTCCTCGATACGCCGCCGGTGATGTCCGAGGGCAACTGGCGGGTCGGCGTGTTTCTCGATGCCGCCGCCTCCGATGCCCAGGCTGAGCAGCTGGGGGCCGTGCTGGCGGGCCAGCTAGGCGGGCCGCCAGCGATGCTCGGCCCGCTGATCGGCGAACTGCTCGGCATCGAGCGGGTTCCCATCGACTTCTACGAGGATGGTGGCCAGCATCGCGTCCAGGTCGGTGACGCAGGCGGGTTCGAGGTCACCGATTTCGCGGTAGGCGAGGGCCAGCAGCCGGTCCGGCTCGAGAACGTCTTCCATCCCTCGAACACGACGCTGACCGTCGCGCCGGCCACGACGGCGACGCTCTCGACGTTCGGGATCGACTGGGGCCGCGCGGGCCAGAGCGGCTTCACCGCGCCGTTCTCCTGGGCCGGATGAGCGACACGCCGCAGCAGTCGGCTGGCCCGCCACTGCAATGGCTAGCCAGGGCGCAAACATCGGCTCTGCTGTTCCTGGCTGCGGCGGCCTGGGCGGCCACGCTCATCGTCGCCCGCGGGATGACCGGTATGACCGGCACCATGGGCTTCGGCATCGCTGCGTTCGTTGCGGTGTGGACGCTGATGATGGCAGCCATGATGCTGCCGTCCGTCGCCCCGCTCGCCTCGGTATACGCCAGGACCGTCCGGGACAGCCGCGCGGTGCGGCTGAGCAGCCTGGTTGCTGGCTATCTGGTGGTGTGGGCGATCGCGGGCGGGCCGGCTTACGGCCTTGCCCGGCTGACGAGCTGGCTGGACAGTTACCACCCGGCGGTGGCGCACGGAGCGGCGATCGCGGTCTTCGCCGGGTGCGGGATCTACCAGCTGACCGGCCTCAAGGACCGCTGCCTCGCGCACTGCCGGTCGCCGTTCGGACTGCTGCTGCGGTACGGCTCGTTCCGCGGCCGGACCAAAGACCTGCGCGTTGGCGCCCACCACGGCGCCTACTGCCTGGGCTGCTGCTGGGCACTGATGCTCGTGCTCATCGCGGTCGGCGTGATGAACATCGTCGCGATGGTCGCGCTGGCAATCCTCATCCTGGTGGAGAAGGTGTCACCGCGCGAACAGCTGATAGCCCGGCTGGCCGGTGTCGCCGCGCTCGGATTGGCCGTCGCGACCATCTGGCTGCCCTGGCTGGCGCCTGGGCTGCAGGCTGCCCGCCCGCTGATGATGGGTTCGTGACCTGGGCTTCGATCGGCTATGCCGGGCGCCCGTCCCGTCGGCTCGGGTGCCACACCTGAGCCACGACGGTGCTGGACCGGTGCACGATCGTGCCAGCCCGCGGTGACTGGTCGACCACCAGCCCCTCGACCGGCAGCGGGTTCTGGGTGAGCTGCACCAGCTCTGCATGCAGGTCGCTAGCGGAGATGAGCCGCCGAGCCGGGCCCACGAAGAGCCCGCGGGCGTCCGGCACGGTGACGTGCCGCGGGCGAGCTGGATGAGGGGCTAACCAGTCGGCTACCACGCCGAGAGCGTCAGTGATCGCAGCCGGGCCCGGGCCCGCGAAGCCCACTGGATTCCAGCTCGGATCCCAAGCCCAGATACCTTGCGACGGGACGTTCGCGGGCCCCGCCAGCCCGCCGCCCGTCGGCCGGATGCCCGTCTCATTGTCGTAACGCCGCCGGCTGTCCGGGTCGGTGAGCACCCGGACAGCAGCCTGGAGTGCGACCTGCGCGCGCCCCGCGGCCGTCACCACCTTGGACGGCGCGCCGGCAATCAGCTCAGGCGCCAGTACCCCGGCCTTGGCCTCATAGCTTTGCCTTACATCGTCGGCCGAGGCGCCGGGCAAGACGTCCAGGATGTCGTAGTAGCCGAACTGGCGAGCCATGTCCGCTCCCCCGGTAGGGTGCCCTCATTATCCGCCGTGGCGGCGAGCCGTGGAACGGGCGCCGCGGTCGCGGCGCACCGACCCCGGCCGCAGCCGGTAGTCGACGAGGAAGTGCCTGCTTCCCAAGACCCGAGCTGACGTTCCTGGTGAGCTTCAGGCCAGCCAGTATGGCCTGGCGCGGTTACCGACACGTGAATCCGGCGGAACTGCGCTGCCATGGTCAGCGCTTAGCCGTGATGGCCGTCCGGTACCGGTCGATGACCAGGCCGGCCAGCACCGGGTGGCCGCCGAGCGGCTCGGTTACCCAGTCGGCTCCGCTGTCGGCCAGCTGGTCCTGGTAGTGACCGGGTGCGAGCAGGTAGCTCGCGACCGCTACCGGCTTACCGGTGCGTTCCCGCAGGCCCGCAACCGCGTCGGGCACGCTGGGCGCGGCGGCGGTGGCGAATGCGGCGACCACCGGCGCGCCCAGCCGGTCCGCGAGCAGGTCGGCTTGCTTGCGGACGTCGGCCGCGGCCGCCGGATCGGACGAGCCCGCGGCCGCGAGCACAACCGGGGTGGCGCCCGGCACGCCTGCCTCGGCGAGCCGCGCTGTCAGCGCGATCAGCAGCAGCTCGTCCGGTCCGAGCGCCCCGGCCAC
>Ga0187807_1000615_pt1 | contig 11289 bp, 3 predicted proteins | sample NC_wetland_sal_i_4_FD_132432 | JGI IMG/M metagenome (GOLD analysis project Ga0187807, IMG submission 132432) | Wetland sediment microbial communities from Neuse River Estuary, North Carolina, USA - ASW_2 | ecosystem: Environmental > Aquatic > Freshwater > Wetlands > Sediment | place: USA: North...
CACGGCAGGTTCATACCCCGATCCGCGCGGACTCTACGGGAGGCGGGGTGGCTTCCCGGGCAAGAGCCGGTCCCGCTCGTTCGGGATAAAAAGAACTATCTCTATGCCGAACGAGCGGTTCCTTCGCGTGGTGGGAAGATTAACTGGGGACCGTTGGCAGGCGGTGACGACATGGCCGAAGCGCGCAGCGGGTGGTCAATTCACTATGACTGCTTTGACGCGGGCTCTCAGGGGCTGCGTGAAGCGCTGTGCGCGCTAGGCAACGGATTCTTCGTGACCCGCGCGGCGCACCCCGAGGCGAGCGCCGACGACGTCCACTACCCGGGTACGTACGTGGCCGGGCTGTACAACAGGCTCACCACCGATATCGACGGCAGGACAGTCGAGAACGAGGACCTGGTCAACCTGCCGAACTGGCTGCTCTTCCGATTCCGGCTGGGTGACGGCGCCTGGTTCGATGTTCAGGCCGCCGACGCTCTCGAATACGGCATGGATCTAGACCTGCGGCGGGCGACTCTCACCAGGCAGCAGCGCTGGCGGGAGCCGGACGGACGCATCACGGCCATGGTCCAGCGCAGCTTCGTCAGCATGAAGGACCCGCACCTGGCCGGCTTGCGGACGACGTTCATCGCGGAGAACTGGTCCGGCAGGCTGGAGATCGTGTCGGGTGTGGACGGCCGGATCGTGAATACCGGCGTCCGGCGCTACCGTGGGCTGAGTCACCAGCACCTCGCGGTCCTGCACGCCGCGGAGGCCGACGGCGAGACGGTGGAACTGACGGCGCAGACTTGCCAGTCCCTGATCCGGATTGCCGTCGCGGCCCGTACCAGGGTCGTCGGCAATGACGGTCCATGCCGTCGCCTGGTGACCGAACCGGGCGCGGTGATGCACGCCCTGGCGCTTGACCTCGAGCAGGGACGCCCGGAGACGGTCGAGAAGATCGCGGCCATCTTCACCTCCCGTGACCGCGCTATGACGGAGTGCCTGCATGCGGCGCGGCAGGCCGTGCTCGACGCGCCGGGATTCGGCGATCTCGAGGCCAGGCACACGGTCGCCTGGGAAGCGCTGTGGCGCCGGTTCGACATCAAGCTGTACGGCGCCAACCAGTGGGCGCAGACGGTGCTCCGGCTGCACACGCTCCACCTGCTGCAGACGATCTCCCAGAACTCGATCTTGCTGGACGCGGGGCTCCCGGCGCGCGGCTGGCACGGCGAGGCTTACCGGGGCCACGTCTTCTGGGACGAGCTGTTCATCTTCCCGGTGCTGAACTATCAGTTCCCGACGCTGGCCGCCGCGCTGCTGCGCTACCGCCACGCGCGGCTCGGGACGGCTCGCGCGGCGGCGAAGGCGGCCGGCTACTCGGGCGCGATGTTCCCATGGCAAAGCGGCAGTGACGGCCGCGAGGAATCCCAGCGCCTGCACCTGAACCCCAGCTCAGGCCGGTGGCTGCCCGACCACTCCCGCCTGCAGCGGCACGTCGGCATCGCGGTGGCCTACAACGTCTGGAAGCACTACCTGGTCACCGGAGACGTCCCCTTCCTGCGGTTCACCGGCGCCGAGATGCTGATCGAGATCGCCAGGTTCTGGGCCAGCATCGCGACCTACAACAGCGCACTTGACCGGTACGAGATCCGCGGCGTGATGGGCCCGGACGAGTACCACGACAGCTACCCGGATGCCGGCCGGCCGGGTCTTGACAACAACACCTACACCAACGTCATGGCCGTGTGGGTGCTGCGCCGCGCGGCTGAGGCGCTCAACGAGCTGGCGCCGTACTACCGTCACGAGGTTATGGAGGAACTCGGGCTCGGCCCGGCCGAACTCGACCGCTGGCGGGAGATAGCCGGCAAGATGCGCGTGGTGTTCCACGAAGACGGCGTGCTGGCCCAGTTCGAGGGCGACGAGCTACTGCGCGAGCTGGACTGGGCGGGCTACCGCTCCCGCCACGGCAATATCTTGCGCCTCGACCGCTTGCTCGAAGCCGAGGGGGACAGCGTCAACCGGTACCAGGTCTCCAAGCAGCCCGACGTGCTGATGCTGCTCTACCTGCTGTCCGCGGACGAGCTGCGAGACTTGCTAGACGGCCTGGGCTACCAGGTCACGCGGGAGCAGCTAGCGCGGACCGTCGACTACCATCTGGCGCGGACCGCGGATGGTTCCAGCCTCAGCAGCGTGGTGCATGCCTGGATACTGGGCAGGATCGATCCCGCGAGCGGGTGGCGGCGGCTGCTGCGCGCGCTGGACAGCGACGTTGGCGACGAGCAGAGCGGGACCACCGCGGAGGGCATCCATCTCGGTGCCATGGCGGGAACGGTCGACGTGGTGCTCCGCTGCATCACAGGAATGCGAGCCGACTCCGACGCGCTCAGGTTCGATCCGATGCTCCCGCCGCAGGTCAAGAAGCTCAGCTTCAGCGTGCACTACCGGGGACACCGGCTATCGGTCTCGCTCACCCAGCATCGCCTGAGAGTCAGCTCGCGCCGTGGCGACCCGTCGCCGATCCGGATCGCGGTCCGGGAACAGCTCCGCCAGGTCTGGCCGGGAACGCGGGCCGAGTTCTGGCTCGGGGACGGGGCCGCTACGTAATCTGCGGGATCACGATGGCCCGCTTGAGGATCTTCCCGCTGCCGCCGTGCGGCAGTTCGTCCACGATCCACACGTGACGCGGGTACTTGTACGCGGCGAGCTGGCTCTTGACGTACGCGCGCAGCTCGCCGGGTTCCGCCGACGCGCCGGGCTTGAGCGTCACCACCGCCGCGACTTCCTCACCGAGCAGCTCGTTGGGCACGCCGATCACCGCGGCCTCCGCGACCGCCGGGTGCTCGTAGAGCACTTCCTCGATCTCGCGCGGGTAGATGTTGAGCCCGCCCCGGATGATCATGTCCTTCTTGCGGTCCACGATCGAGAAGTAGCCCTCCGGGTCCATCCGGCCGAGGTCGCCGGTCCGGAACCAGCCGCCCGCCATCGCCTGCGCGGTGTCCTCCGGCCGCCGCCAGTACCCCTTCATCACGTCGTCGCCGCGGATCGCGATCTCCCCGATCTGACCGGGCGGCAGCGGGTCGCCCTCGTCGCTCTGCACCCGCATCTCGACGCCGGCGATGGCCTGCCCGATGGTGCCCGGCTTACGTTCCCTGTCGGGGTGGTTGAAGGACGCAACAGGAGAGGTTTCCGAGAGCCCGTAGCCCTCGAGGATCATGCAGCCGAACTGCTTCTCGAACGCGCGCATCAGCTCGACCGGCATCGCCGCGCCGCCGGACACGCACAGGCGCAGGCTGGCCACGTCCCCGGCGCTGCCGCCCGCGCTGTGCAAGATAGCCGCGTACATCGTCGGGACCCCCATCAGGACGGTCACCTGGTCCCGCTTGATGATCTCAAGCGCGCGAACGGGGTCGAACCTCGGCAGCAGGGTCAGGCACGCGCCAGAGGCGACCGCGCATCCCATCCCGACCGTCTGGCCGAAGGAGTGGAAGAGCGGGAGCGCGCCGAGCACCACGTCCTCCGCTGCCAGGCCCAGCAGCGTGGTCCTGGTGACCTCGACGTTGCTGTGCAGGTTGGCGTGCGTCAGCTCGGCGCCTTTCGGCTGCCCGGTGGTGCCCGACGTGTACAGGATCACGGCGGTGTCGCTGGACGCGCGATCGGCGACCGCCGGGGCGGGATCGACGCCGGCGAGCATATCGGCGAGCTCCGTGGGCTCGACGATCACGAGGTCTGTTCCCGCGCTCTTCGCGCCCTGGGCCGCCTGCTCGGCCACGCCATGCCAGATGAGTGCCAGCGCGGCGCCCGAGTCGGACAGGTAGTACTCCACCTCACGGGACTTGAATTGCGGGTTCATCGGGACCACGATGGCGCCGGCCCGCAGGATGCCGTAGTAGAGCTCGACGAACTCCGGGACGTTCGGCGCCATCAGGCCAACACGGTCGGCGGCGCCGATCCCGCGCCCGCGCAGCCAGGAGGCAACCCGGGCGCTGAGGTCGTCCAGGTCGCGGTAACGCAGCACATGGTCGTCCAGCACGACCGCGGGCCGGTCTGGATAGCTGCTTGCGGTGTTCACGAGTGTGGTGGCGAGATTTGTCATCGTTCTTCCCGATCTGACGTTCTTATCCGAGAAACCGACCGGCGCCTTGCGGGCTGCCCGTGACGTCAGTGGTTGTTCCGCCCCAACTCGTTTCAGCGTTCGTCCGCCCGAGCGGGCAGTCAACCGGCCATTGGTCCCGTCTTGCTCATCCCTTAAGGCTGCCACCAGCTTTGTTACTGGCCAGTAGCCCGTCGATGGCCCCGGGCACGAGGGACCTCTGGCCCTGACAGGCGGGGTGCCGGTGCGCTGTCCAATGAGGAAGGGGGAAAGTGGTCTCATGATGATTACCAGCCAAAATGCCGTCGAGGCGAATGCCGGCCTCGACACCGAGACGCTCAACATGATGCTGGAGACCGTCAGGGAATACGTCAGCGACGCGATTCCCGACGAACGGCTGCTCCAGCTCGACCATGACGACGAGTGCCCGGTTGACCTTGTCCGGGGCATGTGCAGCGACCAGCTGGGCATCCAGTTGCTGTTCATCCCTGAGGAATACGGCGGGATGGGCGGCGCCACGATCGACGTCTACCGGGTCTGCGAGCAGATGGCTCGCCTCGATGTCGGGGTCGCCACCAGCGTGCTCGCCACCTTCCTGGGCAGCGACCCGCTCTTTGTCGGCGCCACACCCGAGCAGAAGAGCCAGTGGCTGACCGAGATCGCCGAACGCGGCGTGCTGTACGCCTACGGGGCCACCGAGCCCGAAGCGGGCAGCGACCTGGCCGCGCTCAAGACGACCGCGACTCCGGTGCTGACCGACGGGCGCGTCAGCGGTTACCGCCTGAAGGGCCGCAAGCAGTGGATCAGCAACGGCGGCATCGCCGACAAGTACACCATCTTGGCCAGCGCGCCTGGCGGGCCCACCTGGTTCGTGCTGGATCGCGGCACCGAGGGATTCACCCAGAACCGGCCCGAGGACAAGCACGGCATCCGGCTGTCCAACACCGCCGCCCTGTTCCTCGATGACGTGCTCGTGCCCGCCGGCAACCTCGTCGGTGATGTTGAGGGGCAGGGCCTCATCCAGGCCCAGAAGGTGTTCGGCTACACGAGGCTGATGGTGGCGGCGTTCGGTCTCGGTGCGGGCTGGTCCGCGCTTGACCGTGCCATTCCGTACTCCACGACCCGGATCCAGGGCGGCGCGCCGCTGTCGGAGAAACAGGGCTACACCCACAAGCTCATCGTCCCGCACGCCGTCGCGCTGGAAGCCGCCCGCGCGTTCATCGAGTACGTCGCCACCCGTATCGACGCGGGTGAGGGCGCGGACGGGGCGCTCAACACCGAGGGCGCGATCGCGAAATACCTGGCGACCGAGGCGGGGAACCGGGCCGCCGACGCCGCGATACAGGCCCACGGCGGGTACGGGTACACCCGCGAGTACCTGGTGGAGAAGATCAGACGGGACGTTCGTATCACCACGATCTACGAGGGCACGTCCGAGATCATGGAGATGACGATAGCCCGCGACCGGTGGCAGCAGCACCTGAAGACCGCTGGCCGTTACTACCTGGACCGCGCGGCGGCGCTCCGCGACCTCGACGCCCGTCATCCCGACGTCGGCGCCGGCATCGCCGCCGTGGCCTGCGAAGCGCTAGCGGGCGTGCTCGAAGCCTGCCGCGCCGGCCGGCTCACCCGCAACCAGCACGTGCTGCTCCGCCTTGGCGAGCTGATCGCCGCCGCCGAGGGCGCCGGCTGCTTCGCCGACCGTGCCGCGGCGGCGCTCGACGGCGAGCTGCCGGAGAAGGCCGACCACCGGTTCGACGGGGACGCGCTCGCCGCCATGAGCCGGGTGTTCGCCCGCGACGCCGCCCAGAAGGTGGCCTGCGACGGGATGCGCTGGGTGACCGGCGCCGCAAGCGCCTCGGGTGCCCCGCTGCTTAGCAGCCTGCGGGTCGACGCCGCGTGCGCGGCGCAACAAGGGCTGATAGCCGACATGGACCGCGTCGCCGACGTCCTTTACGGACGCTTCGGCGCGGCGTCCCGTTAAGGATCTAGTGAAATGACCGCGAATCCGCAAGACACCACCCAGTCAGCCAGGCCAGGGCGGCAGCACATCGCCATCGTGGGTATGGGCGCGATCATGCCGCAGGCACCGACGGCGGCGGCCTTCTGGGCCAATATCACCGGCGGGCGCTACAGCATCACCGACGTCCCTAAAGATCGCTGGGACCCCGGCCAGTACTACGACCAGGACCCGCGCGCTCCCGGCAAGACCTACTCCCGGATCGGGGGATGGGTCCAGGAGTTTCCCTGGGACCCGATTGGCTGGCGCCTGCCGCTGCCGCCGAAGGTCAGCGACCAGATGGATGACGGCCAGAAGTGGGCGGTGGCCGCGGCTCGCGAGGCCCTCATCGATGCCGGGTGGCCCGGCTGGAACGTCGATCCCGAGCGGGTGGCCGTGGTGATCGGCAACGCGATGGGCGGCGAGAGGCACTACGCGACCACGCTGCGGATCCAGCTGCCCGAGTTCACCCGCGAGCTAGCCCGGTCCGCGGCGTTCGCGTCGCTGCCCGCCAGCACCCGTGAGGCGGTCATCGCCGAGACGAGCCGGTCGTTCATCAGCATGTCTCCCGACATCACCGAGGACACCATGCCTGGCGAGCTGGCGAACATCATCGCCGGGCGGATAGCGAACCTGTTCAACTTCCGCGGGCCGAGCTTCACCACCGACGCCGCCTGCGCGTCCGGCCTCGCCGCGCTCAGCGCGGCCGCCGCCGGCCTGGCGGACAGGCAGTACGACGCGGTGATCACCGGCGGGGTGGACCGGAACATGGGGCCTGGTGTCTTCGTCAAGTTCTGCAAGATCGGGGCGCTGTCCGCCACCGGGACGCGGCCGTTCGACGCCGGCGCCGACGGCTTCGTCATGGGCGAGGGAGCGACCCTGCTGGTGCTCAAGCGGCTGGCGGACGCCGAGCGAGACGGTGACCGGATTTACGCCGTGCTGCTCGGCGTCGCCGGGGCAAGCGACGGCAAGGGCAAGGGGATCACCGCACCGAATCCGGCCGGGCAGCGGCTGGCCATCGCGCGCGCCTGGCACAACGCCGGCGTCGACCCGGCCACCGTCTCCTGCGTCGAGGCGCACGGCACGTCGACGCGGGTCGGTGACGCCGCCGAACTGGAGAGCCTCAGCTATGTGTTCCGCCCTGGCGAGCTGCCGCCAGGCTCGATCGCGCTTGGCTCGGTGAAGTCGAACATCGGCCACCTGAAGGGCGCGGCGGGGACCGCCGGCCTGTTCAAGCAGGTCATGGCCTTGCATGAGAAGGTACTGCCGCCGAGCCTGAACTTCCGGGAGCCGAACCCGAACGTGGACTGGGCCAGCTCTCCGTTCCGGGTGAACGGCGAGCTGAGGGACTGGCCGGCCCCGCCCGGGGGTGTGCGGCGGGCTGGCGTCAGCGCCTTCGGATTCGGCGGCACCAACTTCCACGCGGTGCTCGAGGAGTACATTCCGGGCCGATACGCCGGTGATGACCGGCGGACGTTCGCCGTCTCCGGAGTGCGGGAGGCGGAGCCGGCCCGCGCCAAGGACCCGCTGCGCGGCGCCCTGGTCGTCGGCGGCGGCAACGAAGCAGACGTAGCCGGACAGCTCGCCCGGATACGGGACCTGGCGGCGGCCGGCCAGGCGCCGCCCGTGGCGCCTCCCGACGCCGCACTGGCAGCGGCCCAGGTACGGGTCGCCATCGACTACGGTGCGCCCGCCGAGCTGGCCGACAAGGCTGGCATGGCCGTCAAGGCGCTTACCGGCGGCGCACCGGAGCTGCGTACGATGCTGCGCTCGCGCGGCGTGTTCATCGGCCACGGCCCGGCTCCCAAGACCGCGTTCCTGTACACGGGGCAGGGCTCCCAGTACGTCAACATGCTCCGCGAGCTCCGGGACACCGAGCCGATCGTGGCGCAGACGTTCGCCGAGGCGGACGAGATCATGACTCCACTGCTGGGCCAGTCGCTGACCTCCTACATCTTCGTCGACGAGGGCGACCCGGCGCAGGTCGCGCAGGCCGAAGAGCGGCTGCTGCAGACCGAGATCACGCAGCCAGCGGTGCTCGCCACCGACTTGGCGCTCACCCGCATGCTCGCGGCGTACGGCATCAAGCCCGACCTGGTGATGGGGCACAGCCTCGGTGAATACGGGGCACTGGTCGCGGCCGGAGCCCTGTCGTTCGGGGCGGCGCTCGAGGCCGTCAGCGCACGCGGCCGGGGGATGGCGGGCGTCAACGTGACCGACACCGGCGCGATGGCGGCCGTGATGGCCCCGCTGGCCGAGATCGAGCGGGTCGTCGCGTCCGTCGACGGCTACGTCGTCATCGCCAACATCAACAGCACGCACCAGGCCGTGATCGGCGGCGCGACCGACGCGGTGGAGCGGGCCATCGAGGCCTTCACCTCGGCCGGATACACGGCCGGTCGCATCCCGGTCAGCCACGCGTTCCACACGGCGATCGTCGCGCCGGCCAGCGAGCCGCTCCGGCAGACCCTGTCCAGGCTTGAACTCCGCGCTCCGACGCTGCCGATCGTCGCCAACGTCGACGGAGAGTTCTACCCCGCGGACGGCCCCGGCGTGCGGGACCGGATGCTGGACATCCTGGGCCGCCAGGTTGCCTCGCCTGTCCAGTTCGTCAAGGGCCTGCGAACGCTGTACGACGCGGGCGCGCGCGCGTTCGTCGAGGTCGGGCCGAAGCGGGCACTGGCCGGGTTCGCCGAAGACGTGCTCGGCTCGGCGCACGACGATGTCCTCGCGCTGTTCACGAACCACCCGAAGTACGGCGACATACCGTCGTTCAACGCCGCGCTCTGCGGCCTGTACGCCGCGGGCCTGGGGTACCCCGCGGCGCCTGCGCCGGCTCAGGAGCCCGCGCCGGCTCAGGAGCGGACGTCCGTGCAGCTGCCGGCGCCGGTGCCCGCTCCGGCTGGCTCAGCTACCGCACCTGCCGCACCTACCGCACCTATCGCTCCGGGGGCAGCCATGCCGGAAGACCGTTACGCCGAGCTTGGCCGCCTGGTCGCCGATCTCATCGACCGCGGCCGCGGCATCCTCGACGGCACCCCGCAGCCCGGGAGCGCGCAGACCGCCCGGCCGGCCGCGGCGTCGTTCTCCGCGCCGGATGGCGCGGCGCCGCCGCCGCAATCCGAGCCGGTGGTCATCACCGGTGCCGCGCTCGGCCTGCCTGGCACGGAGCGGGTGTTTGACGATGAGAACGTCGCGCGCATCCTTTCCGGCCAGCAGTTCATCGACGTCGTCCCGCGCCAGGTACGGCGCGGGATGGTCGACAAGCACATCACCCGGCTGGTGAAGAGCGAGACCGGCGACCCGGTCTTCGAGACGATCGAGAGCGAGAGTGACGTCATCAAGCTGGCCGGCCGGTTTGGGACCTTCGACCTCCCCAGGGAATTCGGTGTCGACGCTGACCGGGACGCCGCGCTCGACGAGTGCACCCGGCTGGCCATCGGCGCCGGCGTGGACGCGCTGCGCGACGCCGGCATCCCGCTGGTGCTGCACTATCACACCACGACGATCGGCACCAAACTGCCGGATCGCTGGTGGCTGCCGGCCGACATGCGGGACGACACCGGAGTGATCTTCGCGTCCGCGTTCCCTGGCTACGGGTCCTTCGCGACGGAACTCAATCACTACCACGAAGACCGCGCCCGCCGGCATGAACTCAGCGTGCTCGAGGACGTCCGCGCGCGGATGAGCGCGCAAGATCGGGCCGCGGGCGAGGTGGACAGCCGCATCGCCGAATTGCGGCACCGGCTGCAGGCCGAGCCGTACAACTTCGATCGCCGCTTCCTGTTCCGTGTCCTGCCCATGGGGCACTCGCAGTTCGCCGAGCTCATCGGTGCCCGCGGGCCGAACACGCACGTGAACGGCGCCTGCGCGAGCACCGCGCAGGCCCTGTGCATGGCGGAGGACTGGATTAGGTCCGGGCGATGCCGGCGCGTCATCGTGGTTTCGGCGGACAACATTGCCTCGGACACCCTGTTGCCCTGGACCGGATCGGGCTTCCTCGCCAGCGGGGCGGCGGCCACTGACGCGGTGGTCGAGGACGCGGCCCTGCCGTTCGACAAGCGCAGGCACGGGATGATCATCGGCTCGGGCGCGGCCGCCCTGATCGTGGAGTCAGCGGACGCGGCGCGCGAGCGCGGCATCCGGCCGATCTGCGAGATCGTGGCGGCGGTCGTTGCCAACAGCGCCTTCCACGGCACCCGCCTCGACGTCGAGCACATCTCGCAGGTGATGGAGCGACTGATCCGCCAGGCCGAGCGGCGGGGTATCGACCGCGACAAGATCGCCGGGCAGACGGTGTTCGTATCGCACGAGACCTACACACCGGCTCGCGGGGGCAGTGCGTCGGCTGAGATCAAGGCCCTGCGGACCGCGTTCGGGCCGGCCGCGGACTCGATCGTCGTCGCGAACACGAAGGGCTTTACCGGGCATGCCATGGGCGCCGGGATCGAGGAGGTCGTCGCCGTCAAGGCACTGGAAACGGGGATCGTCCCGCCGGTACCGAACTTCCGCGAACCCGACCCGGAGCTTGGCATGCTGAACCTGTCCCGCGGCGGGACATACCCGGTCAAGTACGCGCTTCGGCTCGCCGCCGGATTCGGCTCGCAGATCTCGATGACGCTGATGCACTGGATCGAGCCGCCAGACGGCGCGCACCGCGCGCCGAGCGAACTCGGCTTCGCTTACCGCATCGCGGATGAGGCGGCGTGGCGTTCATGGCTGGCCAAGGCGAGCGGCCGCGACGACGCCCGGCTGGAAGTCGTACAGCGCAGGCTCCGTGTCGCCGACGACGGCGCGCGGCAGCCAGCGGTGCCCGCGCCGGCCGCGTCGGCCGCGCAGGCCGCGCCGACCATGCAGGCCGCGCAGACCATGCAGGCCGTGCCGACTGTGCAGGCCGTGCCGGTCGTGCAGGCCGTGCCGGTCGTGCAGGCTGTGCCGGCTGTGCGGGTACCTGAGCCGGCCGCCCAGCCCGCCGCCGCACAGCCGGCGGCGACGGCCGTGGCTGAGACGGTGGCGGCACCCGCGGCGGCCGCCGAGACGATGCCGGCGCAGGCCGTGCCGGAGGGATCCGGGACGGCTGATCCGATCGTCGAGACGGTTCTTGACGTCGTGGAGGGCCTGACCGGGTACCCGCGCGACCTGCTCGACCTCGACCTGGACCTGGAAGCCGACCTCGGCGTGGACACCGTCAAGCAGGCCGAGGTGTTCGCCGCGGTCC
>Ga0187807_1000616_pt1 | contig 11283 bp, 6 predicted proteins | sample NC_wetland_sal_i_4_FD_132432 | JGI IMG/M metagenome (GOLD analysis project Ga0187807, IMG submission 132432) | Wetland sediment microbial communities from Neuse River Estuary, North Carolina, USA - ASW_2 | ecosystem: Environmental > Aquatic > Freshwater > Wetlands > Sediment | place: USA: North...
ACAGCGAACGCGGATCCCCGTTTGGCCCCCCGCGGGGCCGTGACAGGCGCGACGAGCGTGTGCCCGGCCCGGACCGACACGACCTGGCTGCCGGTCGCGGCGGTGCCTCCGGTGCCTGGGGTACCTGCGGTACCTGCGGTGCCGCCCGTACCGCCCGTGCTGGCCTGGGCGATCTCGGTCAGGCGGACCCGCGCCGCCCCGGCCGGGGCAGACAGGACGACCGAGACGGCCAGGCCCGATCCGGTCGTGTTCCCCGCGACGACCGCCTGCTCGCTGATGGGCGCGGCGGCGGCGGTGAACGCGCCCGCGCCGCTGCCGGGCACCAGCACCCCGGCGACGACCGGCACGTTCGAGGTGATCTCGAGCGCGGCGGCCGTGCCGCCGAGCGGCGTGAGCGCCTGGTAGGAAGCCGATTCTCCGGGCAGGTCGATGGACTGGGAGCCGAACGGGCGAAGGTTCCCCTGGGGGGTGATCGCGAGCACGTTCACCTTGGCGCTCGAGGTCCCGGGGACGGCGAGGAAGAGGCCCGCGGCGCTTACCGACGGCGGCACGCCAGGGATCACCAGCTGAGTGGACGGCGCGGCGGTGCTGGGCAGCCAGCTGGCGGTGCCGTGGGACGAGCCTTCGGAGACGTCTGCCGCCACCCGGCCGATGCTGGTGTGCACCTCGATGGCGACCACGCTGGACCCGCTGCCCATCGAGGAGAGGGATTCGGTCACGGTCTGGTCCGGCGGGACCGTGATCCCGGTGTCGTTGCCCGCCTGGGCCTGGCCCGCGTCGGTGATGACGCTGACGTCCACGCTCGCGGCCAGCGAGTCGATGTTCATCAGGTCGAGCTGGATCTGCGCCGCACCGTTCTGCTGTCCGGGTCCCACGAACCAGATGTCCGAACCGGGCTCGCCGCAGCGGACACTGGCCAGGCCGGAGCTCTGCGCCACTTCGGCCTCCATGGCCTGGGCCATGGTGCCGCTCGCGGACACCGACCAGCCTTCAGCCACCGAGGCGCCCTTCGTGCTGGTACGTGACCCCGCGGGAACCGTCAGCAGGGAGAGCACACCCGGGCTTTGCGCGCGGACGGGACTAGTCGCGCGCAGCGGCACGCCGGCCGGCGGCAGCGCGGTCAGCTCGACCTGACCCGTCTGACCCGTCTGACCCGCCTGGCCCGCCTGGCCCGCGATCGCGGGTGCCGCGGGGCCAGTGGCGGTCACGGCACCGGCGATCAGCGCGACCGGGCCCGAGCCGTTGCCCTGGGCGGGCGGGCAGGCGCGGGCGGCCGAGGTGACCGCAACCTGCCGGGTCACGGCGGCGGCGGAGTCCGGGCGCGGCGCCGCGGGATGGGTCAGCTGCGCGGCGCCGGCGATGACGCCGAGCGCCGCCAGGACCGCACCGGCCGGCACCAGGTGGACGAGCCTCACGACGAGTCCTCGGACCGGTCGCCAGGGCCGCCCCGCCGACGTCGCGGCGGCTTCCCGTGCCGGGCCGCGTGCTGGCCGCCGCGCCCGCGCCGCGGGGTCGCGGGCGCGGCGGCGGGAGCCGATGCCGGGGCCGGGGTGGATGCGGGGGCCGGGGCGTGACGGGCTGTGGTGCCGGGGTCGCCTCCCGAGGCTCGGCCTGCCCGGGGCAGGTCGGCCCAGGGCGCGGGACCCTCGTCGATGTGCGGCCCGCCGCCCAGCGCAGGCTCTGAGCCGTGCGCCGAGGTGCGCGCCGCTCCGACCGCGGCCCAGGGCTCAGCGGCGAAACCCGTGCCAGCGCCGGAGTAGCTGTCTGGGGCGTAGCTGGTGTCCGGGCTGTAGCTGGTGTCCTGGGCGGAACCGAGGTCCTCGGTGCGGGTGACGCCGGCCATCGCGACCTGCGGCCGCCGCGTGCGGCGGGTCGACCGCGCGCCCTCGGCGCGTTCCCGCCGCCGGCCGGTGGCGGGGACGGCAGCGGAGTCCGCGGCGACCGACGACCGGGTGCCGGGCAGGGCGAGCGCGAAGGCGACGACCAGGGCAGCGGCCTCGCCGCCGAGGCTGACGTCCCGGCCCGTCTGGTTGCGGCTGATGACCAGCCGGCCGCCGCCCGCGGGGAGCACGAAACCCTGCGCCCACCCGTCTACCGGCGCCGCGAGCTTGGTCAGCGGCTTTCCGTCAAGGGTCGCGGACCAGCCGCCCGCGGGCTCCGCCAGGACCAGCGTGCCGGAAGTGTCCGGGGCGAGCACTGCGTTCACGCCGACCGGCCCCGAGGGGACCGGGACGGCGGTGCCGCCCGCGCCCAGGACGCTGACGCGCGCTACCGTCCCGGACACCTGCCACAGGTAGTACGAGGACGCCCGGGTCAGTGGCTCTAGGCCGGCGGCCGCGTCAAGCTGGCGCGCCAGCGGCTGGTCGATCGGGGCGGGCAGCAGCACGTAACCGATGTCGAACTGGCTCAGCGCGTGCCCGGTATCCCCTGCGTCGCCGCCGCCCGCGGCGGCCAGGGAGGCCACGACGCCGTCCAGGGCCTGCGTGGAGGATGCGGGCTCGGTCAGTTCGGGCTCGCCGAGCACCGGGTCGGCATCGCGCAGGACGGCGTAGGACAGGGCCCCGCCATCCTGCCGGAGCACCAGCGTCCTGACCCGGTCCTGGCCGGCCGATGAAGCCGCCACGAAGGCGGGCAGGATCTGCGGGCCGGCCGCGGCCACCGGCCCGCCGAGCCCGTCAGCCAGCCAGTATCCGGCCGCCAGCGCCGGCGCCGAGACTGCCACGGCGAGACCGGCCACCGTCGCGAGAAAGCGCCAGTCGGTGCCGAGCCGCCGGCCGGCGGCGAGATTCCCGCCCAGCGGGCGGGTAACCGTCTCGATCAGCGGCGTGGCCGCCAGCAGCAGGCCAGCCGCGGCGATCGCGATCGCGATCCCCGGCCAGGCGCTGACGGCGGTGCCGCCTTGCGGCGGCACGACCCGGACCCGGCTCACCACGAGGGCCATGACCAGCCCGTACAGCGCGATGCCCCATCCGGCGTAGACCAGGGCGGTGCGCCGGCGGGTGAGCAGGGCGCAGAACGCGGGCAGCACGAGCCCGGCGGTGACCCAGGCCGGCGGTAGCCCGGGGCCGCCCGGGCTGAGCAGCAGCAGCGACTCCGGCCGCAGGCCGGCGGCGGACAGCCCGGGCCTGACCAGGCCCGCCTCGCCGAAGAACGCGGACGGGCTCGCTACCAGGTGGAAGGTCCACGGTATGAGGATGACGGCAGGCACCACGGCGACGATCGCGGCGTTGACGACCGTCCGGGAGCCGAGCCAGTGCCAGGCCGCCAGCGCCCCGAGCGCGGCGATCACCGCGACCGGCCAGGCCAGCGGCACGAAGGCCGCCGCGATCGCGGTCAGCAGGCCGGCCGCCCAGGCCGCGCGGCGCGCAGTGAAGCGGGATGGGGAGGTGGGCAGGGGGCCGGCCAGCATCCGGCCGACCATGATGCCGATCAGCGGGAGCAGCACGAAGGCGGCCACGGTGCCGATCCGGCCGGCCGCCACGGCGCCCGTGGCCACCGGGAGCAGCGCGTAGCTGGCCGCGATCCAGATCCTGGCGGCCAGGACGGGCGTGAGGCGCCGGGTGGCGAGGAACGCCGTCACCCCGGCCGCGGGCACGCCACCGAGCAGCAGCACGTCCGTGGCCAGCCAGGGCTTGCCCCCGAGCAGGGTGGCCAGGACGGCCATCACGCCGACGTAGGGCGGAGCGCTCGCGGCTGAGCCGATGCCCGTGTCGTGGTAGCCCGCCAGGTATTCGTGCCACAGGCTGCCCGCGCCGCCCCAGGCCGGGACCAGCGCCCCACCCGCGAGCGTGGCCGAACCCGAGAGCACCGAGCCGGTCAGCGACCGCTCCGCGACCAGCGCGACCACGGCCAGGCCCGCGAAGAGCAGGAAGCCGGGGCTGGTCAGCACGCGCCGGGCGACCGGATCGGTGGCGGGCAGGGGCAAATCGTCGGCTGGTTCGTCCACCACCGCGTGGTGCAGGCCGCCGCTGTCGTAGCCGGATCCGCGGGAGAGCAGGCCCGCGGCTGATTCGGCGAGCCGACCCAGCGTCCGGCCACGCGGCAGCTGGCCGCGCAGGACCGCGTAGCCGTGCTTGCGGTCGGCGGCGCGACGGCGGCGCTCGCGCCGCAGCAGCAGCGGGTGCCGCAACAGCCAGGCCACCGCTCCGAGGTGAGCCGCCGCCTTGCGCTGCTGCTTGGTGAGAAGGAAGTACGCCGCGCGAACCAGGGATCCGGTCAGGCAGCCGCCCACCACCCCGAGCATGGGCAGCAGCGGCAGGTTGACGGCGAAGACGTACAGCGCGCTGCGCCGGTCGAGCAGGCGCGGATGACCGCCGGCCGCGGGCGTCTTGCGGACCTGCCTGGCCGAGAGCTCGCGGTGGTACACCACCGCGTCGGTGATCACCCGCACCTCGTAGCCGGCCGCGTGCGCCCGCCAGCAGAAGTCGATGTCGTCGCGGAACAGGGGCAGGTTACTGTCGAAGCCGCCGAGCTGGTCCCAGACGTCGCGGCGGATCAGCATGCCCGCCGAGCTAACCGCCAGCACGGCCCGGCTGCCGTCGTGCTGGCCCTGGTCGATCTCACCCGGCTCGACTCCGGTGAGGCGCCGTCCCGCCCGGTCGGTGGTGATGCCCGCCTCGCGCACCACGCGCCGGTCCGACAGGTCCCTTAGCTTCGGGCCGAGGACCGCCACCGACCGGCTGCGGCTGGCCCCCTTGAGCAGCTGCTCGAGGGCGTCGGTGGCTGGCTCGCAGTCGTCGTGCAGCAGCCAGATCCACTCCGTGCCCGGAACCGGGGCGTCCCGCGATCCCGGGGATCCCGGCGCGGGCCTGCGAGCCGTGGGGTGCTGCAGGGCGCGGGCGACGGCAGCGCCGTAACCCGTGTCCGGCTCCATGCCGAAGACCGCATCCTGGCCGAGCAACTCGGCCAGCGTCGCCCCGCTGCGGTCCTGGCTGCCGGTGTCCACCCCGACGACGCGCTGCACCGGATGCGTCTGCTCGCGCACCGCGCGGATGAGTCCCGGCAGCAGCCGCGCACCGTCGTGTGCGACGACCACGGCGGTGACGACCTGACGGAGGTGCGCTGCGTTCTGTGACAAGGGTCCTGTCTGGTGGCCTGGGCTGCGGCGCCTCGCACGGCTACCCGCCCGGCAAGAGCGCGTGGACTACGTGAACGACAACCCCCGAGCGCTCACGCAGGACTAAAGATACACAGCACGGATCCACGCAGCGGGGTGAACGCGGGATGTCCGAGCGGCCGCGCTAGCCCCGGGGGACGACCCCGAGACCCGCTACCCGGCCTGGCGCTTCAGACGGCGCCGCTCGCGTTCCGACATGCCGCCCCAGATGCCGAATCGCTCGTCGTGCTCGAGCGCGTACTCCAGGCACTCGGCCCGGACCTCGCAGCTCCGGCACACTCGCTTGGCCTCCCGGGTCGATCCTCCCTTTTCCGGGAAGAACGCCTCCGGATCTGTCTGCGCGCACAGCGCCTGATCCTGCCAGCCCAGCTCGTCATCCTCGTCTGGACTGACGAAGACCTGCGCCAGCGGGACGATGACCTCAGTCACAGCGCATCCTCCCTCCCCACTCGGAGCCCCCGGTCTCGCCCCCACTCCCCCGCAGGACGAGAATCACATCAATGAAATTACACTCGCGTGTCTCGCTTCAAGTCAAGCGGAAAAGGTGATAGTGGTCCCGCCGTTGTCCGGGATGCGAGATAAATAACTCAGAGAACACGAATAGGAACGCAGCGTTATCGCCGCTCGTGACACACCGGCACCGGCGGTCACTCTCGGCCAACGCGGCACTCCGGAACCGGGGGAAGCCGGATCGGAGCCGGGGGTCCCATCCAGGCGAGCAGGCACGGCCCAGACCGCGGCTGGGCGGACCAGAACCCATGACGCCCGACGGAACCTGCCACACTTTACAGTTATGCGCATCACCGTGCTCGCGGGCGGCGTGGGTGCCGCCCGCTTTCTGGTCGGCCTGAAGCAAGCCGCGCCCGAAGCCGAGATCACCGTCATCGGGAACACCGGCGACGACATCACCCTGTTCGGCCTGCGGGTCTGCCCGGACCTGGACACCGTCATGTACACGCTGGGCGGCGGCATCAACACCGAACAGGGCTGGGGCCGGGCCGGGGAGACCTTCAGCATCCGGGCCGAACTCGCCGCCTACGGCGCGAGCCCGGACTGGTTCACGCTCGGCGACCGGGACTTCGCCACCCACATCCTGCGCAGCCAGCTGCTGGCGGCCGGCCAGCCGCTTTCCGCCATCACCGAGGTGCTCTGCGCCAGGTGGCAGCCTGGCGTGCGGCTGCTGCCGATGTCCGACGACCCGGTCGAAACCCACGTCCTGCTCCAGGGCCCGGACGAGCGCGTGGTCCACTTCCAGGAGTGGTGGGTGCGGATGCGGGCCGACACGCCCGCGGCGCAGATCATCGCCGTCGGCGCCGCCGACGCCGCCCCGGCCCCCGGCGTGCTCGACGCCATCGGCACGGCCGACGTGGTCGTGTTCCCGCCGTCCAACCCCGTGGTCAGCATCGGCACCATCCTCGCGGTTCCCGGCATCAGGGCGGCGGCCGCGGCCAAGACCGTGGTGGGCGTGTCACCCATCATCGGCGGCTCGCCGGTGCGCGGGATGGCCGACGCCTGCCTGGCCGCGATCGGGGTGGAGACCTCGGCCGCGGCGGTCGGCGCGCACTACGGCCCCGAGCTGATCAACGGCTGGCTCGTCGACGATCAGGACAAGGCGGCCGGTGACGACCCGGCCCTGGCCGGGACCGAGGTCCGCGCCCTCCCGCTCTACATGCGCGACCTGCCCGCCACCGCCGCCATCGCCCGCGCGGCGCTGGACCTGGCTCAGGAGCTGAGGTAGTGGCCGCTACGCCGGTTACCGTCGTGCCGGTCACCGGTCTGCCCGAGATCACCGCGGGCAGCGACCTCGCCGCGCTCATCGCCGCGGCCGCCCCGGACCTGCGCGAGGGCGACATCCTCGTCATCACCTCGAAGATCGTCAGCAAGGCGGAGGGCCGGGTGGTCACCATCTCCCGGGAGCAGGCCATCGAGGCCGAGACGGTGCGGGTGGTCGCCCGGCGCGGCGCCACCACCATCGCGCAGACCCGGCACGGACTGGTGCTGGCGGCGGCCGGCGTAGATGAGTCCAACACCGCCCCGGGGACCGTCGTGCTGCTGCCCGAGGACCCGGACGAGTCCGCCCGCCGGCTCCGCAAGGCGCTGCACCACCGCACCAGCGTGAGCCTCGGCGTGATCGTCACCGACACGATGGGCAGGCCGTGGCGGGCCGGGCAGACCGACAACGCCGTCGGCGCCGCCGGCATCGTCCCGGTGCGGGACTACCGCGGCGAGCCCGACACGTTCGGCAACATCTTGGAGGTCACCGTCGCCGCCGTCGCGGACGAGATCGCCGCGGCCGCGGACCTGGTGAAGGGCAAGTCGCGGCACGTCCCGGTCGCGGTGGTGCGCGGGCTGGCCGAGTTCGTCACCGAGCAGGACGGCCCAGGCGCGCGGGCGCTGATCAGGCCGGCCGAGGAGGACATGTTCCGGTTCGGATCCGCGGACGTGCCCCTGGCCCGCCGGACCATCAGGGCATTCACCTCCGAGCCGGTCGACGCCGGGGCGGTCCGCCGGGCCATCGCCACCGCGCTGACCGCGCCCGCGCCGCACCACAGCGAGCCGTGGCGGTTCGCGGTGCTGGAATCGGCCGCGGCCCGCACGGCCCTGCTCGACGCGATGCTCGAGGCGTGGATCGCCGACCTGCGCCGCGACGGGTTCACGCCGGAGCAGATCGCCCGCCGGATCCGGCGCGGGGAGCCGCTGCGGCAGGCGCCGCTGATCGTGGTGCCCTGCCTGGTCGCCGACGCGGCGCACGACTACCCCGACGAGCGGCGTTCGGCCGCGGAGCAGGCCATGTTCACCGTCTCGGTGGGCGCGGCGGTGCAGAACCTGCTCATCGCGCTCGCCGTCGACGGGCTCGGCTCCGCGTGGATCTCGAGCACGCTGTTCTGCCAGGACGTAGCCGCCCGCGCGATGGACCTGCCGGCCGGCTGGCGCCCCATGGGCGCCATCGCGGTCGGCCACCCCGCCGAGCAGGCCAGACCGCGCCCGCCGCGCGACCCGGGCGACTTCCTGCTGGTCCGGTTACGAGGTCAGCACGGGCAGCGGAGACCGGACCGACGCGCAGACGCCGTCGGAAGCGGCCGCGGCCGCGCGCCTTTCTTCCGGCACCTCGCCGTAGGTGGTGGTGCGCTGACGCATCGGGCGGCCGAGGGGTTCGGCGATCGCACGGAGCTGGCTGATCGTCTTGTAGGACCCGTGATCCGCGCCGGCCATCCGGCTGATGGTCTCCTCCATCAGCGTCCCGCCGAGGTCGTTGACGCCGCCCTGCAGCACGTCGCGGCAGCCGTCGTCGCCGAGCTTGACCCAGGAGCACTGGATCGAGTCGATCGCCCCGTGCAGCATGAGCCGGGACACCGCGTGCACCGCCCGGTTCTCCCGCCGGGTCGGCCCGGGCCGGGCCAGGCCCGCCAGGTAGATCGGGGCGTTCTCATGGATGAACGGCAGCAGCACGAACTCGGTGAAGCCGCCGGTCCGCTCCTGGATCGAGCGGATCACCCGCAGGTGGCCGACCCAGTGCGCGGGCGTGTCGACGTGGCCGTACATCATCGTGGCCGAGGTGGGCAGGCCGAGTTCGTGCGCGGTGGAGATCACCTCGATCCACACCGAGGCCGGCAGCTTGCCCTTGGTCAGCACCCAGCGCACGTCGTCGTCGAGGATCTCCGCCGCCGTCCCTGGCAGCGAGCTGACCCCCGCCTCCTTGGCCCGGACCAGCCACTCCTTGATCGGCAGGCCGGTGCGGGAGGCGCCGTTCACCACCTCCATCGGTGAGAACGCGTGTACGTGAAGTCCAGGACGCCTTCGCTTGACTTCGGAAGCAATTTCGAAGTATGCTGTCCCCGGCAGATCGGGATGGATGCCTCCCTGCATGCACACCTCTGTGGCGCCGGCATCCCAGGCTTCGGCGGCGCGGTCGCCGATCTGCTGCAGCGACAGCGTGTACGCGTCGGCGTCGGTCCGCCGCTGCGCGAACGCGCAGAACCGGCAACCGGTGTAGCAGACATTGGTGAAGTTGATGTTGCGGGTGACAACGTAGGTGACGTCGTCGCCGGCGACCTCGCGGCGCAGCGCGTCGGCGAGGCCAGCCAGCGCTTCCAGGTCCGGGCCGTCGGCGGACAGCAGGGCGACGGCCTGGGCGTCGGTGAGGGCGAGCGGGTCGCGTTCGGCCTGGCGGAGGGCGGCTGCGACCTCGCCGGCGGACAGCACGGCCGGGGCGCCCCCCGCGGCGGAGCGCCCGGTAGCTGAGCGCCCGGCGGCGGAGTGCCCGGCGGCGGGGCGCCCGGCGGCGGGGCGTGGAGCCTGGCCCGGGGCAGGCAGCGTGGTCCGTTCGGCAATCTCATTCCAGTCGCCGTAGACCTCGGCGAAATCCTCCCGGCGGTCATGGGTACGGCCGGTGGTGTCGATGGTCACGTGCAGGTCGGTGCGGCCGGACCCGGCTTCTGAGCCCCAGCCGCCGTCCGGTTCCTGCCACGGCAGGCCGCGCGGCCGAGCGCCGTCGGCGGCCAGGCCGGTCGCCGGGTCGGCCAGCGCGGCCACGTGCCGGGCCAGCCGCGGGTCCAGCCACGGCTCGCGGATGTAGGGCGGGTAGATCGTCAGGCGCTCGCGCAGGGTGAAGCCCGCCTTGGCGGTGTGCGCTGCGAGTTCGTCGATGTCCGGCCACGGGCGTTCGGGGTTGACGTGGTCCGGGGTCAGCGGGGAGACACCGCCCCAGTCGTCGATGCCGGCCCGCAAGATGAGGTCGTACTGGGCGCCGACCAGGTTCGGCGGCGCCTGGATGCGGGCCTTCGAGCCGAGGATGAGCCGGGTCACGGCGATCGTCGCGGCCAGGTCATCGAGTTCGGCGTCTGGCACGTCGCGCATCTTGGTGTCCGGCTTGGCCCGGAAGTTCTGCACGATGACTTCCTGGACGCCGCCGTACTCGCGCGCGACCTTCCTGATGGCGAAGACGGATTCGGCCCGTTCGGCCATGCTCTCGCCGATGCCGATGAGGATGCCCGTGGTGAACGGGACGTTGCTGCGGCCGGCGTCCTCGAGCACGCGCAGCCGGACGGCGGGGTCCTTGTCCGGGCTGCCGAAGTGCGGGCCGCCCTTCTCGCTGAACAGCCTGGTCGCCATCGTCTCCAGCATCATGCCCATGGACGGCGCGACCGGCTTGAGCCGCTGGAAGTCCTGCCAGCTCAGCACGCCCGGGTTGAGGTGCGGCAGCAGGCCGGTTTCCTCGAGCACGCGAATGGCCATGGCCCGCACGTAGGACAGGGTGTCGTCGTAGCCGTGCGCGTCCAGCCAGTCCCGGGCCTGATGCCAGCGGTCCTCCGGCTTGTCGCCCAGCGTGAACAGGGCCTCCTTGCAGCCCAGGTCCGCGCCCTGGCGGGCGATGTCGAGCACTTCGTCTGGTTCCAGGTACAGATGGTCCAGCCGGTGCGGGACGGTCGCGAACGTGCAGTAGCCGCAGCGATCCCGGCACAGCCGGGTCAGCGGGATGAAGACCTTGCGGGAGTAGGTGATGATGCCGGGCCTTCTGACGGCCTCCAGGCCGGCGTCCCTGGTCCGGCTGGCGTAGCTCAGGAGCGTGTCCAGATCGTCGCCGCGGGCGTGCAGCAGGACCGTCGCCTCGTCCAGGTCGAGCGGCTTGCCGTCCCGGGCCCGCGCCAGGGTACGGCGCATGGCCGAAGGCGTCACCCTGGCCAAGGTCCCGGCGCCCCCGTCGGTCTGGCTAGCCCCGCTGGCTTCTCTAGCCTCCCCCGGCCCTTGGACCTCGCCGTTATCAGAGTCGCCGCGGAAAACACTCATGCTCGCACTTTACGCGTCAAACTCCTCCCGCTCGCGTGGCCCCCGCCGACCCGGTGCGGACTGCTGGCCTCAGGGGGTTTCGTGATCGTGGATCGCTGCACCCGCTATCAGGGGTGCAGCGATCCACGATGATGAGCCCAGCCTGAGGTCGGCGCCCAGGGACTAGAAGGCGCGGTAGTCGCGCACGGGCATGCGCGGGCCGCGGCGCGGGGGGCGGCTGCCGCCCAGCTCGATGAGCCTGGTCACCCGGTAGCGGTGCCCGGCGTAGGGCGCCAGGAGCTCGAGCATGCCGTCGTCGTCGGTGGTCCGCCGGGCCAGCGTCCAGCCGACCGCGTTGGGTAGGTGGTAGTCGCCTACCGAGACCGCGTCCGGGTCGCCCA
>Ga0187807_1000619_pt1 | contig 11251 bp, 11 predicted proteins | sample NC_wetland_sal_i_4_FD_132432 | JGI IMG/M metagenome (GOLD analysis project Ga0187807, IMG submission 132432) | Wetland sediment microbial communities from Neuse River Estuary, North Carolina, USA - ASW_2 | ecosystem: Environmental > Aquatic > Freshwater > Wetlands > Sediment | place: USA: North...
AGTATCTCGATATCAAGCTACTTAGCGAGGGGGTCGGTGCGAGGGGGTTCGGTGCGACCGGGCTCCGGATCCGCAGCCCCGGGGGCTGCGCCGTTACTGTGGCGGCGCCCCGGCTCACTAGGATAACCGTGTAACCGTCGGTATCCAGTCAGGAGAGGACGTCGGCATGCGCTTCGCGATCAAGACGCGGCCCGAGCATCAGACCTGGGAAGAGATGCGCGACGTGTGGCTCGCGGCGGACGAGATCCCCCTGTTCGAGTCGGCCTGGAACTGGGACCATTTCTATCCGCTGACCGGCGACCTGACCGGGCCCAACTTCGAGGCCTGGACGATGCTGGCGGCGATGGCCCAGGCCACCCGGCGGATCCGGATCGGGTGCCAGGTGACCGGCATGGTCTACCGGCACCCGGCGGTGCTGGCCAACATGGCCGCGACGGTGGACATCATCTCCGGCGGGCGGCTGGAACTCGGGCTTGGTGCCGGGTGGAACCAGATGGAGTGCGACGCCTACGGGATCGAGTTGCCGCCGCTTCGCGAGCGGTTCGACCGGTTCGACGAGGGCGTCGAGGCCATCGTCAGCCTGCTGAGCCAGCCCACGACCACGTTCGCCGGGCAGTACGTCAAGCTCACCGACGCCAGGTGCGAGCCGAAGCCGGTACAGCGGCCGCATCCGCTGGTCACCATCGGCGGCCGCGGCAAGAAGCGCACGCTGCGCACGGTGGCGCGCTGGGCACAGCAGTGGAACGCCATCGCGGAGAGCCCGGAGCAGTGGCTCGAGCTGAAGGAAGTCCTGGCCGGGCACTGCACCGCGATCGGCAGGGACGTGAACGAGATCACCTGCTCGGTCAACGTTCGCATGGACCCGGCGACCGGGCTCCAGCCCGTCGTCGCGACGGCCGCCGCCTATCGCGACGCGGGCGTAAACCTGATCATCGTGAACCTCCCGCACCACGCCAAGCCCGATTCCCTCCAGCCGCTGGCCGAGGCGCTCGAGCCGCTCGCGTAAGGCTGTTCTGCCTTTCGCGAGGCGCTCGTGCAGGGCGCGGCTGGCGCTGGCCATCAGGGGCGGCACGCCAAGTTCGGTCAGCATGTCCGCGGCTGCCCCCATCTCGGCGGTGCGGCGAACCGCGTGCTTGCGGGTGCCATCGGTGATCCGCTCCACGGTGGCGATGTCGGACGCGGCTAGCTCGGCGGCGATGTGTTCTCGCAGCCACTGCTCGTCGCCCGCCGCCCGGGCAGCCTCCAGGGCCTCGACGATCGAGGCGGCCATGCCCTTGTAGAACACGCTGCGCAGGAGTTTCCTGCTGGCCGCAAGTCCGGCCGGGCCGTCCAGCACCTCGATATCGGCGCCGAGGGGTCCCAGGATGGCAGCGTAGCGCGCGCCGCCGGTACCGCTGGCCAGCATCGGGACGCGCAGGCCGCGGCCGGGCACCGGGGCCATCATCGCGACGTCGGCGAACGCGATGCCTGCTTCTCCGGCGAGTTCGGCCAGATGCCGTTTGATGCCCGGCGAGGCCGTGTTCAAGTCGGCCCACAGGACGTCCGGCCGCGCGCTGTGGTAGTGGCGCGCGCTGTCGTCCTGGCGCAGCCCGGTAAGCCCGGCCTTGAACGCGTCTACCGCGGCCTTCGCGCTGTTGACGCTCAGCACCAGGTGCGCTCCGCGCGCCGCCTCGGCTTCGCCGACCGTGTCGATGATGGGTTCGGCTGCCGTTACCGCCGGATCGTAGCCGCGGACGCGCACTCCCGCGGCAACCAGGTCACGCGCGATGACAGAACCGGCCTCCCCCAAGCCGAGAACCGCGATGACCGGCGTGTGTCCGTCCCGGGTCACCATGTGCGGGGCTGATCGGCGGTGACGCGGGCGCTTTCGGGTGCGCCAGCCGGGCCGCCAGCGGGCGCGGCCTCCCCGGGATCGCCCGGCTCCCGACCCGCGACGTCGGCCGGCCCGGCTCCCGCCTGATCCGCGGCACCGACCTGATCCGCGGCGCCCGCCGCTGGCCTGGCCGCGCTCGAGTGCTTGAAGTAATCGCTGATCAACTCGCGCTGCTGGGCCAGGAGCTGGTCGAAGTGCTTGTCGACGTTCGCCTCGCCAATCGCTTCCGCGGTCAGGTACAGGTCCTTGATCTGCTCGAGCTTGCGCGCGTGAGCGTGCTCCGTGTCCTGGAGTCCGTCGTCTGCCGCCGGCGGCGCCTCCTGGGGGTGAGCGGCCTCCGGCGCGGCGGGTTCGGCGTCGTCGAGGCTGGCGTCGTCGAGGCTGGCGGAGAAGCGCGGCGTCGTGCCGGGCGGGTCGGCGGACGACACCAGGGGCTCGAACGGACCGCGGGTCTCCTGGGACAACCGCGAAGTCGTATCTCCCCCGGCACTGGTCCCGGGCAGGTCATACCAGTAGGAGGCGTCATGCTCGTCCGGTCCCGCCGCAGCCGCGGCGCGACCATCGGGCTGGCCACCGGTGTCCCGGTAGACGTAGACATCCGACGCCGCGGACCTGGCAGGGTCTGCCGGCCTGGCCGACTCGGAGAGCCCGGCCGACTCGGAGGGCCTGGCGGGGTCTGCGGGCCTGGCAGGGTCTGCGGGCCGACCGAGGTTCGGCGGGCGCATGGGGCTGGCCGGCCGGACCGGGTTATCTGCCGCGCGGATGACGTAGGCGTACCCACCGTCAAACTGGTCGGGAGCCCCAGCAGATCCGGCGGGTCCCGCAGGTCCCGCGTGCCCATGGACTCCTGGCCTGCGACCGCCCGGAGTGGCGTAGCCAGGACCGCCCGCATGCCGCCCGGCTCCGCCGCCTTGGTGCTGGTGCGGGCCCTGGCCTGGCGGGCCCTGGCCTGGCGTGCCCTGGCCTGGCGGAGGCTGGTAGGCGGGATCGCGACGTGGCACGGGACCACCCGGGCGGATCGGTCCGCTGGGTCCCATGGCCTCCCGCGGCATGCCTTCGCGGGGAAGGCCTGCGTCGCGGGGAGGGGCGGCGTCGCGGGGAGGGGCGGCGTCGCGGGGAGGGGCGGCGTCGCGCGGCAAGCCGGCGTCTCGGAGCAGGCCGGAGTCGCGCGGAGGGCCGAGGTGGCCCGACCGCGGGGGCTCACGAGGCGGCATCGCTTGGCCCGGCCTCGGGGCCTCGCGGGGTCGCATGTGGTCACGGGGCGGCATGGGGGGCGGCGGCTGGCCGCCAGAGGCATAGGGCGCGCGGCCGGGACCGCCCGGATTCATGCCGGGCTGGTAACCAGGACGCGGCGGCTTGGCTCCGGCCCAGCCGGGCGACGGCCGGTCCTGGTTCCGCCCGCCGGCCTGCGCTCCCGACGCTGGCGCTCCCGGGGCTGGCGGCGGTCCGGCGTTCCGCAGGATTTCCGGGATGACCTGGCTTCCTGGCGTCCCCGGCGCGCGACCATCCCTGGGCACGTCGAGCAGGCCGCCCGGTGTGTACACATTCGTCGGGTTCAGCACGGGCGGCCGACCGGAACGCGCTCCGCCGTGACTGCTACCTGCGCCCGGGGCACCAGCGCGGAGCCGGTCCTGGCGGTGCCCCTGCGATGTGCCAGGCCCCGGTGACTTGCCGTGCCCGTGGGACGTCGCCGCAGGTTGCGGCCCGCCAGTCCCCCTCCGGTGATCCGCCGTACCCGCAGGCGGCCGGGACCTTCCAGCTGTCCCGATCCGCCCGATGGCGAAAACAACCAGGACCACCAGGCCGAACGCGACGCCCGCCGCGACCACGTCCAGCCCCAGCCGGATCATATTTACCGGGTCATGGCTGGTCAAAAGCCGCATGACCATGCCGGCGGCCACCAAGATGGCGCCGAACATGGCCGTCACGGCAGCCGCGACCGCCAGGACGATGACGAGGCGCACCCTCCTGGTAGCGGCGGTATCTGAGCGCACTGCTCAACGATCGCATCGCGGTTACCGGCTCGCAAGCCATATGGCCAGCTGTAACCATTACGACCGTCATTTCGGAGCGTCGCCGCCCAGGCTAAGGATCAGAATTGGGTACGCACTATAGCTAACGTCACTGACCTGGCATTTCTTATTAATGGGAGCCACTTGGGTTCAGCTGCCGACGGTGACCGGCGATACGTTAGGTGCATGATCACTCAGGCGGACAAAGCAGAGCGGTTCCTGGCCTTGCACCGAGCGGGTGAGCCGCTCCTGTTGCCGAACCCGTGGGATCTCGGCTCGGCCCGGCTGCTCGCGTCGCTCGGGTTTGAGGCTCTGGCCACCACGAGTTCGGGCTTCGCAGCCACCTTGGGCCGCAATGACGGCTCTGTGAGCAGGGAAGAAGCCCTGGTGCACGCCGCGGTGATCGTCGCGGCGACGGACCTGCCGGTCTCAGCCGACCTGGAGAACGCCTTCGCGGACTCCCCGGCCGGCGTGGCGGAGACCATCGGGCTAGCGATCCAGGTCGGCCTCGCGGGCGCCTCGGTCGAGGATTTCACCCGCCGGGACGGCGACCCCATCTATGACCTCCGGCTGGCGGCCGAACGCGTCGCGGCGGCCGCGGAGACCGCCCACGCTGACCCTGCCCGCCTGGTGCTCACCGCCCGCGCGGAGAACTACCTGCACGGTCGCGCTGACCTGGCGGACACGATCGCTAGGCTGCAGGCTTACCAGGAGGCCGGCGCCGACGTCCTGTACGCCCCGGGCCTGCGCCGTCTCCAGGACATCCGCCAAGTGATCCGCGAGGTGGACCGGCCGGTCAACGTGCTCGCCCTGGACGGGGTCCCGGCCGTGGCCGAACTGGCTGAGGCCGGGGTCAGCCGGATCTCGGTGGGCGGCTCGTTCGCGTTCGCCGCCCTGGAGGCCGTCGTCACCGCCGCCACCGAACTGCGCGAGCAAGGAACTTACGGCTTCCGGGCGGCCAGTGCGGCCGGTGCCGCCGCGGCCCGGCGCGCCTTCAGCTGAATTTATCCCGAACGGCCATAGTGCGTGCCGCCCGCCGGCCCGACACCAGCCAGGTCGGCGCTGGTCTGGGGGATGCCCCGGGGAATCCCGCAGCGGCTACACGTGCGGCGCCACCTCCGAGGCGATCAGCGCCAGGTGATCCAGGTCAGCCAGGTCGAGCACCTGCAGGTATACCCGTTCGGCTCCGATCTCGGCGAACTCGGCGATCTTGGCCGCCACCTCGCCGGGTGTGCCGCCCAGGGCGGTGTCCCGCATGGTGTCCGGCTCCCAGCCGATCGCAGCGGCCCGGCGGCGGAACTCGGCTTCGTCCTTCCCGCAGCACACCGTCTGGGCAACCGAGTAGACCATGGACGCGGGATAGCGTCCGGCGGCCTCGCAGGCCGCGCGGACGCGCCCGAACGCGGCCGCCGAATCCTTAACGGTGTGGAACGGCACGTTGAACTCGTCGGCGAACCGGGCGGCCAGCCGCGGCGTCCGCCGCGCGCCTGCGCCGCCGAGGAGAACCGGTGGGCGCGGACGCTGGGCCGGCTTCGGCAGCGCGGGCGAGTCCTTCAGCTGGTAGTACGTTCCCTCGAAGGAGAACGTCTCGCCTACTTCGGTCCCCCACAGCCCAGTGATGATCGCGAGCTGCTCCTCGAGCCGGCCGAAGCGCTCGCCGAGCGGCGGGAACGGTATGCCGTAAGCGGTGTGCTCGGCCTCGAACCAGCCGGTCCCCAGGCCGAATTCCACCCGGCCGCTGCTCATCTGGTCGACCTGCGCCACGGTGATCGCGAGCGGGCCCGGCAGCCGGAACGTCGCCGCGCTCACCAGTGTCCCGAGCCGGATGCGCTTGGTCTCGACGGCCAGGGCGGCCAGCGTGGCCCAGGAGTCCGTTGGCCCCGGCAGCCCGGAGCCGCCGCCCATCGCGAGGTAGTGATCGGATCTGAAGAACGCGTCAAACCCGAGCTCCTCCGTGGCCAGCGCCACCGCGCGAAGCGTCTGGTAGTCGGCGCCCTGCTGCGGCTCAGTGAAGATCCTGAGTTTCATGGTCCCATCCTGCCAGCGGCCTGCTGATCACCTGGATCCCCCTGCAGGAAGAACCTTTTCCAGGCCACTTCGCCGGCGTCGGTGTACCGGCCCAGCCATCCCACCCCGGTCCGGACGTAACAGGGGGTCAGCGTAATCGCGGCCATAGCCGGGCGTACCGCCTCGATGATGGCCATAACCGCCAGCCCGGACCCCAGGGTCTCCTCGGCCGCCTTCATAGCCCGGCCGCGATCATCGGTGATGCCCATAGCGACTGGCGATCCGGCCGACCCCGGGTCCCGGCCGCCCAGCGCGTCCCGGCCGCTGTCGCCCAGGGCCGCCGAGCGGCTGTCGCCGAGTGTCACCGAACTGCTCTCGCTCGGTACCACCGAGTCGCTCTCGCTCAGTGCGGTCCACGAATAAAAGATCATGACCCTGCCCGGGGATCTGGCTACGGGCGGCCGTGGCGGCCCTGACGGTTTCCGACGTTAACGCACCATTGACCTCCTCGTCTAATCTCGACTAGTGTCGAAGTGTTGCGATTGGCAATATTGCCAATCGAGTACGGTACGAGAGTGTCGATAAGCGACGAATCGGACCCAAGAGCCTACGTGCGTCTGGCCGCACGACTGCGCCGGGAGATCGCCGAGGGAACTCTCGCCCCCGGCATGCCCACGCCGTCCATCACCACATTGAGCCAGCAGTACGGGCATGCGCGGCAAACGTGCGCCAAGGCGCTGCGCACCCTGGAAGACGAGGGCCTGCTGACCCGCATCCCCGGCCTCGGCTACTACGTCACCAGAACCACCGACGCCGAATCGCCCGCGCAGCCAAGTACCTGATCCGTAAGCGGCTGGCCAGTCTGACGTGCCCGATCGGGCTGAACTCTGGGTGCAGTCCCTACTGGCGGTACTCAGGGGACGCGTGATTACAATCCACGGTGCCATACCCATGATCGTGAACGGTTACGGCTCTCCCAAGAGCCATAGCCGTGATCGTCATGCCTGCTGACGCACATGTGGCTAGTGAATCGGCTGAGGTAGATGTTCTGGCCGGATTTACCTGGCTGATGGCGCCTGCGCCGGATCCGTGACCAGGGTGGCGACGCATTCGACGTGATGGGTCATCGGGAAGGCGTCGAACGCGCGCAGGTCCGCAAGCACCCAGCCGCGGGCGACGAGCAAGCCGATGTCGCGGGCCAGCGTGGCCGGGTCGCAGGACACGTAGGCAAACCTCGTCGCACCGTGTTCCGCCGCGCTGAGGTACTCGACGACCTCGCGGGCCAGTCCGGCGCGCGGCGGGTCGGCCACCACCAGCCTGGCCGCCGGGAGCGCTCGTCCCTCGGTTCCGCGCTGGCCGCCGCGGCGCAACATCGCCGCCACGTCGGCCTTGTGGACCCGCGCCCAGGGCCACTCCCGCAGGTTGTGCCGTGCGTCACGGACCGCGGCGTTGTCCGCCTCGACGCCGATCACCGTCCCGCTCGGCCCGACCGCCGGGGACAGCGCTCCGGCGAACAGCCCCGCGCCGCAGTACAGGTCGAGCGCCACGTCACCGGGCCGGGGCTCGAGCGCGGTCAGGACGGCCTGCGTCAGCACGTCGGCCGCGCCGGGATGTACCTGCCAGAACACGCCCGCGCTGACCCGCCAGTCCCGCCCGGCGGCCCGCTGGCTGAGGTAGGTGCGCCCGCGCACGGGGGTCAGGCGGTGACCAACCCGGCGGAGCACAGAATCCGCCCCGGGCGGGTCCGGAGGGCCTGACGGGTCCAGGGCGCCAACGAGGGCCGGAGGGCCGGGGAGTTCCTGGAGGCCAGGGGGAGCCTGGGGGGTGGAACCTCCCCGGTAGCGGCGGGTTCCTGGGAGCCGTCTCCCCGGGCCAGCACTACCCGGGGTGATGATCACCGCTCGTTCGCCCGATCCTGTCGCCACCACGGCCTCCACCGAGGCCGTAGCCGGCCAGCGCAGAGCCGGGAGGCCGAGATCGGTGATGGCGGGATCGGCGATCAGGCATTCGCCGACATCGACCACCTCATGTGAGCGGTGCGCCCGCAGGCCGGCCACCCCGTCCGGCCGCACCGCGAACTGCACGCGCGTCCGCCAGCCCAGGCCCGCGCCGGATTCCTCGTCACCCGGCAGCGCCTCGACCGTGACCTCCCAGTCGAGACCCGCTAGGCGCTTAAGCTGCTGGCTGACCACGGCGGCCTTGAGCGCCCGCTGAGCAGGCAGCGCCGCATGCTGCCAATCACAGCCGCCGCAGCCACCGGGACGGGCGTACGGGCACGGGGCCTCAACACGATCCGGCGAGGGCATCGTGATCTCCACCGCTTCGGCTCGGGCCAGCCGGGATGTGACGTCGGTGACACGGACGGAAACCGTTTCGCCCGGCAGCGCGTGCCGGACAAAAACGACCGGTCCGTCGTCTGGCCGGGCAACGCACCAGCCGCCGTGAGCAACGTCCACGGTCGTGACCTGGATGACCTGACCGGCCTGATAATTCATCATGGGGCGGCGTGGAGACCCCGGCCTTGGGGCCGGGGATAGAACGCCGCTTCACCTCCCCCGGAATGTCAGTGGCATTCGCTAGCGTGTTCGCATGTCCAGGTACCGACTGCTCTCCTCGCCCGCCCAGGAGGCGGTGCTGCGGGACCACTGCGCGCGGGCAGCCAGATGATACAGCAGCAAGCGCTGCGGGACTTCGCCCAGGCCATAGCGAAATTCTTCGCCGGTGACTGCGCGGGGACGCCCCGGGTTGCCGGAGCGGGTGAACCGCGAACCTCAACTCGCGCTCCTTGCAACGTGAGGGGAAATCCTCCGCCTTCGGGCGAGGAAGGATGCCAAGTGAGGGCATAACTTTGGACGAGGCACCCTGGTCGGGGCCCCGCTCATCCTGGAGGGACGGTCGTGCACATCGTAATCATGGGCTGCGGACGGGTCGGGTCGACGCTGGCCCACATCCTTGAGGACCGAGACAACACCGTCGCGATCATCGACCGGGACCCGGAAGCATTCCGGAGGCTCCGCTCGTCGTTCAAGGGCGATCGTGTCACCGGGATCGGCTTCGACCGGGCCGTGCTCACCCAGGCGGGCATCGAGCGTGCCGATGCTTTCGCCGCGGTCAGCAGCGGCGACAACTCCAACATCATCGCCGCCCGGGTGGCCCGCGAGACGTTCAGGGTACAGCGGGTGGCCGCGCGGATCTACGACCCGCGCCGGGCCGAGGTCTACGAGCGGCTCGGCATCCCCACCGTGGCCACGGTGCGCTGGACCGCCGACCAGATGCTGCGCAAGCTCCTTCCGGAGGGCGGAGAGGCGCTCTGGCGGGATCCTACGGGCAAGATCGTGCTGGCCGACGTGGCGTTCTCGCCTGCCTGGATCGGTGAGCAAGTGAAGTCGCTCGAGGCCAACACGATGACCCGGGTCGCCTTCATCGACCGGCTCGGCCAGGCGTTCGTGCCCGAACCGGGTACCGTCCTGCAGGAAGGAGACGTGCTGCACGTCGTGGCCAAGGAAAACGACCTGGACCGGATCGCCGCGGCCTTCGCGGCGCGAGGAGGCGAGCACTGATGCGGATCGCGATCGCGGGAGCCGGAGCGGTCGGCCGCTCCATCGCCGGCGAACTGCTCGAGAACGGGCACGAAGTGCTGCTCGTCGACCACGACCCCAAGGCCATCAAGGTGGACAGCGTGCCCCGGGCCGAATGGCTGCTCGCCGACGCCTGCGAGATCAGCGCGCTGGACGACGCGGCGTTGCAACGGTGCCAGGTGGTGATCGCCGCGACCGGAGACGACAAGGTGAACCTGGTCGTGGCGCTGCTGGCCAAGACCGAGTACGGGGTGCCGCGCGTGGTGGCGAGGGTGAATAATCCTGACAACGAGTGGCTGTACAACGAGTCCTGGGGTGTCGACGTGGCCGTATCCACCCCCCGGCTGCTTTCCGCCCTGGTCGAGGAGGCGGTCAGCGTCGGCGACCTGGTGCGGCTGATGACGTTCGGGCAGAGCGAGGCGAGCCTGGTCGAGCTGACCATGCCGGACGACGCGCCGCTGGTCGGCCAGCGTGTCGGCGCGATCGACTGGCCCGCCGACACGTCGCTGGTGGCGATCTTGCGCGAAGGGCGGGTCCTGGTACCGCAACCGGACGATCCGCTGCAAGCCGGCGACGAGCTGTTCTTCGTGACTAGCGATGACGTCGAGGAGGAACTCGCCCGCCTGCTGCGGTCCAGCGAGCACGCGTGAGATAACGCCGGCTGGCTAGCGCGTCTCGGTGAACTCCGGACCGCGCTCGAAGGGGTTCACGTCACCGCGGAACCGGTTCTCCTCTTCCGCGGCGGCCTGCTCTTCGAGCGCCTGCCGCGCCTCGGGCGGCAGGCGGAGCTCGAGGATTTCCCGCGGCGGCACCGGGTGCTCGCCCCGGACCACCACGACGTTCCTGAGCACCTCCTCGAGCAGTTCGGCCTGCTCGCCTCCGTCCGCGGCGGGTCCGGTGAACAGCCCGCGCACGAACCAGCGTGGGCCGTCAATGCCGACGAACCTGACCAGCCGCATGCCTGAGGCCGGCTGCCCGGGTTCCATCGGCACCTGAGCCGTCAGCTCGGTCCCGAACGATCCCTCCGATTCCTGGCTCCGGCCGCCTGCCGTATTCACCTCGGCGGCGATCTCGGCCCGAACATCGTCCCAGAGCGTGCTGCGGCGCGCCGCGGCGAACGCCTGGATCTGTACTTCGCTCTCCCGGTACCTGACCGTCACCCAGGCGCCGTGCTGTTCGGCCATGACGAGCTGGATCTCGTGCTCGGGCCCGACCGGCACCTGCAGGCTGCCGAGGTCCACTCGCTCCTGTGCGGGGAAAGCCTCCCCCGCGTCCCAGGGGCCGCCCTCCGCCCGCGCGGCTGCAGCGGGCTGCCCCTCCGCCTCATCGTCGAACGGCTCGCCGTAATCGGGCTCGTCGCCGGACAGCTCCTGATCGCTGTCACCGGGCCACTGTCGACCCGCGTCTGCTGAACGACGCCGACGAAACACTGCACACGCTCCTTCTGTTCTCATTCTGGCGATATCGCCCGGCCGCCCGTCCGTCAGGACAAGCCTTCAGGACACCAGCTCCGAACGCTCGCCGTCATGCCCGCCCGTCGAGCCGAAGCCGCCATCGGCCCTGCTCGATCCGGGAAGCACCGTTACCTCGTGAAATACCGCTCGTTCCACTCGCTGGATAACCAGCTGCGCGATCCTGTCCCCGCGCCTGAAGCTGACCGGGCGGTCCCGGTCCGTGTTCAGCAGGGTCACCTTGATCTCGCCCCGGTAGCCCGCGTCGATGGTCCCCGGCGCGTTCACCAGCGTCACCCCGTGCTTGGCCGCCAGGCCGGAGCGGGGATG
>Ga0187807_1000620_pt1 | contig 11248 bp, 9 predicted proteins | sample NC_wetland_sal_i_4_FD_132432 | JGI IMG/M metagenome (GOLD analysis project Ga0187807, IMG submission 132432) | Wetland sediment microbial communities from Neuse River Estuary, North Carolina, USA - ASW_2 | ecosystem: Environmental > Aquatic > Freshwater > Wetlands > Sediment | place: USA: North...
CCGGCCTCCATCGGCCCGCCGGACACGAACACGGTCGGGATGTTCAGCCGCATGGTGGCGATCAGCATGCCCGGCGTGATCTTGTCGCAGTTCGAGATGCAGATCATGGCGTCGGCGCAGTGCGCGTTCACCATGTACTCCACCGAATCGGCGATCAGCTCGCGGCTCGGCAGCGAGTACAGCATGCCGCCGTGGCCCATCGCGATGCCGTCGTCCACCGCGATCGTGTTGAACTCACGCGGGATCGCCCCGGCCGCCCGGACCGCGTCCGCAACCACCTGGCCGACCTCACGCAGGTGCACGTGGCCGGGGACGAATTCGGTAAAGCTATTCGCCACCGCGATGATCGGCTTGCCGATGTCTTCCCTGGCTACTCCCGTGGCGCGCAGCAGGGCGCGCGCGCCCGCCATGTTCCTGCCGTGCGTGACCGTACGGGACCGAAGCGGCGGCATACCGATCTCCCCTCAGCGTGTGCTGGCTAGCTGCGTGTGCTGGCTAGCAGGGTTTGCTGGCTAGCAGGGCACCAGCCTACCGGGGGTGAAGAGCCGGGATCAGCTCGCAGGCGAACCCGAGCTGAGATGCGGGAACGCCTTGTTCGCCGCCGCGTAGATCCGCTCGATCTCCTCGCCTGTCAGCGGCCGCACGTCGGCCTGCCTGGCCTGGCGGCGCAGGTACTTACGCAGCCGCGGCCCGCTGAACACGTCGACCTCCCTGATGGTGGCCACGTCCCAGGGGATCTTCGGCCCGTAGACCGCCATCGCCGGGCGGACGGCGACCGGCTTGCCCATCTCACCGGAGAGCATGTCGGCGGCCCGCTGCGACTCCCAGCGGGCATGCTCGAGCCGGTCCTTCATGCTGAACGGCCCGTGCCACAGCTGCCTGGCGTTCCTGGTCCGCACGATCAGGTGCTTGTCCCAGGCCTCCGAGTCGATGGCGAACACCCCGGCGGGCCCGACCACCAGGTGGTCGATCTGCTCCTCGCTGTCCGGGATGAGGTTGCCGTTCATGGCGCGGTAGCCCGCGCGCCCCAGCTTGGCCAGCTGCCTGCGGGTCCGGCGCTGCGCGCCGGTCATCCGCCCCGTGCCGGAATAGTTCCGCCGGGACCGGTAGATGGTGTCGGCGATGACGGCGATCACCGCGAGCGTGAGCCCGAACTGCCAGGAAACCAGGATCGAGAACGCCACCATGATGAGGACCGCGACCACGACCCGCAGCCGCCAGACTCGCATCCTCGGGTTCGTGGCCAGGTGGACCAGGTTCCCCCGGCGCTGGCCGATGCCCGGCGGCTGCGTCCCGGTGGCCCCCTTGACCTCCTCGACCGGAGTGACCACGAGCTTCCACTCGGCCCTGGGCGGGTCGGCCTGCTGACCGGCCGGCTCCTCCGCCAGATCGTCGGGGACGGACTCCCCGGGCGGGGACCAGTCCCACAACGGCAGGTCGGCCGACTCCGGCTCAGCCGCCCCAACCTCGGCGGGCGCTACCTCAGCCCCAGCGACCTCAGCCCCAGCGACCTCAGCCCCAGCGACCTCGGCGGGCCCAACATCGGCGGGCCCAACATCGGCGGGCCCAACATCGGCGGGCCCAACATCGGCGGGCACAGCCTCGTCCTCGACCAGCCCTGGCCAGGTCGCCGGCGCCTCCGGCACCGGTTCCGCCGGCCCGCGGACCGAACCTCCCGACGCACCCTGCGATGTCCCACCGTGCGACCGTGCCCCGTCGTGTGCTGCCCCGCTGCGATTGCTTCCCGTCATCAGCGGCCCCGATGACTTGTTTCTCAGCTTCGGCCACGCCATCCGGTATCACCCACCACCTCAGCGTAACTGCCTTAGGACTCTGCGCAAAGCACGTCACTACGACGATTGTGCCCTACTCCGGCTGGTTTTATAGCTGGACATTCACTCCGGTAACGGACCAAACGTCCGATCTGTGCTTGGTCTACGATCTCCTAGCATGGCCCAGATTCACGAGCTAACCATGATCGAGCTGGCCGCGGCGATCCGCGCGGGCAAGCTCTCGCCGGTCGCAGTCACCGATCATTATCTGCGCCGGACGCAGGAGCTCAACGACCAGGTGGGTGCCTTCTTCACGGTCACCGCCGAACTCGCCGCCGAGCAGGCCAGGGCGGCGGAGAAGGCCGTGGCCACGGCGGAGGACAAGGCGGCGCTGCCGCCGCTGACCGGCGTGCCGATCCCGATCAAGGACCTGAACATGGTCGCCGGGGTACGGCAGACGCTCGGCTCGGCCGCGTTCGCGGACAACGTGCCCGACACGGACGACTACGTGGTGGTCGCGATCAAGCGGGCCGGCGCGGTCATCACCGGCAAGACGGCCACCCCCGAGTTCGGGCTGCCCTGCTACACCGAGACCGAGGTCGGGCCGCCGGCCCGTACGCCGTGGGACCTGTCCAGGTCCGCGGGCGGGTCGAGCGGCGGCGCGGCCGCCGCGGTCGCGGCGGGCCTGGCCCCGGCCGCCCAGGGCAGCGACGGCGGCGGCTCCATCCGCATCCCGTCCAGCGTGTGCGGTCTTTTCGGGATCAAGCCGTCCCGCGGCCGGATCTCCGAGGGCCCGCTCATGCCCGACCTGGCCGGCCTGGGCGTCAACGGCCCCATCGCAAGGACCGTCGCGGACGCCGCGCTGCTGCTCGACGTGATGACCGGGAACTTCCCCGGCGACATGTACACCCAGCCGCCGCTCCCGGCCGGCGAGTCGTTCCTGGGCTACGCCAGCCGCCCGCCCGGGCGGCTGCGGATCGGCCGGACGCTGCAGAACCCGGTCGAGGGCGCCGAGGTGCACCCGGACTGCGTCACGGCCTACGAACAGGCCAGCACCCTGCTGGCCAGCCTGGGCCACGAGGTCGAGGACGTCACCATGCCGCTCGGCCCCGACGTGGTGCCGTTCTTCGAGGTCCTCTGGTACGCCTACGCCACGCTAGCCCCGCTCGCCTCCGGGCAGGAGGACGTGCTCCGCCCGCTGACCCGCTACCTGCGCGGCCGCGGGCTGGCCACCACCGCTCCCGAGTTCGTCTTCGCCCAGGCTTACCTGCAGGCGGTGACCCGCGCGGCGGTCACCGCGCTGAACGCCTACGACGCCATCCTGTCCCCGACGCTGGCCCTGCCTCCGGTCCCAGTCGGCTACTTCGAAGAGGTGGAGCCGGCCGAGAACTTCGAGCGGCAGAAGCTGTTCACCCCGTTCACCGCTACCTACAACGTGTCCGGCCAGCCGGCCGTGAACGTCCCGCTGCACTGGAACGCCGACGGCCTGCCGATCGGCGTGATGCTGGCCGGCCGGATGGGCGAGGAGGGCACCCTGATCTCCCTGTCCGCCCAGCTCGAAGAGGCTCGCCCGTGGAAGGACAGGCACCCGCCGATCTGGTGATCCGCCCTCACCTACGCCCTGCGCATCGCCGTCCGCTGAATATAGTGCGGGTGTGGCTTCAGGGGTCAGCGCGATCTTGCTGGACGCGGGCGGGGTTCTTATCTTTCCGGGTCCGGATCATGTCCTGCCGCCGCTGCGGGCCGCCGGGGTATCCGCTGACGTCGGCGCGCTCGAGCGGGCCCACTACCGGGCGATGGTGGCCCAGGACCTGGCGCGCATGCCGCCCGGCAAAGACAACTGGTGGCATGAGTACCTGCTCAGCTACGTCGCCGGGTGCGGGGTGGGCGAGGATCATTGTGAGCCGCTCGCCACCGAGATCGCCCGGAGGATCACCGGTCCGGTGTGGACGCACGTCGGGACCGGCGCGATGGACGGCTTGCGGGCCGTGGCCGAACTCGGCCTGCCGATGGGCGTGGTCTCGAACTCGGACGGCACCGTGGAGTCCGAGCTGCGCCGTCTCGGGGTTTGCTACGTGCCGGACGGGCAGGTACCGCCCCCGCCGGGGGTGGCCATGGGCGTCATCGTCGACTCCACGGTGGTCGGCGTGGCCAAACCCGACCCGGCCATCTTCGCCATCGCGCTCGATGCGCTGGGGGTGCCGGCGGACCGTTCGGTCCTGCACGTCGGAGACAGCCTGCGCTACGACGTGGCTGGCGCCCTGGCGGCGGGCCTGCAGCCGGTGCACATGGACCCGTACGAGCTCTGCCCGGCCCCCGACGGCCACCCGCACGTGCGCAGCCTGGCCGAGCTCGCCACGTCCGGCGATATCGAATCATCGATAACCCTCGGCCGTGCTAGCCAGGGGGGACGACCCCCCTAGACCCCCCCGCGAGGGCATAGACTACGGGCTCATGCGCTGGTCCAAGATGTACATCCCGACGCTGCGCGACGACCCGGCCGATGCCGGCGCGCCCAGCCACCGCCTGCTGCTGCGCGCGGGCTACATTCGCCAGCTGATGGCGGGGCACTACTCGCTGCTGCCGCTCGGCCAGCGGGTCCGGCTGAAGGTCATCGGGATCATCCGCGAGGAGATGAACGCGATCGGCGCGCAGGAGATCCTGATGCCGGTCATGCACCCGGCCGAGCCGTGGATCAAGAGCGGCCGCTGGGAGCTGATGGGCGAGGAGATGTTCCGGCTCAAGGACCGCAGGGGCGCCGACCTGGCCCTCGGCATGACCCACGAGGAGATCGTCGCCACCCTCGCCGCCGAGCTCGACTCCTACCGGCAACTGCCGCAGATGTGGTACCAGTTCCAGACCAAGCTGCGTGACGAGCCGCGGCCCAAGGCGGGCCTGATGCGCACCCGCGAGTTCACCATGAAGGACTCCTACAGCTTCGACCTCGGGCCGGCCGAGCTCGACGTGTCCTTCAACGCCCACCGCGACGCCTACGCCCGCACGTTCGAGCGGCTCGGCATCCCGGCCATCCAGGTCGAGGCGTCCAACGGCACCATGGGCGGCTCGGCCTCCACCGAATTCATCTGCCCCTCGCCGACTGGTGAGGACCTCATCCTCTACTGCCCGAACTGCCACTACGCGGCCAACATAGAAAAGGCCACGTCCCGGCTGTCCGAGATAGACGATTCTCCCGAACGGACCACGGTACTTGCCGTCCCCGAGCCCTTTGCCACCCCGGGTGTGCGCACCATCGAGGATCTCGCCGAGCAGTACCAGGCTCCGGCCGACCGGCAGATCAAGACCCTGGTGTACTTCCTGGACGGCACGCTCACCCTGGTACTGATGCGCGGCGACCACGCGCTGCACGAGCAGAAGCTCGTCGACGCCACCGGTGCGGTCGCGATCCGCCCGGCCCAGCCGGAGGAGATCCGCGACGCGCTCGGCGCGCTGCCCGGCAGCCTCGGCGCGGTCGGTACGCTGCCTGCTAGTCCCGGCGACTACCCGATCATCGCCGACGAGGCGCTGCGCGGTCGGCGCGGCATGTACACCGGCGCCAACATCGACGACACCCACCTGCGTGGCGTCGACGTCGAACGGGACATCGCCGTCGGCCGGTGGGCGGACCTGCGCAAGGCCGCCGCGGGCGAGCCGTGCGTCAACTGCGGCCATGGGCTGGAGATCGAGCGCGGCATTGAGGTCGGCCACATCTTCAAACAGGGTTACAAGTTCACCGACGCCATCGGGATCAGCGTGTCCGGCCCGGACGGCAAGCCGGTCCGGCCGATCATGGGCTCGTACGGCATCGGCGTGGAGCGGGCGATGGCCGCGGTCATCGAGGTCCACCACGACGCCAAGGGCATCATCTGGCCGGCCGCGATCGCGCCGTTCGAGGTCGTGGTGGTGATCGCCCAGCAGGACGACGCGGCCGTGGCCGCCGCGGGGGAGCAGGTGTACCAGGCGCTGCTCGCGGCCGGCGTCGAGGTCATCGTGGACGACAGGCAGGTCCGGGCCGGCGTCAAGTTCAGCGACGCCGAACTGGTCGGCATCCCGTTCCGGGTCACCGTGGGCAAGCGCGGGCTGGCGGCCGGGACCGCGGAGCTGACCGACCGCGCCACCGGCTCGACCGTCCAGATCCCGCTGGACGAGCTGGCCGAGCACGTCCGGGAGGCCGTGGCCAAGGCCAGCTGAGGAGGGGACCGGCATGTCGCAGACGGTGAAGTGGCTACCCAAGCCGGAAAAGCATGACTTCCAGGCGGCCGAGGACTACCTGTCGCTGATCATGCCGGCCAAGCGGGCCGCCGAGTGGCGGCAGAAGCTGGCCACCGCGCGGGACGACATCACCCATCGCAAGGCCAAGGACATCCTGCGGGCCAGCCAGCTCGCCCTGCTCGGCGAGGACAACAAGCACGTCGCGTCCGACCTGCGCAAAGCCGCGTCCGGCACGGCCCTGTCACCGATCCTGCTGCTGCGCGGCGACGACGCTCACCCGCTCATCGTCGCCGACGGCTACCACCGGGTCTGCGCCAGCTACTGGATCGACGAGAACACCGATATTCCCTGCATCCTGGTATAGGGCATCCTGGCATAGGGCGGGCCGTTCCCTTACCCCGCCTGCCGGTCTCTGGCCTGGCAGCGCAGCGCCCGGAGCACATCGTCGCGGCCCTCGTTGAGCAGCCGGCGCAGCGCGGCCGGCGGATCTGCGGCTCTGATGTGGGCGTCGGTCATTTCGACCGTCTCCGGCGAGATCGGGCACACCGCGTAGACGCCGCTGACGAAGTCCTGCGCCATCGCCGACGACCAGTTCCGCCACACGTCCCCGACCACCTCGAAGTACTTCTCCAGGTAGGGTGCCAGCAGCTCCGGCTGGTCCGGGTCGGCGAAACCAGTCAGCACGGCGCGGAACATGGCCAGGGTCAGCTCGCCCCCGATCATCGTCTCCCAGGCCTGCTGCTTGACCTTGACCGTAGGGATCCCGGCGCGGCACGCCGCGGCGTGTCTTTCGCCCGCGTCGGTGGCGTCCTGCGCCAGTTCGGCGTCGATCTCATCCTCGCCGCGGGCGCCGCGGCTCACCAGCCGCCACAGCAGTGACCAGCGCAGATCGGTGTCGACGCTGAGGCCGTCGAGCACCACGGAACCGTCGAGCAGCCCGGCCAGCAGGGCCAGGTCGTCGGCGGAGATGGCCACCCCGGCGAAGGCCCGGACGTAGGCGAGCTGCGTGTCCGAGCCGGCCGGCGCATCGTGCACCAGGTCGCGCAGAGCGCCGGCCATCAGGGCCAGCCCGGTCTCCCGCCAGCCGGGGTCGGCGAACCGGCGCACCGCCTGGCCGGCCTGCCGCAGCAGGGTCTGCACCACGCTGATGTCGGCCACCGAGGAGATGCCCGACAGGACCAGCCTTACGTAGTCGCGCGCCGCCATTTCGCCGTCGCGGACCATGTCCCAGGCGGCCGACCAGCACAGCGCCGCGGGGAGCGAGTCGGTGAACGACCCGATGCTGCTGCTAGCCCGGGGGGACGACCCCCCGGAACCCCCCGGGCCGACCAACGTACGCAGCGAATGATCATCGAGGCGGATCTTGGCGTAGGTGAGGTCGTCGTCATTGACCAGGACCAGGTCGGGGCGCGGCTGGTCGGCCAGTTCCGGCACGACCGTGCGCGGGCCTGCCACGTCGATCTCCACGCGCTGCCGGCGGACCAGGCCCGCTCGGGTCCGGTCGTACAGGCCGATGGCGATGCGGTGTGAACGCAGCACCGGATGGGTGGCGGGCGCCTCCTGCTCCACCGCGAACTCGGTGAACCGGCCGTCGGCGTCCACCGAATAGGACGGCCGCAGCGTGTTCACGCCCGCCGTCTGCAGCCATTCGGCCGACCAGGCGGCCAGGTCGCGACCTGAGGTCTCCTCCAGCGCGGCCAGCAGGTCCGCCAGCGTCGCGTTGCCCCACGCGTGCGCGGCGAAGTACTTCCGCACGCCGTCCAGGAAATTCTCCCGCCCGACATAGGCCACGAGCTGCTTGAGCACCGACGCGCCCTTGGCGTACGTGATCCCGTCGAAGTTCACTTCCACCGCGGCGATGTCGGGGATATCGGCGGCGATCGGGTGGGTGGAAGGCAGCTGATCCTGCCGATAGGCCCAGGCCTTGTACAACTGCGCGAACGTGGTCCAGGCGGACGTCCACCTCGTCGCCTCGGCCTGCGCGAGCGTGCCGGCCCAGGTGGCGAAGGACTCGTTCAGCCACAGGTCATCCCACCAGCGCATGGTGACCAGGTCGCCGAACCACATGTGCGCCATCTCGTGCAGGATCGTCTCGCCGCGGGCCTCACGAGCGAAATCAGTGACCCGCGACCGGAAAATATAGGCTTCCACGAAGGTGACACAGCCCGCGTTTTCCATCGCGCCTTCTTTGAATTCCGGCACGAAAAGCTGGTCATACTTGCCGAACGGGTATTTTATGCCGAACGAATTGTGGTAGAAGTCAAAGCCCTGCCGCGTCACTTCCAGGATCTCGTCGGCGTCGAGGTAGGAGGCCAGCGACTGGCGGCAGTAGACGCCGAGCGGGATGCCGTCGTGCTCGTCGCGGACCACGTGGTAAGGACCGGCCGCGACCGCCGTGATGTAGGTCGGCATGACCGGCGTGGGCGGGAAATGCCAGCGGAGCGCCCCACCCTCGCGGACGGTCGATTCCGGTGCCATGTTCGACACGACCTGCCAGTCCGCCGGGGTGGTGACGGCGAGCTCGTAGCTGGCCTTCATGTCCGGCTGGTCGAAGCAGGCGTAGACCCGGTGCGCGTCGAAGGTCTCCAGGTCCGAATACAGGTAGACATGCCCATCGGCGGGGTCGGTGAACCGGTGCAGTCCCTCGCCGCTGCGCGAGTAGGCGCAGTCCGCCACTACCCGGAGCACGTTCTCGGCGGCCAGCCCGGTCAGCGTGATCCGGCTGCCGTCGAACGCGTCCAGGCTGACCGGTGCGTCATTCAGCGTGATCTCGCGCACCGCCGGCGCGGTCAGGTTGATGAAGGTGGCCGAGCCCGGTGCGGCACAGCCGAATCTGACTACGCTGACCGAGCCGAACGTGGCGTCGCCGACCGTTAGGTCGAGGTCCACCTGGTACGAGGCGACCGTGATGAGCGCCGAGCGCGTCGCCGCCTCGTCGCGGGTCAGGTTGTCGGATGTCACCGGGTGATCGTCCCTTCTGCGGAATTTGCCGAGGCCGCTCGTCGCTGAAGGTATGCATGACTCCGCATGAACTAACAGAGCAGGAACCGACGCGCGTCGACTTCTGGTTCGACCCTATCTGCCCGTGGGCCTGGATCACCTCCCGCTGGATCCTCGAGGTGCAGAAGGTCCGCCCGGTCGCGGTGACCTGGCACGTGATGAGCCTGTCCGTGCTGAACGAGGGCAAGGATGACATGCCGGAGCAATACCGCGAGCTGCTGCGGACCGGCTGGGGACCCGTCCGGGTGCTGATCGCGGCGGAGCAGGCCTACGGACCCGAGGTTCTCGGCCCGCTGTACACCGCGCTCGGCACGCGCTTCCACCACGAGAAGGCGCCGCGGGACCGGGAGACGATCACGGCCGCGCTGGCCGAGGCGGGCCTGCCCGCGGAACTGGCCGACGCCATGGACTCCACCGAGTATGACGCGGCCGTCCGCGCCTCACACGCCGAGGGCATCGACCGGGTCGGCTACGACGTCGGCACCCCGGTCATCTCGGTGAACGGGATGTCGGTGTTCGGGCCGGTGATGTCGCCGATCCCGCGCGGCGAGGCGGCGGCCAGGCTCTGGGACGGGGTCTTGCTGATCGCCGGGACCGATGGTTTCTTCGAGCTGAAGCGCTCTCGCACCCGCGACCCTATCTTCGACTGATACCGCATCTGGCAGACTTGCCTCGTGCGCGTATACCTGGGATCCGATCACGCGGGTTTCGAGCTGAAGACCCGCCTCATCCAGTGGCTGGCTGAAGCCGGTCATGAGCCGGTGGACTGCGGTCCCGAAGCGTATGTCCAGGACGACGACTACCCGCCGCACGTGATGCGCGCGGCTCACGGGGTGGCCGGCGATCCGGGCAGCCTTGGCATCGTGATCGGCGGCTCGGGCAACGGCGAGCAGATCGCCGCGAACAAGATCCCCGGCATCCGCGCCGCGGTGGCCTGGACGGATGAGACCGCCCAGCTGGCCAGGCAGCACAACGACGCCAACGTGCTCAGCCTCGGCGCGCGGATGTACACGATCGAGGAGGCAGTCGGCTTCGCCCGGGTCTTTATCTCCACCCCGTTTTCCGGCGAGCCCCGCCACGCCAGGCGCCTGGCCATGATCGCCGACTACGAGAAGACCGGCGAGCTGCCGCCCCTCCCCGCTTCCTGAGCCCCCGCGTCCGAGGTTGCTCAGCGGGAAGAGCGGCCTCGCCGTCCGCCGTCCCGCGGTCCCCGGCGCCGCCGCAGGAACCCCGGCTGTCCCGCCAGGTCATCCCCAGTGACCCCCGCGGTCGCCCCGCCCGTTTCCACGCTGCCCGTTTCCGCCCGGCCCGTTTCCGCACCGTCCATAGCCGGGCCTCCCCGCTCCGCCCCTCCCCGCTCCGCCCGCCCCGCGCTTTCCCGCCCCGCGCTTCCTCTCACCTCGGCCGCCTCGGCTTCGGCGAGATGCTCGGCGCGCGGCCGGGACACGTCCCTGGCGCGCATCGCGGCGTTGGGCGTCAGCTTCATGGCCGGCACGGCGTCATCCTCCTCAGGCCCCCAGTGTCATATGAAAGGCGGCCAACGCGCCACTCCTGGCTCGTGCCTGCGGACAACGCACCACTCCTAGCTCGTGCCTGCGGCCGGGACCTCGGAAACTACCCACCCTTCCCGCCGCCCTTTCCTGACTCGAAAAAGATTTCTTCTCAGGAAACGCCGCAAAGGATCCAAGGTACTTGCCGGGGTCACCCGCGAGCCGGGCCTTGTCTGTTGGACAACCCCGGTCGTGCCAGGGCACAGTGGGGCGGTGCGGAGTCGGCCGGAGCTTGAGGCGGAACCCGCTCCGGCCGGGACCCTATGGCGCAACCGGAACTTCTTGCTGCTGTGGAGCGGGCAGACGGTCAGCGAGATGGGTTCCGCGGTCACCCAGCTCGCCTTGCCGCTGACCGCTGTCGTGGTGCTCAGGGCGTCCACGTTCCAGGTTGGCTTGCTGACCTCGGCGGCTACCGCCGCGTTCGCGCTCATCGCCCTGCCGGCCGGAGCCCTGGTGGACCGGCGGGCCAAACGGCGGCTCATGATCTGGTGCGACGCGGCGCGAATGCTGATCATCGGCTCGGTGCCGCTGGCGGCCGCGTTCGGTGTTCTCACCTTGGGACAGCTGTACGCGGTCGCGGTCACCGCCGGCGTGTGCACCGTCTTCTTCGACGTGGCCTATCAGAGTTACCTGCCCGTGGTGGTGGCCCGGGAGCAGCTGGCGGACGGCAACGGCAAGCTCGGCGCGACCCAGTCGTTCGCTCAGGTGACGGGGCCG
>Ga0187807_1000621_pt1 | contig 11246 bp, 9 predicted proteins | sample NC_wetland_sal_i_4_FD_132432 | JGI IMG/M metagenome (GOLD analysis project Ga0187807, IMG submission 132432) | Wetland sediment microbial communities from Neuse River Estuary, North Carolina, USA - ASW_2 | ecosystem: Environmental > Aquatic > Freshwater > Wetlands > Sediment | place: USA: North...
CGCTGGCCGTCGAAGATGATCTCGCCCTCGTCGGGCCGGAAGATGCCGGCCAGGCAGTGCAGCAGCGTCGACTTGCCCGACCCGCTCGGGCCCATCATGGCGAGTATCTCCCCGGCGTCCACCTGCACGTTGGCGCCACGCAAGGCAGGCGTCTGGCCGAACGACTTGACGACCCCGCGCGCCTCGATGAGGCACTGGCCTGCGTGGCTGCTGGCAGTCATCGGGTCCGCACCCCTTCCGGGGGTCCGGGGGTCGCCCCCCGGGTGAGCAGAGCTGCCAGCTCGCCGAGCCTGGCTGTCGTCGTGTCGATCCAGTGCAGGTCGGCTTCCAGATGGAACAGGCCGTAGTCGGCCAGCAGCGTGTCCATCAGCGACCCGGCGCGCTTGAGCGCGGTGAGTTCGTGCATGCGCCGCAGGTGGGCGGCCCGCTGGGCGTCGAGGTAGCGCTCGGCCGGGCGGCCGAGCATCAGCGCCAGTACCACCTTGGCGAACAGCACGGTCTGCAGGTGCGGCTCGGGCTCGGCCGGGGCGGTCAGCCACGTCTCGACCTCGGCGGTCCCGGCCGGGGTGATGGCGTAGCGCTTGCGGTCCGGCCCGTCGCCCGGCTCGGCCTGGCCGGCCACCGCCATCCCGTCGCGCGCCAGCCGGGCCAGCGTGGCGTACACCTGCCCGTACGGCAGCGGCTTGCCGCGGCCGAAATATGTGTCGTAGTCCCGTTTCAGGTCATAGCCATGGCTCGGCTCCCGTTCGAGCAGGCCGAGCAGGGTAAGAGGAACACTCACGAGGGCAGAATACGCTCAGTGTATACCTTGAGTCAATAATGGGATCAAGCGGCCCGGGCTTTATCGCGCTTTCAGAAGGGGCCCGGATCCCACCGCGGAGGCGGACGCGTCACCATATTTCTCCCCGGCCGGGCACAATCCGGGCAGTCGTGTGCCCGGTCTTGGGGCTAGCGAAGGTGACCCGCTCCAGTGCTGCGGCGACCGTTACCACCCGTCAGGCCGTAGTTACCCAATAGCAACCAAGCGGTATGTCCGAAGCGCCCCTGTTCTCGCAGGGCGAACTGGCATAATTTTCGCGATTCACGGCCAACCGCAACTAGCCGTGACAAAACCCCTGATGGGACGGTGCACAGGACATGATCCACTCGAGAAAGGCACGGCTATCGGCCGGGATCGTACTGGGGGTGGCGGCGCTCACGACCCCCCTGGCCGCGCTTGCAGGCCCCGCCTCGGCGGCACCATCCGCCGCCGCGAAGTCCGCGTCTTACCAGGCCACGCCTGGTTCGGCCAAGCGGCTGACGCAGGCGGCGAGCATCTCCAGCCTCCCGACAGTGACCCTGAAGCCCGGAGTTCAGGGCCCGCGCGTGCTTACCCCGATCCGGCTCAAGGGGACCTCGACCATCGGCGCTTCGAGCGCGGCGACGGCGGGCCCCGCCACGATGGGCGGCCTGAACGGGGTGCTCCGCTCCTTCAACGGGCTGAGTGACCTCGACCAGGCCAACCTGAACGGCGGCGTGCTGGCCGGCACCGTGACGCCTCCCGACCAGGGCCTGTGCGTGGGCAACGACCCCACCCTCGCGGGCAGCCCGAAGGCGGTCTTCGAGCCGATCAACGACGCGGTGCGGGAGACCTCGACCAGCGGCGCGCTGCTGCGACCCGACGCGAGCCTGGCGACGTTGTTCCAGGACCCGTTCGCCGAGGGTGACGTGCGCTGCCTGTATGACGCGGCGACGCAGAGCTTCTACTTCACCGAGATCGGCTACCCCGTGGCCACCGGCCCGGTGGTCCCGGCCGGGGATCCGCTGCCCTTGAACACCGTCGCCGACGTGGCCGTGCTGAACAAGAACGGCATCGCCGCCTACCAGTTCGACACCTCGCTGGGCGGTACCTGCTTCGGAGACCAGCCGAAGACCGGCTTCGACAACAACGCGCTCGTCATCTCGACCGATGAGTACTGCGGGGCGAACGAGACCGAAATCGGCGCGATCGCCGTGGTCATCTCCAAGCCGCAACTGGTCGCCGAGGACGCGACGGTCAACGACGCGGTAACCGGGGCCGTTTCCCTGGCAGGCGACCCGGTCGTCGGCATGGACCCCGCGATCGGCACCGGCTCCGGCACGGCGTACTTCGTGAACTCGGTCCCGTTCCTGGCCAACGGGAACAACAACCCCGTCGGCAACACCCTGGGCCTGTGGACCCTGACCAACACCGCCGCGGTGACGACCGGCGTCGGCAGCGTCACCCTCACCAGCGCGGTGCTGCCCAGCGAGCCGTACGCGTTCCCGGTGCCCGCCACGAGCACCGGCGATGGCTCGGTCACTACCGTGGACGGCATTCCGATCACGTCCGAGACCGCCCTCAACCCCGACGACAGTCGGCTCAGCGGGCCGGTCGAGGTGACACGCGGCGTCTTCGGCGGGGTCCAGCTCTGGACCGCGCTGGACGCCGCGCTGACCCCGCGCGGCACCACCACCGCTCAGGACGGCGCCGCCTGGTTCCGGATCGACGTCGGCTCGCAGCGCGTCGCCCAGCAGGGATACGTGACCGCCCGGGGCGCCAACCTGCTCTACCCGGCCATCGGGGCGCCGCAGTTCGGAACCCCGTTGATGGTGTTCACGATCACCAGCAAGACGATCAACCCGAGCGCGGCCTACACCGTCCTGGGCTCCAACCGGATCAAGACGGTGGCGACGGGGACAGGTCCGCACCTGAGCTTCGCCGACGCCCCGCCCTTCAACTCGCCTCGTTGGGGTGACTACTCCTTCGCCCAGGTCGATCCCAGCGGCACTGGCGTCTGGCTGGCCACCGAGTACATCCCGGCGGCGGCCGACCAGAATCCCCTGGACAACTGGGGAACCTACGTGTTCGAGGTGAACCCGTTCTCCTACGGTTACTAGGCAAACCCCCGCGTAACGCGCGCCGTGTGGTTCCAGGCATTCCGCCTGGAACCACACGGCGCATTTGGTCCTGGGGGATCCACCACGGCATGCCCGGGGGAACTGCTTGTACGCTGATGCCTGCGGAAAACGATGGAGGTGGCCTGTCCCGTGGCTGCGGCCGATGACTGGGTAGTGCGCACGGCCGACCGGGTGCGCGCCGAAGCAGAACGCAGGCATCCCGGCCTGGCTCCGACCTGCGCGTCCGGGATCAGCCCGTCCGGGCCGGTGCACCTGGGGAACCTGCGCGAGCTGATGGTCCCGCACCTGGTCGCGGACGAGGTCCGCAAGCAGGGCGCGCCGTGCCGCCACATCTTGTCCTGGGACGACTACGACCGGCTGCGCCGGGTCCCGAAGGGGTTCGGAGAGTCCTTCGCCGAGCACATCGGCCGGCCGCTGAGCGCGGTGCCGGACCCGTGCGACCGGCACGCGAGCTGGGCCGAGCACTTCAAGGAGCCGCTGCGCGAGGCGCTGGCCCGGCTCGGCGTCGTGGTCACCGAGATCAGCCAGACCCAGATGTACACCTCCGGGGCCTACACCGAGCAGATCGTGACCGCGATGCGGCGCCGGGCCGACATCGGCACGGTGCTGGCCAGGTACCAGACCAGGCGCGCGGCCGAGCCGGATGACGACGACCCGCAGACCGCGGTGTACTACCCGTTCCGGCCGTACTGCGCGGTCTGCGGCCGCGACGACACCACGGTCACCGACTTCGACGACGAGACCACGGAGATCACCTACGTCTGCGCCTGCGGCGCGCGGGTGGGGCCGACGCCGATCGCGGCGGTGGCCGGCAAGCTGGCCTGGAAGGTCGACTGGCCGATGCGCTGGGCCTACGAGCACGTGACGTTCGAGCCGGCCGGGGTCGACCACTCCTCGCCCGGGTCCAGCTTCACCGTCGGCGGGCATCTGGTGTCGGAGATCTTCGGCGGCGAGATGCCGCTGCACTTCGGGTACGCCTTCGTCGGCACCAGCGGGTCGGCGAAGATGAGCAGTTCGGCCGGCGCCGCGCCGACCCCGCTGGACGCGCTGGAGATCTTCGAGGCCCCGCTGCTGCGCTGGCTGTACGCGCGGCGGCGTCCCGAGCAGTCCATCACCCTGGCCTTCGACGCCGAGGTGGGCCGGGTCTACGACGAGTGGGACGCGCTGAGCCGCCGGGTCGCGGAGGGAACCGCCGACGCCCCGGCCCGGGCGGTGTTCGCGCGCGCGTCCGGCACCGCCGAGGGGCCGCTGCCGGTCACCCCCCGGCCGCTGCCGTTCCGCACGCTGGCCTCGGTGGCGGACATCACGGCCGGTCACGAGGAGCAGATCCTGCGCATCCTGCGAGACCTGACCGCCGATGACCCGGTCCGCTCGCTGGACGAGGTCCGGCCCCGGCTGGATTGCGCGCAGGCCTGGGTGGCTGAATACGTCAAGCCCGCCGACCGTACCCAGGTCCGCGACGAGCCCGACGCGGACCGGCTGGCCGCCCTCACCGATTCCGAACGCGACGCGCTCAAGCTGCTGACCGACGGCATGACCGCCGACTGGTCCCTGGAGGGCCTGACCACCCTGCTGTACGGCATCCCGAAGCTGCAGCGCGGCATGCCGATCAGCGCCCCGCCGACGGCTGAGCTGAAGACCAGCCAGCGGGCCTGGTTCATCCTGCTTTACCAGCTGCTGATCGGGAAGGACACCGGCCCGCGGCTGCCGACGCTGCTGCTGGCGTTGGGCCAGGACCGGGTCCGTACCCTGCTTACGCCCAGGTAAGGGCCGATGGCACGCATTGAGGTGACCGAGGAGTCGCTGCGCGCCACCGTGAACCAGCACGTGTTCGCGCAGGCCGTGACCCTGGTCGGCAAGGTGGCGGGGCTGTCGGCGGCCGGGCCGCTCGTCGAGGCGACCGTGGACGGAACCGACGTCAGCGTCCGGGTCAGGCCCGGCGGCCTGGACGCGCGCTGCACCTGCCCAGACGCGGACCCGTATCCGGCCGCCCTGTATCAGCCAGCCCTGTATCAGCCGGCACCGTATCAGCCAGCACCGTGCCCGCATGCGGTCGCCGCGGTACTCGCCTGGGTCCGCGTCGGACCCGGGGAAGCTAGCACCGCTGAGACGGGGCCCGGTGAAGCCGACACCGACCTGGCCGCCGAGTTGCGCGCCGACCTGGACGACGCCCTGGCCGATCTGGCCGCCGAAGCTGGTGACTGCGACCCGGACGACGGCTGGTACCCCGACACCAGCGACCTGGAAGATCTCCTCGACGAGGTCGAGGACCTGGCCGACGAGGCGCCGGAGGCCGCGCGCGAGCTGGCCGGGTACGCGGCCGGGCGGATCAGGGACGTGCTGGCCGCCGGGAACTGCCTGACCGACGACCTGGCCGACACGCTGGCCCGGGCGGAGGAGCTACGGCAGCAGGCGTGACCGCCGTGCGTTATGTCGAGCTAGGGCAGCAGGCGTGACCGCCGCCGTGCGTTATACTGCGGGGCGCAGCAGCGTGATCCGGTGCCCGAAGCCGGCCCTGGCGTGCCGCGCGTGCCGTCCGGGGACGTTCCGGTGCGCCCGGACCGGCGGGCCGGCCACGGGCTCCTCCTCCGGCCTTTCCAGCCGGTAGGACGGCCGCTGCACCATGCGAAGCGCCATGGCCAGCCCGGCCGGAGTCTGCGCCCGCAGCGGGGCGTCCGCGGCCTGCCCGTGCAGCGCGCGGTAGGTGATGGCGTCCAGGATGGCCGGCACCCCGGCCCGGACCTGCCGCGGCGTGCACACGCGGCCCTTATGCCGGGGAGCCGGCGGCAGTGCCGTACTGGGCTGGGCCGTGGTGGGCTGGCCGGTGGTGGGCTGGGCCTCGTCGCCGGGCCAGTACCCGGTCAGCAGGGCGTAGAGCATCCGGGCCAGCGCCATGGTGTCCGTGGCCACGGGGTCGTCCGCGGCCGCGCCGCAGAGCGCCGCGTCCAGGCCGAGGCCGGTGATCTTAAGGCCGCTGCCGGGGTCCCAGCGCAGCGAGCGCGGAGTCAGGCGCAGGTGCGGGCGGCCAGCCTGATGGGCGACGGCGAGCGCGTCCGCCGCGTCGGCGATCATGGCGGCGGCCAGGGCCGGGCGGGGCAGGGTGGGCGGGAAAGGGCCGGAGAGCACCAGGTCCTCCAGGGGCGTGCCGGGCGCCCATTCGGACACGATGTAGGGGCACTCGGCGTTGAAGTCGGTGTCGTAGATGGCCGCCAGTCGCGGGTCGGTGACCTTGGCGGCGGACTGCACCGCCTCGACCACGGTGCGCGGGACGGGCCCTGAGGGCAGCAGGTAGATCGTGACGGGCCGGCCGAGTAGCTGGTCGCTGGCCTTCCACAAAGAAAGGCCGCGCGCCTCCCATGAGGAGCCGCGCGGACCCAAAGGCCCGCTGACCTGATCGTCCAGGCTGATCCGCTCGTCCAGCCGGAATCGTCCGCCCAGCAATCCTCGGAAGAGCCATCTGTTCGCCGCCTGCGTGCCGGACGGTATCTCAACTACAGCCATTGACTTCCCCCTGCCCATCGTCAGACAGGTATAGCCGTGCCCCGTTTCCGCCACAAGATGCCAGCCAACCCCCGTTTTCCCCGGTGACACACCGGCCGCAGGCGCCCCGAGCTGCGGAAACGTTAGGTAAAAAAAGATCTGGAATTTGCCATATCAGCCTGCCGCGGTGGCGAGGAAGCGGTCCATGATCCGGACGCCCGCCTCGAGGGCGGACAGCGGGATGCGCTCGTCGGTGCCGTGGAACATGGCGTAGTAGTCGTAGCCTTCGGGCAGCACCAGCGGGGTGAAGCCGTAGCAGGTCAGGCCCAGCCGGGAGAACTGCTTGGCATCGGTGCCGCCGCTCATGCAGTAGGGCACGACGGTCGAGCCCGGGTCCTCGGCCAGCAGGGCCTGCGCCATACTGGCCATCACCGGGGCGTCAAGCGGCGCCTCCAGCGGTATTTCCTCGTGCGCGTACTCCCAGGTCACGTCCGTTCCGGTCAGCTCGTCCAGGCTGGCGCGGAACTCCGCCTCATGGCCGGGCAGGACGCGGCCGTCCACGTGGCCGACCGCCTCGCCCGGTATCACGTTGATCTTGTAGCCCGCCTGCAGCATGGTCGGGTTGGCGCTGTTGCGCACGGTCCCGGCGACTAGGGCTCCCGCGGGCCCGAGCCTGGCCAGCAGTTCCTCCGCGGTCAGGCCGCCGGTCAGCGCCCCGTCCGGCAGTTGCACCCCAGCCGAGGCGGCGATGGCCTCGACCGCGGCGCGCACCGTCGGGATCAGCCGGACCGGCCACTGGAAGGCGCCGATCCTGGCGATCGCCTCGGCCAGCCGGATCACCGCGTTCGCCTGGTTCGGCTTGGCGCCGTGGCCGGCCCGGCCGTTCGCGGTCAGCTTCAGCCACGCGATACCCCGCTCGGCGGAGGCGATCGGGTAGAGCCGTTGCCCGGGTCCGGCGTGGAAGGTGAACGCGCCCGATTCCCCGACCGCCTCGGTGCAGCCCTCGAACAGCTCCCGATGCCGCTCGACGAGCCACCGCGCGCCGAACTCCGCGGTGTCCTCCTCGTCGGCGGTGAACGCGAGCACGATGTCCCGCCGCGGCCGGGTTCGGCTGCGGGCCCACTGGCTGACCAGCGCGAGCAGCACCGCGTCCGCGTTCTTCATGTCGACCGCGCCGCGCCCCCACAGCACGCCGTCGCGTATCTCGCCGGCGAAGGGGTGCACCGACCAGCCCGCCGGGTCGGCCGGCACCACGTCCAAGTGGCCGTGCAGCAGCAATGCCCCTTCCCCGGCACTCTTCCCGTCGGCTCCGGTGCCGCTGATCCGGGCGACCACGTTCGCCCGGCCCGGCGCCGACTCGAGCAGCACCGGCTCGAGCCCGGCCTCGGCCAGCCGCGCCGCCACGTACTCCGCCGCCGGGCGCTCCCGCGCGTCACCGCCGCCCCGGTTGGTCGTGTCGATCCTGATCAGGTCGGCGGCGAACCGCGCCGCCTCCAGGCCGGCGGGAGTCATTCTTCAGGGCGCGGCAACAGGCCGGCCGCGCGGTACGCGTCGTCGATCAGGCGCATGGTCAGCACGGCGTTCGCCGCCGATGTCGGGACCGGGTCACCCCCCGGACCTGCGGCGATCGTGGCGGCGAACGCGCGAAGCTGGCCGACGTAGGTCGAGTCACCGCCGCCCTGCTCGTCGGCCACCACGGATCCGTTCCTCGTCGCCACCAGCCGCCCCCGGTGGGGGAAGATGAAGTTCTCCAGCCGCACCTGCCCGCCGGCGCAGATCGCGTGCACGTCGGCCCGGAACTCGCCGTCCATGGTGAACGAGGACTCGAACCAGCCGGTCGCCCCGCCGGGGAAGGCCAGCCGGACGGCCATCGAACGGTCCGCCACCTCCTCCGGGCCCCGGCCGGGGGAAGGCGGGCACGGATCGGCCAGCGCCCCGGTCACCGCGGGCGGGCCCTGCCCCTCGCCGAGCAGCCGCAGGCAGTCGATCGCGTAGCAGCCGCCGTCCATCAGCGCGCCGCCGCCCAGGTCGAAGTCGTACCTGATGTCGTCCGGGTCCATGATGGCGAAGCTCGTCCAGCACTGCAGGTGCTGGACCGGCCCCAGTTCGGCGACGAGCTCGCTCAGCCGCTGAGTCAGCGGGTGGTAGCGGTAATGCATGGCCTCCATCACGACCAGGCCCGAGGCCGCGGCGGCGTCCGCGACCTGCGCCGCCTCGTCCGCGTTCGACGCGAACGGCTTCTCGCACAGCACATGCTTCCCGGCGGCGATTGCCCGCAGCGTCCACGGTCCGTGCAGCGAGTTCGGCAGCGGATTGTAGATGGCATCGATGTCCGGGTCGGCCAGCAGTTCCTCGTATGACCCGTGCGCGGCGGGTATCCCATGCCGCAGCGCGAAGGCATCCGCGCGGGACTTGTCCCGGGCCGCCACCGCGGCCACCGTCACCTCGGGCACGCCCGCGGCGGGCTCGATCAGGGCGGGCTCGGAAATACGCGACGAACCAAGGGTCCCTATCCGTAGCAAGTCCACGGTTCAGGCTATGCCAAAAGACGCAGATCCAGCTGGGCCGAAAGACGTGATCCAGCTGGGAAAATACTCCGGTCGACCCGCCGCAACCTGGTATTTACCCTCCGTTAATCTTGGCGACAGGAGTGGCGTTACTATCCCTGGCATCACCGTGGTGTCTATGTTTGGGGCGGGGGAGAAGGAGACAGGGTTGAGCCAGGAGACTGGCCGGGTCGCGTTGGTCAGCGGCGGTTCGCGCGGTATAGGCGCGGCCACCGTTCGCCGGCTGGCCGCGGACGGCTGGGACATCGGTTTCAGCTACTACAGCGACGGGCCGTCCGCTCGCCGGGTGGAGAAGGCCGCCTTCGAACTCGGTGCCCGGGCGACCGGGACCGACGTGGACGTGACCGACGCCGCCGAGGTCGCCTCCTGGTTCCGGCTGACCGAGGAGGAGTTCGGCCCGGTGCAGGCGGTGGTGAGCTGCGCCGGGATCACGCGGGAAGGCCCGCTGGCGCGGCTGGCGGAGGCCGACTGGCGGATGATGATCGACACCAGCCTGGACGGCGTGTTCCACCTGTGCCGCGCCGCCGTGTTCGCCATGATGGAGCGGCGATCGGGCCGGATCGTCACGGTCTCCTCGGTGTGCGGGGAGTACGACCACGCCCCTGGCAGCGCCGGCCCGCTGGCCCGGCCGGGCATCGCCGGGTTCGTCCGGGCGCTGGCCAGCCAGACCAGGCGATTCGGGATCAGCGTCAACGCGGTGGCGCCCGGCCCGGGCACCCGCGACGTGGCCGCGCTGCTGCCGGAAAGGCCCCGGGCCGACCTGGCCGAGACGCTCGCGCTCCGGCGATTCGGCAACGCCGCCGACGTCGCCGCCCTGGTCGCGTTCCTGCTCTCCGAGGACGCCGGCGACATCACCGGCCGTGTCCTGGAGGTGCCCAGCGCGATCGCGCTCTGAGGCGGCAGTACTAGTCGGCGCCGGCTTGCAGGTCGACGAGATCCTCGGCCTGGCCCTGCGGACGCTGCGAGCGCCCCAGCTGAGCTAGCCCGCCGGGACGGTAGGCGTAGGCGTACCAGACCATGTAAGCCATGAACGCCAGCCCGGCGATCAGGAAGCAGTTGGCGACGAGCGTCAGCAGCCAGTGAAATCCGTATTCGCGCGGCCCGCCCGAATGCGGCGTGAACCAGAACGGGGCCAGCGCGAACAGCAGGTACCCGAAGCCCGCGGCGATCCGGTGCCCGGAACGCACCAGCAGGACCAGCGCGGGCACGATCCACACCCAGTGATGCGCCCAGGAAATCGGCGACACGAGCAGCCCGGTGGTTCCGGTCACCGCGGTCGCGCCCAGCCAGTCCTGCCTCCTCGCCAGCACGACGGCCACCGTCAGGCCGATGACGGCGAACGCGAGCGGGATGACGATCCACCAGGCGCCGACATGACCCTGCCCTTCGGCGATCCGTATCGCTGTCCCGTAGGGCGACTGGTTGCTGATGTAGGGAGCGCCGACGCGCCTGGTGTCATGGGAAAGGTGCTCCCAGTACAGCGTCGAGGCCCGGGGCGCGACTCCGAACCCGATAAGCCCGCACACGATAAACGTGCCGGCCGCTATGAACGCTGCCTTCGTCCGTCTGGCCAGCAAGAAGAACAGGATGAAGATGGCCGGCGTCAGCTTGATCGCCGCCGCTATCCCGACGCCGATGCCCGCGTCGCGACCTCGCGAGACGCGCCAGACATCGGTGAGGATCATGGCCAGCAGGATCAGGTTGATCTGGCCGAGGAACAGCGTCTGGTACACCGGGTCAAGCGCCATCGCGGCCGCGACCAGGCTCGCGGTCATGAGCCTCGACGGCCGGTAGCCGGCCAGCTTGACGATGATGACGCAGGAATAGGCGAGCGCCGCGACCGAGACCAGGTCCCATCCCACCCGCGCCACGGCGAGCGGGAGCGTCGCGAGCGGCACGAACACGATGGCCGCGAACGGCGAATAGGTAAACCAGTGACCGTAGGCCAGCGCCAGGTAGAGGCGGTTGTCGTGCAGGACGGCGTGGCCGCCCCACATGTAGATGCGGAAATCCAGGGCGTTATACGTGGCGGCGAATGCGATGACCACCGCGAGCTCGAGGCCGAGCACGCCGTATACGACCGGAGTAACCCATCGCCTCCCGGCCGGCTGCTGGTCCGCTGACACTCCCCGCATCTTATCGGCGGCCGCGTCTTATCGGGGGCCGCACCCTACGGCCTCACGGCACCTGTCCGCCGGTCAGCAGCAAAGCGGCGAACGCGTCCGCCATCAGCTGGTGCCCGGCGGCGTTCGGGTGGATCCGGTCCGGCCCGAACAGCTC
>Ga0187807_1000622_pt1 | contig 11244 bp, 12 predicted proteins | sample NC_wetland_sal_i_4_FD_132432 | JGI IMG/M metagenome (GOLD analysis project Ga0187807, IMG submission 132432) | Wetland sediment microbial communities from Neuse River Estuary, North Carolina, USA - ASW_2 | ecosystem: Environmental > Aquatic > Freshwater > Wetlands > Sediment | place: USA: North...
AAAGAGGCGTTAGTCCCGTTGGCCTCCTTTTGCTAACAGGCGCCGCTCATCCGTGCGCCGCCCGGGCGACCATGGCGGTCCTGTGGTAGCCAGGAGGCCGAGCCCCGCCCTCGTGCGCCGCCCAGATGCGGCTCTCCGGCGTCCCAAGCCAGGAGCCAGCGCGGCCGGAACCAGGGTGGCCGTACATCCTCATGCGGCCACATCTGCTGACCGACGCTCCAAGTGCCGGTAGTGCCTGCCGTCTCGCACGGCTCGCCCTGGTGCTCGAAGGGGGGATACTGCCATGGCCGACCGGGCACCTTCTCCCGTCAGAGAGCATGCACCGGTGGTTCCCGGCTGTGGTCAGGGGACCTCCGATTGGTGTTTTAAAAAGGCCATCTAGCTGCAAAACCTGGTGGGCGCAGCTGGGTTCGAACCAGCGCCCCCTCGCTTGTAAGGCGAAAAAGGGAAGGATCGCGCCCCCAGCCATCGCGATCAGTTCGTGCAGCTGGACTGCGGAGGGCCTGGATAGATACCCACACCGACCAGGCGATCGTCCTGGGCAGCTTGATCCTCGGTTTGTGCTCACCGCAAACAGCATCTCCCTGATCATCTGAGATTGCCTTAACCTCGAATCCACCGCGTAGTCAGGGGTGTTTCGGCCGTCTCAACGCGAAAGGCGCCCTCTGAACTGGGACGATAGGAGTGTGTGAAGCCTCTGTCGCCTGGTTCGAGAGGACCCCTTGAAGTGAGATTGTTGCATGGCCTGGCCCGGACGCACGCATCCTTTGATGACCCGGATCTGGTGTCGCGGGCGGCCAGCGGCACGGGCACCGCCCTGCTCCGCCGGCGGAACGCCGGGTAGGCGGATGACCGCGGCTAGGTGGCGCACTTCGCATTCCCGGTCCCGCAGCTGCGGTCAGGGCCGCACGGCCCGCAGGAGGATGTACTGAATGATCTGGCGGCGCCACAGAAGCTCTACCTGGCTGAGCAGGAGGCGGGCGGCAGTTCGCTGCCCGGCAGGCGCACCGGGCGGGGCTGGCATGGCCCGGAGCCTGTGCCCGATCAGCTGAAGGGCCGGGGCGATAACCAGATCGCCGCACACGGTGACGTCCACAGCCCTAAAGCCGGCCGCATGGGCGGCCTCGGCGATCTGATCAGCCGTCATGGCCGCGCTCGGGCGCAGCCCGAAAACCCGCATCTGGGTAAGGCCTGCCAGCAGCTCCAGGGGACCGAGCGGCAGCCGCTCGGTTGTGATATCGGAGATGCTCAGGACCCCGCCGGGCCTGAGCACCCGGAAGCACTCATCGAAGAACGCCCGGCGGGACCGGAAGTGGAAGGCCGCCTCGACGCTGATCACGCCATCAATGCTCTGGTCAGCTATCGGCAGCCGGGTCGCGTCGCCCGCGACCCCGAGCGCGACCGCCTCGCGGAGCCGGTCACGGCCGACTGACAGCTGCCATTCGGTGATGTTCACCGCGATCAGCCTGCGCGGGCGCAGCACCTCGGCGATGACCGGATCCTGCCTGCCCAGGCCGTTCCCGACGTCGAGTATCACCCCGGCTTCAGGCAGCGCTGCCGCTACGGTCTGCACCAGCCGGCGGCAGGCCGTGTCGGCCTCATCCTCAGAGCCCGGACCTTCCCAGAGGCCCAGGTTGAGCCAGCCGGGCGCCGGCGCAAGGAAGAAATCAGACCCGATGCTCTCGTACACCCGCGCGGCAGGATTCTGGGCCTGCCGGAAGATCCCGGCGATGTGCCGCAGACGCCGGCTTTTCCATCCGGCAGGCCGCAGTGGGCGGGTCACCATCTCGGGCTCCAGCGTAGGGGAGGCAGAGGCTCAATGACCGTGGCTGCGCTGCGGCGCACCAGGCAGCGGGCCCGGTGTAACTGGCGATCACCGCGATGCATTCGATCACTGCGATGCATTATGGTCGGCGTAGACGAGAGGGGGCGCATGAGCGATCTGCCCCGTCATCCGGACGTCTGCGTCCCGGGTGTGGTCGCCGTCAGCGACCATGTGCTGGTCAGCGACTGGCTGGACGGCATCCCGCTGGCCAGGATCATCGTCGGCGGTACGGCCGCTCAGCGGGACCGGGCGGGCATCATGATCATCCGTTTTCCTGTTCTCGGGTCCGGCGCGGGTCGGGCTGCTGCACGCCGATCCGCACCCGGGCAACTTCCGCCTGCTGGCCGACGGGCGGCTGGGCGTGCTCGACTTCGGCGCTGTCGACCGGCTGCCGGACGGCTTCCCGCCCATCTGGCGCTGGACAGCCGGATCGTGATCGAGCAGGCCAAAGGCGTCCTGGCCGCCGAACGGCACATCCCGGTGGGCGAGGCGTTCGAGGTGCTGCGCCCGCATGCCCGCGGTCACGCTGTCAGCGTGCGCTCGGTCGCCGAGGCCGTGGTCAGTCTCGGGCTGCGGCCCTGACCGGTGCGCCGAGTGAGCCCGTTTCGATCTGGGCCAGCCGCCGGTGGCCCAGGAGCCTGAATGGCCACCATCAGCGGCTCGGACCGCCACGGCCCGTTTTCGGGCTCCTCGGAAGCGCTGCACGACTATGAATATGGCCTTCCCGGCCGACGGCTTTCACGAGGTGTCTCTACGGACACCCCGGCAGAAACCAAGGGCCAAGCAACAGCCTGCCGCGGACCGGGCGCGGGCCACCCTGCACGGTGCGGGCAGTCGCGGCGGACGGGGCTCGGTTACCGTCCGACGCGGATTGCAGCTCACAGGTCCTCGGACGCAGCACAGCCTTCAGGCCACGGATCAGGTCACGGCCGCTGGTCCCAGCATTCTGCCATCTGCCGTGCCTGATCAGCAAAGACCCGCCACCGCTTGATCTCCGTCGGATAGTCGATGCGCGATGGCTGCCCGAGCAGGTCAGCATGCCGCTCCAGCAGCGCAGCGGTATCGGCCGCGGCGAAATGCATTGCACGTGCGGTTTGCGCCACGCGCTGCCGCAGCAACGCCGAACGATTCCTGGCCAGCGCCGCACGCTCCAGTACATCCGGCGGCGGCCGCCAGGCGCGACCAGACCAGACACCCTGGCCACGGCTGGCGAACACCTGATCGCGGACTACCCGGACCACATCATCCAGGCGGCCCAGAACCTCGGTGATACGCTGCGCGGCGGCATCCCGGGGCAGGTCGGTAGCGGCCTGCAACATCAGGCCGACGATGAAGATGTTGTGGGCCACCGAGTCCAGCAGCTCCCCGGCGCGGGTCACCTGATCGCTGATCACCGCGGGTCCCGGCCCGCCCTCTGCCTCCGGGCGCTCAGCTCCGGCGGCGATGGCGCCGTCCAAGTCCGGGTAGACCGGGACCAGGCAGTCAAGGCCGCTGAGGCGGAGCACGCGGCGGACGACATCAGCGATGGCCACCAGCCGGAACTCGGTCCCGTTCGCCACGGCACGGTGATGGGCCCGGGCCAGGGCATCCGCGCCGGAGTAATCACAAGAGACGGTCCCGGTCAGATCCACGACGAGCACCTCGGCACCCCGGTTGATAATCCATAGCAGCCGCTCGCGGATCTGATCAGCGTTCGAGCTATCGATGTCCCGCGGAAGCGTCACCACCGCCTGCCGGCCCGTCCACTGCACCGGGCAGATGCTCTCAGGCATGACAGCCACCAGGATCAGCTTTCTGCGTGCTCGGCCGGATTTTCAGACGGATAACGGGCCCGGTCCCGCACGCCTACGACGCCTTCCACGTGCCGGATGGCATCCCTCAACTGGAGGACGACGGCGCGGCTGCCGAACTGGCCGGTGACCGTAACGACACCGGAGGCCACGGTGACGCCGAACGTGTCCGGGCTGAGCGCCAACTCCCCGGCGATGACCTGCATCACATCGTCGCGGATCTGGTCATCTGGCCTGGTGAAGACGCTCAGTACATCCAGACGGCTGACGATCCCGACGAGCTGGCCGTCTGCATCCACGACCGGCAGCCGTTTCACCCCGTACTGGTGCATCAGCCTGGCCGCTTCAGCCACGCCCGCGGCCGGGCTGACAGTCACCGCCGGGGTGCTCATCAGCTCGGCTGCGGTCATGCCGTTCGCCTTGGCGCGTTCGCCGCGGCGGCCGCTGGCCCGCAAGGATGCGCCTGGTCCGTCAAAGTGTTCCGGGCCGAGCTCCTTGAGCAGCAGGTCGGCCTCGGATACCACGCCGATGACGCGGCCGGTCACATCCAGCACCGGGCAGGCACTGACCCGCCGGCCGATCATCGCGATGATGATGTCCTTGTAGCTGGCGGTCTCCCCGATGGCGACCACGTTTGTGGTCATCACGTCTTTGACGGTGCTGTTCATGATGATGCCCTTCTCTTCAGTCACCGCACAGCGGGTCGGACACACGCGGGTCCAGCGCCGCAGGGACAGCGCTGCTCATGCTCCACTGCCTCCCGGAGCCCCTTGCGAACCCACGCCCTGCCTGGCTTTCCCTGACGGCGTGGTGAGCAGCCGGTGGGCGAGCTCGCGCCGTTCATCCGGAAGGGGCGCGCGCACCGGCCCGCGGGCCAGTGCCAGGCAGAGGAGACGGATAGTGGCCAGCCGAACCTGCTTGGCTATCAACCCGCGCGGCGCCCCTGCAGCGGACGGCGCCGATTGTGCTTTAGCAGGTTCGTCCACAGCTGGCTCCTGGCATGGGCAGAGCCTCACCGGGAATCCAGGGTGAGGAAGAAGCCGCCAGGGACCAGGACGGCCAGACGCCGCCATTTTATGCCGGATCCTTCCGCTGCTGCCAGCCGACATCGGCGACGGCTGGGTGACATCAGCGGCTGGTAAGCCGGTCGCCTCAACATGGATGTGACCAAAGACCGTAGCTCAGCCGCGCGATATATCGGCGGAGCCGGTTCTACCTCTACCGCGTGACGGACGTCGATGCTGCCGTGCCGTCAATCACCAGGCGGGCCGACCCCCTCGGCCCGATCAAGGAGGGCAAGGGCCGTCTGCTACTCGCAAAGGCCCAGACGGCTCACGTTGGATGAGTGATCGTTAGCCAAGACAGGTTCACGGCCTCGGGCGGGTGCTTCGTCCGGGCGGTCGTAGCGAGCGGGGCGATGCGGGGCCGGATTCGCTCGCGGCTCCGGCCAGGGGGTTATCTGACGGGAAATCGTACCGGGATGCCTGTACCGCGGATTCGGGCTCGCCGTCATGGTGGCTGATCACTATGACGGATGAGCCGGGAATCCTGGCCATTACTCCTGCGTCGTGCATTGCGGCCTTGACGAGCCAATCGTCGCCGTCCTCGACGGGCTGCTGTGGTGCCGCGGCATGCTGGGGCGCGGCGGCTTGGCCGAGTTGCTTGTTCAGGCGGGCGACGCGGTCGCGGGCGGCGTCGAGCTGGCCGGCTTGGGTGAAGGGCCGGGCGAGGTCGTCCTGGCCGTGGGCGGTTTCGGCGGTGAGCTGGTCGATCTCGGCGAGGGTCCTGGTCTTGAGGGATTCCAGGCCGCTGAGCCGGTTCTCCAGGCGGATGACCAGCTTGGCCGGGTCAGCCGCCTTGACCTCGGCTGGGCTCATCCGGATCTCGGTGCCGGGGGCGCGGTCGAGGGCCAGGATCACGTTCATGGAGCCCAGGACACGTTCGACGGTGACGGTGACGGGGAAGCCGCCCAGTTCGCCAGGCCGCTCGAGGAGCCGGCGGTGCACGGATTTCAGGAGGGTGTCTTCCATCTGGGCGGTGATCTGCTGGAGGCACCGTCCGGCGTCTGCCCGTTTGGTGTAGGTGAACCCGCCGGCGGTCATGGCGAAGGCGTCCCCGCGGGTGTCGCGGCGCAGGGCGATCGCGGTGCCGATCTCGTCCACGAGGGCGGTGAGGGCAGTGATCCGCTGGCCGGCCTGGGTGACCCGGTGCCGCAGTGCGTCCTGGTTGCGGTGGAAGGCGCGCTCGGCGCGTTCCAGGCGGGTCAGCTCGACTTCTGCCTCGGCCTTTTCCAGCAGCAGCGGGTTGCCGGTGGCCAGTGCCTTGACTTCGTTGTAGGACAGGGCGGCGTCGCCGATGTCCTCCATCTCCCGCATGTCGAGGCGGCCCCGCATGACCTGGGCGATGAACTTGGCTTTCCGCTCGACTACTGGCGCAGTGCACTTATTCGGAGCGTGCAGTATTCTCCAACCGCTGACGAGAGTGGCGCTGCTTGCGTCACGGGGAGTGACGGCGGTCCCGCTCCGGCACGTGGAGGCATCCCATGAGCGAAGGCTGCGTGTTCTGTGATCAAAGCTGGATGAGGGCAGCGGAGATCTTCATCCAGACCCCCCACTGCATATTCGTCTCCACCCGGGACCCGGACATCCGGGCCCGAGCCGGACTGGCGCAGGGCGTCCTACCCGGCTCCGGGGCAATCGTGCCCATCACCCACCGGACTTCGGTCTTCGAGCTGACCCCTGCGGAGTGGGCAGACACTCAGTATCTATTGCTCCAGGCCAGGATGGCGCTGCACGACCTGCTAGCCCCAGACGGCTATTTGCTTGGCTGGAACCGGGGCGGTGTCCTGCATCCCCATATGCATGTCATTCCACGATTCGACGACGAGCCGCTGTCTGACCGCTGGCTGCGCTCGGCGATCAACGTCCCGGAAAACAGACGGCCCGGTCCATGGGCGCCCGGTAGCGGACGGGAACTTCGGGGTCCCAGGTGAGCGAGGCGCCCGAGACCTATCGGCGGTCAAGCTGGTGCTGCTCGTTCCGTGGGCGGCTCAGGCCGTTCCTCGGCACCGTGACCCGCCCTCAGGTGGCCGGCCTGGGATAGCCGCAGCGGCCGGAACGGCCCGGCAGTCCGCCCGGCGACCGGCTAGGTGGTCAGGCAGACGTGGTCGCCGCCCTCGTCAAGCAGCGCTATACGGCGTACCGCCAGCCAATTGGGGCACTGCCGGAGCACCGGCGCGCCGCCGGGCCCGGAATCCACCGGAAGGCCGGCGAACTTGTCGACGGTATCCCCGGTCTGGGTGCCGAACAGCTCGGCGAGCGGCAGATCGTCCGCGGTCAGGAAGTGAATGACCAGGTGGCTGGAGTGCAGCGCCACCCGGTAGGTGTAGTTGGCCTTGGACAGCCATACGCAGTACCGCCGCGGCTCGATGCTCGACTGGACGTGGAACTCGACCAGGCAACCCGCTCGCTCCCGCTCATCGGCCGTGGTAACGACGATCAGCGGGCTGTCCAGCGCGGCCATCAGGGTGTTGAAGACATGCTCCGCCATCAGCGCCTCGTTTTCCCGGCCACGGCCCCTAGAGCGTGACCTTCCCTAAGAGGTAAGGTATTTTACCTCTTATGAGAAGTGGCCCACCTCCGTTGCTGCCGCTGCTCCGATCACGCGTCCAAGGGGATCTGCTGGCGCTTCTATACCTGCACCCTAATCGGGACTACAGCCTGACCGAGGCTGCCGCGCTCATCGGCGCAAGCGTTAAGACGGTGCATACAGAGGCATCACGTCTGATCGCAGCAGGGTTCGTCCGCGACTCCCGCCGCGGTAACGTCCGCCTGCTTCGGGCCGTGACCGGCACTCCTGTCAGCCGACCGTTGACTGACCTGCTCGCCGTTACCTACGGGCCGCTGCCGGTGCTGAACGACCTGCTGGCCGACGTAGATGGCATCACGCATGCATTCATCTACGGCTCGTGGGCCGCACGATATCTGGGGGAGCCGGGCCCGATCCCGGGCGACGTGGACGTCCTCGTAGTCGGCACCGCCGATCCTGATGACCTCGATGAGATCGCGCGAGCAGCCCAGAATCGGCTCGGACGTCCGGTGGACATCCGCCGGGTCCGTCCCGCCGCCTGGGCCTCTCCTGATCCGGCGGACCCCTTCTTGGCATCGGTGCGCGAGCGCCCCCTGGTAGAGCTCAATGTGCCTGGCCAGGACGTGACTGCATGAGGTGGAACCAGGGCCGTGACGTAATCGACCGCATGCTCGCGGACAGCGAGTTGCAGCGCGTGCCCGCCAGCCGCGAGCATGCAAACCGGCTCATACTCCAAGCCCGCGTGCACCTCGTATCCGCGAACGAGATCAGCGAAGGTGATCCGGCGGGCGGATACACGCTGGTCTATGACGCAGCCCGCAAGGCACTGACCGCTGTCCTAGAGAACCAAGGACTGCGACCCACCACTCGCGGTGGGCATCTGGCCGTGTACGAAGCGACCCGCGCGCAGCTAGATCCTCCCATGGGCCAGGTGCTACGGCCATTTGACCGGATCCGCCGCCAGCGACACGACGTGGAGTACCCACCAACCGACGCCCCACAGATCAGCGCGGACGACGTCCGCGAGGACGCCACCAAGGCTGCCGCCATTGTTGACATCAGCGAACGCGTACTCGATCAAATGTCGCCTTTCTGATCACGGCCGACCGTCGAACGCCCCGGGTTGCAATTGATGCAACAAGAGTCCCACGCTGATAGGCGTCAGGTGGGTGCAGCCAACGTCCGCACCCACCTGACCAGTGGGTTTATTCCGCTGCAGTGTCCGTACCGGGGCAGTGCACTTATTCGCTGTCTGCCATAGTCTCGGCCCGGCCTGTGGAGGTAGCCTCGGCGCGGGCAGCCAGGTAGCTGGCCCAGTCGCGTCTGGCGCGCTTGACCCATCTGACTGCGGTGTTGATGTGCAGGCCGAGCAGGTCGGCAAGGACGGCGGCGGGCAGGTCGGCGGCGAGGTTGATCAGCGCGGCGCTGCGGCCGGTGCGGGCTTGGATGCCGTGGGTGTTGAGCTGGCGGACGAGCCCGTTGGCGCTGAGGTAGCGGCCGGGCACCTGGCCGGGGAACAGCCAGTTGGCCGGGTTCCCGCGACCGCCGAGCACGGCGGTGGGCGTGGCGGTCGCATGCAGTTGCTCGATGAGGTCGGCCAGCGGGGGCGGGATGAGCACCGGGTGACGGTCGAGGGTCAGGTATGCCTGCCCGTGGCGGCGGCTGAGCTGCTCGTGTTCCAGTTGGACGATGCGGCTGACGGGCTGGCCGTAAAGCAGGACGAGGGCGCCGGCGACGCGGACCCGCAGCGGCAGGGCGGTCTGGTGCAGGCAGCGCTGCAGCTGGTGCCAGCGCTGGTCTTCGGGCAGTTCTTGTTCCGGGGTCCTGGCCTGCCGCAGTGGCACGGTCACTGGCCCGGCCAAGCGGTGCCGGCGTGCCCAGGCCAGGAAGTAGCGGATGGAATACCGCTGGGAGCCGCCGCTGGTGAGCCAGGCGTCGATCTCCGACTGGCCGACGTCGGCCAGGCCAGTGCTGCGCTGGTCGAGCCAGCCGAGGAAGTCCACAGCGGCGCGGATCTGCTGCCGGGCCCATGACCCGGACGCCTCGGTGAACGGCCTGGTCCGTGCCCGGTGCAGCACCGCCCAGCGGGCGAACGGCCGGACCAGCCGGGCATGCTCGGGGGGCACGGGGCCGAGCAGGTCATCGAGCCAGGCATCGACGTCTTCGATCAGCTCCTGCCGGGGCGGCAGCAGCCCGGCGTGGACCAGGGCCTGGCGGATCTGGCTGCGGGAATGGCTGCGGGGGAAGGCGTCGATCAGGTCGTGGCTGAGCGGCCCGTCGTGGCGGGCGAGCGCGCTCAGGATGCGGGCGCTGTTACTCCGGCCCAGCCACGTCAGCACGCTTTTCGGGTTCGCCGCGCCGAGCAGCGCCTCGCGGACCGGACCCAAGCTCGTGGCGTGGCCGGGTCCGCCGAGCAGCTCGTTGACACGCTGCTGGAGCGCGCACCGTGAGCAGACGCCGCGGGCCAGGACGTCGGCCGGCTGGCCGCAGCGGCCGCACAGGTACTTCTCCTCGTGCCCGGCGCAGGCCGCGCAGACCGCCCGGCCGGCCTGGTCGAGGCTGGTCAGCACCCGGGGCTGCCCGCAGCCGGGGCAGGGCACCGGGCGGGCCCGCAGCCGCGGGTAGCAGCGCGCGCAGACCGCGCCGGTCTCCCACCGGGCGGTGATCGGCGCCAGCTGCCCGCAGAACCCGCACCTGTCCGCCGGCGGGGTATAGCAGCGTTCGCAGATCGGCTCGCCGTCGCGGCGTCCCTTCAAGATGCGATGCTGCCCGCACCGCGAGCACTCCCCTTCCGGGCCGCGGTGGCACGAGGCGCACAAGTCGGGGACGCCGTCCTTGGCCCGCACCGCGATCGGGCGGACGCGGCCGCACCGGCCGCATCGCCGCGGCGGCCGGACATAGCAGCGGTCACACACCGGCCCGGCGGCGGTGGTCGCGGTGACCTCGCGGACCTGGCCGCAGCCAGCGCACCGCTGCCGCGGCCGCGGGTAGCACGCCACGCAGCACGGCCGGTTATCGGCGTCGCGCCAGGCGACCCGCCGCTTGCGGCCGCACCGGGCGCATTTCTCGTGCCGGGCCGGGTCACGCAGGTAACACCGGTTGCAGACCGGCCCGGCCGGGCCGCGGGCGGCGACCCGCGCCAGGCTGCCGCAGACCGCGCACGGCTGGCGGCAGGCGTCCTTATAGCAGCTCTGGCAGGCCAGCCCCGGGCCGGGCCAGGACCGCAGGTCCGCGCTGACCTTCCCGCATCCCGCGCAGCCCGGCAGTACCATCCCTTCCGCCCCGGCGGCGGCCAGGGCATGCACCAGCCGGATCAGCGACAGCGGCGCCGCAGAGCTACCCGAGCTCAGCGCGTCCGGGTGATAGCGCAGGTACTCCAGCAGCGCCCGGCAGCCCGGGACGGTTCCGGCGGCCTGGCCCGCCGCCTCCAGCGCGGCCTGCTCCTCCAGCCCGGGCAGCCTGCCAGCCAGCAAGCCCGCGGTCTGACTGACCAGCTCAGCCCGTTGCCGGGCAGCGGTCACGACCGGGGTCGGCGGATGGTGGTCCGGCGCACTGGCGGCGGGGCGGCACCCCGGTCTCCGGCGGCCTTGCGGACCTGCTCGTTGACCACCTCGACTTCGATCAGGTCGTTCGGCGAGCAGCCCAAGATGTCACACAATGCGGCCAAGGTGTCCATCGACAGCCGCTGCGGTGGCTGGGTGACCAGCCGGAACACCTGCTCTCGCGACAGGTGCACGCCGCGCTCGGCCAGCAGCGGCACCAGGTCACTGGTCTGGAACATGCCCTTCTCGGCCATCCGCAGCCGCAGCTGCCAGCGGATGCCCATCTTCCTGGTCACGAACGGCCCTCCCACAACTCGCCATACCGGTTCTTCAGCGACCGCTCGAGCAGCCGGTTGCGGTACTCATCCGACACACCTAACGGCACAGTCGGATATCAGAAGTGTCTGAATGCCTCGGCCTGGACGGGCTATCCCCAGAAGATCGCCGTCGGGTCACGGTCGATCTCCTGCAGGAGGTCATTGATGTGCGGTGATGGCGG
>Ga0187807_1000623_pt1 | contig 11243 bp, 12 predicted proteins | sample NC_wetland_sal_i_4_FD_132432 | JGI IMG/M metagenome (GOLD analysis project Ga0187807, IMG submission 132432) | Wetland sediment microbial communities from Neuse River Estuary, North Carolina, USA - ASW_2 | ecosystem: Environmental > Aquatic > Freshwater > Wetlands > Sediment | place: USA: North...
ACTTAAATTCTTATTAATAATAGCAATAAGCTCTTAAATTTAATATTAATCGAATATTTTACCTATTATTAATGAGAATAAAAAAATTAAATCGATATGTTTATATGTACTTATCGAATATCTGATAATATAATAATTAAGATTAGAGGTGAGATCATGCCAGTAACAATAGACACAGATAAGTGCGGTAAAATTCAAAATTGCCCTGGAGAAGGACTTTGCATTAAAATATGTGAAAAAGGGGCCCTAGTTGAAGAAGATGGAGATGTTGCATTAGTACCTGAAAATTGCGATGACTGCGATTTATGTATCCAGAACTGTCCAAACCAGGCAATTTCAAAGGTATAATCTGATATTCTGAGGAGATAATATGAGTTCTGTAGAAAGGGATGGAGATGAATCACGTTCCCTAAAACATATCAATGAAAAATGTGTTGGTTGTGGAATTTGTGCCAGCATATGTCCCACCAAATCCATAAATAACGGACCTGTGCTACCAATCGCACGTGGCCTTGTTGACATGGATTACGTTAACATTAATAAGAATAGTTGTTGTTTATGTGGCCTCTGCGCAGCCGCATGTCCATTTGATGCTCTTAAATTTGAGATTGATGGCGAAGATATTAAGGAAATGGACGAATATCCAAAATGGATAAAAGACGCTGCCATTGATTCTGAAGCATGTATTTACTGTAAAGCTTGTGAAACAGCTTGTCCTCAAGACGCTATCAGAGTACAACGGACATTACCAAAACGAGAGGACCTTGTTATTGGAGAGATCGATGTAGACCAGGACAAATGTATCAGCTGCAAGATCTGTGAAGAAATATGCCCAGGGGATGCCATAACAGTTCAAAAAACTGGAAGAAATGAGTATGAAACTGTGGTAGACGAGGACAAATGTGTATACTGCTTAGTATGTAAGAGAGCATGCCCAACAGATGCAATTAAAGCTGTATGTAGCTCATGTGCTTATCAAGATTACAAATTTGACGCTGAAACATTCAAAACACATGGAGATACCATTTTAAATCCTGATTCTTGTGTTAACTGTGGATGGTGCCAGGAGATATGTCCTGTTGACGCCGCTGTTGTCACTAAACCATTTGAAGGAGAAATTTCTTTCGACGAAGAAGCAGAATGCAAAGGGGACTCATGTCATGCATGTCAGGATGTCTGTCCATGTAATGCCATTGAGATTGTAGATGGGAAATCTGTTATAGATCCTAAAGTCTGTGTTCTCTGTGGTGCATGTGCCAATGTCTGTCCACAGAAATGTATCCAGATCAACAGAACCAAAATCAACCTTGAAAATGTTCGTTCCAAATCTTGGAACAACATACTTTCCAGTTTAACTTCTGGTACTGGAAAGTAATATTTCCTTTTTTTTTATTTCAAAATTTATTGTGATTGGTTACTATTTTTTTATATCTTCAACCCACAATTTCTTTGTATTATTCACTATAAAAAGAAAATAAATTATTTAATTATCAAAATAGAAACTACTGTATAAGCTCTATGATAACTTTATAAACTTTCGTAACATAAAATACAGTAGGAGGTCTGAAATGGACAGAACAAAGAATGGGCCACAATATAGACTTAAATTTGATGATAAAATAATATTATTGAATAAAAAGAAGTTTAATTTATTAGAAAATATTGATGAGTGCGGTTCCATAATGAAGGCATCCAAAAAGGTGAACATCCCCTACAGAAGTGCACTTAAATATATTGAAGAGCTTGAAAAGGAAAGCAACAAAAGCATTGTATCAACCCAACGTGGTGGAAAGGGTGGTGGAGGAGAAAGTAAACTCACCGAAAATGGAAAATCCATCCTTAAAGAATACAGGAAAGTGGAGAGTATTCTAAAGATGCATGATGATGTAAATGAAATAGAAAGTAACATCGTTGACATCGATCAAAAAAATAAAATTGCCAACATTAAACTCAACGACGAAAACGTGGTTCTACCGCTAAGAGGAAACTTCGAAATTGGAGACAAAGTTCTGGTTTTAATCAGTCCTGAAGATATATTCGTTATGTTGGAACCTCAAGAATCAAGTGTCAGAAATATTTTCCCTGGAAAAATAATAGGGATGGAACTTAAAAATCATCTGGTACGATTAAATGTTGATACTGGAGAAATTTCACTCTTTGTAGATGTAACAGAATACTCAAGAGAAAAATTAAATTTGACCCTGGGAAAAGATGTTTATATTGGCTTTAAAGCAGCAGCCATAGCCATGGTAAAAATTTAATTAATCGTTCCAAATTTATTTTATTTGATTTATTACTTTTTGATATTCTAAAAGATTGCTCAAAGGATAGATAAACTATTAAGAATTAATAAATGTCTTTAAACAAACCTTTATCTATTTTTTTTACTCTCGTAATATTGCCAAAATGATATTTAATACCGAAACCATGCGAAATGTTCAAATAATCATATTGACAATTGAAATATGAATACATTTTATAATTTGATCACACGGGAGGGTGAGAATGGATAAAAAAATAATAATATTTGTGATTGTAGCGATTGCGATTGTTGGAATAGGAGTTTACGGATATGGAGTATACAGCTCCGGTTCTGAAAATGGAACCCTAGTAATCTACGCAGCTAGCAGTCTTGCTGGACAGATGAATCAAACAGCAGCAAAATTCGAGTCGCAACATCCAAACGTTAAAGTACAGATAAAGTATGGAGGCAGTTCCGATCTGATAAATCAGATAACGACTTTAAACCAGTCTGTAGATATCATGGCTTCTGCTGACTACGGATTGATAGATAAGAATTTAATGCCTAATTACACAAGTTACAATCTTAAAAATGGAAGAAACGAAATGGTAATTGCATACACTGATAAAAGTAAGAACAGCAGCCAGATAAACAGTTCAAACTGGTACCAAATATTCTCCCAAAGCAATGTTACTGTTGGAATTGCAGATCCAAACTCTGCACCTGCAGGATACAGGGGAGTTATGATGATGCAATTGGCAAATACCTACTATAACGATTCAACACTTTTTGATACTGTTATAGGACAAAATACCGCCATAACATCTACTCAAAATGGTTCAAAGACAGTTATAAATTCACCAACCAACCTCAATCCAACTTCCAAAATTGTTGTGAGGCCCGCTGTAGGGGATCTTATGCCTGTGTTGCAATCTGGAGCTGTTGATTATGTTCTAGTTTACAAAAGTGATGCTGATCAACAGAAAAGTTCAGGAGTAAAATACATAACACTTCCACCAGAATTAGCACTCTCAAACACCACATACGAACCAATGTACAAGAACATTAGTATGGTGCAGTTCAGTGGAACAAACAAGAGCAAAACCATAGGATTAACACCAATTGTGTATGGAATAACAATTTTAAATAATGCACCAAACAAACAATTAGCAACAGAATTCCTACAACTACTTTTAAGTCCTGAAGGGATTCAAATAACAAAAGCTAATTATATAGATCCAATTTCACCGGCTCAAGCAACTGTTAACTCAACCAACATTCCAAGTCAGTTACAACAGTACGTTGTGATGCCCTAAGGAGAATTATTCTCCTATTTTTTTTATTTAAACAATACATATTAGGTATTTATCTGTTATATTTCGACATGTACTAATTTTATGATTCATATTCAACAAGAGAACTCAAAGACTAAAAAAATTATTACAACTTCATTAAGGTTTTAATTTCAGCAGTTTATCATTTAAAAGATTATTTTTGCAATTTTAAATATTAAACATGATGGATGTAGAATATGGAATGGTTTTATTTCAGCTTTTAATGTTTTTTAGTGCATTGTAAATTCTGTATCCACAGAAATTCGATATGTTTATATAGACGTATCGATAAGTTATAGATGTAGCACATTTGATATTGGTTCTGAAAATTGCCATAACACGGAACAAAAAATTAGGGAAAAAACCTCCAATTTTCCCTAATAAATTTTATTAAAAAACTGATTAATTCTTTTATTGTGACCCCTAAAGACACTAAAAATTTTAATAATATTATTTTTATTTTTACAACAAACTATAACTCGTGAACCCAATATTCATTAAATAAACAAAATAATGGTGATGTAAAATGGAAGATATTTTAAACAAGATAGATGATCCATCCATGAAAGAAGATATAAAAAAAATAATGAAGTTCCATGGATACTTGAGTTCAGGGGCTTTAATTGGTTACCAAATGCTTAACATCGCAAAAAGGGAATTGAATATTAAGGATAACGAGAAAATTTATGTGACATGCGAAACCTTAAATTGTGTTCCTGATCCTTTTCAAATACTTAGAAGCTCTACTGTCGGAAATAAGGGTTTAAAAGTATATGATTATGATAAAATGGCCGTTACCGTCAATAAAGGCGCAGGAAAAGATGAAAAGTTTGTTAAAGGAATTAGGATATATTTTGACGCCGAAAAAACTGAAAAGTATCCCTTACTCCATGACTGGTACATGAATTATAAAAAAGTACGTCATGAGGAAGTTGTACCAATTCTACTCGAAGCCGGAGAAGATTTATACAGTTGGGAATTTGTAGAAATTGAAGTGCCTGAAAAGAAGAAAAAAAATGTACTACTCTGCGAAAAATGTGGAGAATCATTTGTTTCATGGGACGAAAGCAAAATTTGTATTCCCTGCTCCAGCAACGATCATAAATGATATTCAATCTGAAAAGGTTTTAAAAATCTAAAAAAAAGTAATAGATTCATAAATCGACTTTGAAAGCTCTGCAAAAAAATGGAATTATATGTAGAATGCATTTAACATAAATTCCACCCACATTTCATTTTAATTTTAAAAAGTAATTATTAAATTTCACATCTTTCTATCTCAATGAGGGTGCCATCTTCTTCACCTTTAGGAATGTGCCTCAGTTCGATAAGATCATCCTTTACTTCTTCCAAATCAACTTGGATGGTATTCCTTATTGTGTCACCTTTGACTTGAATCATGACGTTACATACGTCTTTTCCATTAATATTGTCAATTTCTACGTTTATAACTTCTCCAGGAGTGAATACTCTGTTGTAGGATAATTCTAAGTAATCATAATCTTTGACATTATCTTTCACGTAGCTTATTGCTTCATCACAATCCATTTTCAATATTTTCTCCAAAAAGATCAACTCCTCAATTCAGTTAAAATGAAAGTATGTTCAATAATTTTAGACATCTTCAACTACGATGACAGTTAAATCATCCACATTTTTGATATGCCTTATCTCCACAATTTCATCTATGATCTCTATTAGATCCATCTGTATAGTATCATTTAAAAGCTCACCATTAACCTGAAGAACCAAGTTCAAACTTTCTAATTCATTTTCATCCACGTAGTGTTGCACATCAAGGACCTCAGTGGGTAAAAATATTCTGTTATATGAAATTTCAAGTGTATCATACGTTTTTACTTCATTTTTAACGTATTCAATGAGTTCATCTTGGTTTAGTGTGATCTCTTTTTCCATATTAATCACTTTGATTTTTTTATGAAATATAATTTTCTGAAAAAATAGTTTAATTTAAAAATAAAAAAGAAGAGGGGATTAATAGAGCAGATGCCTGTTCTTCTCGGCATCTAACCATAATCTTCCTTTTCCATTTAATGCAATGTCACCAGTGTACTTAATGTATTTTCCACTGAAGTCCTTGCCATCGATCTCAGGATTCTCTACGATTTCCTCTTGGACAAAACCTTCAAGCAGTCTTCCAAGTTCACCGTTTATTACAATGTCCCCGTTTTTCATCTGTCCGCCAGGCCATCTGGTTACATCACCATCTATCTGTATGAAACCTTTGGTCATGTGGATACCTGCTAGGATATCACAGTCACCTTTGACGTAGATGGATCCTCCAGATAGACATTCACCGAGTTGTTTACCAGCATTTCCATGGATGGTTATGGTTCCACCGTTCATTCCTCTCCAGTCCCCAATGTAGGAACATCCGCAGAATTCTCTGGTGTTACCCATGATGGTGAGTGATCCACCTTCCATTTCCCTACCTGCATAACTCTCTGCATCCCCATTAACAAGGATTGAACCACCTTTCATTTGGGATCCGCAGTGTAGATCTACAGGACCGTTAACTATAATTTCTCCTGCACTCATTTTTGTTCCGATGTATTTTACTCTGCCGTAGTCTCCATTGAGTATCATTTTAATTTCTTCTGGAGATTCTGCAGAACCTTCTACTTCTATGTCAAAGTAGTCTGTTAATGGAAATCTTGAGTTTCCTATTGGAACCATGTATTTCTCAAAATCTTCCTTTTCCCAGCTGTATACCTCATCTGGAATTAATTCATCGAATTCCAGAGAAATTGGAGAAGTCTTTTTTTGGTTAAAAGTAATTGTTTTCAAATTTAACACCCCTATTTACTTGCTTCGACTTCAGTCACGATTGGATTTGGTAAATAATTATCGAATACCTTGTAGTTCTCAAACTTAACAGTGTAGTACTTTGTGAAGTCAGGCATTACCCTTTCCATAACCGATTTTTCTTTTTCTTCCATTCCTTTTACGTTGGTCCATAAAGTATGGCTCTGAACAACCTTTACGATCTCACCATCTTTAACTAATATCTCACCATCTTTTATAGTGTACATAGCACTGCCGAATCCTTTTTCGATTGCTTCTGGGTTTCTTGATGGATCAATTTCGTTAGGGTTTATGTCAAATACAGCAATGTCTGCATTGTACCCTGGTGTGAGTGCGCCTCTGTCCTGGAATCCGTAGATTTTAGCAGGTGCTGCTCTGGTAATGGTTGCAATTTCATTGAAGTCGTACTCCCTTTCTAATGAAGCTAGAGAAGTTCTTCTGTGTGACCATGGGTGAACTTCCCTGTTATCCATCATTTCCTGCCTTCTTTCATTACTCATTAACCAGGAAATAATTCTTGGGTAACGTATGAATGGGCCAGCGTTAGGGTGGTCAGTTGTTAAACATACTTTCCATGGATCATTAACTTTTAGGAATAATTCTAATCCTATAGCCCATTGGAGTGAGTTAACTGGTGCTTTTCCAGAGTAGATAACTGGAACAATTCCTGCTGCAGTTTCAAGTTCTACATCTTTGTTAGCCCATTTTAATCCGCTTAATTTGTACAGATCAAACTCCATAGGAGCATCAGCAGTCATGGTTGTTGTTTCGTCTAGAGTTACTTGCCCAACATCTATGGTTATGTGATCATTCTTGTTGACATAGTCAGCAATGTAATCTGCACCAGAATCTGCATCCCTCCAGCTTGTTCCACCGTATGCATGGAATTGAGCATGGGTCAAGTGCATTGTCTGGCCCCTTACTGTGCTGTTCTTTTCTATGTCTTTGATTGCTTCCATAGTTGAAACTGTTGTTGGATAGTTTCCAGGATGTCCAAGATCGTTAGGGTGAACATGTACAGAATGTGGCATTCCTAACATTTCCTTGGCTTTTGCCAGTGCTGTAACCACTTCTCTTCCTGTTACATCCCAGTATGGAGCAGGGTCATCCAGTCCGTGAACGTTCATTCCCCATCCCCAAGCTTCACTTCCACATGGGTTAACTATTTTTACTCCGTAACATTTGACGAGTCTTAACCAAGCTGCTACAAAAGCAGCTAAATCTTCAATCTGGTTGTTTTTTGCGTATTGCAGTACAAACCAGTTGTTACCAAACAATGATAATGGTACTATGTCCAAGTTTGGTATAGCGTTAATTTCTTCGTGTGTGTGTTTAGCTTCTAACGGAGGTACTGCAGCTTCTACAACAGTTCCATACCCCATTCTAGAGTATTTGTATCCTGTTGATGGGCAGCTTGGTATAGAAAATCCACTTTCGGATCTTATAACATCTGTTTTGTGTGTAACACCCTTTCTGGAATCTTCAGGTCTGTATATTCTTCCTACAACAAGTTTTGGTCCTGCAACGTGTGCATGTGGATCAATACCTGCTGGCATTACTATTTTATCTGTAACATCTAGAACTTTAGCATCGGCAGAAACTGAATCCACGATTTTTCCGTCCTTGAACATTACGTCCTTTTTCTCTCCTGCTACCTTATTGGCAGGATCGTAAACAATACCGTTTTTTAGTACGTATTCCATGACAATCACCTTATTTACTTGCTAAAGCTCCTTGTTCAGCTTTAATTTTTTTAACTCTTTCCAATAATTCTTTTATAATCCACTCGTCGTCCCTGCATGTTTCAGGTTTGTCGACAGCTTTTTTCATCCAGATTGGAACACCATCCATCCTGTAACTGGTACCAGCTGCTTCAACACCAACGAATGATCCTGGAAGAACAACATCTGCAATCTCGGTAGAAGGTCCCCAGTGTATATCCACTTGGATAACTGGTATTTCTGCGAGGTGTTTAACTGCTCCACCTGGGTAGTGTGCACCAGGGTCTGCTGCAATTACCATGAAAACATCACATTCTTTTCTTGTTAAAAGATCTATTGTGTTTGTTTCTCCATTCATGTATCTCTGGTATCCTCTTGCGAAGTCAACTCCGTATGGGAATCCTGTTTCAAATGCCATGAAAATGTTGAATCCATTCACGTTGAAGTGACCCCTCATAGGCATTAAAATCCATTTAGTGTAACTGTTAAGGTCTGCCACCATCTGGATAGCTATGTCAATGTTTCTCTGTTTGGATAATGTGTGGGTTAATCCTAGACCAAAGAACAATGCACCAAACTGTACATTTTTCATTGCTTCAGCTAATTCTTCGACATCTTCCTTTGGAATTCCAGAAATAAATTCTTTTTGGAGTTTTTTACCCTTTAAAACTGCCCTAATAGCATTGTAAAATTCGTAATCACCATTCTGTTCGAATCCTACCCATATATCTGACATTTTAGCTGTATCACTGTATTTTGGGTCAAGTGTGACAACTGTTCTGTCAAATCTTCCTCTTGGCCTGAAGTATCCTCTTGGGAAGGTACTGTACCTAGCCATATGTCTTGGGTGAGAGTTCATTGCGTTACTTCCAGTGTATAAACACATGTCCGCTCTGTTTTTAACTTCACCAAGTGTACTTATAGGGTATCCTACGTTCTGAACAGCTTGAAGTGAAGGACCGTGACAGATGGTTGCCTGGTTATCTAAAACAGCTCCAACTAATTCTCCGAGTTCAAGACCGTGGTGCATGGTTTCAATGGATGTTTCACTCCAACCATAGAATATAGGTCTCACTGCGCCAGCTATGAGTTCTGCAGCTTTATCTAAAGCTGTATCCCAATCCACTTCTTCAAGTTCTCCATCTTCGCCCCTTATCATTGGCACCATTAATCTTTGATCCATGTCTTCCATGATCTTACTGGCACCTAGTCTGCATGCATGTCTTACAGCAACAACATGATTTCCTTTAACCAAATAATCTAAATCATCACAGTTACATCCGCAAAAAGCACATGTACAGTTTTCTACGATTCTATCATAGTCTGTTACTGGTGGTTCGTAATTTGCCATTTAAACTGCCTCCTTATAATTTCTTGTAGACAGGCATCTCTCCAAGTGTAGCAAGATCTTTGATGCCTTCTTCATCCTTAACGTATTTTTTGTATACTGCCCTCATGAGGTCAGCCATTAACAGAACATCATCATCTGTTTTTTCTACTGTGCACATTATGCCCTTGTAGGTTGGGTCGCAGCAGCAGTAGGTTTCAGGGCTTACAACTACATTTGCCCATGGTCCTTTTGGTATGAATATTGTTCCTTCATGTGGTGCATCTCTTGAATGGGCTGCGTTAACAACGACTTCTCCCCAGTCAGAAATTACCTTAACATGTTCCCAGTTGGAGACACCTAGTTTTGCCATGTCTTTAGGATCCATGTATGCCACTCCAGCAACTTTCCTGTATTCATCTTTAAGAGTGGATCCCCTTTTTTTGCATGCTCCCTGGTAAATGTCAGAACCTGTGTTCAGCATTACGTCCAATTTGTTTCGTAACTTTGCGTTAGGTTCATCAAATTTAACAACCTTTGGAATTGCTGGTTTATCTACATAAGTCAAATTAACACCTCATTCTAGCCAAATTGCGTCGGTAGGACAGAATACCTGACAGGTCCCACATTTTGTGCATTTATCTTCGCTAAAGAGTTTGATTACTCCATTTTCGACCATCATAATTGTTTCTGTTGTTTTTGATCCATGTCCTCCTGAAACCTCAGGACTTATAGACACATTTACAGGACATGCAACAACACAAACCCCACATCCAAGGCAGTTGTCTTGGTTTACTTTAAGTTCCATGTTATCACCTTAGTTTTTTAATGAATCAATACTTTTCTGCCAAGATTTTGATTTGGTAGGTGTGCACTTGATTCCAGTTCGTTTAACATCAATTGCTTCTACTGGGCAAACATTTTCGCATGCACCACAGTAAATACAGAACTGTTCATCTTTCATGACTTTATCATCTATTGTTCCTGGTGCTGATGATTTAGGGAAGAACAGCACATCACATGGACATACATCCACACAGGCTCCGCAGGTTGTACATTTGTCAAGATCGATGTTTAATTCGCCTTCAAATGGTTTTTCAACCTTAGCTGCATCTACTGGGCAGACTTCTTCACACCATCCACATCTTACACATGCATCATCATCGATGAGTGCTTTACCAGTGGTTTCAGCATCCTTAGGATCGAGGTCGTATTCACCGTAGGAACAACTTCTGCATGCTGCCATTATTGCATCTACAGGACATGCCTTCTTACATACCAAGCAGTATACACATTTGTCCTTGTCTACAGCTATATCAAAGTCTTCTGGACCTTTTTGATCTATTGTTATTGCATCTGCAGGACACATTTCTTCACAAATACCACAGTCAATACATGTTTCTTTGTCAATGTCTATCTCACCAGTTACAAGTTTGGACCTGTCTGGAAGTTCTCTTGCAACAGTGATTGCCTCTCTAGGACATGCCCTTTCACATGCTTTGCAGTATATACATGTGTCATCGTCAATTTCTGCAGAAGAAATTAATTTAGGATAAGTTTCAATTTCAGAAATTGGTGTTCCATCTACAGTGAATTCTAGTGCATCCACTGGACATCCCACACTACACATTCCACATAATACGCATTTATCTTCATCTATTTCGATTTTTGATTCGTCGATATCGTTTCTTACAATAGCACCGATGGAACCTAGTTTAATTGCTCCAACTGGGCATATTGATTCACAAACGCCACAACCAACACATACTTCATCTTTGAATGACAGCTCTCTA
>Ga0187807_1000624_pt1 | contig 11231 bp, 10 predicted proteins | sample NC_wetland_sal_i_4_FD_132432 | JGI IMG/M metagenome (GOLD analysis project Ga0187807, IMG submission 132432) | Wetland sediment microbial communities from Neuse River Estuary, North Carolina, USA - ASW_2 | ecosystem: Environmental > Aquatic > Freshwater > Wetlands > Sediment | place: USA: North...
CGCCGTCCCCGCCGCCCGCACCCCGGTTCCTGCCGCACCCCCGTCCCCGCCGCCCGCACCCCGGGGTGCGGGCGGCGGGGACGGGGGTGCGGCAGGAACCGGGGTGCGGGCGGCGGGGACGGCGGGGCGGGGCGGCCTAAGCTGGCGGGGTGATTGGGGACGCGGAGTTTGCGGGGTATGTCGGGGAGCGGCTGGGCGGGCTGGCGGGGGTGACGGCGGTCGCGCTTGGCGGGTCGCGGGCGGCGGGTAACCAGCGGCCGGACAGTGACTGGGACTTCGCGGTGTACTACCGCGGCCGGTTCGATCCCGGCGAGCTGCGCGGGCTCGGCTGGCCTGGGGAGATCTTCCCGGTCGGCGGGTGGGGCGGCGGGGTGTTCAACGGGGGCGCGTGGCTCCGGGTGGAGGGGCGGCCGGTCGACGTGCACTACCGGGACCTGGACGACGTGGAGCACCACCTCGCCGAGGCTCGCGAGGGGCGGTTCCGGGTGGAACGGCTGCTTTTTCACCTGGCCGGGGTGCCGACCTACATCGTCGTCGCCGAACTGGCCGTGAACGTCGTGCTGTGCGGTGAACTGCCCTCCCCCGGCGGCTATCCGGACAAGCTCCGCGAGGCGGCGCACCGCAGCTGGCTTGCGGACGCGCTGCGCACCCTCGGCTACGCGCGGGACGCGTACGCGGCCCGCGGGCACCTGACCAGTACTGCGGGCGCGATCGCGCTGGCGGTCACCCAGGCGGCGCACGCGACGCTCGCCGCGCGCGGGGAATGGGTCACCAACGAGAAGACGCTGGTTGAGCGCGCCGGGCTGCGGGCCGCCGACGAGGTGCTCGCCGGGCTGAGCCCGGAACCGGACGTGCTGGTGCGTGCCGTGGACTCGGCGCGCGACCTTATGCAGCGGATATCGGGGTAACTAAGCTGCAGTGATGCATGGGCGGTGGTTCGGATGAGCAGGGCGGTGCCCGTGGCGGGAGAGCAGGACCGGGGGCACTGGCACCATGCCCACGCGCACGATCTGGGCCAGGACGCTGACGGCCGCTGGCTGGCCGCGGCGGGAGCGCTCATCGTCGCGTTCATGGCCGGCGAGGTGGTCGCCGGGGTACTGGCGCACTCGCTCGCGCTTATTTCCGACGCGGCACACATGCTCACCGACGCCGCGTCCATCGCCCTGGCCCTGATCGCGACCAAGCTCGCGGCCCGGCCGCCGCGCGGCGGGTACACCTACGGGCTGCGCCGCATGGAGATCTTGTCCGCGCAGGCCAACGGGATCACGCTGGTGCTGCTCGGGCTGTGGCTTGGCTACGAGGCGGTGCGCAGGCTGATCGCTCCGCAGCCAGTGACCGGCGGCGTGATGCTCGCGGTGGCGCTCGCCGGCGTGTGCGTCAACCTGGCCGCGAGCGTGCTGATCGCCCGGTCTCGCGGCGCGGGCAGGCGCAGTCTCAATATCGAGGGAGCGGCCGCGCACATCCTGACCGACCTGTACGCGTTCGCGGCCACCGCGGTGGCGGCTGTGATCGTGATCACCGCCGGGTTCGATCGCGCCGACCCGATCGCCACGCTGGTCGTGGTCGGGCTGATGCTGTACGCCGGCGGCGGGCTGATCCGCGCGTCGGGCCGGATCTTCCTCGAGGCGGCACCCGCCGGGCTGGACCCGGCGGCGGTCGGCGCGGCGATGGCCGCGCGCCCGCACGTGGCCGAGGTGCACGACCTGCACGTCTGGGAGATCACCTCGGGCATGCCCGCGGCGTCCGCGCACGTGCTCGTGGACCCGCTGGAGGACTGCCACGCGGTGCGCGCGGACCTGGAGGCGCTGCTCGCGGAGCACGGGATCACGCACGCCACATTGCAGGTCGACCACGCGCCCGCGGCCGACGGCGGACGGATGCCCGAACATGCCGACGAACATCACTGCGAAGACTCACACGGGCCCAGTTACCGGCCGGACCAGGGGTAACGGCCCGGGCGGCCGCGACTGTCGCGGCCGCCCGGGAGGTTCTCAGTCCCCTAGGTAGCCGGCGGGCAGGTTCGCGCCGGGTACCTGGCTGGGCGACAGGATTGCCTTGTCGCCCGGGTACGGGACGCGCCAGTTGTGCGCGCTGTACCAGTCGAGGCGGTTGAGCTGGGCCGGGTTCGCCCAGTCCTGGATGGCGCCGTTGCCGTTGAACCGGCCGTCGCGGCTCCACACCACCCACTGCAGGTAGATGCCGCGGACCGCCGCCGGGATGCCCTGCTGGGCGGGCGTGGCGGGCACCAGGGTGCCCTTGGCGGCGCTCGTCAGGCCCAGGGTCAGCGGGATCTGGTTCGGCACGACATCGTACGGGGTGTAGTCCGTCGTGTTGGTGAACGCGTCCCACATCGGGCTGGCGGCCCGGTCCTCCTGGTTCATCGGGGCGATGCCGAGGATCTGCTCGATGGTCTTCACCACGTTGAGCTGGGAGTAGTAGCTGTCGTCCACGATGCCGCGCTGAGCGTAGGGGCTCGCGATCAGCAGCGGAGCACGGTGGCCGTCCACGTGATCCACGCCGTTCTGGGCGTCGTCCTCGACCACGAACACGGCCGAGTCCTTCCAGAACTTCGAGTGCGAGATCGTGTCGATCATCCGCCCGACGGCCAGGTCGTTGTCGGCGACTTCGGCGATCGGGTCGGGGTCACCGGTGCCCACGCCGGCCGTGTGATCGTCCGGCATCCAGATCAACTCCAGGTTGGGCAGCTTGCCGGTCTTCTCCTGCTTCTGGAATTCCCGCAGCCAGATGTCGGCCCGGTACTGGTCCGGGATGCCGAGGTTGAACGGCGGGTAGGGGTGGTAGTCCACCGCGTTCAGCGACGGGATGTCGGCGTAGGCGGCGACCGACGACGGCGGCACCGGGTACGGGCCGGACGCCTTGCCCTCCATGATCTGCGAGTCCTGGTAGTACGCGGACCAGGTGGTGCCGGCCGGCTCGGTCATGAAGTTGTTGTACTCGCCGTACACCTGCACCGACTTGCCGGCGGCCTCGGCGGCGTTCCACAGGAATCCGTCGCGCTGGTAGGCGAGCGCGTCGCCGCCCTGCGCCGGGTAGCTGCGGTAGAACGCGCCGAACTCCTTCTCGATGTAGTCGTTCGCGTCGGCCTGGACCAGCCAGTTGTGGCCGTCCGCGGACAGCGTTCCCTGGTCGTAGAAGTTGTCGAACAGCCCGAACTCGTCGGCAATGGCGTGCTCGTTCGGGGTGACCATGGCGCCGAACTGGGCGTCGGCCGGGTCGCCGTTGCCCTTTGCCACGTCACCGAATACCTGGTCGTAGGTGCGGTTCTCCTTGATGATCAAGAACACGTGCTTGATCGTGGACGGGCAGCCGAGCTGGGCCGGGATCGCGACCGGAGTGGCGTCGCAGTCCGACAGCGGCTTGCTGGCCAGCAGGTGCTCCCAGTCGTTGTCGACGAACACCTGGTGCGTGTAGCCGCCTAGCGCCGCCTGGCTGGGCATCGTGAACTCGGTGAACGAGCCGGTGTCGTCGTAGGTGTTGTGGCCAGTGGCCGGGTTGGTCTCCGGTCCCTTGCTGATCGTGCTCTCCGGGCCGAGCGCGCCGACGCCCTTGTCGTTGGTGACGACAATCTTGCCGATCGCCGGGTCGAGGGCCACGTCGACCGGGTAGAAGTCGGTGGGCAGCAGGCCTTCGTACTGCGCCGGCTGGCGCGGGCCGTTGTAGCCGTAGACGGCGAGCGCGTTGTCGCGGCCGATGCTGACCAGGATGTGGCCCGGGTCCGGCATCGTGATCGCGTTCGGGTAGCTGCCGACGATGGAGCCGGGCAGCGGGTTCACGTTGACCGTCTGCACCACCTTGCCAGTGCTGGTGTCGATCATCGAGAACGTGTCGTCGTTGGAATTGGCGACCATCAGCGTGCCGTCGGGCGCCAGGTACTCGGCGGTCGGCTCGAGGCCGACGCTGATCGACTTGACCGTCCGGCCCTTGGCCAGGTTCACCTCGGACACGGTGCCCGTGGTGGCGGCGCCCGTGACCTTGCTCGCGACGATGTTCGTCCCGTCGGAGTTGTTGGTGAAGTCGCCAGGCCTGGCCAGGCGGCCGCCCTCGTTGGACACGAACGCGGTCCCGCCGACGAGCACCACCTGGCGCGGCGCGTTCCCGACCTTGATCGTCCGGATCAGCGTGTTCGTGGCGGTGTTGATGACCCCGAGTTCGTCCACCCCGTTCAGCGCGACGTAGAGCCTGGACCCGCTGCGGTTGAGCGCCATGCCCGAGGGCAGGTCTGGGGCGGTCGTGTTGCCCGTGGTCAGGTTGACGGTGGTTGTCGCGAGGGTGATCGCGGTGTTCAGCGTGACGGTGCCGTCGGAGGCGACGTCGAAGCGGAGCAGGTCTTCGGTCTGCGGCACCCACAGCGTCTTGCCGTCGGCCGACCACAGCGGCCCGTCGGCGGCCACCGTGCCGTCGCCGATCGTCTTGTCGGTGCCCACGCCGGTGCCGACCTGCTGCACGATCGTGTTGGTCTTCAGGTTGACGATTGTCAGGAAGCCCGTGAAGTCGTTCCAGGTCAGCGCCGCGAGGTAGGTGCCGTCCGGGCTGATCGCCGAGGACAGGACGCGGCCGTCGTTGACGAGCAGCCGGGTGCCGATCGGGTTGATCCACTGGTTGGTCGGCAGCAGGATGCCGTTGGCGTACGTCTGGCCGACCTGCTCGTCGCCGAACGGGCTGGCTTGCCTGAAGGCGCCGGCGGCTGCCGCCGCGGCGGTGGCCACGCCGCCGAGCAGCACCACCGAGGCGCTGGCGACGGCGATAGTCCGGAGTGCGCGCCGGTGCTGATGGCGCCAGCGCCGGGACGTCGATCGTTTCATGGATGTACTCCCGGTGAGGTGTCTTGCCAATCAGGGGTTTTGGTGCGGTTTCTTGCTGTTATCAGGTCGTGTCGAAGCAGCCGTCGATGAGCGACAGCGGGTTGATGATCTGCTTGTAGCCCGGTCCGGTGATCGTCGGGGATCCGTTGACCGACGCCGGCCCGTCTCCGTCGGCGGCGTAGCAGCCGTCGGTCTGGACGTCCACGTTGTACTTCGCGATCACCGGGTACTGGGGCCCGGCGGGGAGGTAGGTAATCTCGCACAGCCACACGCCCGAGCCCTCCTGCGGCACGGTCACAGTGCCGCCCTTCTGGCAGCTGGCGTCGCTGTGCAGGCTGGCCGTCCGCACCGGCGGATTGCCCATCTCGGACTGCTGCAGCATGTACAGGTTGGCGAAGGTGCTGCCGAGTGAGGCCTGCAGCCGGCCCGGGGTCAGGTTGGATGAGTTGCTGCAGCCGGTGGCGAGCAGCGCGAGCGCCGCGGCGGCCGCGGCGAGGACAGTGGTTCTTGCTGTTCTCATGACGCTGCCCCGATCGTGCGGCGGCGGAAGACCAGCCACGCGGCCAGCCCGCACACCGCGAACCAGGCGCCGCAGGTCACCAGGCCCCACAGGAACGGACCGTAGAACGCCGGCGCCGTCCAGAAGCCGTGCCACGCCATGAACGGCGTGGACAGCAGGGCCTGCTGCCCCCATTCCGGCATGTTCGCCAGCGTGACGATCTGGAACAGGACCGCGATCGCCACCGTCCCGCCGATCCCGACGACGCTGTTGCGGCTGGCCACAGAAAGCAGGACGGCGAGCGCCGTGAAGCCGAGCAGCGGCGGCAGGTCGGACAGGTAGCTCGCGAGCACCAGCCACGTCGCGTGCCCGGCCGGCACGAGCTGACCGCCGAGCCCGACGACAGGTTCCCGCCCCGGCAGCAGCCCGGCGATGAGGTCGGTCACGGTAAGCAGCAGCAGCATGAAGACGGCGAACGTCACCGCGGCGAGGAACTTGCCGGCGAACAGCTCGCCCCTGCTGCGGGACCGGGTCAGGATCGTCTTCCAGGTGCCGAAGTGGTCGTCGGCGGAGTAGATGTCGCCGGCTACCACGGCCGTGATCGCGGGCAGGATCCACTGGGCCCCGAAGCCGAGGATCGTCATGGGGATGGCGAAGCCCGAGGTGTGCACCCACTGGCCGAACGGGGTGTCGCCGGGCGTCGCGCTCTGCAGGTTGAGGAACTCCACGACCATGAACGGGCCGATGACGGCGAGCACGGTCATCCCGCGCACCAGGATCTTCCCGGCCAGCTTCATGAGCTCGACGCGCCAGACGACAAGCGTGCCGCCGGCGGGTTTGCGCACGGCTGCTTCCCGCTCGGCGTATGCGGGCCAGCGGTCGGCGGCCAGGCTCATGGAGTCACCTCCGCGGGCGCTCCCGGCTCCGGCAGCTTCGCTGCTTTCGCTGTTTGCGCCGCGGTGAGCTGAAAGAACAGGGCCTCGAGCGGCGTCCGGTCCAGTTCGAGCCCGCGCACCGCTATCCCGGCCGCGGCGAGGGAAAGCACGTAGCCGTCCATCTCGTCCTGGGCGGCGTGCACGACCATGCCGCCGCCGTCGTGGCTGGCCGCCTTCACCGTGTCCAGCGGCGCCGCGATGGCGAGCGCCTTGGTGTCATCGCTGGTTCGCATCCGCCACACCGGATCGGGCGCGGCGGCCCGCAGCGCGTCCAGCCGTCCGGCGGCCACTACGCGGCCGGCGGACAAGATCGTGGCGCTGTCGCAGATCTCCTCGATCTGCGCCATGTCATGGCTGCTGAGAATCACCGTGACCCCGTCCCTCGCCGCCCTGCGCAGCGCGGCCCGCAGGTCGCGAATGCCGACCGGGTCCATCCCGTTCGCGGGCTCGTCCAGGATGAGCAGGCGTGGGCGGCGCAGCATGGCCGCAGCCAGTCCGAGGCGCTGGCGCATGCCGAGGGAGTAGCCGCGTACCTTCCGCCGGGCGGCGGGGCCGGCCAGTCCGACCCGCTCGAGCGCGTCATCGATGAGGCTCGCGGCGTCCTCGCCGTCCAGCCCCGCGAGCACCGCCAGGTTCCGCCGGCCGTTCAGGTACGGATAGAACCGCGGCGTCTCGACGAACCCGGCTACGCCATCCAGCCACGCCGCGCCCGCTTCGGCGCGGCTCCGCCCGAACAACCGCAGCGTCCCCTCGTCGGGCAGCACGAGCCCGAACATCGCGGACAGCAACGTGGTCTTCCCGGCCCCGTTAGGGCCGAGCAAACCGTGCACCTCGCCAGGACCAACGGTCAGGTCCACCGCGTCGAGCGCGGTCGTCTCGCCGAACCACTTCGTTATCCCGCGTACCTCAACCGCGGATGTTAGTCCGGTCACGACGACGAACCTTAGAAGTGGCATATGGCGCTCAGCGGGCCAGGTGAAGGCGAGCAGATGAACGGCTGAGGACTACCTTCGGCCGCCGCCGGCCGTTACACCGCGGGCGCAATGGGTAGCGTTTCGTGATGAATAGATGACTCATAGCGATAGATGCTGCTTCGGCAGGTCTTGTCAGCGCGCCTCCCAGACCCCGAGCGGGAGCGGGAAGGGGGTCGTTCGTGTATCACGTCGCGTACCGCGCCCGGCGGCCCGCTGGCCGGCCAGAGCGCGGACGCCATCGTCACCGCGGCCGTGGCCAACACTGAGGCGGCGTCGAGCGTGCGGATGACCGGCGCGGGCACGAACGCCGGCAAGGGGGTCATGTTCGACCTCACGCTGGTCCGCGGTAAGGGCTGCGAGGGCACCGTCAGCCTGTCCAAGACGCAGGCATTCCGCCTCATCTATCTCGGGCAGACCGTCTGGATGCAGCCGAGCGACGCGTTCTACGCGAGCCTGGGCACCAGCAAGGCCGCGCTGTCCCTGCTCGAAGGCAAGTACATCGCGGTGAAGTCCACCGACCCGCTGACCGGAAACATCAGTCAGCTGTGCTCGCTGAGCGGCCTGCTCGGCGCCGTCCGCCCGACGTCAGGCACCGGCTCCACAGCCGTCACGACGTACCAGGGACGGCCGGCGATCAAGGTCACGCAGCCGGGCAACACCGGGTACGCGTACGCTTCTGACACCGCCAAGCCAGTGCTGCTGGTGGTGACCGAGCCGGGCGCGTCCGGCGGGAGCATCCAGTTCTCGCACTACGACGCCCCGGTGACGATCACTCCCCCGCCGGCCGCGCAGACCATAGACGGCAGCAGGTTCGGATTTTGATCAACCCTGTGCGGCAACGTTCCGGTTAGGTAACGACAGCCGCGAAACGGCCTGAAGATGTTGCTAGGAGGGCGCTCCGTACAATACCTATTTCATCCGGCTCCGCCAGACGCGGAGCCGGTCCCGGAAGGCCCACGATCGTCTTGCCGGGTCACGAAAGGAGCAGACGGTGCCCAAGGCCCGCTACATGGCGCAGACAATCATCCTCACCGCCGCGCTCTCCGCGGGCGCCGCGGCCTGCGGCTCGTCCGCGAGTTCAGACCCGCTGGCGGGGCTGACCTCAACGCAGATCGCCAGGCAGGCGGTGACCGGCACCGAAGCCGCGTCCAGCGTCCGCATTTACGGACAGGGATCGGACTCCGGGCAGCCGCTCTCGATCGACCTGACGATCGTGAAGGGGAAGGGCTGCCAGGGCAGCCTCAGCGAGGGGAGCGTCGGCTCGTTCAAGCTGGTCTACACCGGCGGCACGGTCTGGGTACTGCCCGACAGCAAGTTCTACCAGTCCAACAACGTCCCCGCCGCGGTCACGTCCATCTTGAACGGCAAGTGGCTGGAGGTGAAGGGCACCACGAGCGGCATCGGGACCATCGCCAACCTGTGCACGATGAGCACCCTGCTCGGCCAGTTCACCGGGGATGCCGGCAACGCTAAGGGCGTCAAGACGACGCTCAACGGCCAGCCCGCTGTCAAGATCACCGACAACACCGACAAGGGCTACGCGTACGTGACCGACACGGCGCCGCCGCAGCTGCTGCAGGTCACCAAGCCGGGTGCGGGCGGCGGCACGATCAACTTCAGCTACAACACCGCGACGACCATTACCCCGCCGCCGGCCAGCCAGGTCATCGACGGCAGCAAGTACGGGTTCTGAGCACCGCTCGGAAGGAGCGCATGGTGCGCAGCACCCGCCGTCTGATGTCCGTCGCGGCCCTCGCCGCCGTGCTTGCCGCTGGCACGGCGGCCTGCGGGTCGTCGGGAATTTCCGGGAGCTCCGCGAGTTCCCGGAGTGCCGCCGGCCCGGGCACGCCCGCCGCCACGAAACCGGCCGCCCCGCCGTCGCGGACAGCGAGCGCCGACCCGCTGGCCGGGCTGACCGCGGACCAGATCGCGACGCGGGCCCTGGCCGACACCAAGGACGCGCCCAGCCTGCGCCTCACGGGGAGGGGATCGGACGCGGGCCAGTCGATCACAATGGACGTGACGCTGGTGCGCGGGAAAGGCTGCGAGGGCACCCTCAGCGAGGGGAAAACGGGCTCGTTCAAGCTCATCTCGAACGGCACGACTGTCTGGGCCCTGCCCGACGAGAAGTTCTACCGGTCCGTCGGCGCGACCGACCCCGCGGTGCTCGCCATCCTGAACGGCAAGTACCTCAAGCTCAAGGCGACCGATTCCGGGCTTGGCGGCATGGCCGCCATTTGCTCGCTGTCGAGCCTGGTCGGCGCGTTCGGCACTCCGCTCGGCCTGTCCAAGGGCGCGCCGACGACGATCGGCGATCAGCCGGTGGTCAAGCTCTTCGACAGCGGCGACGCCGGCTACGTGTACGTGTCCGACATCGCCAAGCCGAGATTGCTTGAGCTCAACGACCCGGGTTCGGACGGCGGCATCTTCACCTTCAGCTACCCGGCCACCACGATCACCATCACGCCGCCGCCGGCCAGCGAGGTCCTCGACGGCAGCAAGTACGGGTTCTGAACGTCCCGGTTAGGTAACAGCTGTCCGGAAAACGCCGCGAGCGGGTTGCTATCCGGATGCTGGGTGCAATACCTATCTCATCCGGCCGGCCGCGATCACCTTGCCGGTCTCGGAAAGGAGCAGACAGTGCGCAAGGCCCCGTTCCTGGCTCAGGCAACGCTCCTCGCCGGCGCGCTCGTCGTCGGCACCGCGGCATGCGGATCGTCCGGCAACCCCGCGACCACGGGCAACTCGGCAACCCCCGGCCACTCCGCAACGTCCGCGACCTCCGCGACCTCCGCAACGTCCGCAACCTCAACGACGCCCAGCACGAACGCGACCTCTAACCCGCTGGCGGGGCTGACCTCACAGCAGATCGCTCAGCGGGCGGCGACCGACACCGCGAACGCGCCCGGCGTGCGCTGGGCGGGAACGATAACGGACTCCGGCACGACCCTCTCCATGGACCTGACGGTGCTGCGCGGGAAGGGCTGCGAAGGCTCCATCAGCCAGGGGAGCAAGGGCTCGTTCAAGCTGGTCTACGACGGCAGCACGGTGTGGGCCCTGCCCGACAGCGCGTTCTATCAGGCCATGGGCCTGACCTCGGCGGAGAGCGTCATAGGCGGCCGGTACCTGAAGATGAAGGCCACCGACCCTGACCTGGGCAGCATGGCCGACCTGTGCACGATGAGCAGCCTGCTGGCCCCGGTACAGGCGCAAGTCACGAGCGCCAAGGGCGTCATGACAACGATCGACGGCCAGCCCGCGATCAAGCTCACCGTCGGCGGCAAAGGGCAACTCGGGTACGAGTACGTGACCGACTCGGCCCAGCCGGTACTGCTCGAGCTCCAGGCTCCGCCGCCGAACGGCGGCCAGCTCAACTTCACCTATAGCGGTCTGCCGCAGTCGATCACCCCGCCGCCGGCCAGCGACGTACTGGACGCCAGCCAGTTCGGGCTGTGAAAGCCGCGCTCAGCCGCCGATCGCGGACATCGGCCGGTCCGGCTGGAGGAACGACGGGTCGTTGATCCCGTGCCCGGGCAGCTTGCCGGCGACCGCCGTCTGCCACCGCGACGCGATCTCGGCGTCCGCCGCACCCGAGCGCAGCGCGGTGCGCAGGTCGCTTTCCTCCCGGGCGAACAGGCAGTTGCGCACCTGGCCGTCCGCGGTCAGCCGCACCCGGTCGCACGAGCCGCAGAACGGCCTGGTGACCGACGCGATCACGCCGACCCGGGCCGGGCCGCCGTCCACCAGGAACGTCTCGGCCGGCGCCGAACCGCGCGCCCGCGCGTCGTCGGGGGTCAGCGAGAACCCCGCCGACAGCGCGGCGAAGATCTCGTCCGCCGTCACCATCTCGGCGCGCTTCCAGCCGTGCTGCGCGTCCAGCGGCATCTGCTCAATGAACCGCAACTCGTAGCCGCGGGACAGGCAGTACTCGAGCAGCGGCACCGCCTCGTCGTCATTCAGGCCGCGCATCAGGACGGTGTTGACCTTCACCGGGGTCAGC
>Ga0187807_1000625_pt1 | contig 11219 bp, 11 predicted proteins | sample NC_wetland_sal_i_4_FD_132432 | JGI IMG/M metagenome (GOLD analysis project Ga0187807, IMG submission 132432) | Wetland sediment microbial communities from Neuse River Estuary, North Carolina, USA - ASW_2 | ecosystem: Environmental > Aquatic > Freshwater > Wetlands > Sediment | place: USA: North...
GAACCACTGCGGGCCCGGGAGCCAGACGGTGGTCACGGACCTCTACCTGCGGGTACGCGTGGGGATATCACCAGGACCGAGGACGTCCACCTGCAGCTTGCGTGGGCGCTGTCAGGAGCGAAGAAGTCCGGCTGCGTCGCGGGCGAACGGGTAATACTCGGGTCGTGACACGGTGGGTGCTGCACGTGGACCTCGACCAGTTCATCGCGGCGGTCGAGGTGCTCCGCCGACCCGAGCTGAAAGGCAAGCCCGTCGTGGTCGGCGGCGACGGCGACCCGGACAAGCGCGGCGTGGTCAGCACCGCCTCCTACGAGGCGCGCAAGCTCGGCGTGCACTCCGCCATGCCGCTGCGGACCGCCAAGAAGCGCTGCCCGGACTGCGTGTTCCTGCCGGTAGACGCCGACGCCTACAACGCGGTGTCCGCCGACGTCATGGCCGTCCTGCGGGACACGGGTAACCCGGTGGAGGTGCTCGGCTGGGACGAGGCGTTCGTGGGCGTCGACACCGACGACCCCGAAGCGTTCGCCCGCGGCCTCGCCGCCGACGTCAAGGCGGCGACCGACCTGGACTGCTCGGTCGGGATCGGCGAGAACAAGCTGCAGGCGAAGATCGCCACCGGCTTCGGCAAGCCGGCCGGCGTCTTCCGGCTCACGTTCGCGACCTGGTACGACCTGCTCGGCGACCGGCCGCCGGACGCGATCTGGGGGATCGGCGCGAAGACCACCGCCAAGCTGGCCGCCCTTGGCATCACCACGGTGCGCGAGCTGGCCGGCGCCGACCCGGAGCGGCTGGCCGCCGAGTTCGGCCCGATGACCGGCCCGTGGCTGGTGCTGCTCGGCCGCGGCCGCGGCGACGCCGAGGTCGACCCCACCCCCTATGTCGCCCGCTCGCACGGCCGTGAGGTCACCTTCCAGCAGAACATCAAGGACTGGGCGCGGGTGGGGGAGGAGGTGGCCCGTCTCGCCAGGCAGGTCGCCGATGAAGTGTCGGAACGAAGCGTGGCTCGTGTCGTAGTCAAGGTGCGCTTCGCGCCGTTCGTCACGGTGACCCACGGTGTCGCGCTGACCGGCACCATCGAGGACGCCGCCCGGGCCGCCCTCGGCCTGTTCACCCCCGGCCGGCCGGTGCGCCTGCTCGGCGTGCGCGCCGAGTTCGCGGACGCGCCGGCCTAAAGCGCCCGGCTCATCCGGATCTCCTGCAGCGCCAGGTCCGAAGGCAGCGGCTGCGTGTCCCCGGTCGCGGTGAACCCGCATCGTTCATAGAGCCTGCGCGCCGCCTCATTGGACTCGGTCACCCACAGGTACAGGGTGTCGTGGTCGCGGGCCTTCGCCCAGTCGGCCGCCGCCGTGACCAGCGCCTCGCCGACACCCCGGCCGCGCGCAGTCGGCCGTACCCACATGGAGACCAGCTCCGCGGGGCCGTCCCCTTCGAAGACGGCGGTGAGCCCAGCCGGCCCGGCGTCCGCGAGTTCCTCGACGAAGGCGAAGAAGTTGACGGCGCGGGCGGCGAGCCTGCCGCGCCACTGCTCTTCGGTGAACGGCGCCTCCCGCTCGTACGTGGAGCCGAACGCGGACGGCGCCTCCCGCAGCGCCGCCAGCCGCACGTCCCGCAGCAGTTCCCACTCGCCAGCATCGACCTCGCGCACCAGAACCATGCCCACCATGCTTCCGCCCCCGGCCGCACCGTTTCAAACCATTTCCACTGCGCGCCAGATTGTCACTCATCACTAATGAAAGTTGAGCCGACCCGTATTAAGTTACGAGAGTGGCTCATCCGGACCGGCGCAACGCGATCGTCTACCTGACCGGACTTGCCTTCTCCGTCGTGGGCAGCAGCGCCATGTCGCTGGTGGCCACATCGCCGCGGCCGTGGTGGTCTCGACGCTGCTGCTCGTCAGGTCGCGCGAGTGGACCTTGCTGATCTACGTAGTGATGCTGGGCTACGGGTGCGAGCTCGTGATCACCGACACCGCCGAGACCGCCCTGTTCACCCGCATGTTCACGGCGGAACTGCGGGCGCGCACCAACGGCGTCCGGCTGGCCCTGTCGGAGGCCGGGCGGCTGATCTCACCGCTGCTCGGGGCCGCGGTGTTCGCCGCCGTCGGCGGCGGCGCGGTGGCGGTCATCGACGCGGTGACGTTCGCCGTGGCGGCCGGGGCGACCGCGATGCTGCGCATCCAGGGCGAGCCCGAGCAGGCTCGGGCTCGCCCGGGCGTCCCGTGGCGCGAGCAGGTCGGGGCGGGCATGAACCACCTGTGGCGCACGCCCCCGCTCCGGCGGGCCGCGGTGCTAGCCGCGGCCCCGATCGTGGTGTCGGGGGTGCTGGTCGCGGCGCAGTACAGCATGGTGACCGAGGGGCTGCATCGGTCGCCGAGTTTCGTGGGCGTCCTGGCCGGCCTGCTCGGCGCGGGATCGGTGGCCGCCAGCCTGGCCAGCGGGAGGATCATCAACCGGTTCGGCGAACAAGCGCTGATCACCGCGGGCGCCGTCAACTTCGTCGTCGCGACCACGCTGTCCGGCACCGGGGTGCTGCCCCTCGCGATCGTGGCCGCGCTGCTCGCGGGGTTCGCGCTGCCATGGTGCCTGCTCGGCATCGTCTGCCTTGGCCAGCGCCTGTCCGGCAGCGGACTGCAGGGCAGGGTCTCCGCCGCCATCACGCTCCTGGTGTTCGGTCCGCAGCCCGTCACCCAGGCGATCGGGACCAACCTGATCACGAGGCTTGGCTACCACGCCGTTTACGGAATCGTCGCGACCGCGATCGCCCTGGTGCTCACCGCCCAGGCGGTAAGGACGGCGTGCCGTCGCTTCCTGACATCGTCAACCGGCGCAGTTCGAAGTGAGCCAGGAGCAGAAGGCAACACTCGTTCGGAAGAATGATTGAAGTTTCTCCCCGGCGGCCGGTGTTTGCAGCCAGGGTTCGGGATCCCAGTGCTGCCAGGTGGTGATGCCCTTGTGCCGCAGCAGCCCGACCCGCGGGTGGTCGGCCGGGTAGCCGCGCGGCGCGGACTTGAGCGTGCCGTGACCGTGCACCTCCGCACCCGCCTTCTCGATCTTGGCGATGATCGCCTCGAGGTCGGCGCCGGTGCCGTCCGCGGCCACCGCCGCGCGGTACTGGGCGAGCTGCTCGGGCTCCATGTGCCACATGCCCGCGCCGGCCGCGAGCCCGTCGGCGGAGAACTGCACGTAGCTGGTGTGGCCGAGCGTCGCGCCGATGTGCGTCTTGTACGGCGTCTTGTCGGCGCTGAACCGGATGTCGCGGTACGGACGGAAGATCTTCGGCTCGCCGAATTCGGGCGCGAGCTGCTCGACCAGCTCCGTCATGGGCCGCAGGACGGTGTCCTCGTAGACGGCCTTATTGCTCGTCCAGTACGACTTCGAGTTGTCGGCCTCCAGGCCCTCGTAGAACTCCAGGGCCTGCGCTGGCCATCCGCCGAACGCCATTGGCCAAGCCTACGCCCGATCGGGGCTGCGGGCCTCGTCAAGCGGCCCGAGGAGCCGTTCGATCCTGGCCCGGACATAGGTCCGGGCAAGCAGTCCGCGTCTGTCCCGCCACTGCTGCGACATCGGCTGCTCAGTCTCATAACGGCGCTGGTAGATGTCACGGACGACGTCCGCGGGCGCGCCATCGCTGGCCAGCACCCGCAGGGCTTCCCGCTTCGTGATGAGCCGGCCGTCGGCCAGCGTCACCGTCGCGCGGGCGAGCGTCAGCATGCCAAGATCGACCCAGATGTCGCGCAGCCACAGCTCCGCCCGGCTGGTGCTCGGGTGCCAGTAGTCCCGCAGATCACCGCGAATGTAGTCGGCGAGTTCGGAGTCCGTCACCACGGGAATCAGGTCGGCCGGCCCGGGGCCGACCAGGCACAGCCCTCCCTGAAGCAGTTCGCGGCGGGTCACCGGCGACACCGGCCGGTCAAACAGCTCGCCATGAGCCCAGGTCACATGACCGCGGCCGGTGTCCGCCAGCTCTGCGTGTGCCGCGTACCCGCAGTGCAGCTTGCCGGCCAGCGGCACCGCGTACCTGTACCAGGCGTTACTGTTGAAAACAGGACAACCGCCCGCTGACTCTCGCGATGAAGGTGACATGCCCACGTTCGCCGAGATGACCGATCAGATCACCATCGACGAGTTGCGCCGCCGCGGCAGCGTGAAGTGGACCCAGGGCGGACCAGATGTGATCGGCGCGTTCGTGGCCGAGATGGACTTCGGCGCCGCGCCCGCGATCGAGCAAGCGCTGCGCGACGTGATCGGCAACGCGGAATTCGGCTACCTGGGCGAGCACGTGATCGCCGAGATGGCGCAGGCGTGCGCGGACTGGCAGCAGGCCAGCTACGGCTGGACCGTGGACCCGGCCAGGATCAGGCCGCTGCCGGACGTGCTCAAGGGCCTGGAGGCGGCGATCACCGTGTTCTCCCGGCCGGGCAGCCCGGTGATCCTGCCGACCCCCGCGTACATGCCGTTCCTCACCGTGCCGCCGTGGCTCGGCAGGGAGATCATCCAGGTCCCGATGGTCCGCTCAGGCGGACGGCTCGTGCTCGACCTGGACGGGATCGACGCCGCCTACCGGGCGGGCGGCCACCTGCTGGTCCTGTGCAACCCGTGCAACCCGGTCGGCCGGGTCTACACCCGAGGTGAACTGGCCGCCGTCGCCGAGGTGGTGGACCGCCACGGGGGACGGGTCTTCGCCGATGAGATCCACGCGCCGCTGATCTACCCGGGCGGCACCCACATCCCGTACGCCACCGTCGCCCCGCAGGCGGCCGCCCACTCGATCACCGCGACCGCCGCGTCCAAGGGCTGGAACCTGCCCGGCCTCAAGTGCGCCCAGCTCATCCTGACCAACGACGCCGACGCCGCGACCTGGACCGACAACGGGTTCATGCTCGAGCACGGCGCGAGCACCCTCGGCGTGCGGGCGACCATCGCCGCCTACCGCGGCGGCGGTGCCTGGCTCGCCGACGCCGTGGACTACCTCGACGGCAGCCGGCAACTGCTGGCCGGCCTGCTCGCCGAGCACCTGCCGGCGATCGGCTACCAGCCGCCGGAGGGCACCTATCTGGCCTGGCTGGACTGCCGTGACCTTGGCATCGACGGCAGTCCTGCCGAGTTCTTCCTCGCCAAGGCCCAGGTCCTGCTCACCGACGGCGCGGCCTGCGGCGAGGCGGGCAGCGGCCACGTCCGGCTCAACTTCGCCACGCCGCGACCCATCCTCGCCGAGATCGTCCGCCGTATGGCGGACGCCGTCAACGACCGCTGACCGGGCGAGCGGGCCTCAGCCCATCGACTTCGCCCCCCCACCTCGCGAAGTCTTCCTCGGTCATCACCGAGAAGTCGACCATCGCCGACGGGCCCCGCGCGATGAAGCTCGCCCAGTTCCGCTGGACGAGCGTGACGTGCTTGATCAGGCCGCCCAGGGTCAGTTCGCTCACCGTGGTGCGCTGGCCCGCCTGCTCGTCGGACAGGTCACGGGCGGTGAAGCGCAGGAAGTGCCGCTGCTTGCCGAGCACCTCGAGCAGGTCGGCCCGCTCGGCGTCCACGGTCTGCGCGCTCATGGTCATCTGACTTCCCTTCTCGTGCTCCTGCTGATAAGCGCACGGTACGAGCCATAGCGGCAAGGTGCATTCCTAAATAGAGCGGCCGGCCACAATTGATGTCGTGAAACTGGACCTAGACGCCGCGCGGGACCGCATCCTCCCGGACATCCTGCCCGCGGACGGCGATCCCCTGCACGTGCTGTTCTGCGGGATTAACCCGGGCCTGTACTCCGCGGCGACCGGCTGGCACTTCGCGCGGCCCGGCAACCGGTTCTGGCCCGCGCTGCACCTGTCCGGCTTCACCCCGCGCCGGCTAGCCCCAAGCGAGCAGGAAGAACTCCCCGGCTACGGCCTGGGCATCACGAACATCGCGCCCCGCGCCACCGCCCAGGCCGCCGAACTCACCGAGGCCGAACTCCGCGATGGCGCCGCCGCCCTCCGTGCGCTAGTCGAAGGGCACCGCCCGCGCTTCGTCGCGATTGCCGGCGTGACCGCGTACCGCACCGCGTTCGCCCGCCCCCGCGCCGCCGTCGGACCGCAAGACGACCTCCTGGGGACCGCGAAGGTCTGGATCCTCCCCAACCCCAGCGGCCTCAATGCCCACTGGACCCTCCCCGCCCTGGCCGCGGCCTTCGCCGAACTCAAGGACGCCGCGGGCCGGTTCTCCTAATCGAGCCTCGCGAGCGCGGCACCGTGAGATGGGCACCACGCAAAAGACTGTGGTGATACCCCCATCTCGTCCAGCCCCTTGACAGACGTAACTTCTTGGCCGGAAGTGATGAACAACACGCTGCTGCAAGGGGAAACCGATGGCAGGGAACTTGAGGCCACGCGGTGGCCGTCTGGGACAGCGCGTCAGACGCCTGGCCGTGGCGCTGGCCATCTCGCTGACCGTCGCCACGACGACCGTCAGCGCCCGAGCCGCCGTTTCCGCGGCGGCGGCACTCCCGGCGGCTCAGACCGTCCACGATGTCCCCGCGGTGACACCGGCTGGCTCGGCGGCGCCCGGGCTGGCGAAGGCCGTGGCCGGCGCGCGGACCACGGCCGCGCGGGTGGCGGCGATCGAGAAGGTCATGTCGGTGCTGCACGTCGACGTCATCAACCCGGTCAACGGCGCCGTCGTGGTCAAGGGCGCCGCCCGGTCGCTGAACGACGCGTACCTGTACACCAACGAGGTCGAGCGGATCGCCGTCAGCTATGCCGCGGGCGACCGCGTCAGCCTCGGCCAGCTGGCCGATGAGCTGGGCCTGGCGTACGCCAAGCTGGGCGTGAACCTGACCGCGGCGAACCTCGGCGCCGGGCTGCTCACGGTGGTCAAATCCGACTCGGCGCGCTCGGTGCCGGACTCGACCGCGCTGGTGTCGCGGCTGATCTGGCAGCTGGGCCTGCTGCACAAGCCCGCCCAGAACCTGGCCGGGAATGTCCCCGTCGCGAAGGTCAGCCTCGACCCGCTGCAGGCATGGCTGGTGGCCGCGGACTACACCTTGCCGCTCATCTACGGCAACGCGCCGCCCACGTCCGGCAGCCAGCTCACCGCCCTGACCGACGGGCTCGTCGGGCACGCGGCCGTTCCGTCGGTCGACGCCTGCCGCACGCTCAAGGCGATCAGCGAGAGCCTGAGCTTCTCCGACAAGGCGGTCCTGGGCACCGTGCAAGACATCATCGGCAAATCCATCACCTGGCCCGAGTTGCTGAAGAAGGCCGTGCCGACTGTCGCGGACCTCGTCGATCTCGTGCACGGAATCCTGACCGGGATCGGCATCCAGGTGACCTCCAGCATCGACCCGGCCAGTACGAGCCTTGGCGGGCCGCCCATGCACCTGACGGTGGGCGTGATCATGACCCTGCATCTGCCCCAGTGGGTGGTCGACTGCGGCTGGCTGGCCGGCGCCGACTTCCCCGGCCACGGCGGGGTACCCGGAGTCAAGGTCATCTGGCTCAACGACACGCTGGCGAACTGGGGCACGTTCGACTGTCCCGCGGTCGGCTGCAAGAAGACCGGCGACGACGGCTACGCCCGCGAGACGTTCACCCCGCGCGAGGAAGAAGTCAAGCACGGCATCAAGGTGGTCGAACGCGGCACGGTGAAGGCCGTCACCCTCGTCAACTTCTCGCTGGACAACAAACTCGGCTTCATCGCCGACCTCATCCGCGACGAAGGCGCCATGGTCTGGGAACTCAGCCACAAGGAAGCCGACTTCCCGGTCAAGTACACCGCGCACCTCACGTTCAACAGCTATCCCATCGATGGGGCGCAAGCCGGCGAGCAATTTGATCTCACCCTTACCGGAACCCAGGCACCGCCAACCAAGAAATACTGCCCGCTGGGGCAGGACAAGTTGTGCGACTACACGGTCGATAGCGTCACAGGCACGTACCGCTGGGGTGGATGCGCGACCCAGAAGGTTCCCCCGTACACCTGGGTCGTGCCAGTGGTGCCGGGCGGCTGGGAAATCCTCAGTGGCAACAAGGGCGGTTCGCTCACGCTGAAAATGTCCCTGGATGCCAGCGTGCCCGATGGCTCCTGCGGGCTTAACGAGCCACTGCCGCTGGGCATCTTCGATTTCGACAACGCCGACATTTATCCGGCGTTCGAACCCGGCACGATGACAACGAAGACTCAACTCCTCGACGTCTACTCAGGGGAGTTCGCGGGAACGGCCGACGTCACGTGGACATACGGAACCCTCGGCTCGTGAGCGGCCCTGCGGAGTATGTGGCAGGAAAAGTGGGATATTCGTCATTGCTGCCATGACGCGGCGCCGCCACACTGGGTCACATGCGGACCGTGCTGATCGTCGTCTTCGACGGCGTGCAGAGCCTCGACGTGACCGGGCCGCTGGAGGTGTTCGCCCACGCGAACGCCATACAGCCAGGCGCGTGCCAGATCACCACGGCGAGTCTTGGCGGCCGCACCGTCACCACGTCGAGCGGGCTGCGTCTGACCCCGGACGCCGATCTGCGTGCCCACGCGGCACCACCCGGCCTGCTCATCGTCCCCGGTGGCCCGGGCGCGCGTCGCCGCGACCCGGACCTGGCCGGCTGGCTGCATGAAAACGCCCCTAAAGCAAAGCAAGTAGCCTCCGTCTGCACCGGCGCGTTCCTGCTCGCGGCGGCCGGGCTGCTCGATGGCAAGACAGTCACCACCCACTGGGCGCACTGCGCCGAACTCGCCGCCCAGTACCCGGAAGTGACCGTCGATCCCGACCCGATCTACATCAAAGACGAAACCCTCGCCACCTCCGCCGGGATCACGGCCGGCATCGACCTCGCGCTCGCCCTGGTCGAGGACGACTGCGGCCGCGACGTCGCGCTCACCGTCGCCCGCGCGATGGTCGTGTTCCTGCGGCGGCCCGGCAGCCAGGCGCAGTTCAGCGCCCAGCTGTCCGCGCAGGTCGCGGACCGCCAGCCGCTGCGCGAGGTCCAGCAGTGGATCGCCGAGCACCCCGGCGCCGACCTGTCCGTCGAATCCCTCGCCCAGCGGGCGAGCCTGTCACCCCGCCAGTTCGCCCGCGCGTTCGCCGCCGAGATTGGCGTGCCGCCCGGCCGCTACGTCGACCGCACCAGGTTCGAGGCCGCCCGCCGCCACCTCGAGGACACCGCCGACGGCGTCGAGGAGACCGCCCGCGCCTGCGGCTACGGCACCCCAGAGGCGATGCGCCGCGCCTTCGTCCGCGCGCTCGGCGTCAGCCCCGCCGAGTACCGCCGCCGCTTCCGCCCGAAAACCCCACCCCAGGAGGAGTTCCATGCAGATCGTCATCGCGCTCTATGACCGTTTCACGTCACTGGACGCCGTAGGCCCCTACCAGGTCTTCAACCACTTGCCAGGAGCAAAAGTCATTTTCGCTTCCGAACGAAGCGGGCTTGTCTGCGATGAGTCAGGCTCCCTCGCCCTCCACGCCGAAGCCTCCTACGCCGACGTCCCCGCGCCCGACATACTTCTCATCCCTGGCGGCCCCGGCCAGTCAGCCCACATGACCCCCACCCCGCTGACCAACTGGCTGATCCAGGCCGACAAGACCGCCACCTGGACCACCTCCGTCTGCACAGGCGCCCTGATCCTGGCCGGCGCTGGCCTCCTAACCGGCCGCCAGGCCACCACATACTGGCTAGCCATGGGCGAACTGGAGCACCTAGGCGCCAAGCCCGTCCAGGAGCGCTACGTCTTCGACGGCAAATACGCCACGAGCGCGGGCGTCTCCGCCGGCATCGACATGGCGCTGGCCCTAGTGGCCAAGATCGCCGGCGAAAAAACAGCCCAGCAGATCCAGCTAGGCATCGAATACGACCCCCACCCCCCATACGACGCCGGCTCCCCGGCGAGCGCCCCGGAAGAGGTAGTAGCCGCCTTCCGCCAAAGAAGCCGCTTCACTACCGCATGAATGGCCCATACAGACGCCTATAGCCGTATGAATGGGACATTCATACGCCTGTCCGCCGACCGCCAGGGAGTGCGGGCCACGCATCAGGGGGTCACGAACATACCTGACCGCGCCGCGTAGTCGTACCGGTAGATCTCCCGCCCGCCGATGTACGCCGCCTCCGCGCGCGACATCACGTGGAGCGGATCGCCGGACCAGATGACCAGGTCGGCGTCCTTGCCGACGCTGAGCGACCCGAGCCGGTCGCCGACTCCGATGATCCGCGCCGGGTTGATCGTCACCGCGCGCAGCGCCGCGACCGGGTCCAGGCCTTCCTTGACCGCCAGCGTCGCCTGGTGGATCAGGAAGTGCACGGGCACCACCGGATGGTCGGTGGTGATCGCGATCGTGACCCCGGCCGCCGCGAGCCGGCCGGGGTTGGCCAGCGACCGGTTGCGCAGTTCCACCTTGGACCGCGAGGTGAACAGCGGCCCGATGACAACGGGGATGCCCGCCGCCGCGATCTTGTCCGCGAGCAGGTACGCCTCGGTGCCGTGGTCGATCACCAGGTCGTAGCCGAACTCGGCCGCGATCCGCATCGCGGTCGCGATGTCGTCGGCGCGGTGGCAGTGCTGGCGCCAGGGGATCTCCCTGCGCAGCACGCGGCCGAGGGCTTCGAGTTTCAGGTCCCGCTCAGACACCGCCGGCCGTTCCGAAGACTGATCTTGATTTGCCTGCTTGGCGAGATAGTTGCTGGCCTCGACGAACGCCGACCTGATGATGGCCGCGGTGCCCAGCCGGGTGGAGGGCGTCTCCTTCTTGTCGCCGTAGACGCGCTTGGGGTTCTCGCCGAGCGCCGACTTCAGGCCGGCCGGCTCGCGGAGCACCATGTCGTCCACGGTGCGGCCCCAGCAGCGGATCGCGACCGTCTGGCCGCCGATCGGGTTGCCCGACCCGGGGTTGATGTTCACCGCGAGCACCCCGCCGGAGATCGCGTCGCGGAAGCCTTCTTCCGCCGGGTTGATCGCGTCCAAGGCCCTGACCTGGGCCTGCACTGGGCCGGTCAGCTCGTTGGTGTCGGTGCCTGCCCAGCCTTCGCCCTCCTCGTACACGCCGAGGTGGGCGTGCGCGTCGATGAACCCGGGCAGCACCCACTTGCCGGTCGCGTCAACGACGTCGGTGCCGGGCGGCGGCTTGAAGTCGGAGTCCGCGACAGCCGCGATCTTGCCGTCTATCAGCAGGACTGTTCCGTTGTCGATGGGATCGCCCTCGATGGGAACGACATGCCCGCCCGTGATCGCGATGCTGTTGCCGGCCACGCCACCGCC
>Ga0187807_1000626_pt1 | contig 11219 bp, 9 predicted proteins | sample NC_wetland_sal_i_4_FD_132432 | JGI IMG/M metagenome (GOLD analysis project Ga0187807, IMG submission 132432) | Wetland sediment microbial communities from Neuse River Estuary, North Carolina, USA - ASW_2 | ecosystem: Environmental > Aquatic > Freshwater > Wetlands > Sediment | place: USA: North...
ATCGCGGAGGCGCGTGCCCTGTGGTGGCTGGTGGACCGGCCGAACCTGTTCATCAAGATCCCGGCTACCAAGGAGGGACTGCCCGCTATCACCCAGTGCCTGTCGGAGGGGATCAGCGTGAACGTGACGCTGATCTTCGCGCTCAACCGGTACGCCGAGGTGATCGACGCGTTCATGGCCGGCCTCGAAGCCGCATCCGACCGCGACGTCGTCAGCGTCGCGTCGGTAGCTTCGTTCTTTGTCAGCCGGGTCGACACGGAAGTGGACGCGCGGCTCGACAAGATCGGGACACCCGAGGCCGAGGCGCTGCGAGGCACCGCGGCCCTCGCCAATGCGCGGCTCGCTTACGAGCTGTTCGAGCAGCGGTCAGGCACCCCGCGCTGGCAGGCCCTGGTAGACCGCGGCGCCAGGCCGCAGCGGCCGCTGTGGGCGTCGACCAGCGTCAAGGACCCCGCGTTCGCCGACACCATGTACGTGACCGAGCTGGCTGCTCCTGGCACGGTCAACACGATGCCGGAGTCGACCCTGCACGCCACGGCCGCGCACGCCAAGCTGCACGGCGACGCGATCAGCGGCACGTACGAGCAGTCCCGTGAGGTGTTCGCCAAGCTCTCGGCACTCGGCGTGGAGTACGACGACGTCGTGCGCGTGCTCGAGGAGGAGGGCGTGCAGAAGTTCGCCGCGTCGTGGGCCGAGCTGCTGGGCACGATCAGCCGTGAGATGAGCGCCGGTGGCAGCAGCACATGAAACCCAACCCGCTCCGCGACCCTCGGGACCGGCGAATCCCGCGGCTCGCCGGGCCGTGCGTGCTGGTCTTGTTCGGTGTTACCGGTGACCTGGCCACCAAGAAGCTGCTGCCGGCCATCTACGACCTGGCCAACCGCGGGCTGCTGCCCGCGGGGTTCTCACTGGTCGGCTTCGCCCGCCGGGACTGGGCGGACGCGGACTTCGCTCACATCACGCACGACGCGGTCAAGGCTTACGCGCGCACGCCGTTTCGCGAGGACGTCTGGAACCAGCTGTCGGAAGGCATCAGGTTCGTGTCGGGTGAGTTCGCCGACGACGCAGCTTTCGACGACCTGGCGCAGACGGTAGCCGATCTCGACACCGTGCGCGGCACCGGCGGCAACTACGCCTTCTATCTCTCGGTGCCGCCCAACGCGTTCCCGGTGGTCGTGCGGCAGCTCAAGAGATCCGGCCTGTCGAGCCCGCCGCCGCCGAGCCCGGCGACCCGCGGCATGCAGCCGTGGCGGCGGGTCGTCATCGAGAAGCCCTTCGGTCACGACCTGGCCAGCGCGCGCGAGCTGAACGCGATGCTGGACGCCGTCTTCCCGGCGTCCGCGGTGTTCCGCATCGATCACTACCTCGGCAAGGAGACGGTGCAGAACCTGCTCGCGATGCGCTTCGCCAACGAGCTGTTCGAGCCGATCTGGAATCGCAGCTTTGTCGACCACGTGCAGATCACCATGGCCGAGGACATCGGCATCGGGGGCCGGGCCGGGTACTACGACGGCATCGGCGCGGCCAGGGACGTGATCCAGAACCACCTGCTGCAGCTGCTCGCGCTGACGGCGATGGAAGAGCCGCTGTCGTTCGCGGCCGAGTCGCTGCGGGCGGAGAAGGAAAAGGCGCTGGCTGCCGTCCAGATTCCGGCGGACCTGGCCGTGGGCACGGCGCGCGGCCAGTACGCGGCCGGCTGGCAGGGCGGCCTGCCGGTCCGCGGCTACCTGGAGGAGGACGGGATCGCGCCAGACTCGTCCACCGAGACCTACGCCGCGCTGCGGCTGACCATCGACAACCGGCGCTGGGCGGGGGTTCCGTTCTACCTGCGCACCGGCAAGCGGCTGCCGACGCGGATGACCGAGATCGCGGTGATCTTCCAGCGCGCGCCGCACCTGCCCTTCGACGCGACCGACACCCGGGAACTCGGCCAGAACGCCCTCGTCATCCGCGTGCAGCCGGACGAGGGAATCACGCTGCGGTTCGGCTCCAAGGTGCCGGGATCAGCCATGGAGGTGCGCGACGTGAACATGGACTTCGCCTACGGCGAGTCCTTCACCGAGTCCAGCCCCGAGGCCTATGAGCGGCTGCTGCTCGACGTGCTCGTCGGCGACCCGCCGTTGTTCCCCCGCCAGGAGGAGGTCGAGCTGTCCTGGAAGATTCTCGACCCGATCGAGGAGTACTGGGCTACACACGACAAGCCGGAGCAGTACCCGGCCGGCACCCAGGGACCGGAGAGCGCGGACGAGCTGATCGCGCGCGACGGCCGGGTCTGGCGGCGGCTGTAGCTGAAGCGAGGACTGATGAGATGCTGACCGACCTCACCGACACCACCACCGGTGACATCCGCGCCGCGCTGGCCAAGACCCAGGGCGAGATGGGCGGTCCGGCGACCGGGGTGGTGCTCAACCTGATCATCGTGACCGACGAGTCCGGCCAGCACGACGCCGTGCGCGCGGCCAGCCAGGCGGGTCGCGAGCACCCGTGCCGGGTGCTGGCCGTCATCGCACGCGACCCGCGGGCCGCATCGCGGCTCGACGCGGAGCTGAGATCGGGCGAGGGAACACCCGGCCAGACCGTGCTGCTGCGGCTGTACGGGCCGATGAGCGAGCACGCGGATTCGGTGATCATGCCGCTGCTGGTTCCCGATACACCGGTTGTGACCTGGTGGCACGGCGTGATCCCGGCGGTGCCTGCGGCGCAGCCGCTCGGCGAGCTGGCGCAGCGACGGGTCACCGACGCGGCGCGGGCCAAGGCGCCCGCGGAAGCGCTCGCCGCGCTCAGCGCCGGGTATCAGCCCGGAGACACGGACTTCAGCTGGACGCGGGCGACTCCGTGGCGGTCGCTGCTAGCCGCGACGGTGGACCAGGAGCCGTATCCGATCACCGGCGGCGTAGTCCAGGCCGAGGAGCACAACCCGACAGCGGAGCTGCTGACGGCGTGGCTCGGCGGCCGGCTGAACGCGCCGTTCGTGCGCGAGATCTCGACCGGTCCGGGCGTCACCGAGGTCAGGCTCCAGACGACGGGCGGTGACATCGTCATCAGCCGTCCGGACGGCCGGGTCGCAACGCTGACCCGGCCTGGCCAGCCAGACCGGCACGTGGCGCTGCACCGCCGGGATATCGCCGAACTGCTCGCCGAAGAACTGCGCCGGCTGGATCCGGATGAGGTCTACGGCGAGGCGCTCGCGGGCGTTACGGGCATTCCGGCGATAGCCGGATAGGCCATATTAAGATCGCTTTGTGACGTCGCAGTCGGGCGAACAGGCGAGCCACATCATCATCTGCGGCGCTAACGCGCTCGCGTCACGGATGGCCGAGGAACTCACCATCCGCTACGGGTTAACCGTGACGGCGATCGTGCCGCCCGGACCGAGTGCTCACACCGCCCGCATGCGGGCCATGCCGGCCGTGCGGGTGCTCGAGCGTGCGGAGCTGGACTCGGACGCATTCTTAGACGCGGGGTTGCCGGCCGCCCGCGGCCTGGCGATCTTGCATCAGGACGACCTCGGCAACTTCCACGCGGCGCTGCGCGCACAAGAGCTGAGCCCGCAGATCCGGCTGGTCATCGCGATCTTCAACGCGGGGCTCGGCGTGCGGATCAGCACCTTCTTCGCCGACTGCGCCACGCTATCCGAGGCGCAGATGGCCGCACCGTCGCTGGTGGCGGCCGCCCTCGGCGAGCCAGCGCCCAGCCACGTCCGGATGGCCGGGCAGACCATGTACGTAACGCGGCGGGAAGACGCCGGGGCCGGCCAGATCATCTGCGGCCTCGCGGCGAGCAGTGAGTCGGCAGCACCGAGCCTGCTGCCGCCGGATGACCCGGCGGCCGGGCTCGTCCTCGCCGTCGCGGATGGCACCAGGCGCAACCCGCTCGCCCGCACCGGACGCCGCCGGCTGGGCACGCCGCCGCGGCTGCTGCGCGGGCTTGCCCGCAGCCGCACCGCGATGGTCTTCGGCGGACTCATCGGCGTACTCGCCGTCGGGTTCGTGCTGCTGGCGGCCGCCGCGCGGATCTCGCTCGGGAACTCGCTCTATTTCACCCTGATGGACGCCGCGGGCACCGCGGTGACGGGCACGGCGCTGCCGAACTCGGTGAAGCTGGCCCAGTTCCTGCTGACATTCGACGGGATGGCCTTCCTGCCGGTGGTGACGGCCGCGATTGTCGGCGCCCGGCTGGCCAGCTCGACGCCCAGCACCAGACCGCCGCTCGGCGGCCACGTCATCGTGGCTGGCCTCGGCACCGTCGGCACGCGGGTGCTGGGCCAGTTGCACGATCTCGGCATCGACGTCGTCGCCGTCGACAAGGACCCTGAGGCCGCCGGCCTGCCGCTCGCGCGGAGGCTAGGCGTTCACGTCGTCATCGGGGAAACGCACCGGGAAGAGACGCTGCGGGCGGCGGGCATCAAGACGAGCCGGGCCCTGGTGTCGGTTACCGACAGCGACATCGCCAACCTGGAGACCGCGCTGAACGCCCGGCAACTGGCCGTCGAGCCGCGCATCGTCGTTCGCCTTTATGACGACGACCTGGCCGCGCGCGTGCAAGCCGCGATCGACAACACGGTCTCGCGGTCGACCTCCTATCTCGCGGCACCGGAGTTCGCGGCGGCGGTGCTCGACCACCAGGTGCTGCGCACCATCGCGCTAGGCAGGCACGTGCTGCTCATGGCCGAGGTCGACGCGGACGCCGACGCCGACCTCGACGGCCAGCGCGTCGACGCAGTGCACCGGCCCGGCCTGCTGCGCGTCATCGCGCTGCGGTCGGCGGGCAGCGCTGCGGTCGACTGGTCACCAGCGCCCGACTACGTGATCCGCAGCGGTGACCGCCCCGTGGTGCTGGCTACCAGAGCCGGATTGTCCGGGCTGCTCCGGCGTGCCGCGGCTAGCGCCCCGGTGGACCGGGTGGTACCGCGGCAGGCACCCGGCTTGGCAGCGCAGCCGGCCGACCCCGCAGGTCAGTGGCCGGGCACACCCGGCAAATAGTATCTACCGCCCGAAAATGGGGTCTCCACAAACGTGCACTGCAGGAGTTACGCTCAGGGCAGATCTTCCATGTGGTTCTGGTGAGCCAGATGTGAAGACACAGAAAGGTCAGCGAGTGGCCATGCTCATGCCGGTGCCTGCTCAGGGCAGGATTCGGCCGGCCGGGTTAGTCCGCCCGGCGGCACGCCGCGCACGGCCCGCCGAGCTCGCCGCCTTTTCACCATCCACCACGCCTGCCTTGCCCCAGCAGCGTGCTCGTGCCGGGCAGGCACGCCACCCAGGAGGAATCAGTTGAGCACCACAGAAGATGCTCCCGCGGCTGTCACGCAGGGCTCCGGCATCGCTGATCCCGCGCCGCTCGGGCTCGCCGGGTTCGCGCTGACGACGTTCCTGCTGTCCGTTGTGAACGCTGGCTGGGCGAACAACTCGTCAGGCCTGGCTTGGCTCGGTTACGCTATCGCCTACGGCGGCCTCGCCCAGCTGCTGGCCGGCATGTGGGAGTTCAGGAACCGGAACGTCTTCGGCTCGACGGCGTTCTCGACCTATGGCGCGTTCTGGATCGGGCTCGGATTGTGGGTGCTGCTCGCCCACGCGAGCGCGACTGACAAGGACCTCGGCTGGATCCTGCTCGCGTTCGCCATCTTCAATACCTACATGCTCATCTTCAGCACGCAGATCAATGCTGCTGTCTTCGGAGTGTTCCTGACCCTGGAGCTGACCGAGATCTTCCTGTTCATCGGCAGCTTCGCCGCGAATACGTCCATCGTCAAGGTCGGCGGGTACCTCGGCGTCATCACGGCGCTCGTGGCTTGGTACGCGTCTGCCGCGGGCGTCATCAACGGCATGAAGGGCCGTACCGTCTTGCCGGTCGGCGCGCCGCTGGTCAACATGTAGCTGCCACGCCGCAGAAGTCTGCGTGAGCCCGGGAATCGCCGATTCCCGGGCTCAGGCGTGTCGAACGCCGCGGCGCCAAGTGCGTGGCGGGGCGCCGAGCCCCGATAGCGTGGAGTAATGGATCTCCAGGAACGGCGCCAGATCGATATGGCCGCGCGGATGACCAGGGTCCGGGCTAGGGCTCGCCCGTGGCGGTCCATTCTCGCGGCACTGATCGCGATAGCCGGCGCGATCGCCGCCGAGTTCTGGGGCGTGAGCGGCGGATACCGCGGCTTCCGCGAGCCTGGCGACCATGTGCAGAAGATCGTCTGGATATGCGGTCTGGCGGTATTCGTCGTCTTCGGCGTGTCGGCCGCCATCGGCCTGTCCCGCAAGGTGCGGCGGGCAGTGCAGCCGCTGATCGGCCAGGCACACGCGGGCGTTGTGAGATACGTGCTCGTGCTGGCCGGGATGTTCACCATCCTGGTGCTCACGGTGGCAATCGTGGGCGTCAGCCCGGACAAGCTGGTCGTAGGCGGGGCGGTCACCGGGGTGCTGCTCGGCATCGCGGCGCAGCAATCGCTGGCTAATCTGTTCGCCGGCCTGGTGCTGTTGTTCGCCAGCCCGTTCCGGGTCGGAGATCGGGTGCGCTTCCGTGCCGGTGCCCTGTCCGGGGAGGTGGAGGGGGTCGTCACCGACCTGAGCCTGGCGTACGTGCGGCTAGAGACCGACCAGGGCCGGATGCTGCTGCCGAATGCGCAAGCGCTCTCCGCTGCGGTCCTGCTCATGCCTGACCGGGCGCAGACCGGCAGTCCGGAACTCGACCACCCGGCCGATTACGACGGCGCCGGCGCCCAGCCGCTGGCCGAGCCCGGCGGCTAGCGGTTGGCCTCGTATTTCGCGATGACGTTCGCCGGAATACGCCCCCGATCGCTGACTTCCATTCCGCTCTGCTTCGCCCAGGCGCGGATTTCGGCGCTCCGCTGCCGATGCGCCGTGGTCCGTCGCTTCGGCCGCGAACCCCTGGTTGTTACCTTCCGGGCCTTATCCGCGAACTTGCTGATTACCTCGTCGAACTTCTGGCTGTGCCGCTCGCATAGGTCGATCTCATAATCCCGGCCATCGAGGCTGAACGCGCGAGTCAGGTGCTCGCCTTCCGGAATCTCCCTCGAATCGTAGTCGCAGGCAAACGTCACTGAGATCTTCTGAGCCACTGCGGATCCCCCTTCCCCCGCGAAATCTATGCCCAGCCCATACAAGCCTGTAACGGCCGCTGGCCATGGCGCCGGCAGGCTATTCGCGGTCCGGCCAGCAACCATCGCCACATCGCCACCTGGCAACCCGGGATAGCACCCGTGAACTGCGGATTAATCGCCGTCACTGATCACGCGACGCGGACGGGTCCACAGCCAGGTCAGGCCGATCCGGAATCCCGCTGAGTTTGGGCTAGCCAGCTCGCCGGCCGCTTGACCGCCCGACGCTATTTCCCTCGTCCGAGTCAGCGTCGGCGGCCAACCGATACCGATCGTCAGAACCGTAGGAATAGCTGTCCTGCTGATCCGGCGGCTCGGGATAGCCGTACGACGGCGAAACTGGCCGCCGATCGGCGGGATAGGCCGGATCGCGGATGTCACCCTGATAGCCAGTGCCCGGAGCCCGATAGTCATTCAGGTATGAGTCTTCCTGGCCCTGAACATAAGGCGGGACAACACGATCGTCGCGGTAGCCGACCTCGCCGGACCGGTAATCATGACCGGGATCGGATCCTCGCCTGGTTCCGAACCCGCCAGTCGAGTAGTCACCCGTCACGTAGTCGGGCTCACCACGGCCGTAGCCGCGAGACCCGTAGTCCGCTGCCTCGTAGCTCGGCCGCTCGTACGCGCTGCGCTCGTAGTCGTCCGTCTTGTGCTCAGGGCCGGGATAGCCAGCCTGGCCCGGGTCGCCGCGGCCGTAGCCCGCCGGAGCGTAGTCACGGTCGGCATGGTCGCGACCGTGGTAGTCGCGGTCGGCGTGCTCATTACCGTAGGCCTGATCAGCGCGTTCGCCCGCACCGAAGCCGCGGGCGGGGGAGTCGACCCAGCGATCGCCTCGGTAGTCGCCGCCCTGGTAATCGCGGGCGCCGTAGTCGCCCGTCGACTGCTCGTTGGCGCCATAGCCGCTAGCGCCATAGCTGCGGGCCGACTCGTCGGCAGTCTCATATCGGGCGCGCTCGACGCCGCCGCCGTGGTCGCCGCCCGCCCGGTAGTCAACGGCGCCGTAGTCAGCGGCGTAATCGCCGTGGACAACGCCCGACAGACTGTCGCCGGAAGCCGGCCGCGGTTCGTCGCCAGCAGGGCGGTACTCCCCGGACGGCCGGTCGAAGCCGCCGTCGACCCGTTCTGCGCCGACGACCGGCACTGGCCCCCGTCGCCGTGGCGCCGGGCCGCGCTGCAGGAGCTCGATCATCCGGCCCAGATCGGCGATGGGCAGGCGGAACGTCCCGGTGCACATACCGGCCTGCCAGATGCTGAATACCGCGACCCCGGTGTCCGCGTACCAGCTCAGACGCATGCTCCGGGAGTTGCCCCGGACATCGAAGAAGACCTCGCCCAGGCGGGGCAGGGGCGCGGGTTCTGGCACGGACATGGATTCTATCGTGGCCTGGACCGTGCGATCTGTCCAATTAACGATCACTTAGTGCGACAAGCGGAACGAGCCGGTAACGACCGGGCGGGACGGGCACGCGGGCAGATTCTCCATCTAGGCTGCGCGCAGCAAGCCGACGATGACATGATTATCCGGCGCGCGCTCGGGCAGGTCCATTTGCCCGGCTGCCAGCCACGCAAGAGTCCGCCGTCGGGAACATCGCGCCAGTGTGGCGCGTTGCACCATGCGACGGGGCAATTGCCGTAGCGCACGAGAAATCTTCGGCTAGCTAGAGCTTACCGCGCCCGGCGGGGTCCGCTGACCGGCCGCGAGGTTGGATACCGAGCGTCAGGCGGGCCGGGAGCGAACGGGAGCTAGGCGCTGACTGACCGTATGACCGCTGTAAATGGTACTGACCTGCACGTTGAAGGAACTGTCCGACTTTCGTGTGACTTCGAGCCGTGGTCGCCGATGACCATGGCCACCTGGCTGAGGAGAGCTATTCATGTCTGAGGTGCGCCGCCAAGCTGCCCTGCTGCAACGGCCGAACTGGGGCTGGCAAGACGAGGCTGCGTGCCGTGGCCGTGAAGTTGTGCTTTTCTTCGGCCCGGACGGGGAGCGGCAGCCGGAGCGGGATATCCGCGAGCGCAAGGCGAAGGCGGTCTGCGCCGCCTGCCCAGTTCGTGCCGAGTGCCTCACCTACGCGATCGGCAGGCCAGAGAAGTACGGCACCTGGGGCGGTCTGAACGAGGAAGAGCGCTCCTCCGAGCGTCGCCGCCGGATGCGCCGCGCCAACGCCGCCTGACTGCCAGCCGCCTGACACCAGCCATGGTCTGCCAGAGTTGCCGGACTCACCGCCACGAGGAGTGCCGCGGCGGGAACTGGTGCGACTGCCAGCACCAGCCACCCGTCAGGCCGACCGAGGAGCGGCTGAGCTGGATCCGGCAGGGCTGAATCACCTGGAATACCGCCGTGGTAGCTGCGGTTTGCCTTGCCAGCAGGAGCTAGCTGCCCGGGCGCTGGAAAGCCCGCGATGGTGACTCCCGTGACTGGCACGGTCTACTGCCACTTGAGCGAGACGGCGTGCGGTCGTAGCCGGTTAGGCCTAGAGTGGATGGGAATGCCTGGATCTCGCCAGCTGTCACCGCGCCACCCTAGGTCGGATCTGTCGTCACAGCGCGTGGACCCGATAGGCTGCTGGGGCGAGTGGACCGCCGCGAGGAGGAGCCCAGCGCGATGGAGAGGCTAGCCGCCGAAGCGGCTGACGCACTGGCAGGCGCGCCCGCGGACCAGGTCATCGCGTGGGCCGCGAGTACCTTCGGCCGCCGGATCTGCATCACCTCCTCGATGACGGACGCGGTCCTCGTCAATCTGGTCGCCAAGCACCTGCCCGGCATCGACGTGTTGTTCCTCGACACCGGATATCACTTCCCTGAGACCCTCGGCACCAGGGACGCCGTGTCTGCGGTCTACCCGGTCAACGTCGTCAACGTCACGCCGCCGACAACCGTGGCCGAGCAGGACGCGGAGCTTGGTCCCCGGCTCTACAGCCGGAACCCCGACCTCTGCTGCTACCTGCGCAAGGTGGTGCCACTCGAGGAGGCGCTCGGCCCTTACGAGGCCTGGTTCACCGGCATCCGGCGGGAGGAGACCGAGGCCCGGAGCGACACCAAGGTCGTTGAGTGGGACGCCAGGCGCGAGATGATCAAGGTCAACCCGATTGTCGAGTGGACCCAGCAGCAGGTCGACGACTACGTCGCAGCCAACAACATCCTGGTCAACCCCCTCGTCTTCGACGGATACCCGTCTATCGGCTGCCGGACCTGCACCTCGAGGGTGGCCGACGGCGCAGACCCGCGGAGCGGGCGGTGGGCCGGCACGGCGAAGAGTGAGTGCGGAATTCACACCTGAGCCACGGTCTGCCGCGGACGGCGCCCGGACTAAGGTCGCAGCATGACAACTTCCGGCCGGTATGCCACGCATGAGGTGCTCAACCAGGTTCCGCCGCTCGCCGGCCATGACGTTGCCGACGACGCCGCGCTGCTGGCGGCGCTCCACCGGGAAGGCGGCGGCTGGGCCGAGCCCGAACTGCACGAGCTAGGCGAGCTGGCGGGCACGGCCGAGACCCAGGAGCACGCCCGGCTGGCCAACGTGCACAAGCCGGTGCTGCGGACCCACGACGCCCGCGGGTACCGGATCGACGAGGTCGAGTTCCACCCCTCCTGGCACTACCTGATGGCCACTGCGGTAAGCCATGGCCTGCACGCCGCTCCGTGGGCCGATGAGCGGCCCGGCGCCCATGTAGCCAGAGCGGCCAAGTTCCTGGTCTGGACCCAGGCCGAGGCCGGGCACGGCTGCCCGATCTCGATGACCTACGCCAGCCTGCCGGCCCTGCGCCACGCACCGGAACTCGCGGCGACCTACGAGCCGCTGCTGACCGCGCCGGTCTACGACCCAGGTCTGCGGCCCTGGCACGCCAAGGCCGGGATGCTGGCCGGCATGGCCATGACCGAGAAGCAGGGGGGCTCGGACGTCCGGGCGAACACCACCTCGGCAACGCCGGCCGGCGACGGAAGCTACCTGCTCACCGGGCACAAGTGGTTTTGCTCGGCACCGATGTGCGACGTGTTCCTCGTGCTGGCCCAGGCCCCGGAAGGGCTGACCTGCTTCCTGCTGCCGAGGGTGCTGCCCGACGGCACCAGGAACACCATGTACATCCAGCGGCTGAAGGACAAGCTC
>Ga0187807_1000627_pt1 | contig 11210 bp, 11 predicted proteins | sample NC_wetland_sal_i_4_FD_132432 | JGI IMG/M metagenome (GOLD analysis project Ga0187807, IMG submission 132432) | Wetland sediment microbial communities from Neuse River Estuary, North Carolina, USA - ASW_2 | ecosystem: Environmental > Aquatic > Freshwater > Wetlands > Sediment | place: USA: North...
AAGTGTTTTCCCTGAATTTGGATACCCACAGGAATTCCATTCACTTCTCCTGCCTTCATACTGCCTGCAGGGATTCCTGCTAGATTTGCTATCACTGTTAAAACATCATAGGAATACATATCCATTGGTTCTAGTGATGTTCCAATTTTATGAGGCAACATAGGGACTGTTGGTCCTACTATTGCATCAACATTTTGAAGTAGTTTGTTGACTTCCCTTCTTATGAGTGATCTGGCCTGCAGTGCTTTTTTATAATATTTACCACTGAATTCCTTTTGACTTATGTATGAGCCCATATAGATTCTTCTGAGGACTTCCTCACCACAAACTTCTTCAATTCTCTCACCGTACTTCCTTCCATCATACTTTCGTGTTGCTGAAAAGAACTCCACATAGTTTATGAGGTAGTATGTAGGTAGGCATAAATCAATATAATCGAAGCTTAATTCATGCACTTCAGCACCCATGTCCTTCATTTTATCGATGGATTCTTCAACAATATTAACTATCTTATCATCGGAAACATCAAAGAATTGTTTTACCACACCCAGACTAGTGCCTTCAAGTGAGTTTTGCCCAACTTGGTCTATAAATTTTGGAGAATCCCAATTTACAGAGGTGCATTCAGTTTCATCATAGCCCCCGATGACATCCATGAGCAAAGAGGCCCCACTTACATCTTTTGAAAATGGACCAATCTGATCGAAGCTCATTGCTAGATCAAGCAGTCCCTGTCTAGAAACAATCCCATATGTAGGTTTAAAACCTACAACACCACAATGAGATGCGGGATTTCTTATGGAACCCCCTGTGTCAGAACCTATGCTCAAGTCACACATCTCAGCTGCAACTGCCACAGCACTTCCACCGGAAGAACCACCAGGAATTCTACCCGGAGCTGCTGGATTTTCAGTATGGCCAAAGTAAGATGTTTCAGTGGAACTTCCAGCTGCAAACTCATCCATGTTGGTCATTCCAATAATGATACCGTCTTCCTGTTTTATCCTTTTAACAACAGTTGCATCATAACTTCCAAGGTAGTTTTCAAGGGTTTTTGAAGCCGCAGTTATGTGAAAATCTTCAACATTGATGTTGCTTTTAATTCCAATTACAAGCCCTGCAAGCTTTCCTACCTTCTCACCATTCTCGATTTTTTTATCGATGGCTTCAGCACATTCATGTGCCGAACCTTCATTTATCTCTAAAAAAGCATTATAATCCTTATTTTTGCTATTAATAGCCTTACAAAATATTTCTAGATTATCTAATGCCGTGATTTCATGATCTTTAATTAATTCTGATTTATCTAATAGTTTCATGGTCACACCTAAAATTAATCCGGATGAATATTAATATCCCTGCTAATCGAAAGTAATTTAATATCTACTTGTTTTTTAATTTACTTCAATATTATAATTTTTGATCATACTCAAAAATCAGAAGAAGTTGTTGATATTTACAACCCCAAGAAAATACAAAGCTATAATGATCAATGGTTGGTGAATTAAATAAATGACTAGAGAATGCCTCCCAAGAAATGCTGAAGTCTTAAAAATGTAATTATTAGACATATCCGGTAGTTTAAACTGTCTTTTATAATCTTTATAGAGCAAACCTCCAAAGAAAATTCCCAGCAAAACCATTCCAAACCATGGGAAGATAGGGAAGTAATCCACTGTGTTGAGAGAGTTTGGTACAAATCCTAACCACATTAACCAGCTGAAATTAAAACTTATGGTTTGTAAGTAAATTCCAATGCATATTATGGTAATTCCTGCTGCTAAATTGAGATATTTTCTTTTTAAAAAAGGATAAGCTAAGATAATTGATATTCCAATGAAATGTAAAATTCCAAATATTATGAATTCTTGAGGAATGAATATCCAAGTTATCAGGGTAATGAACAAACCAAGCAATAAAATCCTGCATCCCCTTATAAGATACTTTTTAAACAGATTTCTATGTAAATAACTCCTTGAAAGTTTAATCCTTGAGCTGCTAAGGGTTAATGAAACCCCCATTAAAAATATGAATGTTGAAGCAGTTATTCTTGCAAAAAACCAAGGACCACCCGATGAAACATCTATGGAGAGCACGCCAAAAAATGCCAAATCAAACAGGAAATGGTAGCAGATCATACACACAACTGCCAAACCACGAAGTGAATCAACCTCCCAAAATCTTTCATTTAAATTTTGTTCCATATTTTTAACCCCTAACTAATTTTAATATACATGAGGCCCTCTGTTAATAGGTTGGAGTTAATATTATTTTAATTGGAAGATTTCTATAGCTTATATTGAAATCCAAATTTGGATATAAACCTTGGTACCATATTATACTCATGAAAGATGCAACCATGTATGAGACACTCCTCCTCAAACAAAGCGAAATTAAAGAACTTATAGAAATGAAAGAGGTTATAGAGTCTGTAGAAACAGCTTACACTGTGCATGCTACTAGAAAGGTGCAGATGCCTGCAAAAAAATATTTATTTTTTAAAAAATACCATGGTGACCTAAGGATAATGCCTGCTTTCATAAAAAATATGGACGAAGCAGGAGTTAAATGTGTAAACGTTCATCCAGAAAATCCTGTAAAAAATAATTTACCCACAGTTATGGGGTTAATTCAACTTTTTGACCCTAAATCTGGGTTTCCATTATCAGTAATGGATGGAACATGGATAACTGATATGAGAACTGGAGCAGCAGCAGGTGTTGGAACTAAATATCTTGCTAGAAATGATTCAAAAACTCTGGGAATTATCGGAGCCGGTAAACAGGCATTTACTCAACTCATGGCACTCCAAGAAGTAATGGATATTGAACATGCCCATGTATTTTGTAGAACATGTTCTTCAAGGGAAAATTTTGCTGAAATGGCAAGAAAAAGATTTGATATTGATATTAATGCAGTTTCAACAGCTGAAGAAGCTGTTAAAAATATGGATGTAGTTGTTACTGTAACACCCGCTAACAAACCAGTTTTAAAAACTGAATGGATAAGTGAAGGCACACATATAAACGCAATGGGAGCCGACGCACCAGGCAAACAGGAACTTGAAGTGGGAATTCTTAAAAAAGCCAAAATATTTATTGATTGCTGGGAACAGGCCAGGCACAGTGGAGAGATCAATGTCCCTGTTCAAGCAGGTATTATCACACGGAAATCAATCACCTCCAAAATTGGAGATGTTATAATCGGTAAAACAGAAGGAAGAACTTCAGAGGAAGACATTACAGTTTTCGATTCAACTGGTCTGGCTGTTCAAGATCTGGTTACTGGATGGAAAGTCTATGAAAAAGCTCTTAAAAAGGGTGTGGGAACTAGCATAAATTTCCTAGAATAAACAAAAGACAACAGATTTATAAAGTTAAAAATTAAATCTTAAAGTGGTGGTTATATGTACTCAAATAAGATTTCCAGAACAGATGTTCTAAATAAAATGGGCCATGTATTTGAACGTTACAGATTTTTAACCAGATCAAAATCCTTTGATCAGGAACAGATCCAAACCATAGATTATCATCTAACAGAGATCATGAAGGTTTTAAACGATAGTTAAGACCTTAATCTGTTTTTTTAAATAATTTTTATTATTATATTTCTATTGGTTGATTAGTATGCTTGACAATATTTGGATTGGAATTATTCTTTTTACTGTTACTTCCTTCATTGTGGGTCTTTCAGGAGCCATGGTTCCAGGACCTATGCTTACTGTAACAATTTCAGATTCCCTAAAGAAAGGATTTACAGCAGGCCCCAAAATAGCGTTTGGCCACATGATTGTGGAATTCCTACTTATATTATTAATATTCGCGGGTTTAGGTTGGTTGATTGGTTCTAGCACTGCAATATTTGTAATTGGTATTATTGGAGGCATTATAATGGTTTTAATGGGATTTCAAATGGCAAGATCATCCGATTCATTACAGGATCTCCATAAAAAAAGCGAATCTAACAATGGTTATGGTCCAATATTAAACGGAATTCTAACAAGCATATCCAATCCATATTTCTTTATCTGGTGGGCAACAGTTGGGTGGGCCTTCATGATGAAAGGTATTGAATTAGCAGGAATTTTTGGAGTTGTTGGATTTTTAGTTGGACACTGGTGTTCAGATCTAGGTTGGTTCAGCACAGTCTCATTCTTCACCAATAAAGGATCCAATATAATGAAAGAGAATCATTACAAAATAATCATGAGTGTAACTGGAATCTTTTTAATGTTATTGGGTGTTTATTTCGTGATAAGTTCCTGTGTAGTATAAATTATGAATATTTATGCCTAAATTCTACCAGTAACTATTAATACGTTCAATAAACACTTTAATGAAATGAAAATATTTATAGATGAAAAAATTATATCTCTAAATATGAAAGCTGTTGTATTCGATAATTCAGGGACACTCATAAAACGTTATAAAGCATTGAAAGACCTTAGAAACGGAGTTATCTGCGATTATGCGAATTCAATTCAAATTGTTGATAGAAATATAAATCGTGCTCTTGTTGTTTTGCAGACAGACCCTTCCAGATGTATTGTTAAAGCTAGGCCTGACCAGACCATCCATGATTTTCTAAAAAAAAATGAAGTGGAATTTGATGTGAGTTACTCTGATGTGGATATAGATAAATCTGAATTGCTTAATGCCATTGAAACTGATAATTCTACCATGAAAGATCTGCAGGATACTTACAATGCTGTCATAGATAGAAAGTATAACGTGCATATTTGTAGTGGATCTGGTTTCATTGTAAACATGCAAACTAGAAAAGTTGAATTTACAATTACAGCTGGAGGAAAAATATTCAAAGAAGTACCAGATGTTGTAAAAGTATTGAAAAACAGAAATGTCCAGATATTCGTTGCATCCGGCGATAGGAAGGTTTCACTGGAACAACTTGCAGAGTACATAAATATTCCTAAAGAAAATGTATTCGATACTGCAAGTTCTAGAAGAAAAAAGGAAATAGTTCAAGATCTTAAAAAGAAGTATAAGGTCATGATGGTGGGGAACAGTTCTAACGACATACTAGCACTTGAAGAAGCAGATGTGGGAGTTCTTACTCTACAACAAGGCGATGAAACACCAGATAAAGTTTTTGAAGCAGCCGATCAAGTTATAAGCAATATTTCAGAAGTTTTGAACATTGATTTTTAATTCGTTTCATTGAAAAATATTAAAAAATTTTTAATAGATTAGTCTACTGTAGAATAATTATTGTTATTGAGAACAAAACATTTTTAAGTAAAAGTCTACTGTAGATAATATCGTTAAAACGATAATAATCTCTTAAATTATAATATATTCTTTTTGAATGCGTTTTTGAGAATGAATATCAAAAAATATGAGACCGGGCTCCAGATTGGACTTACAAAAGTTATGAATATCGCAACCAATGCAGCTGTAGGTAAAATATAGTTTATCTTCATTACCATTCTATCATGTTCAGGTGTCATTTCTTTGATGAATAAATTTTTCCTTCGAGCATATGTCCATATTAATATGAAGAAAATTCCAATGAGAAACATGTTTACATTGAAAAATAGCATTGGAAGTGGATGATTACCAAAGTTACTAACGAAATTGGTAGAAAATGGAACAAGAGCCACAAACATAAGCCAAATAACGTTTAACCAAATTAAAATACTGTCAGATTTCTCTATATAAAAGAATTGTAGATGGTGAGCCCGCCAGAAACTTGCCAATAAAATAAAACTAAAGGCATAAATTCCGAGCTGTTGAAATAAAGAGACCATATATTGCCAAATAGCAGGATCAGAAACAGGCCCCAACATCTGGGGCAGGTCAATGTTCAACACCAACAGGGTCATTGCAATTGCAAATATACCATCAACAAGTGTTTCAATTCGTTTAGTTGTTAACCAAACATCATGCTTATCATTAGCGTTCATTTTAATCCAACTGTCTTCGTTCAATCAACTTGTAAAGTATCAAAAGGATTATGAGAATTACCGGACCTATAATGTCCATGAAAAATATACTGCCTGCATTTCCCACGGAATAATTGGAATAACTAATAATATTGATCATATGAACATAGGCTGCTCCCAACAGGAAAACTGAACTAACAATTACCGTAGCTAACCAGAAATTATCTCTGAAGAAGTAACATAAAATTCCAAGAATTCCAATGGCCAGATTAGCGAATGCAACCTCAATTTGGAAAGGGCTGCCTGATGCCCATCCTATGCTTTCAGCAACCTGTGCAGATAGGAATGCATGGCCTATGAAAGCCCATATTGAACCAAAACCAACTGATACTACTAAAAATGAAAGTAAAAACGTTCTAATTATTATTAAAATTGTTAAAGATTCATTTTTTATTCTATTCCTAATTAAAGCGATTATAGCAACCAATATTGTTAGAATTATAAGGGACACAACAAAATCCATAAAATGGCCTCCTTGCTGTTCAATACTTAATTATAAACCTCACTTATTATTATCTGTTATGATCTGCATCACTGTCAGAATATCAAAAAATCTAGCATGAAAATAAGATAGGCCAGATAAAAATTGGGTTTTAAAAGCTCTTCATCAACTGATATCTATTAGATCGTACTTTAAACTTCCCAAACCTATCTCTTGACCATATTGAAGTTGTTTACGTCCATCAACATTCTTCCACAACCCTTTAAACTTATCTTCCCCATTTTGGTGGTTGTGTTTTAACATGGAATTTTCGAGTCCGTACTGTTTATTCACCATATCATAACATGCTGCATCAAGGGCCACTGGATCATTTGAAACCATTATGCCAATATCCGGGACTATAGGGCTGTCACTGTAGGGTAAACAGTCACATTCCGGTGTTATATTCATGAGAAAATTCATGTATCCTGTCCTTTCAGTTTTGTTTTTAACTGCTCCAAGGGCATATTCTGTCATTCTCTCTATGAACTCCTCCATGGTTGACCAGTTAAGTCTTATGAGTTCATCCGGGCATGCTCCAAGACAGTTGTTGCATGCTATGCACTTATCATAGTTTATTGAAGCTCCTGCTTCAGATATTTCGATTGCAGATACTGGGCAGGAATCAGAACATCTTCCACAAGAATTACATCCCTCAAAAACAACAGGTTTAGAACATGAATGTTGTTCTATTTTTCCTGCAGCAGAAGCACATCCCATAGCCAAATTTTTAATTGCCCCACCAAATCCAGCCATTTCATGTCCCTTGAAATGAGACAACACTACCATTCCATCAGAATTAAGAATATCTCCAGCAATTTTAACATTTTGAAAATGTTTTTGATTGATCTGGACATTGACCCAGTTTTCTCCCCTCAACCCGTCTGCAATAATTAATGGAGCCCCTACTACAGAATAATCAAATCCATGTAAAATAGCTGTTTTAAGATGATCCTGTGAGTTATGTCTACTACCATAATATAGTGTATTAGTATCTGTCAAGAAGGGTTTCGCACCTTCTGCTATGATTTTATCCACTACTTGTCTCACCAATACAGGATTGATATATGAATCATTACCTTCTTCTCCAAAGTGAAGTTTAACAGCCATTAAATCGTCTTCATCGATGAAACTTTTGAAATTTGCAGCATCGAATAAATTCTTAACCTTATTCACTTTATTATCGTGGTTGGATTTCGATCTAAAATCTGTGAAATAAACTTTGCTCACCATTTAACTCCCTCAGCTTTAAAATGCAACGAAAATCGTGAATTTTTTTTTAGAAATTTGTTTATTGTATGTATTAACATGTTATAATAATTTTAAAATTCGTCCTAAAAAAAGTTAAAATGAAAAATATGGCCCAGTGATATGCATTTTGAGCTGAGGATGATCTACAAAGTACCATATTTTTGACCCTAAAAATTTAGGTATGCCTAATTTTATAGGGATGGATTCCAATTAACTTCCATAATATATAAAGCTTCTGATTTTTTTAGGCGTACCTAACACCATTCAGTTTCTAGCTAAATGTGGCTTTAAGCACATCACGACTTTTAAGAATATTTTTATAGTTATTTAGTTCAATGATACCATTTTTAACACCATTTAAAAGATTTAGATCCAATGTACCATCTCCCAGTGTCAAATGTTGATCCTTTTTCCCATTATTATCATTTAAATGGTAATAAACAATATTTTTCAGCTTGAAAAATGATTTAACATCCTTTGATGTGTTAGCATGTCCAGTATCAACAGTAGCATATGAACCACATTTTTCAACAAAAAATTTGTGCTCCTCTGCAGTGTTACAAAAATATGCATATTTATCTGGCATATTTTCTATTGAAAATTTGATACCCCTTTCTTTAGAATAATCTGTGGCTTCTGTAAGAATCTCAATTGCATGTTGAATGCCAAAGTTTCGTACACGTTCCTCAAGTCTGTGAATCAAACCAGGATGAGTTGTTATTGCTTTAGAATTAATTTTAACACCAAAATCTACTGTTTCTTTGAGCTGTTTAAGGGTTTCTTCACGAATTCCAAGGTTTAAGCTTCCAGGGTTAAGATCAATTGTGGGGGAATGCAGATAAACATCTATGTCATAAGAATCGAAGATATCAAAATTAGTTTTAACTGCCATAATATTACGCGGCCAGTATGGACCTTCACATAGGATTTCAATCAGCTCGAATTTGTCCCTTGATGCGATTTCTAAAAAATTATCAAGTGAATTCATAAAAAGTGCCAGAGTTGAAAAGCCTAGTTTCATGATTATCCTTTGAGAATCATAATTTATAATTTTTTATATATCTTTTTGATATAAACAAAAATTATATATATAATCTCAATATATCAAGAATTGATATATTAAAATTTAATGTAGTGAAGTGAAAACCATGGTAGAAAAAGGTAGCAATCCCTTGCAAGATCCATCAGCGGATCCAGCTAATACATTAGAAAATGATCCGGATTGTAAATCAAAGCTATCAAAACAGCTTAAAGAATACGATATAAAACTTTTGAAAAGCATGAAAGGATTTGGTAAAACCATGATCCTTTGGATCATAAGCAAGGAAAGAATTCATGGCTACGAAATAATGAGCAAACTGAACACCATTAACCCAAAAAAGGAAATGCAGGGCAAACCTGGTAAAATATATCCCATTCTCCATGATCTAGAAAAAGCGGGATTGATTACAGGAACATGGGAAGCTCATGGAAAAAGAAAATTGAAGTACTATGAAATTACTGAAGAAGGTGTTGAAACATTAGAAAGAATAAAAAGAGTTTTCAGATGTCACAGAACCGCCCTTTTAGAGGAATTCTGGAGAGATATGTTGACTAAAAACTGATAAAGGAGGTAAATAATGAAATACGCAATAGAAACTTTTGATCTATCAAAAAAATACGATGACTTTTTAGCTGTTGATACACTCAACATGAAGATAGATAATAAGAGTATCTTTGGTTTTCTTGGACCAAACGGTGCAGGTAAAACCACCACAATAAAAATGCTGACTTGTTTAATTCAAGCCACATCAGGTACTGCAAAAGTTGCTGGATATGATATAGAAACCAACCCAAACGAAGTCCGTGAAAAAATTGGAATGGTACCACAACTAGTCAGTCTCTACGGTGACCTAACTGTAGAAGAAAACATACACCTCTGTGCAGATTTCTATGGATTATCCCCTGATTTAAAATTAGAAAGAGCAGAAAATCTCATGGAGTTAGTCGACATCAAATATGCCAAAGATAAACTAGTTAAACAGTTATCTGGAGGAATGAAACAAAAAGCATCTGTAGTTGCAAGTTTAATACACCAGCCAGACATTCTGTTCCTTGACGAACCTACAATTGGCCTTGATCCAACCACAAAACGTGTTCTATGGGATCTGGTTGAAGAGCTAAATTCTGAAGGACGAACCATCATACTCTGTTCCCACGACATGTACGAAGTTGATCTGCTCTGTGATAAGATAGGTATCATAAATCATGGTGTTTTAGCAGCATATGACACTCCAAGAGGCCTTAAAGACACGATGATCAAGGAAAATGAAGAAGTATCCAATTCCAGAAATAATAAAATCATCAAAACTTTAGAGGAACTCAGATCAGAAAGCTCTGTGGAAGACAATGTCGCATTTGATAAACTAAAGTCAAACATTGAAAAGCAAAATACAGAACTCAAAGAATTGAGTGTGATGATTAGCAACCTCAATGATGACATGATTCATCAGCTTGAAATTTTACCAGCCATCCATGAAATTAGTAAACACGAATCTGGGAGAGTAGTTATGGATATAGAATCCTCTGATGAAACAGTGACCGAAATAATAAAGGTAATAATCCAAAATAACGGGAATATAACCTCAATTTCCACCAAAGATCCTTCATTAGAAGATGTTTTCATGAGCGTGACAATGAAAACCAAGGAAACTATCCAGGATTCAAAAGAAGGTGTAGATAATGGTTGAAACTAAAAAAATCATGTGGATGCTTAAAAAGGATCTACTTGTGCTATGGAGACATAAACCACGTTTAATATCATTGTTCTTGTTCCCAATAATCATGATCACTCTCTTTGGTTATGGAATGGGTGGAACAATAAGCAACATCCCAGTAATAGTTGTTGAACAAAGTAGCGGCCCAGTTACTGATGCAACACTCAATGCAATCAAAGGTAATACACTGTATGATGTAACAGGTATAATTAAAGATCCACAAGCAGCTCAAAAGATGGTGGATAGTGGACAAGTTAAAGCAGCCATAATCCTGCCTACCAATTATGATAATTTAACGGATACGTCGCAAAAAAGTGTACTGGTAGATGTTGATTCATCTGATCAGATTGCTGCAAGCGCGCTGATTCCTTCAACCCAAGGAATGTTTGCCCAAATATCGAACCAAATCGGGGTTCAGAAATTACAGGCAATGAACATAGGTGGTTCTACCTCCGCAGTTCAAGTGAATACTGTTAACAGTACAGCCAACGCCACAAGCAGCGCAGCAACAACAAGTTCATCAGGAGTTAATATACAAAATATAGTAAATTCCATAGATCTGCAAATCAACAAACTCTACGGAAACATCAGTTACCTTGATTTCCTAGTACCTGCAATTATAGCAATGACCGTCCTATTCGGATGTATGTTCGGTATGGGAGAAGTATTAGCTGGTGAAAGAGAAAGAGGAGAATTAGCAAGGTTATTCATGACCCCAACCAGTGTAGCAACAGTTGTTGGAGGCAAAATAATCTCAAAA
>Ga0187807_1000629_pt1 | contig 11208 bp, 10 predicted proteins | sample NC_wetland_sal_i_4_FD_132432 | JGI IMG/M metagenome (GOLD analysis project Ga0187807, IMG submission 132432) | Wetland sediment microbial communities from Neuse River Estuary, North Carolina, USA - ASW_2 | ecosystem: Environmental > Aquatic > Freshwater > Wetlands > Sediment | place: USA: North...
CCGGCGTCATGCGCTGGCAGACACCCTCCGGGCGCGTCTACACCACCACCCCCACCGTCTACGAAGCGTGAGTGCCGCCCAACTCGGGACGCCCGCTCCTACAGGAGCGGGAACGAGCGCTGGGCACGCGGCGGCAGCAGGTAGTTGCCGCGCTTGAGGACGAAGATGAACTCGTTGATCCCGTTGTTCACGGTATCGGTGATCGACGGGTTCTGAAGCTGCGCGCTCGTCGCGTTCATCGCGGTGCGCGTCGTGACGAAGTCGGCGATCGTCCGCTGGAGCGAGACGAAGTGCAGGCCGGCCTGGCCGCCGTCGGTGGTGTCGAAGTCGCGGCGCAAGATGATCGGGCGACCGTCGCGGCGGGCCACAGCCGAGGTCTGGGCGTGGCCGATGACGCCGTAGCGGCCGATCGCCTGGCCGAGCAGATTGGGATCGCTTTCCGCGTCGGTGGTGAAGTCGGCGGTGACCTGTTCGGGGGTGACCTGGGGCGCGTACATGCGGGCGACCCGCTCTCTCACGGAGAGCTGCCCGTACCAGTCGTCAAGCCGCAGCCGCATGTAGCTGGCGTGCATCGTCGTCCCGCCCGCGAAGGCGCCGCCGGCGATCGTCACGTCGTCCTCGGTGGCCTGGTTCCGGGTCAGGCCCGACTTGAACCCCATGAACAGCGGCGCGGTGGCCGGAACCGGATCCCCGGCCGGGATGCCGCCGGCGTCCTGGTGCTTGGCCGGCAGGCCGGCGCCCACGAATCCGGTTCGCGTCTCACGCCAGCGCAGCGCGCTCGAGACGTCGAGCGGGCCGTCCGCGCCGGGCAGCGGCGCGCCCCGCACCAGCGCGGCCTCGATCGCGGCCAGCCTCGGCTGGTCGTCGGCGGCCAGGTGCAGGCACAGGTCGTAGTCGTCGATCACGGGCAACTCGAAGTCCGACAGCGCCGTCGCGACAGGGATCGGCGAGGCGACCCGCAGCGTATCCGCGAAATACGGCTGGCCCCATCCGGCGGTGAACAATAGCCCGGACGGACCCCAGGGGTAGGTGCGCTCGAGCGTGCGCAGCGCGGCCTCGAGCACCCGTGCGCACGCCGCCGACGGGGTCCCGTTGACGTTGAAGAACAACAGCCGGTCGAACAGCGGCGGAACCGGGTTACCGTACTGGTCGCGGGCGAGCGTCGCGTTCCACGCGTGCTGCCGTGCGGGCAGCCCGGCCGGCTGGCCGCCGAGCGGCACGGACGGTACGGCGGGGGCGCCGGAACCGCTAGGGCTCAGCGCTCGGCTGATCCCGGCCCCGGCCGCCGCCGCGGCGCCCGCGACCGCGGCCGCCCCAGCGCCCGCCAGGAACCGCCGCCGGGTCAGCGATGCCAGCGTGCGACTGAAGAACGGCCTCCCGCTCATGACCCGGACGCCGGCGCCCAGTGGAAGGTGAAGGTCACCTGGTGCGGCTTCAGCCACACGTCCTGGTACTCCACGTGGCGGGCGGACACCGGCGGGGAGACGAGCAGGGTGAGCTTGTAGGTGCCGGCCCCGGGCAGGCTCACGTCGTCGCCGTAGTGCGGTCCCATGTACCGGGAGATCATCGGCCACAGGCGGTCGTCGAACGGCATCGCGGAGCCTTCCGTGACGGTCGCCCACACCGACGCGTACGGGATCACCACGCCGGTCTGGGCGTCGTTGAGCAGCACCATCAGATGGAAGCTGACGTTCTTGGCCGGCTTGATCTCCTGCATGCTCGTGCCGTTATAGACAAGGAACGGGACCGGCGTCATCGCGTCCGCGGTGATCTTCATCCCCTGCCAGACCGCGACGCCCAGTTGCTGCGTGGGCACCGGCTTGATCCCGCCACTCGAGGTGGAGTCGGTCCCCATGTTCATGCCGCTCGTGCCGGCGCTGGCCGAGCTGGTGGGTGGACTCGCCGTCGCCTGGGGCCCGAACGCGTACACGACGAGGGCCCCGATCAGGATGCCCGCGACAAGCAATCCTGCCGGCCATGCTCGCTTGAGCTGCGCGCGCAGCCGGTCCACTTTCACCATGCCGATCCCCTCCCCGGAAATCCGCTCGCGTCCTCACTGTGGTTTCGCGCCGGCGAGCGCGGCTCGCACGTGCTGGTCAAGGGCGGCGCGGGCGAGCCACCCGGAGGCGGGCACGTCCCAGGACCACAGGATCTGGCCGCCCGGGGCGACCAGCACGAACCAGGGCGCGCCCCGCACCTGGTAACCGTCGGCGACCTGCCCGCCCCGGTCGACCGCGACCTGATACCACAGCGGCGCCTCGAGGCCCTTCAGGAACCGCGTGATCGCCGACGGGGACGGCTCGACGCTGCCCTCGTCAACCACGGTCAGGCTGGGCAGCCCCGCGGCGCCCGCGGCGAGCTGGTAGCCGTTGAGCGCCTTGAGCTGGTCCGCCAGGCCGGTGACCTGCTCATCCCAGGTGGCGACGAACAGGTACAGCCGCGGCTGGCCGGGCTCGCCCGGCCCCATGCCGACGAACCCGCCCTGCGCGCGGGGCAGGGTGGTCGTCGCCGCCGGGCTCGTATCAGGGATCCGGGCATACGACAGGTGTGACCGCACCGGCGGGTGGCCGGGCAGCAGGCGCGAGGCTTCGCTGGCCAGGAGCTGTCCCAGCTGCCCCACCGCGGCATACGACGGCCGGGTCAGGTACAGCTTCGCCAGCTTGCCGTCCGGGGCGATGACGAAGATCGGCCCGGCCTGATCGGCCTGGTTCTGGCTGATCGTCACGCCGACGCTGTACGCCTTCCAGACGCTCCGCAGCTGCGCCAGCGAGCCCGTCAGGAAGTGCCACTGGGAGAGCATCCCGTGCAACTCCGAGTAGGACCGCACGTCCCCGACCGAGGCCGCCTTCGGGTTGGCGTCTACGGCGAGCAACTGGACCCGGGAGCCGGCCGCGCCCAGCATGGTCTTCGCGTCGAGCAGCGCCGCCGTCGTCATCGGGCACACGGCCGTGCATTCGGGGTCGCCGAACGTCAGGAACACGACCTCGCCGCGGTAGGACCGCAGCGACACCGGCTGGCCGGACTGGTCGTCGAGCGTGAAGCCGGGCGCGGTACCCGACAGGGATTTGCCGGGGTCGAGGCTCTTGTTGTCCGCGAGCAGGGTGCTCTGCGGGGCGCTCACGCCGCCGCCCGGCGGCCGAGCCACCGCGAAGACGGCTCCAGCGGCCGCGAGCATCAGGCAGGCCGCGATCGAGGTGCCCAGCACTGGCCGTCGTAGCGCGCGCTTACCAAGGCCGGGCAGCACCCGCAGCCGCGGCCCCCAGCGGCGTGCGAGCCGCGGTCCCCAGCGCCGCGCGAACCGGAAGAGCAGGTCGGCGACGGCAAGCGCCGCCAGCACGATCAGGCCGATCCGCACGGCCTGGCGGGTGGAGACGCCGCCGTGCGGGGCACCTGTCGCCGGCTGGATCACCGCGGGCGCCGGAACCTTGATGCCCGAGGCGGCGGCGAGCACCTGCACGGCCGTCACGGTGGCGGTGGTCAGGCCGTTTCCGCCGGCGCCGGCCGGCACCTGGGCCAGCGCCTGATTCGCCGCCGTGGCGGTGTGGCCGGGCCAGTTGAAGCCGAACCCGTTGGGCATGACGACCAGCAGCCGCTGCTTGTAGATCAGGGACAGCTCGATTCCCAGGAAGCTCGCGTACGCGGCCGGCTTTTGCCACAGCTGCGTGATCGCGCCGAGGTCGAAGGGCGAGGCGATGATCGCCACCCTGATGGGGAAGCCGTCGCGCGCCGCCGTCTCCAGCAGGTTCGCGACCTCCTCCTGCTGCGCCGCGGACATGCCCGACTCGGAGGTCACGAAGAGGTTCTGGTAGACCAGCACGTCGCTCGCGGGGTCACCGTCGGCGCGCGCGGCAGGCGCGAACGCCCACAGCGCGCAGCAGGCGACAAGGACGGCAAGCAGCCAGCGGCCGCGCGCCGCCACCCCGCGATCGCGTTGCATGACCGGTAAGTCTCTCCCAAAACGCCTTCGGTTGGCTGGCGTACGCTGATGACGCCAGCAACCCCGGGCGCTGACCCACGCAGAGCCTATGCGGAAACGGAGAAAATGGGACGCAGATCACATCCGTGCGCGATCTCCGGCGGCTTTCCGCGACGCTGATCACGGCCGCCGCCATCGCGTGCGGCTGCGGGACGGCGCACAGCGCCCCGCGCCCCGAGGCCCGCGCCTCGCCCCCAGCCGCTGCCGGGATACCGAAAGCGCTGCTGAGCCAGGCCCGCCCGATCGGCACCGGGCCGCGCTTCCAGCCGCCCGCGACCGGCCCGGTCGGCGGCGGCTGCCTGCCGTCGCTGGGCGCGCGCGACGGCGTGCACGTGGAGGTGTTCGCCGCCAACCGCGTCGTGCTGCTGCCCGCCGGGATCGGCACCCGCGCCCCGCGGACCTCCGGCACCGGCCGGATCACCGCCGCCCGCTGCTACGGCGCGCTGGTCACGCTGGACCCGACCGGGCTCGTGCTCGTCCGGCACGGTCCCCCGCTGACCGTGGCCGCGCTGTTCCGCTCCTGGGGGCAGCCGCTGTCGGCGACGCGACTGGCGTCGTTCCGCGCGGCGGCGGGGACGCGCGTGGCCGTCTTCGTGGACGGGCGCCCGTGGCGGGGCGCGCCGGGCGCGGTGCCGCTCACGGCGCACGCCGAGATCGTGCTCGAGGTGGGGCCGTATGTGCCACCGCACTCGTCGTACGCGTTCCCGCCGGGCACATAAGCCCGGGACATCAGCCGCCGTTCGTCTTGCCGGCGTGCAGTTTCAGGAGCGCCTCGTAGCGGGCGGTGACGTCGGCCTGGTCGGCTGGCTCTGGCACGGTGCGCAAGTTCAGCCGCTGGATCATGTCTGCCTGGTCGAGCAGAATCTGGGACCGGGCGGCCGGAGCCACGGCCATGACCTTGTGCAGCGCGTCGAGCTGCCTGATCAGCACCGCGGGCATGCCGCCGGCAGCCTCGCGGATCTTCTCAAAGGACCGCTGGACCAGTCGCTCGTAGCTGACCGGCACGCTGATGAGGCGGATCTCGCCGCGATCGTCGCGGTGAAAGACCTGCGGGTGCCAGTCAACGGCGATCTTGCACAGGCTGTCGCCGATCCAGTCGACGCAGGTCAGGGCCGTGAACGTGTCGTTGACCGCGGGCGAGAGCGCGCGGATGGCGATCTCCACGATCTGGTCGATGCCGAAGGCGATGTCCTGGCTCAGCGTGCGCAGCGGGCCGGTGAGGTGCACGCGCTCCAGGCGGCGGCCGATCTTATCCGCGACGTCGGGCGGCCACACGGTGGCCATCGGGTGGCCGTGGGTAAGGAAGTGCCCGGGGCGGTAGTGCAGCCGGATCACCGCGTCGTACTCGGCGGCGATCCGCACCAGGGTGGCGTGCCGGACGAAGCGCAGGTAGCCGCCGGCCGGTGCCACGACGACCCGGCCGTCGCGGTCCAGCCGGGCCTGGAGGACATCGGGCGCGGGGCCGTTGGCGATCCCGGCCGGCCCGCCGGTCGCGGCGCCCTCGGCGTCGATCGCCCGCGTCAGGTCCCTGGCGATGCTGGCGATGACCTCGGGCAGCTGGATCGCGGTAGCGGTGTGGTGGATGAAGTAGATGAGCACGCCGAGGTCGATCGCGGTCAGCGCCAGCGCCACCGTCACCGACAGGTGCGGCACGAACGTCGCGCCGATCGAGATCAGCACGAGCATCGCGTAGAAGAACGTGGCGACGAACGTGCCGAGGGTCACCTGGGTGCCGCGGTCCCTGATGAACGTGCGCAACATCCGGGGCCCGAACTGGGACGATGCGAGCGTCAGCGTCACGATCATCACCGAGAAGACCACGCCGACCACGGTGATGATCGCCGCCGCGAGCGACGACAGGATCTGCCTGGCGGCGTCGGGCGACCCGCTGATCACCCAGGCCGGCAACGTGATCTCGTGGTGGAGCGCGGCCCGGTCGACGCTCAGCGTGATGACGAACAGCAGGACCGCCGCGAGGCTCTCGGCCGCGGGGATCAGCCACAGGTTGGTGCGCAGCGTCTCATCGCGCCAGTCCGACTCGACGGCGAAGTGCCGGAAAGAGATGTCCATCGCCCCGCCCGCCCAGTCCTCGCCGAATCCAGCGCCGACCAGACTTCCCGGCTCACCTGGGCTAAGGATATCCGCGGCGCTAGGCTGGTCATAGCGGGAGAAGGTGTCGTCCGATGACGCGGTATCTGACCAGGGACCGGGCGGCGATCGCCGCCGCGGTCGTGGTCCCGCTGGCGCTGGCGGCGATCCTGCTGCCGTGGCGCGGCAGCTGGCCGAACACGAACGTGGCGCTGCTGCTCGTGGTGGCCGTGGTCGCGGTGGCGGCCGCGGGAAGCCGGATCGCCGGCGCCCTGGCGGCGCTGTCCGCCGCGGCCTGGTTCGATTTCTTCTTCACCGTGCCCTACGAGCGGTTCGCGATCCATCACTCATCCGACGTCACGACGTTCGTCCTGCTGCTCGTGGTCGGGCTGGCGGTGTCCCAGCTCGCGGCGTGGGCTCGCCGCCTGAAGGCGGTGACGGTCGCCGACGCCGGGTACCTGGCGCGGATCTCGGAATGCGCGGCGCTGAGCAGGTCGGCGGGCTCCCCCGGCGAGGTTGTCGAGCACGTGCGCGAGCAGCTCATCGGCCTGCTCGACCTGCGGGAGTGCCGTTTCGAGTACGGCATGCTGCTCGGCCGGCCGCCGCGGCTCGAGCCGGACGGCTCGGTGCTGACCCGGTACGGCCACTGGCCGGCCGACGAGTCCGGCCTGCCGCAGGAGGAGATAGAGCTGCGCGCCTTCGGCAACGGACAGTACTACGGCCGGTTCATGATGACGCCGCGCCCGGATTCACGGCCGCCGCTGCAGGCCCGCCTGGTGGCCGTGACGCTCGCCGAGCTGGCCGGGTACGCGCTAGGCGCCGCGGCGCCAACGGCCGACACGGGCTGAGGCAGTCCCGCATCCGCGCGTCCCGCGCTTCTTGCTGTTATCAATTATCCGGAACGTGCCCGTTTCTCCGCCTCGACCGCGTCGAGAACCGCGCGCTCCCGGCTGACCCGCAGCTGTCCGAGAAACACCCGAAGCAGCGCGGCGTCCTGGCTGGTGAGCCGCGCCCCGGACAGCGCGAGCACACGGCCAGGGGCCAGCTCCACACCGTAGGCGGCTTCCCTGGGTTCCCCCAGCCGGACCTTGCCGGCCGAGGCCTCAGTATGCCAGGACCTCCCGTCCCGGTGCAGGACTGCCGCGGCGTCGAGGTCGAAGATGGCGCGGATGGAGGTGACCGCCTCCTGGACGCGGGGTGGGGCGAAGAGGCTGTCGGCGGCGAGCCGGGCGAGGTCTTCGGCCTCGGCTTCCGCTCGCGCCGTCCGGACGCCCTGGCGGGTCAGTCTGTCCACGAGACCGCCGACGACCGCGGCGACGACGGCGAAGGTGACCAGGCCAACCACGTCGACCAGGTGCGCGACCCGGAGGCTGTACAGCGGCTGGGTGTACAGGAAGTCGGCGGCCAGCACCCCGGTGGCGGTGGCGAGCAGCGCCGGGCGGAACCCGCCGAGCAGGGCGACCCCGACGATGGCGAGCAGTGTGCACAGCAGCGCCCCCGCCAGGCCGAGCGATGACCGCAGCGGCACAAGCGCGAGCGGGACGGCGACCGGCGCGACCACGGCCAGCGCCCAGGCACCGGCGCGGCGGGGCCCGGGCAGCGCGGCAGGCCGCCGCGGCGGCGGAGCGCCGACCGTCGCGGGCCCGGCATGCCTGGGCGGCTGCCGGGAGGGGATGACGTGCACCTCGATCGGTCCCGCCGCCCGGATGGCCTTGTTGATCACCGAGCCGTGCAGCAGCTCGCGGCCCCGGGACCAGCGGGTCGCGCCGAGCACGAGCTGCCGCGCGCTCTCCGCGCGGGCGTAATCGACCACGGTGGTGGCCACGTCGATGCCCGCGAGCTCCTCGTAGCGGCCGCCGAGCTCCGCGAGCAGCCTGCGCTGGCCGGCCAGCCAGGCCGGCTCGGCGCCGGCCAGGCCGGTGGGCTCGCGGACGTGCACGCCGATCAGCTCGGCGCGCACCGCCGTGGCGATCTGCGCGGCCCGCCGCAGCACGTGCTCGCCCTCCGGCGCCCCGGTCAGCGCGACGACCAGCCGTTCCGGCGGCTGCGGTACGGCCGCGGAGCCGAGCGCGGCCCGCCCGGCGGCGTCGAGCAGGTCCCGCTCGTCGAGCCAGCCAAGCGCTAGCCGGCGCAGCGCGGCGAGGTTCCCCGCGCTGTAGAACCCGCCAAGCGCGGCGTCGGCCGTCCCGGCCAGCACGCCGCCGCCGGAGATCCGCTCGCGCAGCCGCTGCGGGGTGATGTCGATCAAGTCCACCCGGTCGGCCGCGGCGACCACGGCGTCGGGCACCGTTTCCGCCTGGCTGATGGAGGTGACGGCTTCCACCGCGTCGGTCAGGCTCTCCAGGTGCTGAACGTTCAGCGTGGTGATGACGTCGATGCCCGCGCCGAGCAGCTCCTCCACGTCTTCCCAGCGCTTGGTGTGCCTGCCGCCCGGCACGCAGGCGTGCGCGAGCTCGTCGACCAGCGCCACCTGCGGATGCAGGGCGAGCAGCGCGTCCACGTCCAGCTCGCCGAACGTGGTGCCCCGGTAGCTGAGCTGCCGCAGCGGAACCTGCTTCAGGCCCGCCGCCAGGACGCTGGTTTCTTGCCTGCCGTGGGTTTCGGCGACGCCGATGACCACGCCCGCGCCGCTGTCCGCCAGCCGCCGCCCCTCGGCCAGCATCGCGTACGTCTTCCCCGCACCCGGCGCGATGCCGAGGAACACGTGCAGCCTGCCCCGGGCGCCGTTCATAGCCCGACCGTACGACCGGGCCGACCCAGCCGTGAGGGCCGGAAGTCCCCGCCGCGCCGGTCGTACGGCGGCCAATCCCCGCGGTGGTCCGCGCCGTACTCGTCATGGGTGACGACGAGGGGTGTCGGATGGGGAACATGTACTTCGTCCCGGTGCAGGCGAGCAAGGCGGGGACGCTGGCACTGCGTACGGGGCGGCTGCGGACCGGTGAGCGGGTAGGCCTGGCGTTCACGTCCGAGGTCTCCTTCCGGCTGACTATGGGCCCGGCGGAACAGTGGGCTCGCCTTGGCGGCGAAGCGCTCAAGGCCTTGCTGGCGCCGCTCGGGGTCGATTATTTCTGGGTGGATCCGGCGGTTGGCTTCGACCCTCGTCACGGGGCGAGGATCCCGATCACCGCCCCGGCGGCCACGAACAGCACTCCCGTGACAAGCAGCGCCACGTCGAGCACCAGCCGCTGACGGCCGGAGACGAGGACGTCCCCCGGGTCGGCCGGGTCGTACGAGATCAGCACCCGCTCGCCCGGCAGCAGCGACGCGGCCTTCCCCGTCACCACTTTCACGAGCACGCGCTGATCCGGCAGCGTGTACCGCAGCCCCATGAGGTGCTGCTCGCCGGGGAGCCGCTCGGCGACCGCCCAGGTCCTGACGCCGCACCGGCGCAGCCGGCGGACGCGGCGCATCCCGGTGAACCCGACGAGCACCGGGACCACGCCCGTCAGCGCGATCCAGATTCCCACCGCGGCCGCCATGGCGGTCAGCCTACGATGCCGCTCAGCGACCGGGGCGCATGGCTTTGACGAAGCGCTGCTAGGAGGCCGTTAGGGAACGTGGCGGCAGGGCGTCGCGAGACTAGATTCGCTGCTGTGGTGATACCTGATCTTGATCTCGAGCATCCGGTAGGCTCCCCGGTGCGCGCGATCGTGCGGGTCCAGCTGGCGCCCTACGTGCAGTGGTCCACGTTCGAGTGGCGGTTGCGATCGATTCCGGCCGTGCTGTCCGCCGCGCTTGTCACCGGCGCGGCCGACTACGAACTGTGGCTCGACTGCGCGAGCTTCGCCGACCTAGGCGACGTGCTCACCGAGATCTGCGGCTGCTCAGGTGTCGCGGTGGAATCCACCGCACTGGTGCTCCACGAAGTCACGGGGCTGTGCCTGCGAAGGCCCGCCGTCTCGGACGGGGTGACGACGCGACGACTGCGCAGCATGTGACAGGCCTGACCACGAACCTGTGGCCGCACTCCGCGCACCTTGACCATGACGGCGAGATCTACGTCGGCGGCTTGCGGCTGAGCGCGCTCGCGACGGCCTATGGGACTCCCGCCGTCATCCTGGACGAGGCCGACGTCCGGCACCGGTGCCGGTGCTACCTAGCCGCGTTTCCCGGCGCGGAAATCGCGTACGCGAGCAAGGCGTTCTTGTGCCGCGCGATGGCGCAGTGGATCGCGCAGGAGGGCCTGTCGCTCGACGTGTGCTCTGCGGGCGAACTGGCGGTGGCGTGGTCGGTGAACTTCCCGGCCGGGCGGATCCTCATGCACGGCAACGCCAAGACGCCGGAGGACCTGCAGGCCGCCTTCCGGTACGGCGTCGGGCGCATCGTGGTCGACAGCGTCCCTGAGATCATCCGCCTGGCCACTCAGTCTCCCGCGGCGGCGCGGCAGCGCGTTCTCATCCGGGTCACTCCCGGCGTGGACGCGCACGCGCACCAGGCGGTGGCGACCGGGGTGGAGGATCAGAAGTTCGGCTTCTCCCTGAGTTCCGGCGCCGCGGCCGACGCGGTGGACCGGGTGCTCGCCCACCCCGAGCTCACGCTCGCGGGCCTGCACTGCCACCTCGGCTCGCAGCTCACCGACGCGGCGGCGTACGAGGTGGCCGCGACCAAGCTCATCGGCCTCATGGCGGCCGTCAGGGACCGCGCCGGCGTCGCGATGGCGGAGCTCAACCTGGGCGGCGGCCACGCCGTCCCGTACGTCGCGGGCGACGCCGACTTCGACCTGGCCGGGTTCGCGGACCGGATCAGCCGGGCCGTCACGACCGAGTGCGCGCGGCTTCGGCTGCCGGTGCCGCGCCTCACGCTCGAGCCAGGCCGGGCGATCGTGAACCGGGCGATGGTCACCCTCTACCGGGTGCTGACCATCAAGCGCGCGGCGAGCGGCCGGACGTTCGTCGCGGTGGACGGCGGCATGAGCGACAACCCGCGGCCGGAACTGTACGGTGCCAGGTACTCCGTGCACGCGGTCCGCCCGTCTCATGCGCCGCTGGAACCGGTGACCGTGGTCGGGCGGCACTGCGAGGCCGGAGACGTGCTCGCGGCGGATGTGCCGCTGCCGGCGGACATCCGCCCCGGCGACCTCCTCGCCGTGCCCGGGACGGGGGCGTACACCCAGTCGATGGCGTCGAACTACAACCTCGTCGGAC